>OLIT01000078.1_pt1 | contig 102702 bp, 85 predicted proteins | sample 1601341 | NCBI WGS metagenome assembly OLIT01 (sample SAMEA2452121, study PRJEB22498) | human gut metagenome | biome: human feces; feature: human gut; material: feces | place: Australia | collected 2012
AATTCAGGTTTGATTGTATTTGCAACTGCAAAACTACAACCAAACCTCAAACTATGAAAGATGCATTTGTCCGAATGCTTACAAACTAAAAACGTTTTTAAAAAAACTCGTCACTCATCATATTTGTGCGTAAGGCATTGAAATACAGTGCGTTATGGTGTGATGTGTTGATTCTCTTACTCATCACGCTTATCTGTTTTTCTCTCTTTATGCATATTTCCTGATTTTGGTTGACTCAATGTGATGAGTTGCAACAACAACTCGTCACACTGCAACTTGTTGACATACAGAATATTACGGCGCAATGTGACGAGTGATGAGTTTTGTTTGAAAATATTTTTGGTTTAATCCAAATCGCATTAAGCTTCAGTCTGGCGTTTTAATACACAAAATAGATAAAGCTATATACGGCTTAATTACCAATTCGGGTTTAATGTCTTGTTTCCCTGTTTATCGTAAAAGGTGCCCTTTTGCATTATGAAAGGGCACCTTTTGGCATCTGAAAGCATGCCTTTTATCGCCTGAAAGCATACCTTCTGCATTGCTGCATAACGTTGCTATGGCATGTTGAAAACAGTCTTTTTGCGCTTTATGTTTATGGCATTGTGCCTTTGATTACACAGCGTTAATCACTGTTCAATGATTTTTCCGTCAAACAAGCGTATCGTTCTGTGGGCTATCTGCGCGTCGTGCTCGTTGTGCGTAACCATCACTATTGCCGTGCCGTCCTGGTTGAGCTCCGTCAGCAGACGCATCACCTCGGCGCCGTTCTTAGAGTCGAGGTTACCCGTAGGCTCATCCGCAAGTATCAGTTTTGGACCGAAAACCACGGCGCGGGCTATTGCCACCCTCTGTTGCTGACCTCCCGAAAGCTGATGTGGAAAGTGTTTTGCGCGGTGAGTTATGCCCATGCGCTTCATCACCTCCTGCACCTTCTGCTTTCTTTCAGCCTTGCCTACCTTCAGATATGTCAGAGGCAGCTCTATGTTTTCCTCCACGTTAAGCTCGTCAATGAGGTTGAAGCTTTGGAACACAAAGCCTATCTGTCCCTTGCGTATGCCCGTGCGGTCTTTCTCCTTCAGTTGCGACACCTCGTGTCCGTCTAGCCAGTATTGTCCCGAAGTAGGGTTGTCCAGCAGTCCGAGAATGTTCAGCAGCGTAGACTTGCCGCATCCCGAAGGTCCCATTATTGCCACAAACTCACCGTCTTCCACGCTGAACGTTACGTTGTCAAGTGCTATAGTCTCCACCTCTTCCGTGCGGAACGACTTGCTCAGATTTTCTACTTTAATCATATCTAATTCGCTTTTATTATTATTTCTTTGTAGTATAGTTCTTCATTATATGCCATCTGACCATTTCATGTGTAAGTTTCGTCACAATATTTTTACTCCTGCCTGATGTTCTTCACTGGGTTTTCGTTGCTCGCCATCCAGCTCTGCACTGCCACGGCAGCCAAGCTGATAAGCATAACGATTACTCCTGCCGCCACAATCCACGGCCACCATACGATGCGGTAGCTGTATTGCTCAATCCATTTCGACATGAAATACACCACAATCGGCACTGCAATGATGAAGGCTATGCCCACATAGAGCATGAATGTGCGTATCAGTCTTACGCGAATCTGGTTGCCCGTAGATCCGAACACCTTTCGCACGGCAATCTCTCTTGCGCGCTGCTGTATGAAGTAAGTCGACATTGCCACAAGTCCGAGCAGCGAGATTATGATGGCTATGAAGGCGAAGAGCGACACGATTTTAGACGTGCGTATTTCCTGGTCAAACTTTTGTTCTATCTGCTTGTCTACCAACGGCAGTCCCTCTTCGTTAATTTCTTCATGGAAGATGCTCTTGTATATCTCCTTTATCTGGGCGTATGCCTCTACGGGATTACCTTTTACTTTTATCGTGACATACCAAGGAGCGGGCACATTGTTGCATACAAGTATTGCTTTAGGCTCGTCGGGGTTAAGAATGCTGCCTGTGCGGAAACTCTCAAATACACCTCCGAAACGTGCATGTTGCAGTATACCGAAAGGGTCAAGCTCTTGGTCCACACTGCCGGTATGTGTGTCTGTCGGTCTTATTTTCAGAATATTCATGGCCTTGTCGTTCACATATAACATGCTGTCGCCTTCCAGCCGGTTGTTTCTGTTGAGCTTTATGCCGTAAATGTCGAAGAATTCAGGCGAGACGATGAAGGTTTGAATGTTTACAGATTTTTTCCCGTCTTCTGATGTTTTCGTAGCGTTTATTCCGCCTTCAACAGGTGTACCCCAAGATGATGCGATGCCGCTGACACATGGCAGGGCGCGTAACTTGTCGAGAAATACAGGGAAGTCTTTGCTCGCAAAGGCGCTCCCTTGGCTGATTCGGATCAGATTTTCGGTGCTGAAGCCAATTGGAGCTTTAACGATGTGCAGCATCTGGAGCGACATTATTAGCGCGCAGGCCAGCATCACAATGGTTATCACGTTCTGTACGGTTATGAATATGCGGGCAAACACCATCTTTGTATGTCTGATAAATGTGCCGCGTACCACTTCAATGGGCTGAATCTTCGACAGAGACACAGCCGGAAGCAAGCCTGCCAGAAGACTTATGGCTACGATGAATACCACAAACATGAATATAGCATATGGTGTGGCGAGCAGCGCCATGCTGATGTCAGTGTCAAGTAGTTGGCCGGCATATCGTGAAAACAACATGGCCATCACTACAGCTACTGCACACGATAGGGCACACATCGTAAGGCTTTCAGTGAATATGGTCTTGCATACATCGCTCTTAGTGCATCCAAACACGCGGCGCGTGGCCATCTCTCGGGCACGGTAGTTGCTCTGTGCCATGGTAAGGTTGATATAGTTTATGATTGAGAACAGCAGAATAACCAAGCCTACGGCAAAAAGAATGTTTACCACTTTTTTGTTGCCGAAACGAAGATTCTTGTCAAATCCGGTCTGTGAAAAATACAGATTATCCATCCTTGTTATGGTTGTTGATATGTTCGGGCTGTTGTCTCCGGGCAGCAATGTCTTGAAAAATTCACGCAGGTCAGCCTCTCTTTGCATGAAGTCACAGTCTTCTTTTACCTGCACAAACGCAGCCGTACCGCTGAGATTGCCTTGTGGAAATTTCTTGTCAATACAAGCAGCATTGTCATATTCTGCATATGAAAAATCAATCAGGGCATCTATGTCTTTATTGATGAACGTATTGTCGAAGTCGGCTATCACGCCCGTAACCCTGAAGTGCTGCGAGTCGGCAGTTATAAGCTGTTGCCCCACGGCATTGTCTATACCGAAATATTTTCGCGCAAGACGTAACGTGATGACAATATTTCCCTTTTCTTTCAAACAAGTGGTGCGGTTGCCGTAGAGTAGGGGAAAGTCAAACATGCAGAAAAACGTCGAATCGGTTTCAAGTGTGGAGATATTCATAAAGTTTTCATGCTCTCTTAGCTTCAGCGATCCGCGTATAAATGCGCATGTACTTTCAATTTCCGGGTATCGTTTCTGCATATACTTTAGCAGGGCATGACTGCTGCCGGCATATCGTTGGCCGTCGTCATCGTTAGATGTTCCTATGCTGTAAATACGCTTAGCCTTACTATGTTGGCGGTCGATGCTTGTCTCCTGCCACGTGTATAGTCCGATTATGATGACGAACATCAGGCTGACAGCCAGTCCGAACACATTTACTGCCGTATATGTCTTGTTCCTCGATAGGAACGTGAAATAACTTTTAAGATTGAAGTTGTTCATATCTTGTATTTGCTTTTTACATAAACTTTATATCAGTTCCTGTTTTATACTACGTTTCCTGGTCATGTCGAAGTTTCTTTTCCACGATGTCTTTTCTCGTGTTTCTTACTCCTGCCTGATGTTCTTCACCGGGTTTTCGTTGCTCGCCATCCAGCTCTGCACTGCCACGGCAGCCAAGCTGACAAGCATAACGATTACTCCTGCCGCCACAATCAACGGCCACCATACAATGCGGTAGCTGTATTGCTCAATCCATTCCGACATAAAATGAACGACTATCGGCACGGCAATTATGAAGGCTATGCCCACGTAGAGCATGAACGTGCGTATCAGTCTTACGCGAATCTGGTTGCCCGTAGAGCCGAACACCTTGCGTATGGCTATCTCCCTTGCGCGCTGCTGTATGAAGTATGTCGACATTGCAACAAGTCCGAGCAGCGAGATTATGATGGCTATGAAGGCGAAGAGCGATACAATCTTTGATGTGCGTATGTCTTTCTCAAAAAGTTCTGCTATCTGGCCGGTTACAGTCATAGGCCTGCTGTCGTTCATTTCTTCCTTAAACACTTCTTTATAAACCTTCTTCACTTCGTTTAGTGCGTCAACGATGTCGCCTTTCACCTTTATCGTTACATACCAGGGATATTCAATCTGGTCGTTTACGAAGATGAAATACGGACTTATCGGCTGCATAATATTTGTCGTATGAAAATTGTTTATCACTCCTCCGTATCTTACGTCGACAGGCAGCATGTTTGACTTTGAACTTTTGTATCTGCTGTTGAGGTGTGTGTCTGTGGGTTTCATGTGCAGCAGTTCCAGAGCCTGGTCGTTAAGATACAGCGTGTTGCCCGACTGAATCTTTTCGCCGTTTTTAGGCGTTATGCCGTATATATCCATAAATTCCGGCGTTACGTTAAATATCTGTACGGTCGTCTGCGCCTTGTCTCCTTCAAAGGCTATTCCGGTATTGTTTCCTCCATATACGGCACATCCACAGGTGGCTGTGGCTTTTTCTGTACACGGCAGCGCGCGCACTTTGTCTAGAAATACGGTGAGGTCGTTGCCGTTGAACTTCCACGGATCAAACAGGCTTATTATGTTTTCCTTGTTGTATCCCACCGGAGCATTTAGCAGATGCCGTATCTGTGTCGACATAATAAGCGCACACGACAGCAGCACTATTGTAATCAGGTTTTCGGCTATGATGAAGATGCGCGAGAATATCATTTTTGTGTGCTTGGTCAGCGTTCCCTTCACCACCTCTATGGGTTTGACTCTCGACAGCACCATGGCCGGGATGAAGCCTGCGAGCAGGCTGACAACTACGACAAACATCAGTATAATGGCTATTGCTGCCGGGCTTGTCAGTGTTGCCGTGTCGATGTCTTTTCCTATTATGTTGCCTGCATATCTTGCAAAACTGTGTGCCAGCACCATGGCTATGGCGCATGATATGGCGCACATCGTAAGCGACTCGCAGAACATATTGATGCCTATGCCGAGCTTGGAGGAGCCGAAGAGGCGGCGTGTGGCCATCTCTCTTGCGCGGTAGCCGCACTGTGCAACGGTCAGGTTGATATAGTTCATGATGGCGAACAGCAGAATAACCAGTCCTACGACAAGCAGAATTCTTACCATGTTGATATTGCCAAACTGCATGATGTTTACCTCCGGCGTGTCGTTAAAGTAGAGCTTGCTGAGCGGTGTCAGGAACGGCCGTAGGGGCATTTCAGGCTCATAGGGCCAGAACGCGGACCAGAACTTCTGTATGTCGGCTTCTTTCTTCATCAGGTCGCAGCCTTTGCGTACCTGTACGAAGCATGCGCAGTTAGTGACATTGATTTGTCCGGGAAAGTATTTGTCCATGTTTCCTTCGCCTTCGCGTTCGGCATAAGCAAAGTCAACAAGCGCGTCTGTGTTCTTTGATATTATCGTGTTGTCAAAGTTCTGCACCACTCCCGTAACCCTGAAGTGCAGCGAGTCGGTGGTCATTATGGTGCGTCCAAGTACGTCGTCGGTGCCGAAATACCGGCGTGCAAACCGTTCGGTAACCACAATGTTTCCCTTGCTCTTAAGGCAGGTGGCACGGTTGCCGCGCAGCAACTTAAAGTCGAACATCGAGAAGAACGTCGAGTCGGTGTTAATGGTGTTCACGTTCAGAACATCGTCGCGCTCTCTAACCTTGATGGTGCCATCCACCATGCCGCATGTGTTTTCTATCTCAGGATAGTGCATGCGCAGGTTTCGCAGCGACGCATGGTGACAGCCCATCACCCTGCTGCTGTCATCCATAAGCTCAAGTCCTATATTATATATTCTGTCGGCCTTGCTGTGTTGGCGGTTGATGCTGAACTCCTGCCATGTGTACAGTCCGATGATGATGACAAACATCAGACTGACCGCCAGTCCGAACACGTTAACTGCCGTATAAGTCTTGTTCCTTGATAGAAACGTGAAATAGCTTTTAAGGTTGAAGTTGCCCATTGTTGTCTCCGTTATTTATACAAATTTTATTTTTCCTTATGTCTTTGGTTGCCGTCATACATCTGTGTACGTTTGTCTGAGGCATCGTCTTCGGTCGCTGGAATTTACTCCTGCCTGATGTTCTTCACGGGGTTTTCGTTGCTCGCCATCCAGCTTTGCACTGCCACGGCAGCCAAGCTGATAAGCATAACGATTACTCCTGCCGCAACAATCCACGGCCACCATACGATGCGGTAGCTGTATTGCTCGATCCATTTCGACATGAAATGAACCACTATCGGCACGGCTATGACAAATGCGATGCCAACGTAGAGCATGAACGTGCGTATCAGTCTTACGCGGATCTGGTTGCCCGTAGAGCCGAACACCTTGCGCACGGCAATCTCCCTTGCGCGCTGCTGTATGAAGTATGTCGACATGGCAACAAGTCCGAGCAGCGAGATTATGATGGCTATGAAGGCGAAAAGCGACACGATCTTGGTTGTACGCAACTCCTGCTTGAAGCGTGCCTGCACATACTTGTCTACGAACGGCGAACTTGACTCGTCGATGTCTTCGTGGAACACTTCCTTATATACATCCTTTATCTTGGCGTATGCATCCACGGGGTCGCCGCTGACGAGTATCGAGATGTTCCACGGCTCCTGTATGTTGTTGCACACTTGTACGAGCAGAGGGTGCTGCTCTTCGAGAATGTCGCGTATGCGTAATTCGTTGAGCACGCCGCCGAATTCAGCATTCTTGCGGAAATAGCCATACCTTATCTGTTCGTAGCGGCTGCTCAGATGTCTGTCAGTGGGTTTCATCTGCAATGCCTTCATTGCCATGTCGTTAAGATATACAATGCTGTCACCTTTGGCATGCAGATCGTTTTTCAGCGTAAGGCCGTATATCTTCATCATTTCGGGTGTACCGCTGATGAACTGGAACGGCCATTCGCGTTTCTCTCCGTCAAACGTTATTGTGTTGTTGTTGCCGCCGGTAGCCGGAGTTCCGCATGACGGAGCCACAGCCTTGACGAACGGCAGCGAGCGCAGGCGGTTTTCAAATTCGCCTGAATGTCGGCTGGAATAATCGTCAGGATATTCTATGCAGATAATGTTCTCTGTATTGAAGCCAAGCGGCGCCTTTATCAGATGCAGCATCTGCATCGACATTATCATGGCGCATGCCAGCATGGTTATGGTTATAATGTTTTGCACCGTTATGAAAACGCGTGAGAATATCATCTTGGTATGCGTGCGGAACGTGCCGCGCACCACTTCGATGGGCTTCACCCGTGACAGTATTGTGGCCGGAAGCGCACCTGAGGCGAGGCTCACCAGCAGGATGAAAGCCGCCATAATGCCTAAAGTAAGCGGACTTGCAAGCAGACTGAGGTCGAGCTTTGTGTTAAGCAGCTGGCTTGCGTATGGCGCACACGCACAGGCCAACGCCACGGCTATGAGCATGGAGATGACGCACATTACCAACGATTCGGTGAACATATTTACGCCTACGGAACCTTTTGTACAGCCGAACAGGCGCCGTGTTGCCATTTCGCGTGCTCTGTATCCGCTCTGTGCCACGGTCAGGTTGACGTAGTTCATTATGGAGAAGAGAAGTATCGCTATGCCTACGGCGAGCAGTATCTTTACCAATGTAAGGTTGCCCATCTGCATAAGAAAGGCATCAAGGCCTGAAAAATACAGTTTGTCGAGGCGTGTTATGATAGGGTGCTTATCTTCCCAGAACGTTTGGAAGTAGGCGTCCACGTCTTTTTGCTTTGCGGCAAAGTCGCAGCCCTCACGCACCTGCACGAACGATGCCGCGCCGGTCATGTTGACCATGTGCGGAAAATTCTCGTCCATGTTTGCCATGTTGATGGTGTAAGAGAAGTCGATAACGCCCTGTATATCCTTGTCAATGAATGTGTTGTCGAAGTCTTTAACCACGCCAGTAACGCGGAAATGATTGTTTTCGGCTGTTGTCAGCGTTCGGCCTATTACCGCAGTATTGCCGAACAGGCGGCGTGCAGCGCTCTCTGTCAGCACGATGTTGCCCTTTTGTTTGAGGCAGTTGGTGCGATTGCCCTGCAGTAAGGGGAAGTCGAACATCGAGAAGAACGTCGAGTCGGCCTCGAGGACATACAGATTTACAAAGTTGCCGTTATCCTTCAGTTTCAGACTTCCTGCCGTAAAGCCGCACGTCTGTTCTATTTCAGGATACCGTGAGCGCAGGTATCGCAGCACAGCATGGTGGCAGTTGGCTGTTCGCCATGTGCCGTCGTCCATGTTGAGGCCTATGTTGTAAATGCGCTTTGCCTTGCTGTGCTGGCGGTCGATATAGAACTCCTGCCACGTGTACAGTCCGATGATGATGACGAATGTCAGGCTTACGGCTAGTCCGAACACGTTCACAGCCGTGTATGTCTTGTTCCTCGAGAGGAACGTGAAATAGCTTTTAAGGTTGAAGTTGCTCATATTTTATGCTGTTATTATGTTTCATTTTTCGTGCGCTTTGCAGCCCTTTTCAGTGCTGTTTGCCGCATTTGGTTTGTTGGCTTATAACCGATTGATAATCAAAAGGTTATGTGAAGTATTGCAAAAGACCGTCTTTTAGCCTCTGAAAGGTGCCCTTTTACAGCCTGAAAGGCCATGTTTTGCAGTGCGAAAGACCACCTTTTGCATTACGCCTTTGCGGCTGCTGCCTTGCAGCATGCCTGCCGGTGCGAAATATCTTTACATCTTTTGCCGCCGTTCGGGCGTGATGCTGTCCTTTTCATGCCGCCGTCTTATGGTGCCGCAGGGGCGTGGCGCTACTATTCGAGCACGAGTATTTCGTTGTTCTTATAGCCCTCATATCCGCTCACTATCACCTGCTCGCCCGGTTCGAGACCCTCAAGCACCTCATAATATTGCGGATTCTGCCGCCCTATGCGTATCTTGCGCCTGTATGCCTTGCGTCCGTCCTTGTCGAGAACGAATATCCACGAGCCTCCCGTCACGCTGTAAAACGTGCCTTTGGGTATGATTATTGCCTTTTTCGACTCGCCAAGTTGCAGGTCGACATAGTAGGTCTGTCCCGTGCGTATGTTCTTCGGGCGCGAGCCGCTGAAGGTGAAGTCTATCTTGAAGCGGCCTTCGCGCACCTCCGGATACACCTTGCGCACGGTCAGGCGATATGTCTTGCCGTTCTGCTCGAACGTGGCCGACAGTCCGGCATGCACGCGGTCGATGTAGTGCTCGTCCACCTGTGCCTCCACCTTATAGTCGCTCAGGTCGTTGATGACGCCTATCTTCTGTCCCGGCGATATGCTCTGACCGAGCTCAACGTCCAGCAGACCTATCTCGCCGTCTATTGTAGAGCGCACATTCAGCCTTGCCTTGCGCTCGCGCACCAGTTCAACGTTCTTGCGCATCGACGCCAAGTCAGAGCCCATCTGCTCCACCTGCGAGCGGTTAAGCTCGTTGGTCTTCTTCAGTCGCTTCCTTATCAGTTTCTCCTTCTGCACCGCCAGTTCATATTCATCTTTGGCCTTCAGGTAGTCCTCGCGTGAGTTGAGTTCCTCTTTCTGCAGTGCCGCCTGATGGTTATAGGCCCTGAGTTTGGTCTTTACATCCATGCTCAGCTGCAGCGCCTCGTTGCTGTTGTTAAGCTGATCCTGCTCCATCGAAAGGCGCGTGCTGCGCAGCATGTTCTGTTTTTCGGCCAGTTCGCTCTCGGCGTTGAGTATCTCAAGGTCAAGGTTAGAGTTGCTCAGGCGTATAATCACGTCGCCCTTGCTGACGTGAGCGCCTTCATCTTTCACCTTTTCCTGCACCACGCCGCCCTCTTCAGATGATATCTGCACCACCTGAATCGGCACCACGCTGCCGTCGACGCTCACATAGTCGTCAAACTGCGCGTTGCTTACCTGTCCAATGCTGAGGCCGCGGCGGTCGACGCGCAGCGTCGATGTGAAGTTTGTCATGGCGAGCCATATCAGTAGTATTATTATCAGTAAGCCTCCGCCTGCCCACGGCCAGTATTTCTTTGGCAATAAATATTTTTTCTGTTTCAGTTGGATGTCCATAACGGTTCGTTATTTATATAGTATCTTACAAGTTTTTCTCTTATGGCGAGCAGCATGTTCAGCTGCAGCAGTTTTATGCTGCTTTCAAGATAAGTCTGCGCCGCCTCATGTATGTCGAAAGTAGAGAGCATGCCCTCCTCATATTTGCGGTAAGACAGGCGGTAGGCCAGCGAGTCGGCAGCCACTTTCTTTCCCATCTGTCTCACTTCCTTCTGATAGCCCTCGTAGTCGATGACGGCCTGCAGGGCAGCGTCGTTCAGCTTGCGTCTTGCGTCCTGTGCGTCGAGCTTTGCCAATATGTAGTCAGACTTGGCGCGCTTTACAGAGCTCCATGTGGAAGGAGAAAAGATGGGGATGGATAATGTCAGTGACACATATTCGCCGAGATTGTTGCGTAATTGCGAGCCAAACGGCATTCTGTCCTGACGTTGAGAGAGATTTATGTAATAGGTAGTCGATACGCCGGCGTACAGCGACAACTGCGGCAGTGCGTCGGCACGTCTTATTTTCCATTCTAATCTTGCCTTTTCGGCTTCGGCGTCTGCCATTATTATTTCGGGCTTGTTGTTGAGCGACATGCTGTCTATTGTCAGACTTGCAGGCAGTTGCGCCGCAATGTCGGCAATGGAGCAGTCGGGATTAAGCGAGTCGGCCGAAGGATAGTTCATGGCAGTTTTCAGCGAGAGCAGGGCGGTGCGCGCCAGATTCTTTTGATGTAGCAGGTTATAGTCGTCCTCTGCCACCTGGCTTTCCATCTGCGCCACGTCCGGCCGGCTCTTCTCGCCCAGTTCGTATAGCTTGCGCGTCTTTTCCAGCAGAGCCTTCGAGTCGGCAAGCTTTTGTTCTGTGAGTTCTATCGACTTTATGGCATACACGGCGTCGACAAACTTCTGCATCACGTCAATGGCCTTGTTGTCCTGCGCCTTCTGCAGAGCCGTGGCAGCCGTATTTTTGGTCAGCCGTGCCTTGCGGAAAGCGTTCCAAGTATGTCCCCAGTCTACAACAGGCAGCGACGCGTTAATCTGATAGCCGTTGTTGAATGTTGTAATGGTGTTATAAGTATTGGTTTCAGGGTCGATGTTTCGTCCCCAGTTATATTGTCCGCCCACCTGAGCCGACACACTGGGAAGAAAGTCGAGCAGTGAGTTGCGGTACTCAGTCTGGGCCTGTTTCTGTTCAATGCGCTCGCGGCCCACTTCGGTTGCATGCTCAATGGCATAACTGACGCAGCGGTCGAGCGACCATTCTTGTTGCGCATCGGCAATTAAAGGGGCCGCGAGAGTGAGAGTAATTATGGCAATTTTTTTATTCATACGCTGAAATAATTGCCAAAACCGTGCCAAAATACTTATGTTGCTGTATATCAAGTAGATACGGAAAATCCGTGATTTCGCGAGTGTCCAAAAATTAGACACAGGCGTATAAAAATTAGACAACAGGCATGATTACGACTGAAAAAACAGCTTATGCAGACCGTCTTGTGGCTTTAAGCTGTTCAGAGCGTTGTTTGGTTACGGATGATAAGGCGCGCGCGGGCGTCATATTATAATATTATTTGCGTATATCTGAAAATTAAGTGTCTAAAAACTTTACAGGCTCTTGCTTTTGTCGGCTATACGGACTATCTTTGCACGTAAATGAAACAGGGAACAATACTTATAGCAGACGACAACCGCAACATCCTTACTACAGTGAAGATGTTGCTCGAAAATACGTTTGAGCATATTGTAGCCATTGCTAATCCTAACAATATTCCTGCGCACCTGCGTGAAGACAAACCCGACGTGGTGCTGCTCGACATGAACTTTCAGAGCGGCATAAACAGCGGAAACGAGGGACTCTACTGGCTGGCGCAGATAAAGAAGATCAGGCCGCAGACTCAGGTGGTGCTGTTTACGGCTTATGCCGACATAGAACTTGCCGTTAACGGAATTAAGGCTGGTGCCACTGACTTTATCGTGAAGCCGTTTGACAACGACAAGCTTATAGCAACGCTTAAAGAAGCGTGCCGCAAAAGTGTGGGGAAGTCTGACGGCAGCAAAGGGGAGAGCAAAATGTACTGGGGCGTGGCTCCGTGTATGCAGGAACTGAGGAATATGGTAACAAAGGTGGCTGCAACCGACGCCAACATACTGATAACGGGTGAGAACGGCACGGGTAAGGAGGTGCTGACCAACGAGATTCACCGCTTGTCGAACAGAAGCGGCAAGAGCCTGATGACGATAGACATGGGAGCCGTGAGCGAAACGCTGTTTGAGAGCGAGCTGTTCGGCCATGTAAAGGGCGCGTTCACCGACGCCAAGACCGACAAGGCAGGCAAGTTTGAACTGGCTGAAGGCGGCACTCTGTTTCTCGACGAAATAGGAAACCTGAGCTATGCCTTGCAGGCAAAGTTGCTTACGGCCCTTCAGCGCCGCAGCATTGTGCGTGTTGGCGGCAGCACTCCCATTCCTATTGACGTAAGACTGATATGCGCCACCAACCGCGACTTGCGCGATATGGTGGCTAAGGGCGAGTTTCGTGAGGACTTGCTCTACCGCATCAACACTATACACCTGCATCTGCCGTCGTTGCGTGAGCGCAGGGAGGATATACCGGCGCTGGCGCGCCTGTTTCTCGACAGATATGCAGCGATGTACAACAAGCCTGCCATGGAGCTTACTCCGGCTGCCGAACAGAAGATTAAGGGCATGCCGTGGTATGGCAACATACGCGAACTGCAGCACTCTATTGAGAAGGCTGTGATATTGAGCGACGGCCGGACGATAGACGAGCAGGACATAAGCGGCAGTGTGTCTGTTGCTGAAAAGCCTATGGACGGCGTTCAGACAATAGACGAGATGGAGAGCCGGCTGATAGAAAAGACTATACGCGAGTGTGACGGAAACCTGTCGCAGGTGGCGTCAAGGCTCGGTGTGTCGCGTCAGACATTATATAACAAAATAAAGAAGTATGGGCTTTGAGGTTGTTTTTCTGCTTGTCATTGCCGTCGTGGCTGTTGCGGGCTGTCTGTATTTCTGGCGGCGCTACAGGTCGACTGTGGGCAAGGTTACCTTCCTTTTCAACGCTATCGACAACGGCGACTACAACTTCCGCTTTGCCGAGGGCGACAAGGCTGCCGGAGACAAAGGGCTTAACAGGTCGCTGAACCGGGTGAAGGACATACTGATGCACGCGCGCGACGAGCAGATGGAGCGTGAAAAATACTTTGAACTTATACTTGACTCTGTCGATACGGGCATTATCGTGGTTGAGGACGGCCGTGGGGTGGTGCTTCGCTATAACCGTGCTGCGCAGAAACTTTTACAGCGAGAGGTGATAACTCACGTTGACCAGATAAAGGAGACGATGAAAAACTTCTCGTCGCGCGAGACCAACACTTTTCTGAAAGGACGCCGTGTCAGGATTGTTGCGTTCAGCGACATCAAGGGCGAGCTTGCCAATCAGGAGATTGACTCGTGGGTTAAACTTATACGTGTGCTTACTCACGAAATCATGAACACGGTTACGCCTATAGTATCGCTTAGCGACACGCTGCTGCGCCATTCGGAAGGTGAGCAGCATGAGGGACTTTCGGTAATCAACCACACGGGCAAGGAACTTGTAAGGTTTGTTGAGAATTACCGCCGATTCACCCATGTTCCCACGCCGCAGCCTACGCTATTCTATGTCAAGCCGTTTCTTGAGCGCATGACGAGTCTTGCCCGTCAGCTTATGAAAGACGGCTGTGAGGTCGGTATAGATGTGCAGCCCAAGGATCTTCTTGTATATGCCGATGAGGGACTTATAAGCAGGGTGGTGTCCAATCTGCTTAAAAACGCCGCCGAGGCTGTACCATCCGGAGGGCATATATGGCTGAAGTCATATACCGGTGAGAACGATACTGTGGTGATAGATGTAATAGACGACGGTCCGATGATACCCGATGATGTGGCTTCTCATATATTTGTGCCTTTCTTCACGACAAAGAAAGACGGAAGCGGAATAGGTCTTTCAATATCCCGACAGATAATGCGCGTGAGCAACGGCTTTATCTCTCTTGTTACAGACAGAGCCAACCACCTGACTATTTTCAGACTTATTTTCAACTAATTTCTGTTTTGTACCGATGTGACGAGTTTAACAAGGCAACTCGTCACGCTGTATTTGTCTATCATTCAGTATTTTAAAGACGAATGTGACGAGTGATGAGTTTATTCAAAAACTTTTATTGCATAAACTTATAGGTAGGATTTTTGCTTTACTCTCCATGTTTTTGTGTATATGTAACAAGACATAAAAAAAGCTGTCTCAAAAAATATTGAGACAGCTTTTGATTATTGTTTAACTTTCAATGATTATTCAGCACGGAGTGTGAAACGCTTGAAAGCAACCACTGTGAGCTCCTTGTCGGCAGCCTGCAGATACTGAGCTACAGTCTGCTTGCTGTCCTGAATGAACTCCTGGTTGAGAAGGCAAGACTCCTTGAAGAATTTAGCCATACGGCCTTTAGCGATGTTCTGAACCATCTGCTCCGGCATGTTGGCAGCCTTCTGCTCAGCAGTTTCCTTCTTGATCTTGCGGATCTCTTCAGCCTGAGCCTCTGTGATATTGCCTTTAGCAATACCCTCAGCGATGTGCTCCTCGTTCTCAGCGATGTAGAGGTTGAAGCCAGCCTTCTTCAGAGCTGCCTCTACAGCCTTGTTGATCTGCTCTTCCTTAGTCTTCTCGATAGCAACTGTCAGCTCTGTGTCCTTAACAGACTGAGGGACACTTGCTTCATCAAGAGCAACAGGATTCATGGCAGCTACCTGCATTGCGATGGCGTGAGCCTGCTCTTCAGCAGGCTTGTTTGTCTGAACCATTGTGCAGAGCAAGTGCTTGTTCATGTGGTCGTAAACAGATACGTTGTCGCCCTCGAGATAGAGATATCCGTCAAGCTCAGTCTTCTCGCCTGTGATACCAGAACGGGCAACAACCTCGTCCTGTACAGTGCTTCCGTTCAACGGCAGAGCCTTAACCTCGTCAAGAGTCTTAGCCTTAGCAGCAACGGCAGCGTCGAGAATGCTCTGTGTAAGAGCGATGAAGTCTTTTCCGTTAGCAACGAAGTCGGTTTCGCACTTCAGGGCGATCATGGCAGCAAAGCCATTCTCTGCCTTTACGAGTACACAACCGTTTGAAGTCTCGCGGTCGCTGCGCTTAGCGGCGATAGCCTGACCCTTCTCACGGATAATCTGTACGGCCTTGTCAAAGTCGCCTTCAGCGTCAGTGAGGGCCTTTTTGCAATCTGCAAGACCGGCACCGGTCATTTTGCGGATTTTCTGTATATCAGCTATTGATACAGCCATAATTAGTATTTTCTATTTTAAGTTAGTTAAATCAGATATTAAGCTTCAGCGGGAGCCTCTTCTGCTGTTTCAGCCTTAGGAGCCTCTTCCTCTTTAGCAGGAGCGTCCTTGCGAGCCTTGCGTGCACGCTTTGGTTTGTCCTCTATTGCATTAGCCTCAGCCTGCTCTTTAGCAGCTTTCTCGTCAGCCTTCTCTACCTTGCGCTCCTCAAGACCCTCAGCGATGGCTGCGCAGCAAGCGTTCAGGATAACCTCAACGCTGTCTTTTGCGTCGTCGTTGGCAGGAATCATGAAGTCAACGTCCTTAGGATTAGAGTTTGTGTCAACGATAGCGAATACAGGTATACCCAGGCGGTTAGCCTCTTTAACGGCGATAGCCTCTTTCATTACGTCAACAACGAACAGAGCTGACGGCAGACGTGTAAGGTCAGCAATTGAGCCGAGGTTCTTCTCGAGCTTAGCGCGCTGACGTGTAATCTGCAGAATCTCACGCTTAGACAGGTTAGAGTATGTTCCGTCGTTCATCAGTTTGTCGATGTTGGCCATCTTCTTTACAGCCTTGCGGATTGTAGGGAAGTTGGTGAGCATACCGCCCGGCCAACGCTCGATAACGTAAGGCATGTTGACAGACGCAGCCTTTTCAGCTACAACGTCCTTTGTTTGTTTTTTAGTAGCAACGAACAGGATTTTCTTTCCTGACTTGGCAATCTGCTTCAGTGCGTCTGCTGCCTCGTCGATTTTAGCAACAGTCTTGTGAAGATCTATAATGTGAATGCCGTTGCGCTCCATGAAGATATAAGGAGCCATTGCGGGATTCCATTTACGTTTGAGGTGGCCGAAGTGACAGCCAGCCTTCAATAACATATCAAAATTTGTTCTTGACATTTTTCTTTTCTTTTTAATTGTTTTGTTTACTTTCTTTTTAGTTTTGTTAGAACCAACCGACAGGTAACCGCTCTGCGGCATTTGCACCGCGGCACGAGCCATGAGCGCTTTCCGATTATCGCCGTTGCGGCGGGTCTTATCGGTTTAGATGCTAAACAATGTTCAGTCGGCAGACATCGGGCAACGCCGCGCACAAGAGCGATGATGCCTTGTGCTGACGCTTCCTTAAGCATGCCTTTATCTTTTGGATAAGGTTCCTCCAGATATTAACGCTTACTGAACTGGAAGCGACGGCGAGCCTTCGGACGACCCGGTTTCTTACGCTCAACGGCACGTGCGTCACGAGTAAGGAATCCGTGATCTTTCAGATTCTTCTTGTCTTCCTCGTTGATCTTAACGAGTGCGCGTGCAATGGCGAGGCGCAGAGCCTGGCTCTGACCTGTGAAACCACCACCATCGAGGTTCACCTTTATATCATATTTCTCAGCTGCGTCAAGGAGCTGCAGCGGCTGCTTAACAACATACTGCAGAATAGCTGATGGGAAATATTCTGTAATGTCTTTCTTGTTTATTGTAATTTTGCCTGTACCTTCGCTTACGTAAACACGTGCCACGGCACTTTTACGGCGACCTATTGCATTAACTACTTCCATTATTGCTTAATTATTTATACTGGTTAATATCAATTGCTTTTGGCTGCTGAGCCTGCATATCGTGCTCTGTGCCATCGAATATATAAAGATTGTTCAAGATATGACGTCCGAGACGGCCTTTTGGCAGCATGCCTTTAACTGCATGACGGATAATTCTGTCAGCACCGTCCTTACGCTTGCGCAGCTCGGCAGGAGTGTTGAAACGCTGTCCGCCAGGATAACCAGTATAACGGGTATATACCTTGTCGGTCTCTTTCTTACCAGAGAATACCACCTTAGCGGCATTGATGATTATAACATTGTCACCACAATCTACGTGAGGAGTGAAGTTAGGTTTGTACTTTCCACGCAGAATCTTGGCAACCTTAGAGCAAAGACGGCCTACAATCTGGTCTGTGGCGTCGATAACAACCCACTCTTTCTTTGCTGTTTCCTTGTTTGCGGAAATAGTTTTGTAACTTAAAGTGTTCATTTTTAATTTTAAAATTACTACTAAAAAACGTTTTTAATTTCTCTTGTTGAACGGCGATTCACTAACCGTCGCACTCGGCCAAAAGTACGACTATTAACACTCCGTTCCGGGGTTCTAAGAGTTATCCCCTTAATAATCGGACTGCAAAGGTACATATTTTATTAATAAGAATGAATAGCTGTATGCTTTTAATACCTTTTAGTTATATTTATTTAACAGAATTTACGCATGTTTAATTGTACTGTGATGTCTGATTGATGCTTCTGATCCTTACTTCCATTTTATTTTGCGTATGGATAATGTGTTCTGATATGATGAAGCGTGTATTGTAAAAGATTATATTAAAATGTCGCAATATAATGAAATCTTACGTACATATCGTAATAAATCAGCTTTGTAGTATAACTTTATGCGTCTAAAAAGTGAAATAATATATACAAAATGCTATGTATTTGGATATTTATTAGTACTTTTGAAAGCGAAATTCGTGATACAATAAATTACATTATCGTTTTAAAATAGTTTTTATGCTTGACACCATATCAAAAGTAATCGAGACATGCAGTAATTTTTTGTGGGGCTGGCCTATGATAATAATGCTGCTCGGCACCCACCTTTTTCTTACAATCAGATTAAAGTTTCCACAGCGAAAGATATTTACGGCCATACGCCTTTCGGTTACGCCCGATAAGGGCGCATCAGGCGATGTCAGTCAGTTTGGCGCTCTTGCCACTGCGCTTGCCGCAACGATAGGCACGGGTAATATAATAGGTGTTGCCACTGCGATAACTCTCGGCGGTCCGGGGGCTGTGCTGTGGTGCTGGCTCACGGGAGTATTCGGCATTGCAACGAAGTATGCCGAGGGACTTGTTGCCGTGAAATACCGTATAAAGACAGCAAACGGGCAGATGCTCGGCGGTCCGATGTATGCTCTTGAGCGTGGTCTCGGCCTTAAATGGCTTGCCGTGCTGTTCTGCGTGTTCACGGCCCTTGCATCGTTCGGCATCGGAAATCTTGTGCAGAGCAATGCCATCTCGTTGCTTTGCCACGAAACCTACAATGTGCCGGTAGAGCTTTCGGGTGCCGTTATAGCCATTGGCGTGGCTCTTGTGGTGATATTCGGCGTAAAGGGAATAGCGCGTGTGTGCAGCGCTTTTGTTCCGTTTATGGCGTTGCTTTACGTTATAGGCTGCGTGTGCATACTTATAATCAATCATTCATTTGTTGCCGACGCAATACATCTTATTGTCGTTTCAGCGTTTAATCCTGAAGCTGCCGGCGGCGGATTTGTCGGCGGAAGCATCATAATGACGGCACGCTACGGCATAGCCCGCGGACTGTTCAGCAACGAGAGCGGTATGGGTTCGGCTCCTATTGTGGCGGCAGCAGCCCGCACGCGCAATCCTGTAAGACAGGCTCTTGTTTCGTCGACAGGAACATTCTGGGACACGGTTGTTATATGTGCCCTTACCGGTCTTGTGCTTGTGTCGAGCATCTTGGCTTATCCCGACATTAACTATAGTGACGGACCGGCACTGACAAAGGTGGCATTCGATAAAATTCCGTATATCGGTGCTCCGTTGCTCACGTTCGGCATTATCACTTTTGCCTTTTCTACAATTCTCGGCTGGTGCTATTACGGCGAGAAGGCTATAGAGTATCTTGGGGGAAAGAAACTGACGCTCATCTATCGCGGCATCTTCATCGTGGCAACGTTCTTCGGTGCAGTGATAAAGCTGGCTGTAGTGTGGAATCTTGCCGATTTTACTAATGCTCTTATGGCAATACCCAACCTTGTGTCACTGCTTATGCTGTCGGGTGTAATTGCTGCCGAGACAAAGAAATATCTTTGGAACAACAGAATTGACGCTGATGCCGATGCTGAGGACAATCCGCAATGATGCCTATGCCGGTGCTGGCAGAGAAATGCCGGTGAACTGTTTTGTGTAATAATCTTTTTAATGTGAAAGACGTGCTTTTGTTTTGTTATTCAGACGACAAACATTAATTTTGCAGAAAATAAAAAGACATAGAGTAAAATGAAAACAGGCTATACTGACGAAGAACTTGACAAACTGCATCGCTGTTTATACGACATTCTGCGTGAGACTGTTAGAGTGTGCAATGAGATAAATGTCAAGTTCTTTATGGTTGGCGGAAGCATGATAGGTTGTCATTTTTGGGACGCCATTGTTCCCATTGACGATGATGTGGATGTGGGCATGCCGCGCAGTGACTACGAACGGTTTCTGAAAGAAGCTCCGTCAAGACTTCGTGACGGATACATACTGCAGTGGTTTGGCAACACGCCGGAGACTCCTTTTTATTTTGCAAAAGTGAGAAAGACCGGAACTTTGTTTGTTGAAGAAACCACACGCAATCTTGACATGCCTCAGGGTATATATGTTGATATATTTCCTTTCGACCATATTCCGGACGATATAAAGAAACAGCGCAGGCAGCGCAAACTTGCTAATATGGTAAACTCTTGTTTTGTAAGCAAGAGCGTATGGACCTATAAGTATTGCGGCAAATGTGAAATTGCCGTACCCAACAAGCATGGCTTTCTTAATTGCCTTTTTGACAGAGTGGTGAATATGTTTGTGCCTAAGCGCACTCTTTATTGCCTGCTTAAACGTGTGCAGACTAGATATAATGATAAGGAGACCGTCTATTGCAGTAATGTGATGACAGACATGGATCAGGTAAGGGTGGAATATGTAAACGACCTGCAACCGGCAAAGTTTGGCGACATTGATGTCTTCCTGCCTAAGAATTATGAAGAATATCTTCATCATCATTATCCTAATCTCCGCAAGCATCTGCCAAAGGAGGAGGCTGAGAAATACAGTCATCGCCCGGTTAAACTTTCGTTTGGCGATGAGGCGCATACCTCTGAAAACTGATGCATATAGGCTTGTCCTTGTTTGTTGACTGTGCAGTCAGAGCCTTGGCTTACGGATGATATTGGCAGGCAGCATTATAGAGAACAATTATTATTTGACAATAAAAAAACATGCCACACGTATTATTCACGTGTGGCATGTTTTTTATATGCTTTGTTTGTCGCGGTTTACAGCGGCATGTTGCCGTGTTTCTTCGGCGGGTTGCTCTGGTTCTTGTTGCGTGCCATCTCGAGTGCGCGAATAAGTTTGCTACGTGTGTCGCGCGGCATGATAACCTCGTCAACGAGTCCGCGCTCGGCAGCACGGTAAGGATTAGAGAACTCCTTCTCATATTCTGTTACAGCCTCGGCCTTCTCCTCGTCAGAAGCCTTGCGGTAAAGAATGTTGATGGCGCCTGATGCTCCCATTACGGCGATCTCTGCCTGCGGCCATGCCAGGTTGACGTCGGCACCTATCATCTTGCTTGCCATTACGATGTATGCACCGCCGTAAGCCTTACGTGTTATGAGCGTAATCTTAGGCACTGTTGCCTCTGCGTATGCATATACAATCTTTGCTCCGTGACGTATGATGCCTTCGTGCTCTTGTGCTGTGCCTGGCAGGAAGCCCGGAACGTCCTCTATAGTTACGAGAGGAATGTTGAAGCAGTCGCAGAAACGGATAAAGCGGGCAGCCTTGTCTGATGCGTTGATGTCGAGCACACCTGCCAGGAATGCTGGCTGGTTGGCAATGATGCCGACAGTCTGTCCGCCGAGACGTGCAAAACCGATAACGATGTTCTTTGCGAAGTGAGGCATAACCTCGAAGAAATAGTTGTCGTCAACAATCGGCTCAATAACGTCCTTGATGTCGTAAGGCTGGTTGGGATCTTCGGGTATTACGGTCTGCAGGCTCTCCACCTTGCGGTTTATGTCGTCAGTGCAAGGCACTATAGGAGCGTCCTCCATGTTGTTAGACGGCAGGAAGCTGAGCAGCTCGCGCATCTGCATGAGAGTCTCCTCCTCGGTAGAGTACATAAAGTGTGCCACACCGCTCTTGCTGCTGTGTGTGTATGCACCTCCAAGTTCCTCTTTGTCAACCACCTCGTTTGTAACGGCCTTAACCACGTCAGGACCAGTGATGAACATGTGGCTCTTTTCGTTGACCATGAAGATGAAGTCGGTGAGGGCAGGCGAGTAGCATGCACCGCCGGCGCAAGGGCCTAATATAGCTGTAAGCTGCGGAATGACTCCCGAAGCCATTGTGTTCTGATAGAAGATAGAGGCATATCCGGCCAGACCTGTTATGCCTTCCTGTATACGTGCGCCGCCTGAGTCGTTGAGTCCGATGATAGGCGCGCCGCATTTCAGTGCCTGAGCCTGCACTTTTACAATCTTGGCTGCGTTAGTCTCGCTGAGCGAACCTCCGTGAACGGTGAAGTCGTAGGCATAGACAAACACCAGTCGGCCGTCGATTTTTCCGTATCCGCAAACGACGCCGTCGCCCGGAATCTGTTTCTTCTCCATGCCGAAGCGTGTGCATCTGTGGTTGACAAACTTGTCGGTTTCGCAGAATGTGCCTTTGTCGAGCAGCATGTCTATGCGCTCGCGTGCCGTCATGCGGCCGGCAGCGTGCTGTTTCTCTATCTTGGCAACTCCGCCTCCCAGCGATGCCTTCTTGTCGAGTTCTTCAAATTGTGAATATATTTCTTCTCTGTTCATTGTTCTTATTCCTTATTTAAGTCTAACTCTATTAATGTCTGATTGTCCTGTACGGCATCGCCTTCAGCCACCAGAATGTTCTTCACGGTGCAGTCAGAGCTTACCTTATAGTTGCTCTGCATCTTCATTGCCTCAAGGACTATGGCTATGTCGCCGGCCTTCAGCTTGTCGCCAACGCTTACAGGTATGCTTACCACCTTGCCGGGCATAGGTGCCACAATCTTGTCCGACTGTCGTTCGTCGGTGTCTTTTCTCATGCGCAGATATTTTGCCTGAGTGTCAACAACGTCAACATGGTAAGAACGGTAGAACATGTTTACGTCATAGCTCTTGCCACCCTCGCCGCGTATCAGTTCGGCATTATACGAGTTGCCGTCATGAAGAATTGAGCAACTGCCGTTTTCGGCCATTACGATGTCAACCACACATGGCTTGCCGTCGATGGTAAGTTCCACGCGGTTTCCTTCTTTGTTGACCAGCGTTACGTCGGCAACGCGGTCTCCGATATGCATTTCCATATTATTCTTTATTATCCTCAACAAACCGCTGAGTGTCTTTCTTGTATCGTGGCTTGCGTCGTGTGCCTCGCAAGGCTCTATATAGCCATGCCCCGTAGTAAGACAATGTGCGGCGGTTCAAAAAAATAATTCTACCTTAATATATATTATATTCTCAATACGCCTTTCTGCAGTCCGAATTCGCGCCAGCGGCTTATCGGGCGTGCGTCAACAGTGCGCACGGGGCTGTTCTCCTCGAGGTTGAACAGATAGTCAACATAAGCTGCTATGAGCGCCATATTCTCTATCTCCTCGTTTTCGCCGTTAGAACGCTGCAGCGAGCGTGAGTATTTCTCCAGGAACGATGTGTCGTATTCGCCCTTTACGAATGCCGGAGCATACATTATGCGTCGCAGATAGCTCAGGTTGGTCTTCAGTCCGGTTATCTTGAACTCATAGAGCACACGGCGCATACGCTCTATGGCAAACTGGCGGGTTGTGGCCCATACTATGAGCTTGCCTATCATCGGGTCGTAGTAGAGCGGAATCTCATATCCCTCATATACATAACTGTCTATGCGCACACCTATTCCGTTAGGCTCGGTCAGCTGATGTATTACGCCCGGACATGGTATAAATCCGTTTTCGGTGTCCTCGGCGCAAATACGGCACTCAATGGCGTGTCCGCGCTGGAACAGGTCGCTCTGCTTGAATCTCAGCTTCTCGCCGTTGGCCACACGCAACTGCTCCTTCACCAGGTCAACGCCCATAACCTCTTCGGTTATAGGATGCTCAACCTGCAGACGGGTGTTCATTTCGAGGAAATAAAAATGACGGTATTTGTCAACCAGGAACTCTATAGTACCTGCTCCGCGGTAGTTGACGGCCTTTGCGGCAGCCACTGCCTTTTCGCCCATCTCCTTGCGCAGTTCAGGCGTGAGGAACGGCGACGGACTCTCTTCAACGATTTTCTGGTTGCGGCGTTGCACAGAGCATTCGCGGTCGAAAAGATGAACCACGTTGCCGTAGGCATCGCCAAGAATCTGGAACTCTATGTGATGAGGCTCCTCAACAAATTTTTCAAGATAAACAGTGTCGTCGCCAAATGAAGACATCGACTCGGAACGTGCCGAATTATAAGCCTCTTCAACCTCGTCTTCGCTGTGAATCAGGCGCATACCCTTTCCGCCGCCTCCCATTGAGGCTTTAAGCATTACAGGGAAACCTATCTCCTTGCAGATGCGCAGCGCTTCGGCGGCATCTTTCAGCGGCTGAGTTGTTCCGGGTACTACGGGCACGCCGGCAGCTATCATACGCTTACGTGCTGCAATCTTGTCGCCCATGTCCTCCATTGTCTCGGCTCTCGGACCGATAAACACTATGCCTTCAGCTTCACAGCGGCGCACCAGTTCGGCATTCTCCGACAAGAATCCGTAACCCGGATGAATGGCGTCGGCCTTGCATTGCAGCGCAACGTCTATAATCTTGTCGATGTTCAAATAACTCTCTTGCGACTCTGCCGGGCCTATGCAATAAGCCTCGTCGGCATACATCACGTGGCGTGATGTTCGGTCAGCTTCAGAAAAGACTGCTACGGTGCGCAGCCCCATCTCGCGGCACGAGCGCATTACTCGCACTGCGATTTCGCCACGATTGGCGATTAAAACCTTTTTTATCATCTTCCTTTTTTTTCGTACATGTTCCCCCCTAAGCATTAAGAGAGAACAATCACAATATGAATGGCAGGCGTTTCTTCGATTTGCTCTCCTCCTGAAAACATTCCGGAAAGACAAGCTGCCGATGGCTGTATCTCATGTTTTGTGGCTGAGATTCACAACGGCACGACTGTCCGGGACTTTCACCCTATTGCCTGTCAGTTCCGCAAGCAAATGCTCTTTGTGCGGAAGCCAATCCGGTGCAAAGGTAATACTTTTTGATTTTTAAGCCTAAAGGTATGTCAAAAAAATGTTATTAAACATCAACTTTCTACTTTTTTGCGTGCTAAACTCTAACTTTATAACATTCAGTCAGCTTTTTTTACACATAAAAGTAAATTCGTCATTTTGTTGCCGTATAGTCTTTACCTGCTTGCCTTTGCGCTATTTGCTGCTGTATGTCTTTTCGTAGCTTGTCTGCATCTGCCTAACGCCAAATTTTGCGGCAGCAAAGTCGTGTGCCATGCGGCCTAACTTGTCTTTGTCTTCCTTAGCCACAATGTCGTTGAATATGTGCATATAGGCGTCGATGCTGTTGCCGTTTACCTTCAGCGGCCAGTCATCGGGCAGGGTGTCGCGCAGTCCGGGACAGCTGTTGGCTATCACGGGCAGTCCCTCCATGCTTGCCTCGAGCGACATTATGCTCAGACCTTCAAACACTGACGGCATAAGCAGATAGTCGAACGACGAAAGATATGCCGGCAGTCCGTGTATTGGTCCGCGCAGACTCACGTTGGGCAGTCCGCCGAGCTTGCTTTGCACAAAGGCGTGCATGCTGCCGTCGCCCACCACATGGAAGAAGAAACGGCCGTCGCCGCTCAGTCTGCAGATAATCTCCACAAGCACGTCGATGCCTTTCTGAGGTTCGAGCCGTCCGGCAAACAGAATGTTCTTCTTGCCCTCAACTATTCCGTCAAACGGTTTCTGCGGCGAATGTGCCACGCCATTATATATAATAGGTGCTGTGTGGTGATATTCTGCGGCGTAGTTGTCGCGCACGGCTACGGATATGGCAATGTTTGAGTTGTTGCGTATAAAGAATTTCTCTACCTTCATTCCGGTCTTTTTCAGTCCTGTCCATAGCTGTGTGTTGTGTATTGTGCGCACCACCTTGCAGTGTCGGAGCAGCGTCGGGAACACCTTGAAAAACGAGTAGACGGCAAGGTCGGGCATCTCGGTGTGGCTGTGTATCACGTCGGGGCGATATTTCAGAAACAGAAAGATAAACCACAACGGAAAGGTAACTGCGGCGAGACGCTCAAACAGATAATGAAAATGCACTTCGGGCACGAATCCCCGGTGATATTTTATCCCGGCGTCTTCGAGTTCTTTTATAAAAACTTTGGTGAACGCCGAATGTGCGCGTATCAGTTCTACCACGTGATATTCAAAGTCGCTTGTCCGCGACTTGGCGATGTTCACGGCCACTCGCTCGGCTCCGCCCACATCGAAATGCGACACTATATGAAAAACTCGTTTCTTCTTATTCTGCATATCTGTTTATGGCAAAGTTGTTATATCTGCAAAAATACGAAGAATAATTGAGAATGGAGAATGGATAATTGAGAATTATGATTTGATTTTCAGTGTCTTAGTGCCTTCAGTGTCGTCGGATATACCAACGGGACTAATGTTTCGGCTGATTTTTCGCTGCGCTTATATCCGATAGATTTCAGAATATAAAATTAGTATACTGCAAGATTATTGTTTTCAGTGCCGCAGGATATGTAGCAACAATACTAATGTGCCGGCTGATTTATAGTCTGCCGGAATTGAACATAATGATTTTTAGCTTTGCTGCTTTTCTTAAAAAAACTGTGTGCCAATGTTATTGTTGACATTGACACACAGTTTAACTTTTATATATTTATCGGATTTACATTATAGTTTGTCCGACGGATAAACCACGCCCCATTCTTTGCGCAGGCTATCGAGCAGCTCCATAATGCGTAAGGTTTCTGCGTGCGGCATATCCTCCGGCTCAATCATTCCTTTGCGTATGGCTTCCATGGCGGCATGCACTTCATATTCATAGCCTGTGATTTGTGGCGGGCAGGTGTATATGCCTGTCTGATTGTGGTTAGCGTCGTAAACTGTTACCGTGTGCGGATTGTTGATGTTGTCGATAACCATATAGCCTTTATCGCCCGACACCACTCCCATGCGGTCGTTGGCACAGCGTGCCGTGGTCTGCATGACAGCCATCTCTCCTTCGGGATAGATAAATGTCATGCTGTTCTGCAGGTCAACTCCCAACTCGTTTTTGCTGCAGCATGACATTATGCGCTCAGGCGAATTTCCAAACAGCATGAAGGCAAGGTTGATGGGATATACGCCCAAATCGAGCAGGGCGCCGCCGCACAGTTCCGGTTTGCGTATGCGTTCTTTGTGCTCTATCGGATAGCCAAGGTTGGCTGTCAGCATATACGGGCGGCCTATCAGTTCGCCGCTGTGCGCCATCTTTACTATTTCTTTAGAGAAAGGCATGTAGCGTGTCCAGATGGCTTCTGCGAGGAACACTTTGCGTTCATGTGACAATGCCACCAGCTCTTCTGCCTGTGCCTTGTTGGCTGTAAATGTCTTTTCGCACAGCACGGCCTTGCCATTCAGCAGGCATTGGCGCGCCTGCTCATAATGATGCGAATGTGGGGTGGCAATGTAAATCAGGTCAACTTGCGGGTCATGTATCAGTTCGTCGTAAGAGCCATAAGCCTTTTCCACTCCCCATTTGTTCTGAAACTCCTTAGCCTTTTCTATACTGCGCGATGCTATTGCATAAAGATGTGCCTCCGGCATGCGCCCAACTGTTTCGGCCATTGATGCCGCAATGCTGCCGGCGCCGATAATGCCTACACGAAATATTTGTTCCATATATATATTCTTGTCTTAACGTGAATTTGATTAATCGTAAATGCTTGTAAATATGGCGATTAGCGAAAACTGCCGTATCTTTGAAGTGATAAAATATAAAGATAGACGAACAACAATCGCTCTGATTACCGAAAGCAAAGTTATACAATTATTTTGTATTACAGATAATTTGTCTATGCCGATTTTTCTATTCAACAGTTTTTTGATGTAATGGCAATGTAAAATTTACGAGCTTAATAGTGAATTGTAGAGGTGAAAATAAGAAAATGTTTTGAATTTAGAAGTGATGTGATTATTGTCTTTGACGAATGTAATGACCTGATGGCGTTTATTGCGTAGAATGTTTATCTGAAAAAATGATACGAAAATTAATATCAAAAATTTGCAGATGATATTAATTTTCGTATCTTTGCATTGTGATTGCTTTTATATCACATAATTTAATTGTTTAATTCCTTATTCTTAAAGAAAGGAGGCTCTGGTGAAATATAGTGAACTAGAAAGACAGTTAAAAAAGGCCGGTTGTAAACTGGTTGATGCCGATGGCAGACATCCGACATGGTATAGTCCGAAAACAGAAAAATATTTTCAGACAAGCCATCATAAATCAGAAGAAGTGAAACCTGGTACTTTGAAAAGTATCAAGAGGGATGCGGGGATAAACTAATCTCCTGTATTTAAAGACATATTATATATTTTTTTTATTTATACTTGATAAATCAATTACCAAGATTAAGGATATTATTATGGTACGTAAAAAAATCAACGTTGTTATAGAACGGGGAGTTGACGGCACCTATTCTGCTTTCATTGCTGATAATAACTGCAAGTTCGGTTGTATAGGAGAAGGTAAAAACGTTGAAGAAACCAAAACAGATTTTTTGGCTGCCGTTGACGATATGAAAGAAGTGTATCGAAAGAATGGAAAAGAATTTCCTGACGTAGAGTTTAATTTTACTTATGATGTGGCATCTTTTCTTAATTACTATGCCTATGCTTTCTCATTGGCAGGTTTGGCGCGTATTACAGGAGTAAATCAAGGACAACTGAGCCACTATGTCACAGGAAGACGTAAACCTTCAAAGACAACAATTGAAAAGATAGAAAAATCTTTGCACGACTTTGCTGTTGAGATTGCTGATATTAAGTTTGTGTGAACATGTGAAATAATAAAGATAAAGGAGCTGTCTGAAATTAATATTTTAAGACAGCTCTTTTTTTGAATTGAATCTTTGATTATAAAAATAGTATTTGTCAGCATAATATGTATAGTTGCCCCGTGCCGACGGATATATACCAACAAGGCTAATGTCCAGGCTGATTTGTACGTGTTGTTGAGCGCAGCGAAAAATCTGCCGGAATTGAATATAATGATTTTCAATCCGATTACTTCCCATTTCTTATTTATAGGTATGCTTTGCGGATTACAAATTAGCTTAGCTGACCGTTGGCTATTATACTTTATGCTGCCGGATTTTTCGCTGCGCACAACAACTTGTACAAATCCGACAGAGCATTACCCTTGATGGTTTTCAAACAACGATATATACAAACAAAAGTAAAAAGTAAGGACAAATATTTTTCTCAATCTAGAAAATGATTTTATAACGAGTGTTAATATTATTTGTTTGTTTATACCCTAATATTAACATTGGTTTACTTTTTATGAGCTATTTGCTTTAATAAATACCAGTTTTTAGGCTCTAAAACGTTGCTTTTTGTTGTGCAAATGGTGCGTTTCCGAATCGTAAACGGCCCACTTTTGAGTGGAAAGTGGCCGAGTAATATTTTTTAACTATTGCGCTTTTACTTCATTATCTTGGTAAAATACAATATATCAATACTTTACCAAAAATGTCGATTTTGTGCAATTTTTCGCACCAAACTACGGTTTCGTGATGAGCATGGCAATTCTGGAGAGGTTAAGTTTTAGAAGTTAAAGGAGTTAGAGTAGTTAAAGGAGTTAAAGTCAAATGCTTTGTGGCTTAATAACAACGCCATATAGCAACAAAACTAATGTGCCGGCTGATTTGCAATTGTCGTTCAAGCGAGAGCAGAAGCAAATTATATTTGGTTATGCCGAGCGCAGCCGGCAATCAATAAAATTAATCTGCCGGAATTAAGTATAATGATTTTGAGTTTCGGATCAAAGATCTTTCAATAAATTGATATTGTTTGGTAATTTTATTATATTTGCACTGCGTAAAAATACGCATTCCACTGCGTAAAATGTAAAACAATGTATAAAAGAGCTGAATATCAAATAATTAAGAACATACTTGAAGAGCAAAGAAAGTTTATTCCCGTACCTCCTGTGTTGCTAGATATGTACCAACAAGACTAATATGCTGTTGTTTAGGCATTTTATAGTAAAAACGCATCTGACTTTAACTTGACATCATTTCGGAATTATTAGAATTAAGAAATAAATTAGATGTATACCATTTCGTCGCTTTTGTTGCTGTTTTATTTTATCGAAGTTAAACCATAATGCTTTTATGAGTTTATGGCCTTTTTGAGTATGGTGTTGTAGCCCATCAGATACGCGTAAAGGGCGGAAGGAATAAATGTCAGACTAACCTTGTCCAATTCTTTGCGCCCGAATTTTGTTCTTGACGATACGATGGCTTCATTAAGTCCATTGCTGACCATAAAAGAAAGAAGCGATGACAACTCTCCGGGCATTTCATAATAACGGTCTGACCATTTCATTTCAACGGCCCATACAGGCTTTTGACTCATTATGTCGAGTCCTACCATGTCTACCTCTCCGTCATTACGCCCAATTTTCCAATTTGCATAATATATGTCTTCCTCTCTTTGTATGCGCTGTGAAAATATAGCCGTTTCTACCATGTTTCCCAATGCGGCGTCCCCTTCATTGAGCGGAGAGAATAATGCGCACCTGATTGAAGGATTTGTAAGATATATTTTAAATCTTGTTATTCTTTGTAGTCTTTTGGCATTATTGTCTATTCTGTGGATGACTTTAATGAGAAACGCACTTTCAAGATAGCTGATATATTTTTTTATAAGTTCTTTTCTTATTCCGGAGTTTACCGATAGGTCTTCATACGTAAATTCGCATCCGGATCTGTAGGCTATGTGTATGAACAGACGATAGAGTTCCTGTGTGTCACTTATTCCATAAAGTCCAGGCAAGTCTTTTACCATTACTTTGTCTACAATGTCACGACGCATGTATAGCCCCGGATTTCGTTGTATCTCATCAGAAAACACAACTTCTGGATATCCTCCGAAGTTTATGTATTTTATAAAGAGTCGGTTTAGTTCGTTTATGTCCACAGTGTCGAATGCGTTTATGTTTATCCCTTTCCATTCGATGCTACGCCTTATTATAAGGTTATCAAGTCCGAGAAGGTGTATATATTCGTTGAACGTTAATGGGGGCAGTTTGAAATCATGAAAACGCCCTGCGCCACTTTCGTCACTTTTCATCTTAAGGGCTGCAGCTGCTGAGCCTGACACAATGAATTTAGATTTTCGATATGTGTCAATCAGTGATTTTAAGTGCATTTCCCAGTTTTTCAGATATTGAACTTCATCATAGAAAATGTAGAGATTTTCTGCAGCTGGGTCCAGTTGCAATATGTTGCAGGCCGTTTTCAGAAGTGCTTCGAGAGACATTCCCATGTAGATGGGGGTATCTATTGACAGATATAAAATGTGCTGCGGATTTATTCCGTCGGTAATAAGTCTGTCAATGGTGTGGTATATCATGATAGTCTTTCCTACGCGGCGTGGTCCCATAAGAATAACGCCTCTCCTTACAGACGTTTCTTTCACCATGTCATAAAAAATGTCAAGATAAAGACGTCTGTTCATGCTGTTGATATCTTCAGGTATTTTTCCTGTACTCCACCATGGATTGTCGATGCGCATCCGTTCCGCAATTTCTGTTATGAGTTCCTTATTGTCTGTTTTCATAAATTTACTGTGTTTTGATGGCAAATATACAAAATAAACATTTCAATGCAAAATAAAAAAGTTAAAATAAACAATATTCATACTACTTATTTTGGCAAAAATGTAAAAATAGATAGTTTCTGTCAGTCTTATTTTGACATTTTTGTTTAAATAAGATGTTTTGCTGTGTATTTTGTTGCTTATTTGTACTAACGATATTAGCTTTGTTGATATATCTGTTGTTATCAAGCCACAAAGCATTTGACTTTAACTCCTTTAACTACTCTAACTCCTTTAACTCCTTAATAAATAACTCCTAAATAAATATCCTTTTGCTGTTTCGTCAGAAAATCTTATCTTTGCAACAGACAACACGGTGCGGGTATGGATAGTTGTTGCAGAGACGCTGGCGCCGTGTTATTAGGATAAAGTATAAACAAGTATCAGATTATGAAGATTTTTGCCGTAGGAATGAACTATATCCAGCACAATAAAGAGCTGGATGGAACGTTATATAAACCGGAAGAGCCTGTGATATTTACAAAGGCCGACTCAGCTCTGCTAAAAGACAGCAAGCCGTTTTTCCTGCCCGACGAGCTCGGACGCATCGACTATGAGACAGAGCTGGTGGTGCGCATCTGCCGCCTGGGCAAGAGCATACCGCAGCGCTTCGCCCACAGATACTACGACGCCGTAACCGTGGGCATCGACTTCACCGCCCGCGACCTGCAGAACAGGCTGCGCGCCGAAGGCAAGCCGTGGGATTTGTGCAAGGGCTTCGACGGCTCGGCTGCAATAGGCGAATGGGTGAGCATAGAGAAGTTTCGCGACATACAGGCAATACATTTCCGCCTCGACATCAACGGCAACACCGTTCAGGAAGGCTGCTCGAGCGACATGCTCTTCAAGGTAGACGAGATTATAGCCTACATAAGTCAATGGTTCACGCTGAAGACCGGCGACATCCTTTATACGGGCACTCCGGCCGGAGTGGGCCCCGTTCATATTGATGACCACCTTACGGGCTGGCTTGAAGACCGCAAGGTATTGGAGTTTAACGTTAAATGACAAAGAGAAAAATATTATTGTCGGTTATCGCGCTGCTCTGCTGCTGCAACATCATGGGCAGCAGTGTGCAGAAGTTTTTTAACCTCACTGCCGACGAGGTTAAGATAGACAGCGTGCTGCCGCGCTTTGCCTGTTCGCTGCCGCTCGGCGGCGCATGGGCCGACTCTGTATATACGGTAAAGATTGAATATCCCGAATTTTACGAGATGAGCAGCGGCGACATAGAGCGCTGCCTGAAGATTGCCGGCTACAACATGCCCGAAATGCCGGAGCTGGAGGTCAACGTGGTTACGGAGCGCAAGCGCGGACGCATCGAGGTGTCGTTTGTGCCGGTGGTTAAGCGCGGAGGCAAGTGGCAGAAGCTTGTCAGCTTTATGCTCAGCGTTGAGGCACGGCCAAAAAGCACAGCCCTGAAGGCCGCCACGAGAGCCGAAGCGGTGAGTCCTGCCGGCCGCTATGCCGCCAAGTCGGTGCTGGCCGAAGGCCGCTGGGTAAAGATACGCGTGCCCTCCACGGGCATATATCAGATAACCGACGCACTGATACGCCGCGCCGGATTCAGCGACATGAGCCGCGTAAAGGTGTATGGCTACGGCGGCGCGCTGCAGAATGAAAGTCTTGAAGCCGACGACCTGATAAAGTATGACGACCTGAAGGAGGTGCCCACATGCTATGTTGACGGCCGCAGGCTGTTCCATGCGCAGGGACCGGTGTCGTGGAGCAGCAACACAACAACCACGCGCACCCGCAATCCTTACTCCGACTACGGCTACTACTTCCTTACCGAGAGAGACGGCGAGCCGCTCACCGTTGACAGCACAGCCTTTGTAGACTCGTTTTATCCCTCTGCCGACGACTATCACTTCCTGCACGAGATAGACAATTATGCATGGTATCAGGGCGGACGCAACCTTTATGAGAACACGCCGATAAGCGCAGGAACGTCGAAGACATATATCCTGGAGAACTCTTCGCCATGTCAGGGCATACGTAAGGTCTATGCCAGCGTCACCGCGGGACAGGCCACCACGGTGCAGATAAAGATTAACGGGTCAGACACGCGCACGTTCAGCATGACATTCGGCGAATATGACCACGGCAAGTCGGTCAACATGACCTACAGCAACGCCTACGCGTCGCCGTCGGACACGGTTACGATAACCACCGTATCGGGCGGTCCGGCAAGGCTCGACTATATCAGCGTTACGCAGGAAGAGCCGCGCCCGCGCCCCACGTTGAGCGGACGTGAGTTCAGCGTGCCCGAATATGTTTATAACATAACCAACCAGAATCATCATGCCGACGAAGCTGCCGACATGATTATCATAGTGCCGACATCCGCTGCGCTTACTGCTCAGGCAGAGCGTATAAAGAAACTGCACGAGGAGAAAGACGGCATGAGGGTGCGCATAGTGCCGGCCGACGAGCTGTATAACGAGTTTTCGAGCGGTACGCCCGACGCCAACGCATATCGCCGCTACCTGAAGATGCTCTACGACCGTGCGGAGACTGAGGCCGACATGCCGTCGCACCTGCTGCTGTTTGGCGACTGCGTGTGGGACAACCGTATGAATACGCAAGAATGTTCGAGTCTTAATCCTGACGATTTTCTGCTCTGTCATGAGAGTGAAAACTCATTCAGCGCCACCGACTGCTATGTTGACGACGGATTTTTCTGCCTGTTAGACGACGGCGAGGGCGGCAATCCGAAGACAGACAAGCTCGACATGGCTGTGGGACGCTTCCCCGTGCGCACCGCAGAAGAAGCAAAGATAATGGTTGACAAGACCATAAGCTACGCCGAGAACAAAAATGCCGGCAGCTGGCAGAACGTGATGATGTTTATGGGCGACGACGGCAACAACAACCAGCACATGGAGGATGCCGACGAAATGGCAAAGGTGGTTGAGGGCATCAATCCCGCCATTCAGGTAAAGCGCGTCATGTGGGACGCATACACCTGTGTAACGACGTCTACCGGAAACACATATCCCGACGTGACCAAGATAATAAAGCAGCAGCAAAGCGCCGGCGCGCTGATAATGAACTACAGCGGACACGGACGTGCCGACCAGATATCGCATGAGCGTGTGCTCACGCTGACCGACTTTTCCGGCTTCAGCAACGCCAACCTGCCGCTGTGGATAACGGCGTCGTGCGACATCATGCCCTTCGACTCGCAGCAGCAGAACATCGGCGAGACGGCGGTGCTCAACAGCAACGGCGGTGCGGTGGCATTCTACGGAACAACGAGAACGGTGTGGGTAGACCGCAACAGGGCTATCAACCGTGCCTACCTTAAGGCCCTGCTCACCCCGCAGAACGGCACCTATGTCACTATAGGCGAGGCGCAGCGCCTGGCCAAGAACGACCTTATAGAGTCGGGCGCCGACAAGACGGAGAACAAGCTGCAATATTCGCTGCTGGGCGACCCCGCCCTGAAGCTCAACCTGCCGCAGATGAGAGTGGTGGTAGACAGCATCAACGGCGTGCCCCTGGCTTCTGCCGAGACTCTGCCGCAGCTCAAGGCAGGCTCCGTGGCCACAGTGAAAGGACACATAGAGGGAGCATCGGGCAGCATAGACGAGGCCTTCAGAGGCGTGGCCACGCTGACCGTGAGAGACGCCGAGAAGCTCGTTGTGTGCAAGCTTAACAACACGTCGAGCGAGGGAGCAAGCACTCCGTTTGAATATTACGACCGCTCAAACACCCTGTTCAACGGCACCGACAGCATAAGGGAAGGCAAGTTCAGCATGTCGTTTGCCGTAGGCAAGGACATCGACTACAGCGACGAGAGCGGACTTATAAACGTGTTTGCAATAAACAAGGACACAGGTGAGGCCGTTAACGGCTACAGCGAGGACTTCATAGTGGGCGGAACAGGCTCGCTCGACAACGACGGCATCGGCCCGTCTGTCTACTGTTATCTCAATTCGCCGACGTTTGTCAACGGAGGCAACGTTAATTCTACGCCTTATTTCGTGGCTGAGATAACAGACAAGGACGGCATAAACACAACGGGCAGCGGCATTGGACACGACCTGATGCTGACCATTGACGGCGATGCCAACAAGACATACGTGCTGAACGATAACTTTACTTACGACTTCGGCAGCTACACCAGCGGTTCTACATATTACAGTATTCCCGAGCTTGAGCCGGGCATGCATACGCTCAGGTTTAAGGCATGGGACATTATGAACAACCTCACCACAACCGAGCTTACGTTTAATGTGGTGAACGGCTTGTGTCCCGGACTGATAGACATCAACTGCACGGCCAACCCAGCCACGACATCCACCACGTTTATCATAAGTCACGACCGTGCCGGAAGCAACATCGACGTGGAGATAGAGGTGTTCGACACGAGCGGACGTCCGTTGTGGAAACACAGCGAGAGCGGTGTGTCGGCAAACAACAACTACACTGTTGACTGGGATCTGACGGGAAGCAACGGCGGAAAACTTCAGACAGGCGTATATATCTATCGCGTAAAACTGGGCGGCGGTGGCAGCGACATGGTGTCGAAGGCCAAGAAACTTATAGTAATATCACGCTGATGAGGCTGTATTATGGCTTTAACGCGTATGGGTATGAGGCATATTACGCCTTATGGGGTAAACTATAAGGGTACACACAGAGTGTTTTTGTGGTATTAATGCCTGCCGGATACAATAAAATTGCAGAAAAGCGGTTAATATATAAAGGTGCGCGCAGCCTTTATGCGCACTTTGAGAGATAAAGTTGCATAACATTACAGAAAAAGAAATAAATACAAAGAATGAAAAATAGTCAGAGAATATTGTTGACCTTACTGCTCGCAGTGGTGTCGGCAGGAGTATTTGCTCAGGACAAGATGGATATGTTTAACCCTGTGAACACCTCTGTAACTTCACAGACCATAGCTCCTGACGCACGTGCCGCAGGTATGGGTGATGTCGGTGTAGCCACAGATCCTGATGTCAACTCGCAGTATTGGAACCCGGCTAAGTATCCTTTCTGTATCAGCCGTGCGGGCGTTTCGCTCAACTACACTCCGTGGTTTCGTCAGCTCGTAAGCGATATGGACCTTGCTTATCTGTCGGGATATTATCGTATCGGCGACTATAGTGCGGTGTCGGCTTCATTGAGATATTTCTCGCTCGGTGAGGTTATGACCAACTATGACAGCACGACAGGCGAAAGCGACGGTATGACGATTAACCCTTATGAGATGTCGTTCGACGTGGCTTACTCGCTTATGCTTAGCGAGAAGTTTTCAATCGCGGCTGCCGTAAGATGGATTTATTCAGACCTTACCTATGACTATACTGAAGACACATCTCCGGGTAGTGCCTTTGCAGCCGACCTTGCCTGCTATTACAACAATTATATCAACATCGGTGCGCGCGAGTGTCAGCTCGGTATCGGACTCAATATCAGCAACATCGGTAGTAAGATTACTTTTGGAGGTGATGACAACAGTGAGTTTATTCCTACCAATATGCGCCTTGGTGTTGCGCTGATGGTGCCAATCGACGAGTATAACAGATTTACCATTGCGGCTGATGCCAACAAACTGCTTGTGCCTACATATCCTAAACAGGAAGAGGGCGAGTCGACAGAGGCTTATCAGCAGCGCGTTCAGAAAGACTATTATGATGTGTCGAGCATCTCGGGTATATTCAAGAGCTTCGGCGATGCTCCCGGCGGATTCAAGGAAGAGTTGCAGGAAGTTAACTGGAGCGTTGGTGCCGAATATGTTTATAACGACAAGTTTACGCTCAGAGCCGGTTATCACCACGAGTCGGAGAACAAGGGTAACCGTAAATATTTCACGGTCGGTGCCGGTTTCCGCATGAGTGCATTCTCGCTCGACTGCGGTTATGTAATCGCAACGGCAAAGAGCAACCCGCTCGACCAGACACTGCGTTTCACTCTCGGATTCGACATGGACGGCATAAAGGACCTGTTCCGCAGATAAACCGAAGGGAGCCGGAAAAACAAGAAGTCGCATGAGCCCGAAATAACGCGCCCATGCGACTTCTTGTTTTACATTATCATATTGAATAGCAAAACAGAACTAAAATAAACGATTATGAAGATTAGAACCGGATTTGGATTTGACGTTCACAGGCTCGTTGAGGGCCGTGACCTGTGGCTCGGAGGAATAAAGATAGAGCACAGCATGGGACTGCTGGGACACAGCGATGCCGACGTGCTTATACACGCTATATGCGACGCGTTGCTCGGTGCTGCCAATATGCGTGATATAGGCTATCATTTTCCTGATACATCGGCCGATACGCTCAACATAGACAGCAAGGTACTGCTGCGTAAGACCGTTGAACTTATTGCCGGCAAAGGATATGTGGTAGGCAACATCGACGCCACAGTGTGTGCCGAGCGCCCTAAGATCAATCCGCATGTGCCGGCCATAAAGGCATGCCTTGCAGAAGTTATAGGCACCGACGAGGACAACATATCCATAAAGGCTACTACAACCGAGAAACTTGGATTTACGGGCCGTGAAGAGGGCATAAGTGCTTATGCTGTGGTGCTGATAGAGCGTAAGGACGACTGAATTTAGAAGTTGGCGGGCTGTGATTTCTTGAACGGTCCGCTGTGCCTGCGAAAAGTAAATGGCGATATGCAAAATATAAAAACCGTAATCCGGCGTGATATTACAGACCGATAATGGTTAAAATCTTGCGTTGATAATGTTTCGTTGGTTCCATCATCGCTGCCGGTAATGTTTATTTGGATATGGTATATAACAAAAACACGCTGCAACTTTCAACAAGCTGCAGCGTATTAAAAATATGTTTAACTAAAAAACCTTTTTCGATTCGAAAGGGAACCTCACGGTTACCTTTGTCATCCTAAATAATCATGAAAACTTTACCTTAAACTAATACTATTTACTAACCTAAACAATTTATTAACCTTTTGATGCTGCAAAGATACAGCGAAAAACGTTTCTTGTCAATACTCTAGCTTATATTTTTGCAATTAAATTGGCTTTTCTTGACTCAAATCAATAAATTGTGTGCGCAAACAGCATTTAAAACGCTGCTAAATTTGGTAGAATAAGTATTTTATTTTAATTTTGTGTTTGCAAATAAAAACATTTCTAACCATGCGGGTGCTAATCGTAAATACAAGCGAGAAAACCGGAGGAGCTGCCGTTGCCGCCAACCGGCTTATGGAGGCTCTCAACAATAATGGAGTGAAGGCTAAGATGCTGGTGCGCGACAAGGAGACATCGGATATCACTGTGGTGGGGCTGCCTAAGAGTTTATGGCTGCGCTGGAATTTCTTATGGGAACGCTGGTGCATCTTCTGTCACATGCACTTTTCCAAAAAGCATCTCTTTGAGGTGGATATAGCAAATACCGGCACTGACATCACACGACTTAGGGAGTTTAAGGAGGCTGACGTGATACATCTGAGCTGGATTAATCAGGGTATGCTCTCGATAAAGGACATCCGCAAGATTATAGACAGCGGAAAGCCTGTTGTGTGGACCATGCACGACTTTTGGCCGGCAACGTCGATATGCCATTACACCCGCAAGTGTAAATATTTTAAGACAGGCGGATGCCACAATTGTCAGTATCTGCCGGGCAGTGGTTCGGCCAACGATCTTTCTGCAAAGATATGGAAGCGTAAGGCAAAGGTTTGGTCGTCGCGCAACATCTTCTTTGTTACTTGCAGCCGCTGGCTGTGTCAGGCTGTGCGTGGCAGCGGACTGCTTGTCGGAAAGCAGGTGGTGAGCATTCCTAATCCTATTGACACACGTGAGTATAAGCCTGAAGACAAGCGTGAGGCCCGTATGCGTCTGTCGCTGCCCATTGACAGACGGCTCATTTTGGTAGTGTCGCAGCGTATAACCGACAAGCGTAAGGGCATGGACTATATGGTGCGTGCATGCGAGATTATGGCTGAACGCTGTCCTGATATGAAAGATAACACTAGTATTGTCATTCTGGGAGGCCATTCGGAAGAATATGCCGACAAGTTGCCGTTCCCGGTATGTCCGCTCGGATATGTAAGCGACCAGCGCAAGATTATTGATGTGTATAACGCTTCTGATTTGTTTGTGTTGCCTTCGCTTGAAGACAACTTGCCTAACACCATTATGGAAGCCATGGCGTGCGGTGTGCCTTGTGTCGGTTTTAAGTCGGGAGGTATTCCTGAAATGATTGATCACCGCAAAAACGGTTATGTGGCTGAATACAAGAGTGCGGAAGACTTGGCTGAAGGCATGCGCTGGGTTCTCTCTGAAGCTGATTATGATGAACTGAGCAGCAATGCAGTCAAGAAGGTTTCTGTAAGTTATTCGCAGCAGAGCGTTGCGATGAAGTATATTGAAGTGTATAATCAGGCCAGGGCTTACAAGCATTACAGACTATGATAAAGTTTACAATTGTAACAATTACTTATAACGCGGCTGATGTGTTTATGCGCACGGCAGACAGTGTGGCGCGTCAGACTTATCCGGCTGTGGAGCATATTATCGTTGACGGGGCTTCGTCTGACGGCACGCAGAAGTTGGCTGAAGAATATAAAAAGGCTTCTGACGCGGCTGGAAATGGTCATGAGGTGAGAATTGTATCTGAACCCGACAAGGGCCTTTACGACGCAATGAACAAGGGCAGAAGGCTTGCTACTGGCGATTATATATGTTTCTTAAATGCCGGCGACTTCTTTCCGTCGGCTGACACTCTTTCCGTTATTGCCACTAATGCTCATTTAGATGAATGTGTCAGTGAAGACAAACCTCTTCCTGGAGTGCTTTATGGCGATACCGACTGGGTTGACAATGACGGCAATTATTTGAGTCGACGCAGACTTACACCTCCCGAAAAGCTTACATGGCGCTCTTTCCGACATGGCATGCTGGTGTGTCATCAGGCTTTTTATGCACGTACAGACTTGGCGCAGAAGGTGGCATACGACTTGCGTTACCGCTTTTCGGCTGACGTAGACTGGTGTATACGCATAATGAAAGAAGCTGAAAAGGAGTCGTTACCGTTGGTCAATGTTCATGCCACCATCGTCGACTATCAGCGTGAAGGTCAGTCGACGAAGAATCACAGGGCATCGCTCCTCGAGCGTTTCGATGTCATGAGCCGTCATTACGGCCTGTTCACAACAATCCTTATGCACATCTGGTTTGTAATAAGGGCAGTGAAAAATTAAAAATTAAGAATTAAAAATTAAGAAAATCGTCAATAAAAAGCTTTCCCGTCCACTTTCCAATTATGAATTCTTAATTATGAATTATGAATTAAAAAAGCGGTTATCCACATAATGTAGACAACCGCTTTGCTATTTATAGACATTAACAATTATGAGTATCTGAGGATTTGTCCCGGACGAATACGCATTTTCTTCGTGAGGTGATTAAGTTTGCAAAGTTCTTCGATAGTTGTGCCACGTTTCTTTGCAATGCTCGAAAGAGTTTCTCCACGTTGAACCTTATGATAGCGTATGTCCTCGCTGTCGTTGTTTCTCTTCTTGCTTGAAGAGTTGCGTTTGCTTGTTGAAGCATAGTCGTTGTCAACCTTTCCTCTATCCTTGTTTGCCAATTCAGACTCGTTGTCGTAAGTGTCGCGGCGGAACATATATGTGTCGCCGGTAACATCCTGATTTCTGAAGTCGAACATGAGGGCAGGATTAAGAGCAACGCCGCATAGACGTGTCTCAAAGTGAAGGTGAGAACCTGTGCTTCGTCCGGTGTTTCCGCCGAGTCCGATAGGTTCACCGGCTCTTACGGTCTGGTTCTCTTCAACAAGTTGCTTAGACATGTGTCCGTATATAGTTTCAAGACCATTGTAGTGGCGGATAACAACATAATTTCCGTATCCGTTGGCCTCGTATCTTACTATTCTAACTTTTCCGCTGAATGCAGCGCGTATAGTGTCGCCAATATAAACTTTTACGTCGATACCCTTGTGCATGCGTCCCCAACGACGTCCGAAGTTAGATGTGATGACCTTACTTGTTGTAGGCATGCAGAAGTGTTTCAGATTGATTAGGAATGAGTCGGGTAGATTAGTTGCGCGGTGAGCGTATTTGTTGCTCCATTCTTTGTAGAGCTGTGCAGAGGGTGAGTTTGTCTGCTCTCTGTGTATGATGTTTTTGAGAGCCAATGTGTCTACAGCCTTCATCTTTCTGTCAATAGGAGCCTGACGGGCTAACAGGTCTTGAGCAGAGGCTGAAACTGCCGTTATTGTAAATAATGCCGTAAATGCTAATGTCTTTATTGTTCTTTTAAAATGCATAATTTATTGTTCTTGGTTAAGATAAAAATGCGGAGGCAGCCGCGGGTGATAGTCAGAAAAAGGTAACAGATAAGTATTTTCCGGTCTATCATAAAAACATTTGCAAAGATAATAAAAATCTGTGATAGTTGATTTTCTGTTTAACAACTTTATTGACACTTTAACAAACCGGGCCGGAGGTGTTTAACAATTTAACTTATACTAACTGGTTGATATTCATATTGTTAGCATTTTAGTTAAAAATCACGATATTGCAGACCAGTTGATGTTTGTCTTTCTGAGCGAGTCGAGCCGTTTCCAGAGTATGTTATATTCTTGTTTTTTACACTGCGGATCGTTGTCAATTATTTTCTGTGCTTCATCGCGTGCGAGCTGTACAAGTTGTCCGTCTCTTGCTATATCGGCAATCTTCAGGTCAAATGCCATTCCGCTTTGCTGTGTGCCCTCCAAGTCGCCAGGTCCACGCAGTTTCAGGTCGGCTTCGGCAATCTTGAATCCGTCGTTTGTATCGCACATTATGTCAATGCGCTTGCGTGTCTCGTCGCTCAGCTTGCGTTTGCTTACCAGTATGCAGTACGACTGGTCGGCTCCGCGTCCTACACGTCCGCGCAGCTGATGCAACTGAGAAAGACCAAAACGTTCGGCGTTGAGGATTACCATTACAGATGCGTTTGGCACGTTTACGCCAACCTCAATCACCGTAGTGGCTACGAGTATCTGTGTCTCGCCTGTGACAAAGCGTTTCATCTCTTCCTCCTTTTCAGCTGGTTTCATCTTGCCGTGAACCTTGCTGAGTCTGAATTCGGGAAACACCTCTTTAAGGCCTTCAAAACCGTCTTCAAGATTTTTCAGGTCTATTTTCTCGCTCTCTTTTATCAGCGGGAATACGATATATACTTGCCGCCCCTCGTGAATCTGTTTTCTGATGCCGTTGTAAAGACTCGTCATCTGGTCGTCATACTTGTGTATGGTTACCACGGGCTTGCGTCCCGGCGGCAGTTCGTCGATGATGCTTACGTCGAGGTCGCCGTATAGAGTCATTGCAAGAGTGCGCGGAATAGGCGTTGCCGTCATAACCAGCACGTGGGGCGGGTTGTCGCTTTTGTTCCACAGGCGTGCCCTCTGTGCCACTCCAAATCTGTGTTGCTCGTCAACAACTACAAAGCCAAGGCGTGCAAACTGTACGGTGTCTTCTATTACGGCGTGAGTGCCAACAAGTATGTTTACGCTCCCGTCTGCCAGTCCTTCCAGCACAGTTTTGCGCCGTTTGCCCTTTACCATGCCGGTAAGTAGCTCAACGCTGACGGGCATGTCCTTGAGCATGCCCTTGATTGTGCTTAGATGCTGTTCGGCAAGTATTTCGGTTGGTGCCATTATGCATGCCTGAAATCCGTTGTCTACGGCAATGAGCATCGACATCAGAGCCACGAGTGTCTTGCCGCTGCCCACATCGCCTTGCAGCAGACGGTTCATCTGTCGGCCCGACCCCATGTCTTTTCTTATCTCCTTGATTACACGTTTCTGCGCTCCGGTGAGCGGAAAGGGCAGGTTGTTGAAATAGAAGTCGTTAAATGCGTTGCCGATACGGCTGAATATATATCCCCGGTATTTGCGCCTGTGGTCGTTGGCATAGCGCAGAATGTTCAACTGCACATAAAAGAGTTCCTCAAATTTCAGTCTGTATCGTGCCTTTGTCATGTCGTCTGGCGTTTTGGGACAATGGATTTTCCTGAACGCCTCGTCTCTTGAAATCATGTGTAGCGGCATGGTTATGAAGTCTGGCAGAGTTTCCTTCAGCGGCTCTTTCATGTTGTCGAGCATGCTTTTAATTAATTTTTCAACGGCTCTCGACGTCATGCCCGCCTTCTTCATGTTTTCTGTTGTTACATAATAAGGCTGAAGCCCCATCTGCGACAATTGCATTTCTGACGCCGGGTCGATGTCGGGATGGGCAAACTGGTAGCGGCCGTTGAACACTGTAGGACGGCCGAAGATTATATAGTCGGTAGAAAGTTTGTAGTGTGAGATAATGTATTTAGCACCCGAAAACCACACAATGTCGGCTACTCCGGTGCCGTCGGATACATGGGCAACAACCCTTGTGCGGTGAAATCCCATGTCGAATGTCTCAAAGCTCAGTATTCGTGCGCATATCTGCACAAAGGGCATGTAGCCTGAAAGTTCCTTTATGCGGTATATGCGGCTGCGGTCGACATATTTGTAGGGATAATATTCCAGCAGTTCTTTGTAGGTGCCTATTCCCAGCTCTTTACTGAGCAGGGTCTTGCGCCGGGGGCCTACACCTGGCAGAAACTGTATGTCTTGGTCTAATATGTCGAGCATTGTATCGTTTCAGAAACTGATATGTTGAGTGAATAATATATATTTTTCTGTTTGCGTGTTATGCGAGTATTCTTGCGATGCGCAGGTCGAATGGCGTTGTTATTTTTATGTTTTCGCGGTTGCCTTCTATGAGTAATGGCGGATATCCCATGTGCTCAACCACAGAGGCATCGTCAGTAAAGTCGTCGCAGTAAGGCTGTTCATAAGCTTTTTTGAGCAGCTGTATGTCGAAAGTCTGTGGAGTCTGTACAAGTCGGTATTCCTTTCTTGGCACAGTCCGGCTTGAGTTGTCGTCGTTGAGGTGAATAAGCGTTTCAACAACCGGTATTACAGGCACAACGGTCTTGTGTTCTCTTGCAGTTTCGTAGCAGTTGGTTATTACCTCAACCGAGGGGAACGGGCGCACGCCGTCGTGTATGCCAACTACACCGTGTTCGTCTTCAGGAATTAGTGCCAGTCCGTTTTTTACAGAGTGAAATCGTGTTTCGCCTCCGTCGGCAATCTGATATTCTGCCGCAAAATGATATTTCTGACACAGTTCATGCCAGAATTCCTGCTGGTCTTTGGGCAGCACCAATATTATTTTCAGAGAGATGCTGTATTCCACAAATCTCTTAATTGTTCTCATCAATACCGGAAAGCCGTTTACCGGTAAGAATTGTTTTGGTATGTCCGAGCCCATTCTGAGTCCTTTGCCTCCGGCTACAATTACAACGTAGTCCATAATTTCTTGTGATTTTATTGTTTGGTTATTTTGTCGGTAAGTTTTCTGTGTGTATGAGCATGCCGTTGCGCTCATGCAGGCAAATGCTTCTGGTGCGAGTCGGGCGTATTGTGGTGATGTCTGTCATATTTAGCGCCTTGAGCCGGCAAAGCATTAATTACGGTTACAGGCAGGAAACATAGCCTTAAAGCCGGTCTCCTGCCTGTATGCCGAGTATTATTATTTCATCATTAGGTGCTTGTACATCATACCTTCAGCCACGCTGTCGGCAGTCTTGTGGTCGGTCAGGGCCTCAAGCAGAGTGTACGAGTAAGGCAGTGTTGCTGCCGGTCCTTCACCTGTTGTTATGTTGCCGTCAACGGTGCATAGCTCATGTGTATATTCAGCCTCATCGAGATATTTCTCAAATCCCGGGTAGCATGTAGCACGCTTGCCGCTGAGCAGTCCGAGACCTCCGAGCACCATCGGTCCGGCACATATTGCGCCAATCATCTTTCCCTTACGGTTCTGTTCTATGAGAGCCTTCTTCACGCCTGTGTGCTCGTTAAGGTTGGTGGCTCCTGGCAGTCCGCCTGGAATCATCAGCAAGTCAGCGTCGCTAAAATCAGCTTCCTCGAACAGCAGGTCGGCTGTGATTTTAACGCCGTGTGACGATTCCACCTCTTTTGCGCCTGTAACGCTTACGGTTTTAAACTCAACGCCTGCGCGGCGCATGATATCTAATGGTAACAATGCTTCAACTTCCTCGAAGCCTGTAGCCAAAAATTCATAAACTTTAGCCATGATGTTTCTTAATAAGTTTTAATGATTTATATGTGTTATTTGTTTGCAGCCTGTTGCTTATTTCAGACATGCAAGATATCTTTTTATTGTTTCCTCAAGTCCGAGGTAAAGCGCGTCGCATATCAGCGCGTGTCCTATGCTCACTTCGTCGAGCCATGGAATGTTCTTATGAAAATATTCCAGGTTCTGCAGGCTGAGGTCGTGTCCCGCATTGAGGCCCAGTCCGGCAGCCTTGGCAGCCTTAGCCGCTTCGATAAACGGCTTTATAGCCTCTTCGCGGTTAGCTTGGTATCCCGATGCGTAAGGTTCGGTGTACAGCTCCACGCGGTCGGTTCCGCACTGCTGTGCCGCTTCAACCATCTTAGGGTCGGCGTCTACGAATATCGAAGTTCTTATGCCGGCCTCTCTAAACTGTCCTATTACGTCGGTCAGAAACTCTTTGTTGGTCACTGTGTCCCATCCGTGATTACTTGTAATCTGGTTGTCGGCATCAGGAACCAAGGTTACTTGAGTAGGCTTCACTTCGAGCACGAGCCTTATGTATTTGTCTATAGGGTTGCCCTCTATGTTCAGCTCTGTTGTTATCAGCGGTCTGATGTCTCTCACATCCTGATATCTGATGTGCCGTTCGTCGGGCCGGGGATGTACGGTGATGCCTTGCGCGCCAAACTTTTCACAATCAACAGCCACTTTCTGCACGTCAGGATTGTTGCCTCCACGTGCATTGCGTATGGTGCCCACCTTGTTGATGTTTACGCTTAATTTCGTCATTTTTTACAAATTTATTTAGTTCGCAGTATTTGTTATTCCGCAAAATGATGTACTTTTGCATGTGTCAAGCCGTAAGTACACAGCGTTCAGGCTGTCGTAGCGTAAGGCTTGTTCTGTCTTTGCAGATAAGTTTATTCATTGGCAAAGTTACTAAATGTTTGTCATTTTTCTGCATCCTATACGATAAAGAATTTTAAAAGCTTGTAAATTATGGGGTCGCGTAAGTTTAAATTCGCATTATTTGGAAACATATATCAGACTAAAAAGTCGGCTAATATTCAAAATATAATGTCATATCTCTCACGCCGTGATGCCGAAGTGTGCGTGGAAAAAAAGTTCTACGACTTTCTGGTAGGTGCCGGAAAGCTCAGGCCGGGCAGCGTTGAGGTTTTTGAGGGCAGTGATTTCACCGCCGATTTCGTCATATCCATGGGCGGCGACGGCACTCTGCTGCGTGCAGCCGGAGTTGTGGGCAGCAAGAATATCCCTATAATAGGCATAAACATGGGGCGCCTGGGATTTCTTGCCGACATTGTGCCTGCCGAGACCGAGAGCGCGCTCGACTCGCTCTACCGCGGCGACTACACCATAGAAAACCATTCGGTTATATGCGTTGAGGCCGACGGCAAGCCTCTGCCCGGAGTGTGCAACGCGCTTAACGACATAGCCGTGCTGAAGCGCGACAACGCATCGATGATATCAATACGCACAAGCATCAACGGCGAATATCTCGTTACGTATCAGGCCGACGGACTCATAGTCAGCACTCCTACAGGCTCAACAGCCTATTCGCTGTCCAACGGCGGACCTATCATAGTGCCGCAGACGGGCATCTTATGTCTTACTCCTGTTGCAGCCCACAGCCTTAACATACGTCCGATGGTTATTCCCGACGACTCGGAGATAACGCTCACCGTTGAGAGCCGCAATCATAATTTTCTTATAGCCGTTGACGGTCAGTCGTCAAAGTGCAACGAAAATACGGTGCTAACCATCCGCAAGGCATCATACAACATAAAGATAGTGAAGCGCAGCAGTCAGAAATATTTTTCAACCCTTCGGCAGAAGATGATGTGGGGAGCCGACACGCGCTGCTGATGATGCCTGTCTTTTAGGCGGAGGCTGCATCTTAATTATTAAAATGCCGGATGAGGTGAACTCCGGTAATACCCGTTAAATACATTTCCATATAACTTCTATGAAGATAAGCAACCTGTTAAGAATACCGCAGAACAAATATCCGGTCAAGGTTATTTTGTGCTGGCTTTGGCATGCCTGGCGCGGCAACAGGCTTCAGGCTGTGCTCAATGCCGTGCTCGGACTGTTAGGCGTGGCGGCAAGTCTGCTGTCGGTGTGGGCTGTGCAGAATGCCATCGACGTGGCATCTCATGCGCGCAGCGGCTCGCTCTATTGGGCCGTGGCTGTTATGGGTATTTTCGTGCTGTGCGACTTTGCCGTCAACATAGCTTCGGTATGGGTTAGGAACATTCTCGGAATAAAAGCTCAGAACCGCATGCAGCAGCAGATGCTCGACCGAATACTGCGTTCTGAATGGCACGGACGCGAACGCATGCACAGCGGCGACGTGCTCAACCGTCTTGAACTCGACGTAAAGAATGTGGTTGAGTTTCTTACCGAGACCATGCCCAGCACGTTGTCGGTAGTGGCCCTTTTCCTTGGTTCGTTTTTCTATCTGTTCTCGATGGACGCCATGCTGGCGGTGGTCATCGTGATAATGCTTCCGCTGTTTATGCTCGTCAGCAGGCTTTATGTGGGGCGCATGCGCAGTCTTACGCGCAACGTGCGCAACTGCGACAGCCGGGTGCAGAGCGTTCTTCAGGAAACGATACAGAACCGTATGCTCATAAAAACTCTTGAAAAGGACGAGGCCATGATAGAACGGCTGGAGACAACGCAGAGCGAACTGCGCCACAATGTGGTAAGGCGCACGGTGTTCTCGCTGTTTTCGAGCTTTGTCCTCAATTTCGGCTTTGCCGTTGGCTATCTTGTAGCTTTTCTGTGGGGAGCCGTAAGGATGTACGGCCATACGCTGTCGTTCGGCGGCATGACGGCCTTTCTTCAGCTTGTGGCACGCATACAGGGGCCGGCACGCAATCTGACAAAGCTGGTTCCGCAGTTTGTGTCGGTGCTTACGGCTGCCGAGCGGCTTATGGAACTTGAGGAAAATCCGCTCGAGGAGCAGGGCGCGCCGGTGCATATTGCTGACGACGGAGGAGTAGGCGTGCGCTTTGAAAACGTTACTTATGCCTATGAAGGCGGCGAGCGCGACATAATGAAAAACTTCTCGTTCGACTTCACTCCGGGCAGCTGTACGGCTGTGCTCGGCGAGACGGGAACGGGCAAGACAACCCTTGTGCGCATGATTCTGGCTCTGATACGTCCTGCCGAGGGGCGCGCCGTGATATACAACGGCCGCGGCGACTGCCGCCAACTGTCGTCGCTCACGCGCTGCAACTTTGTATATGTGCCGCAGGGCAACACGCTGCTGAGCGGAACCATACGCGACAACCTCAGACTGGGCTGCCTGTCGGCTACCGACGAGGATATGTTAGATGCCCTTCACCGTGCCTGTGCCGACTTTGTCAGCGAGCTGCCCGACGGGCTCGACACCGTATGCTCTGAGTCGGGCGGTGGACTGAGCGAGGGGCAGGCACAGCGCATAGCCATAGCCCGCGCACTGCTGCGCGACGGCAGCGTGATGCTGTTTGATGAAGCAACAAGCTCGCTCGACCCCGACACTGAGCGCAGGTTGCTGTCTAACCTGCTTACCGACAAGCGGCGCACCATAATCTTTGTTACCCATCGCATGGCCGTTGTCGACTATTGCGACAAGGTGCTGCGAATGGAGCGGTTGTGATTTTTATTGTCGTGCCTGTTTCCGTAGTCGTGTCAGGCATAATGTTTGTATTTAGATTATTAACCCAAAATAAATTTTAGCGTTATGAAAAAACTTATCTTTATGGCGGCTTTCGCCATCATGACTGTCCTTGGTGCGGCGGCTCAGGATGCCGACTCGCGCTATGCCACCGAACTGCTGCAGCCCGGAACAGAGGCTCCCGACTTCACTCTGAAGGACATCAACGGCACAGAACACACGCTGAGCCAGTTGCGCGGAAGCTACGTCGTACTTGACTTTTGGGCTTCGTGGTGTCCCGACTGCCGCAAGGACGTGCCCGCGCTCAAGGAACTCTATGCCAAATATGGCGAGCGCATCAAGTTTGTAAGTGTGTCGTTCGACGACAAGAAAGAAAATTGGAAAAACTATGTTGAGGCTAACGGCATGGACTGGCTCAACGTCAGCGAACTGAAGAAATGGAAGGAAACCCAAATTTCGCAGATGTATAAAATTAAGTGGATTCCTGCCATGTATCTTATCGATCGCCAGGGCAAGATCATCCTGTCAACGGTTATGATAGAGAAAATGGCTGACAAGCTGAAAGAACTTCACGAACTTTAAACTGAACCGTTCATCATAATCCTGTTGGGTTATCGTTTTATACAGAGCGTCTTGCCGTCTGCTTTTTTTGCATGAATAGAGCTTATGCCATGGAAAGGCCGACGGCAAGACAAATAAATAATAAATCATAAATACTGATGAAAAAATCATGGAATTTTGTATATTTGTTTCATGTTTAACACATAATCTACAATCAGTATGCAAATTATAAATAGACTTTCATTTCTTATTGTTACCTTTTTGTTGTGTTATGGCTCAGTTTATTCACAGACACAGGCTGATGTGAAAATGGGTGAAATCCTGAATGGTGGCGATTTGTTTCAGTTAAGAAAAGAATATCCTAAATTAAGAGACTCCGTGAGTGTAAAGATGCTTAATCTGGTAGCAGACGCACAGTTAGGTGTTGGATTTAATAAACTGGAAAATGCCGCCGTTGCTCTTGATAGTTTGTTATTGTATCATCAAAATGAACTTGGTGCACAAACATCAATAGGCATGGCAGCTTTGCAAGGCATGAACTTTTTGAATTTAGGCATGTATGAGCAGGCAGGAAATATTGGAGAAAGTCTGGTGAATGCACTCAAAAAATCAGTTCCGTTTGAATCTCTTTACAGTTTTGTGTTTATCGAAAAAGTTGGCAAAGCACTTGCCAATGTTCCAAAACCTTATCTTGAACGTCCTGATAGAGATGTTACCGTACCGTTAAGTGTTGAAACAGTAGGGCGAGGTAATCATATTTATATACCTGTAGAGGTAAATGGAATAACGAAAAACTATATATTCGACACAGGTTGCTCTTTTGGCAATTTCGTTTCAGAAAAGTACGCCGAAGAAGTAGGACTGAAAATTGTAGCTGATTCTATTCCGGTATCAGGTATGGAGATTGGTCTTGTAAAACTTGCTGTGGCAGATTCAATGAAAATAGGAGAAATGGAATATCATAATCCTGTTTTTATGGTTGCGCCTCCCGATCATGAGGTTGATTCGGTATTTGCTTTTTATGGAGTGATTGGTTACCACTTTATCAGAGATGCGAAGGAAGTGATTATAGACAATGAAGCCGGAAAGTTTGTTTTTCCGCAAAAAGCATCTGTGGGTGAACCAAATATGTATTTGGCGTCAAATACACCTCAAGTAAGAATCGGTTATGACGGACAACCTTTTGACTTGATTTTTGATACTGGAAATGTAAAGTCTGATTTGGGAAATAAATTTGCAAAAACATTTCCAAATGCCATTGGCGGATTGGCAGAACATGTAGCCTCCCGTGGAGGCTTTGGCGGAATATCGCAGATAAAAGCAGTAACATTGCCAAATTTCTGTTTCGAGGCGGCAGGTACTAATGTGACATTGCATAATACAGAAGTGATTACGAATACAGAAACAGACAGTCGGTTGTTTGCAGGTTCGTTAGGGGCAGATTTTGTATTATCATTCAAACGGCTTGCAATCAACTATCAGAATATGTTTATTCGTGGAGAATAATAGTACTTTGATTAAAACAACAATAGAATGGAATAGGACATATGTTGTCTTACCTTGAAAAAAGTTTTTTATAAACTCATCACTCATCACATCCCTATGCAAAATGTTGAAAGACAATGCATTATGATGTGACGAGTTTGTTTTCCTACTCATCACACATGATTTATCCGGCCTTTTGCGTGATGAGTTCGCTTTTTAACTCGTCACACTCTAATATACTGATATTCAACCGATTAAACCGCAATGTGATGAGTGATGAGTTTATCGAAAAACTTTTTTTGCTTTTATTTTCATGATATTATTCTACAGTTGATGAAGTATTACTGAAAAGAGTTGACTCCATTGTGCTTTGCTCTGTTATTGCAGGGTATTATCTGTGCTTCTCTAAAAGGTATGCTTTTGCATTGCAAAATGCCGCCTTTTAGCGTGTAAAAGCATACCTTTTGCAATGCAGTTAGCCGTGTCTTATCCTGATGAAACAGCAAAAAGAAAGGCTCCCTCACATTTGCCTTGTGCGGCAGTGTGAGGGAGCCTTTTATATTATTGATAACAGTATTTGTTATTTCTTCATTGTGTCAGGCAGCATGATAACCTTGACGCTGTTGCCGCCGCCGATGATGACATCTTTCATAAACTTAGCCAGTTTCTCAGGAGTCATGGCGTTTACAATCTTCTTGTAGTCAGTGTCTGTATCTACACCATACTCGTCATAGCTTTGGATAACGCCGAGCCAGTAGCCGTTCTTCTTGGCATTCTCGTCGGCACGCTTCAGCATAAGTTCCTTAACCTTGTCGAGCATTTCAGGATCAACAGTCTTTGCCATCTTTGTAACCTCGTCGTTCATGATGCCGATAGCCATTTCGCTCTTCTCAGGTTTCATCGGGCAAACGCCGATTACGCATGTGAACGGAACGTCGCCTCCAAGTGCTGCATATCCGGCAGCTCCTGCTGAGTAGGCAGCGCTGGCCTCCTCACGTATCTTCTGCAGATAAATCATGCTCAGAATCTGTCCTGCTGCGTCAGCATAGATGCTGTTCTCGAGAGTGTAAGGAGTCTTGTTGTTATACCAGTACATGTAAGCGTTAGCCTTCGGAGTCTCCATCTTACGGTAGAACTGGTTTACGGTGTTGCCCTTGTTGTATGTTGTAACAGGTTTCCAGTTCTCCTTAGCGCCTTTAGCAGGCAGCGAAGCTATATACTGCTCGATGAGCGGACGGATAGTTGCCTCGTCAAAGTTACCGATGATAGTGAATGTAAAGTCGGCAGCGTTGGCTGTGCGCTCTTTTGCAATCTGCAGTATGCGGTCGTAGTTAGCGTTCTCAACGTCCTTCATCTCGATAGATGCGAAGCGAGGATTGTGCATGTAGAGAGTGTTCTTAACTGAGTCAGACAGTGCCATCTCAGGTGAAAGCTCCTTGTTCTTCAGCGAGTTCTTAAGCATTGCAACCATAGAGTTGTAGCTCTTCTCGTCCTTGCTGATGTTTGTGAAGTAGAGATAAGTCATCTGGAACAGAGTCTCCAGGTCTTTAGGAGTAGACGTGCCGCTTACAGTCTCGTGCAGGTTCTGCATTCTTAGGTCAACGTTTACCTGTTTGCCGGCAAGAACTTTCTGCAGTTCAGTGCTGCTGAAGTTGCCCAGGCCGCTGTAGCCGATGGCCATGTCGAACATCTTGATGTTAGCATAGTCTTCCTTGCCGAGCAGAGAAGCACCACCCTTAGATGTAGCGCTGAGGATAACCTCGTCGTCCTTATAGTCAGTCTTCTTCAGCAATACTCTTGCACCGTTAGACAGAGTAAGTTCCTTATATCCGAACTTAGCGTTCTCTTTCTCGCTCTTGATGCTGCCTTTCTTGGGCAGAACGCTTATCAGCGGCTCGTTCTTAACGTTGTCAACCCATGCTGTGAGCTGCTCAGCGTGAACGTCGTCGATGGCTTTCTTGAGTGATTCTGCTGTAGGATATTTAGCTCCTTCTTTCTCTGTGTAGAATGCCAATACGATGGTGTTAGTGTCAGTCTGGCTTATCAGTTCCTTGGTAATCTCGTTGACAGCGTCAACAGGGATAACCGGCGAAACCTGCTGCATAATCTGATATTCGTCTTCTATTGAAGGCATGGGCTCGTTGCCGAGATAGTTGTCACGGTATATGTCACCGTAGACAGCGTTGTCGCGCTTATTGCGGTTAGTGTAAACCTTCTCAAGTGAACTCATGTAGTCGGCCTTTGCACGCTCAAACTCAGTAGGAGTGAATCCGAACTTAACGGCACGCATAACCTCGCGTGTGGCTGTGCTGAGAGCCTGCTCGCTCATGCCGGGTTTAGGCACGATGACAAGGTTGAATGCCTTTGTTGTAGAAGCCAGAATGAAGTCGCCGTCGTAAGCATAAGCCTGGAGGAACGGGCAGTCAGGATTCTGCTGTATTTCCTGCAGACGTGCGTTGAGCATCTGTGTTGAGAGGCTTACTGCGTAGTTCTGAATAAGATATGCAAGGTTGCCTTTCAGACTGTCAGGCACTTCAGGATGCTTGTACATCAGCTGAATTACGTCGATCTGCTGCTCTTTGTCTTTGTCTACAATGATTATAGCCTCGTTGTTGTCGGGCACAGTCTCGTTGACAACTTTCGGTGCGTTAGGATCAAGCTTGATGCCGTTGAACAGCTCCTTGATCTTAGCCTCGGTGCGGTCAACGTCAACGTCACCTACTACGATGATGGCCTGGTTGTCGGGGCGATACCATTTGTGGTAATACTGACGGAGCACTTCGGGCTTGAAGTTGTTGATAATCTCCATCTTACCGATGGGCATGCGCTTGCCGTATTTGCTGCCCGGGTAAATCTTCTCGAGGTTGCGCTCAAACATTCGTGTCTGTGCGTCGGTGCGCAGGCGCCACTCCTCGTTGATCACACCACGCTCCTTGTCGATCTCCTTGGGGTCGAGTGTAAGGCCGTTAGACCAGTCTTTCAGGATGAGAAGACAAGAGTCGAGAGCCTCAATGCGTGTAGAAGGAACGTTGCATATTCTGTATACGGTCTGGTCTACGCCTGTGTATGCGTTGAGGTCAGAACCGAACTCTACGCCGATAGAGCGCAGATATTCAATGAGGTTGTTGCCCTTAAAGTTGTCTGAGCCGTTGAAGGCCATGTGCTCAAGGAAGTGAGCCAGACCGCGCTGGTCGTCGTTCTCCTGGATAGAACCCACGCGCTGGGCAATGTAGAAGTTAACACGATTCTCCGGATAACCGTTGTTGCGGATGTAATAGGTCAGTCCGTTGGCCAGCTTGCCTGTCCTCACTGCCGGGTCAACCGGGATGGGAGGCATCTGCATGCCCTGAGCCATGATGCCCACTGTGCTTGCCAAGAACAGTGCGGCCGTGATGATTAGATGTTTTATTTTCATAAAAAAGAGTTTAAAATAGTTCAACAAAGATAGTTTTTTTATCTCTCGAATGTTGTTACTGGTTGTTATATTTAATAAATTTTATACGTTTTGTATGCAAAATTGTTACTTTCGTGTAAATACCATGCTGTAAGCCGGTTTATGTTTCCTCCCGGTATTCCAGAATGTCTCCTGGCTGGCACCCCAGCTCGCGGCATATTGCTTCGAGCGTGGTGAAGCGTATGGCCTTGGCCTTGCCGGTCTTCAGGATCGACAGATTAGCCTGCGTAAGCTCCACTCTTTCGGCCAGCTCGCCTAGCGAAATCTTCCGCTTGGCCATCTCCACGTCGAGGTTTACTATTATTTTACCCATACTTGTTGCTTTAGAGTTGTTTACGTAGGTTATTATATCGTGAGTTCCTGTTCCTCTTTCATCTTCAGTCCGATGGAGAACGACTCTGCCATTACAAGAGAGAATAGTCCGAAGAGTATCGTGCCCGTGTACACGGCGTCTGAATATCCGATGGTGTAGCCCGTCAGGCTGAACGTCTGTGTGGCGGCATATACGTCGTTACAGTATTTTATTGTTGCCAGCAGACCTATTATCACCATGCACCAGCCTATGCGTTTAAGGTATTTCGTGTTCTTCCGTGTGAAGATGTTGTTGCGGTTGATGTTCAGCACGAAGCGTATGAACGACACCAGCGTGATGATGCCTGCTACCATTATTGCTATGCCTATGATTACTGACAGAATGCTGCCCGCTGTGCCTGAAGAATCCTCTATCGGCAGGTTTATCTGTGTTGGCCATGCCTTATACGACTTGTTCGTTGCGCTGTCGGTTATGGTTATTGCGTTGCGCCATGTGATTTCGTTCGGTATGAGCGAAACAACGCGATAGCCGTCAACGCTTTCAGTGTTTGTCTCTTGGATGTGTTTGGCCGACTTATATCCGCTGACCATGCCGCTGAACATAAGGTCGGTGGCCATCAATATGTCTACGATGATAACGGCGAAGATAAGCAGGCAGAATATGTTGAGCTTTGTTTTCATCTTGTTGCGTATTTTTCATAAAAATGCCCGCCGCCCTGTTTTCCCGGCCGGCGGGCAGGCCTTTATTTATTTAGTTAGAGAGAGTCGTTGTTGCTGTCATTTCATGTCGGCCAGCAGGTTGGCGGTGTAGTCGCTTAGCAGTACGTAGTTGTCGTTAAGCTCATACATGTTGCTGCTCTTGTTCCATGTGTAGCAGTCAACTCCCGTGGCGTTTCCGCTGATGCTGCTGTATGTCATGCGCTGGCTCTGCACGTAGGCGCTGTCGCTGTTCTTCCATACCTTCATGTCGAGCACAGTGTTGCCGGCGTTGTAGGTGTAGTCCATGCAGAGGTAGTTTTCCCATTCCTGCTTGTCGCTGTTCCACTTCATCACCTCTTTTCTTATCACGCGGTCCTGGTCGTCGTATGTATATTGCTTGCGTGTCTTGGCTGTAAGATATTTGCCGCTGTTGTCGTAAGTAACTATTGCGCTTACTTTACCGTCCTGCATCTCTGCGTTGTATGCGAAGCGGTTGTCAGAGTTGGATGTTCCTGCGATGCTTGTGAACAAACTCATAATTGTTGCGGCGGTAATTGTAATCAGTTCCATAATGCTATATTTTTTATTTCGTTATTATTCTTGTTTATTTAATTCTTTATCTGTTTTGTCGTTAGACGTTCTTTGTTCTGAAAAACTACGTCGTGATATTGTCTTTTTAATATCCTGCGGGAAGCAGCGTTATCTAAAATCAATAATCATTTATCGTTTTTCGATATGCAAATGTAGAAACTATATTTGAATGTTCCAAATATTTTCAATAAAAATTTATCGAAAAACAATAATTTAACACATTAAAACAATAAATCTTCGGCTTTTAACGGTCTTTTAACCGATACGGAGCCTTGTTTTATTGTTTTCAGATGTATAAGAAGGTTAGTTTTTATGTGGCTGACAGCTTGATTTTTTTGCTGTCGGCATATCAGAATATTTTATAGTGCCATCTGGTAGATTTTCCTGTGTTCCGACCTGCCGGGGTCCGGCTGGCTTTCATAGCCCGGCATCTGCCTTTTTTATCCTCCTTTTTTCTCTCTCCGCAATAAAGCAAAAAAGGATGTAAATCAAGCATTTGAAAGATTTACACCCTTTTTCCCACCCAATAATATAAAGTTTGAGTATAAAAAGTATGTCAAGTGACTTTATATTTTCCAATAAGCCGCTATCTCTTTTATAATGACATTAAACTTGCAAAAAAGATCAATAGGATTATAATATGTTTAATTTTGTCATTTATGTTCTATATAATTTGTATTCTCAAGATAATATATTGCCTCCCCTCTATCTCCATTTTCCAAATCAGTTAATTCGATCTTAAATATTTTATAGGGCAGTGTTGTCGTTTTTTTAGGTTCACTTACTGTTATATAGTAAGCTATTCCGTATTCAGTTTCTTTATAATATTCTTTTATTTGCTGTTTCATCAAAACATCCACGCTTTCTCCATCAATCCATACTTTTATGCCTACCTTATCAATTGTCGGAGCTATGTTATCACATTTGGCCGTATCAGCAGATGACTTTTGAGTAATATTTGACAAATCCTCTTTATGTTGAGCGTTTTGTATGCCTTTATTTGTAAGAAATCTTGTTAAGCTCATAGGACGGACATAGATCTGATAGGCTGGTACAGCTCCGGGGATTTGAAAAACGTGCATTCCGTATGCTTCCATTCGGTTATATTGTATATTTAAAGTTGTATCTCTGTCTGCAATAAAATTCCAACCCCAAAACTCCAGTCTCAGATTCTCATTATTTGTTCCCACTTTCATTGTATGAGGATAAGTATCCATATTTATAGCACCTATGTTGCTGTATTTGCCTTTTGGTATATTTATTTGATATTTCCCTTTTTCGTCAGTTTTAGTCTCAAAGAGAACATCAAAATTTGAATTTTGGAACATAACAGAACAATTATCAATAGGATTGCCGTTATAGTCAGAAACTTTTCCTGTTATTGTTACCAGGTCTTTTTGCTTTTGTGCACTAATTGTTGAATTTAAACAAAAAAGCAGAAGTAAAATACTTAATAATTTCATTGCGTTTATTATTATAATGTGAGTTCGACGAATTGTAAATGCGTGTAAATTTGGTGATTATCGAAAATTGTTGTAACTTTATAGTGCTGAAGAACAAAGTATTACAAACAATAATCGCTATGATCATCGAGTGCAAAGTTATAGAATTATTTTGTATGGCAGACGATTTAGCTTCGCTGATTTTCAATTCTGCAAATTTTTTGATACTATGATGGCAAAATATACGCTTAACCAACCGTAAAGCGCAAATATCACCGTGATACTACCATGTCCAAGGCGGAAATCATGCTTATCATGATACGAGCCATTATTGAAACTGTCAATGACGAACTCAAAAATATAGCACAAGTGGAACATTCAAGGCATAAGGCCTTTGATAATTTTATCGTTAATCTCTTGAGTGCAATTGCGGCATATTGCTGTTTTCCTAAGAAGCCATGTATCAATGTTACGAGAACTATTGACACACAGCTTGCATTATTCTAAATTCGTCGAACTCACGTTATAATATGTATAAAGCGCGTCTGCACAAAACCTTTACAAATTCAGTCGAGTGTAGTGACTTTACGCAGACACGTGTTTTATTTTATGATTGTATTGTTTTATATGGATGGTAGTATTTGCTGCCAACATCTTTTCCGCCTATGTTTGTTGTTATTGTTGGCGTGTTACGTTATGTCTGCGGCATATCTTTGACGGCTCATTCTTCCGCCTTATTCTGTTCATTCTCTTTTGCGGCAATGTTTCTTGGGTGATGGTTCAGAATTTCCTCGCGCAGAGTGTGCGTGTCTATGTGTGTATAAATCTCGGTTGTGCCTATGCTCTCATGTCCGAGCATGCTCTGTATGGCGCGCAGGTCGGCTCCGCCTTCAAGCAGAGCGGTGGCAAAGCTGTGGCGCAGTGTGTGCGGACTTATCGTCTTCTGTATGCCTGCCTCGGCACCCAGCCGCTTTATCATTATCAGAATCATGGTGCGGGTGAGGTGTGCGCCTCGGCGGTTCAGAAAAACGTAGTCTTCTTCGCCCGGCTTTATTTTCATGTGGTTGCGGTCTATGAACCAGAATTTCAGTTGCTTTATGGCGTTTTCGGATATAGGCACAAGGCGCTCCTTTTTGCCCTTGCCGGATATTCGCAGAAACTGCTCGTCAAGATATAGAGCCGACATTTTCAGATTGACGAGTTCGCTTACACGCAGTCCGCAGCTGAACAGCACTTCTATGATTGCCAGATTGCGCTGTCCTTCCCATTTCGTAAGGTCTATGGCCTGTTCAAGGCGGTCTATTTCTTCTGTTGTCAGCACTTCGGGCAGATGGTCGCCAAGGCGTGGCGACTCGAGCAGTTCCGTGGGGTCGTCCTTTATATATCCGTCGAGTTGCAGATATTTATAGAATGATCTCACTCCGCTTAAAATTCTGCACTGTGAGCGTGGCGATATTCCTATGTCGTGTAGTGAGGCTGCAAAACATTGTATGTCGTTTAATTTAGCTTCTTCAGGCCTGATATTGTTGTCCTTCAGAAACTTTAATAGTTTGTTGATGTCAAGAATATATGCTTCAAGCGTGTTTCCCGAGAAGTTACGCTGAAGTTTCATGTAACGGACATATTTGCGTATGATGTTGTTTTGCTCGTTCTTAATCATTGTCGTTATTGTTTATATTTCTCCGGCTTTGTAGTCATTGCTTTGATGTCATTGCCGGCTTTAACCCCAGTCGGTCGTTAAACCGCACATAGCTTTATCTGTTTTATGCGTTCGTTCTTTCATCCCATATTTTTTCTATTGGCGTCTTATAGTTTGCTTTTTTCTGAATAGCCAGCTATGCCTGCGAAATAGCATAACGAAAATCCGCTCAATATTAAGCAAAAATCCCGAACTGATACTAATACCATATTTTGCTTTAAAAAATCCGGGGATTGTTACATGCCCCGGATTTCTTTATGTATATGCCGAGTCTGCGTTGTAGCCTCGGCAGAGTTTTCTTGAGTATTTATTTAATCACTCCGAGTTCCTTGCCCACCTTTATGAAGGCGTTGACAGCCTTGTCGAGATGCTCTTTCTCATGTCCGGCAGACAGCTGTACGCGTATGCGTGCCTGGCCTTTAGGTACAACGGGATAGTAGAATCCGGTTACATATATGCCTTCGTCCTGCATGCGGGCTGCAAAGTCCTGCGACAGTTTTGCGTCATACAGCATAACTGCGCATATTGCGCTCTGAGTAGGCTTGATGTCGAATCCGGCAGCAATCATCTTGTCGCGGAAGTATTCAACGTTCTTCATGAGTTTGGTGTGCAGTTCGTCGCTCTCTTTAAGCATCTTGAACATTTCGATGCTTGCTCCGATGATAGCCGGTGCAACAGAGTTAGAGAACAGATATGGTCTTGAGCGCTGGCGCAACATGTCGATAATTTCCTTTCGGCCGGTGGTGAATCCTCCCATTGCGCCTCCGAACGATTTGCCTAATGTTCCGGTGAAGATGTCGATGCGTCCGTAAGTGTTGAATTTTTCAGCCACGCCGTGACCTGTCGGGCCTACAACGCCGGCAGAGTGCGACTCGTCTACCATTACCAGTGCGTCGTATTTCTCGGCAAGATCGCATATCTTGTCCATCGGGGCAACGTTTCCGTCCATTGAGAACACGCCGTCGGTTGCTATTATGCGGTGGCGCTGTGCCTGTGCTTCCTGCAGGCATCTTTCAAGGTCGGCCATGTCGGCGTTGGCATAGCGGTATCTCTTAGCCTTGCAGAGGCGCACGCCGTCGATTATGGATGCATGGTTGAGAGCGTCAGATATGATGGCGTCCTCTTCGGTGAACAACGGTTCGAACAGACCTCCGTTGGCATCGAAACATGCAGCGTAAAGAATAGTGTCTTCAGTTTTGAAATAATCGGAAATTGCGGCTTCAAGCTGTTTGTGTATGTCTTGCGTTCCGCAGATGAATCTCACAGACGACATTCCGAAGCCTCTTGCCTCCATTGCTTTCTCAGCAGCCTTCACGAGGCGTGTGTTGTCAGAAAGTCCGAGATAGTTGTTTGCGCAGAAGTTGAGCACTTCCTGTCCTTCGCCAACTTTTATTCCTGCTCTCTGCGGAGTGGTTATTATACGCTCGTTCTTGTACAAACCGGCGGCCTTGATGCCGTCCAGTTCCTTCGTGAGGAACTCTTTCATTTTTCCGTACATAATTCTTAGATTAAGTTTAACATCAATGTTTTCGTTTTACAAAGTTCTTGTTTTTTTTTGAAATTAGAGTAAATTATCCGATAAATTTTGTTATAATATAATCTTTTCTTCATATCTTTGCATTATATGCGTGCGCCGTATTGAGTTGCGGCGTATTATTATTGCCGATGCGGCGTTACTTCACATATTATATATGTGCCATGGTAATGGCGGCTCGGCGTGTTAACCTTAACTGATGTTGCGTATGGACATATCCGGTGTGGCATTGCCTTCAGGCCTGCGTTGTCGGTGTGTGTTGCCGGTGTTTTGACATGTCCTTCAAAAAAATGTGCATGTATCAAGATTAATTGTGAATCTAATATTTATAGTATGAAAAATGTTTTAGTTATTGGCTCTACCGGTCAGATTGGATCGGAGTTGACAATGAAGTTACGTGGACTTTACAATGGTAATATCGTAGCAGGTTATATTCCCGGAGCTGAGCCTAAGGGCGAACTTCTGGAGTCGGGCCCGTCGGCGGTTGTTGATGTTACCAAGCCTGAACAGATAGGCGAGGTGGTGTCTGAATACAAGATTGATACAATATACAATCTTGCTGCAATCCTTTCTGCCGTTGCCGAGGCTAAGCCGCAGCTTGCCTGGAAGATAGGCATGGGCGGACTTTTCAACGTGCTCGAGGTGGCGCGCGAGAAACATTGCGCCGTGTTCACTCCCAGTTCGATTGGCTCGTTTGGCGACAACACACCAAAGGACAAGACTCCGCAGGACACCGTGCGCGACCCTAAGACCATGTATGGCGTTACAAAGGTTTCGGGCGAGCTGCTCAGCAATTATTATTACGTGCGCTTCGGCGTCGACACACGCTCGGTGCGCTTCCCGGGACTTATATCTTACGTTACTCCTCCTGGAGGCGGCACAACCGACTATGCTGTTGACATCTATTATTCGGCCGTGAAGGGCGAGAAGTTTGAGTGCCCTATAGCTGCCGGCACATATATGGATATGATGTATATGCCCGACGGACTGCGTGCGGCAATAGAGATAATGGAGGCCGACCCATCGAAACTGAAACACCGCAATTCGTTCAACATCGCTTCGATGAGCTTTGAACCTGAGATTATTTTCAATAAGATAAAAGAATATATACCCGACTTCAAGATGGAATATAAGGTCGACCCGCTGCGCCAGGCTATAGCCGAGTCTTGGCCTAATTCTCTTGACGACACATGTGCGCGTGAGGAGTGGGGATGGAAACCCGAGTATGACCTCGACGCCATGACACGCGACATGATTGAGAAGCTCAGAAAGCGTTTCGGCAAGTAAATTTTCTTAGGAAGACATATATTATTATAGAAAGGCGCTACAGGCATTTTGCGATATGCCTGTAGCGCCGTTTTTTTATTTATGATTCGTGCGTTTATATGATTTTTATTAATTTTGCATCATAAATAAATGATGTTGTTTATGGCGGCACGCATGCTGCCGCTTGACATATAAATCCGCGATATTATGAAGATAATGATTATTAACGGTCCTAACCTGAACCTGTTGGGACGCAGAGAGCCTGAGATTTACGGCAGTAACTCTTTTGAGGCTTATCTTGACGAACTGAGAAAAAAGATGGATAATGTAGAAATAGACTATTATCAGAGCAACATAGAGGGCGAACTTATCAACAAGATGCAGGAAGTGGGCTTCACTTACGACGGCATTGTGCTCAATGCCGGAGCCTACACCCACACGAGCATAGCCCTGCAGGACTGCATACGTTCGCTGAAGGCTCCCGTTGTTGAGGTTCACATCTCTAACGTACACAAGCGCGAGGAGTTTCGCCACAAGTCAATGATTTCGTGCGCCTGCCTTGGCGTAATCTGCGGCTTCGGTCTCGACTCCTACAGACTTGCAATAGAAGGAATAATATTTAATTCATAATTCACAATTCATAATTCATAATTGGGAGGAAAGGGGAGGAAATTAAAAATTAAGAATTAAGAATTAAAAATTAAGAAAGCATCCCAATTATGAATTATGAATTGTGAATTATGAATTAGAAAACGTGAATTGTGAATTATGAATTATGAATTAGAAAACGTGAATTATGAATTAGAAAACTACGTTTTGTCCCACATCGACCCTGAGGGCGACTATCTTTACAGACTGTGGCGTGCCACTAACGTTCACTTGTTGCGCGGACGCATGGCGAGCGGACACCTGCAGGGCAGGCTGCTGAAGATGCTGGTGAGGATGATACGGCCGAAGAATATCCTTGAGGTGGGAACGTTCAGCGGATACAGCGCTATATGCATGGCGGAAGGACTGGAAGAGGGCGGAATGGTGTATACATACGAGATAAACGACGAGCAGGAAGACTTCACGCGTCCTTGGATTGAAAACTCGCCCGTGGCCGACAAGATACGCTTTATCATTGGCGACGCCATAAAGGAGGCGCCCAAACTGGGCATTGAGTTCGACATGGCTTTCATCGACGGCGACAAGCGCACATATATCGAGTCTTATGAAATGGCGCTGTCAGTGCTGCGTCCCGGCGGCTTCATCTTTGCCGACAACACGCTGTGGGACGGCCATGTGCTCGAAGTGCCCAAGAGCCGCGACCGCCAGACTGCCGGCATTGAACACTTCAACGACTACGTGATGAACGACACCCGCGTAGAAAAGGTCCTCTTGCCGTTGCGCGACGGACTGACGCTGATACGCAAAAATCCGTGATGAGGCTGCGTATATGCAAGCGTCATTATATTAATAAAATAAGATAATTATGCCAATATGAAAAAGCTAATTCTATTTATCTTCTTATGCTGCACTTCCATATTATGCTTCAGTCAGCATCATCTTACGTTTATGGGACTGCCTATAGACGGAACGATAACGTCTTTTCAGAACAAACTCATTAAAAAAGGACTCAGGCCATCCTCATCAAATAAGTATTTGCCTCTTGGAGTTAGACTTTTCGAGGGCTATTTTACTAATGAAAGTGCAAAAATATACGTCTTTTACAATAACAAGTCAAAGATTGTTTATATGTGCAGGGTAGTGTTTGACTATCTTTATAATTCGAAAAGTGATGCACGTGTGGATTTTGCCTCTTATAAGGCGGCATTGGGTAATAAATACGATGCAGTTTCTTTTATGCCCGATAATATGCAGGATAAAGAAAACGACTATTCCGATGTGTATAATTGGCTAGTCATGCAGCCTCCAATACAAGAAGGAAGTCCTATGTTAGGCTTCATAGAATTGAAAATTGAAGAAGCTGATTATGCATTCAAATATCAGTTGTGGATTGATTACACTGATGCTGCCAATCTGACCAAAAATATAGATATAAAAAATAGCGACTTGTAATTTGCAAGAAAATATCTTGCATCCTTTTATTGCTGTCCGTATGAATATGAATTGTCATACAGACAGCAATAATTTTTTCAGAGGATGTTAGATTAACATATATGCCTGTAATCTGAAAAAGATGTATTTTCAAATTTGTTTCGGTGCTTGTCGGAGATGCTTTATATGCACACTAATAAATCTCCTGTAAAATACATATTCATCCGAAAACTCTTTACATTATTTATGTATAAAGTTTTCTGTGAAATAGAAATCAAATGTATAACAGATATTAAATCTTTGACCTGTAATGGCTGTTTGCATTAACATCTGTTGTCTTTATCGTCTGTATTTTCTCTGAAAAGAGCCGTTTTTCATGGCTAAATCGCCGTATTTAACCATAAAAGTGAGCCACTCTGACATCGTAAACGGCCCACTTTTGTGTAGTAAACGGCCGAGTAATATTTTTTAACTCTTTGAGTTTCTTTGCTTGAAATGCGTAAGTGACTGTATTTCAGTGAATTGCGCTAAATGAACATTTTGAGCAATTTTGTTACCCTGAAGGTGCTACTGTAAACGGCATAGCCATTCTGAGAAAGTCAAAATAAAAAAGTTTTCTGTTCTTAGACTGTATTCTGTTGTTAATTTTTAGAATATGTATGCGATGTTTCTTGTATTTATGTCGTTGCGTATAACGATGACAACTGATGATTCATGGGTGATGGTGAGTACATATTGTGCCTGTTGTACATTGTGGCTGAATTGGTGGTATAACAAGCGGGCAACAGCATGAATGTTTGTTCAGTGCTGTTGCCCGCTTGTTGTATTGTTTTGTATGTTACGCATTGTCCGTATGTGATGGCTGTGATGCCGCCATCATGCCGGACAATGGGGGATGTCTGCCGGTTGATGATTAGAAGTCAAGCTCCTTGCCGCGGTAGAAGTCGATGAGGCTTGTGTCGTAGACATATTCGTATTTGGCTATCACGAGGTCGCTCTCGGCTTTCAGCCAGTTGTTCTTTGCCTCGTTAAACTCGGTGATGTTGGCCTTGCCGTACTCGTATTTTGCCGACATGAGGTCGAAGGCAGCCTTGTTGCTGCGGCTTGCCTCCATGCTGCTTTCGTATTTTGCGCGTGCGGCAATGGTGTTATAGTAGGCCTGCTGTATCTCTTTGTATAAGGTCTTCTTAACGTTGTCGAGCTGCAGCTGCTGGGTTTCGCGTTCCAGCTTGGCCGAGCGTATGCTGTTGCGTGTGGCGAAGCGGTTGAATATCGGCACGTTGAGGCTCAAACCGATATATTGGCTGAAGTTGTTGCGCAGCTGTCGGCCGAAGCTCTCGGCGTTGAATCCGCTCGTCTTGTAATAATTAGAGCCTATGCCGGCGTTAAACGACAGCGTGGGCAACAGGGCGCTTTGGGCTATCTTGATGTTCATCTCGCTGCCTTTAAGGCGATAAAGTTCGGCCTTTATCTCGGGCTTAAAGGTTATAGCCTCCTGATAAATCTCGTCGGGCGAGGGTGGAACTGCCCCGGCCGACGGATCTATCACGCCGGCATCGGGACGAATTATGGCGAAACCCTCTGGTGAGGGCAGTTCCAGCAGTTGTGTAAGGGCAAGCACAGCCAGTCGGCAGTCGTTGTCGGCCTGTGTGTAGGTCAGACGGCTTTGTGCCAGCGTAGCCTCCTGTTGTGCCACGTCAACGCCGCTTGCCTTGCCGTTGCGGTACATCTCCTTGAGTCTGACCACCTGCAGTGAGTCGATGGATATCTGTCTTTGTGCAACGTCGCACATCTCCATGTCGTAGAGAATCTGCACGTATGCCTGTGCCACCTGCACGCTTATGTCGTTGCGCGCCTTCTCCATATCGGCCGTTGCGGCCTCAAGGTTCAGCTTGTTAAGCTCTATGGTGCGCGGAATCTTCAGTCCGCTGAACAGCGGCACGCTTGTGCCAAGCGAGAACGACGTACTGCTTGTGTTGGTGTTAGAGTAAGTGTTCTCGGATGTAAGACCACGTCCGAACGACCAGTTTTGCGATGCCGAGCCGTTGAGGTCGGGCAGGCGGCTGTTCTTTGCCGTGCTGAGGTCAATCTCGCGCTGCTGCCTTGTAACATCCTGTTGCTTTACAGTGATGTTGTGTTCAAGGGCATAGCTTATGCACTGGCGCAGCGACCAGGCCTGCGCGGCCTGCTCTGTCTGTGCCCCTGCTGCCGTAACGGCCATGAGGGCTATTGAGGTTATTATTGCTTTCATATCAAATGGCTTTAACGTTAGTATTATTCATCTGAGCCGTCGTCGGTAACCTTCTTCGGTCCGCGCACACGGTCTTTGGTCGACAGTCCGCTCTTTATCTGTATGTTCACGCCGTCGCTAAGTCCTATTGTAACCTTTCTGCGCTCATAAGTCTTGTTCTCGCCGCTGCCTTTCACGATATAGACAAATGTGTCTGAGCCGCTGAACTCTATGGCGCTTTCGGGTACGGTGAGCACGTTTTTCGCACTTGCCAATACAATCTCGGCATTGGCGCTGTAGCCCGAACGTATCTTGTTGCCCTCGGGAACGTTTACGGCAGCCTTTATCTCAAACTGGTTGGCGCCGTTGTTCTCAGTTGCCTTTGGCGATATGTATTCAAGCTGAGCGTTGAACTTCAAGTCTTGCAGCGCGCCGATTGTAATCTTCATCTCCATTCCGGTTACGATCTGTCCCACTTCAGTTTCGTCTATGTTGCCTTTAAATATAAGGTCGCCCATGTCGGCAACCGATGCTATGGTGGTTCCGTCGTTGAAAGTGTTGCTCAGGATTACCGAGTTACCCACCTTTACAGGAATGTCGAGAATAAGACCGCTGATGGTTGAGCGTATGAGCGTACTGCTTGCGCTGGCATTGCTGCGCGACACACCGTCGCGTACAACCTCAAGGGCGTCGATGGCAGCCGACTTTTCCTCCTTTGCCTGGTTGAGCGTCTGGCGTATCTTGTCGTATTCGTCGGCACTTACGAGCTGTTTGTCGTAGAGAGCCTTCTCGCGCTTAAAGTCAACTTCAGCCTGTTTCAGGTTGATCTCGGCAAGGCGCACGCGGCTTTCGGCAGAGCTTAACTGCCCCATGTCGGGTATTACCTTAACCTTGGCTATCACCTCGCCGGCCTTTACCATGTCGCCGGCCTCCTTGTATATTTCGGTTATGATGCCGCTTATCTGCGGTTTTACCTCAACTTCGTCGCGAGGCTCAATCTTTCCCGTTATCACGGTTGTCTTGTAGATGTCAGTAACCTTTGGTGTAAACTCGTCGTAAGTCAGCGGCTGAGGCTGCGACTTCTTGTAAAGGAACACGAATGTTCCGATGAATATCAGAACGATAAGTGCTGCAACGATGAACTTAAAATACTTTTTCATGTTCAGTATGGTTTTTAAATTATTTATTTCTTTTGGATATGTTTATTTCTTTCGGGTAGTGATTAATGTCTGATGTGTCATGCTGCCGTGCTTATTCGTCTCTCATGGCGTCAACCGGCTTGATGCTCATTGCCCTTGCAGCCGGAGCCAGTCCGGCCAGAACACCGAGGATGCTTATCAGCACAATGGCGCCTATGGCGGTCCAGAACTTAACCTGGAAGTGAGCTGCTACAATGCCGTCGGACGTGTTGCCCAGTTCGAGCATCTCGAGGATAATCACCGAGAAGAGTATTCCGCTCATGCCCGCCACGGCCGTAAGTATGACGCTCTCGGTTATTATCTGTCCGAGAATGTTGCGAGGCGTGGCTCCTATGGCTCGCCGTATGCCTATCTCTGTTGTGCGTTCGCGCACCGTAACCATCATGATGTTGCTCACGCCGATGGCTCCGGCGAGCAGTGTGCCTATGCCGACGAGCAGTATGAGGAAGTTTACGCCGTTGAAAAGATTGTCGAGCATGCCGAAGAGCACCTCGGTGTTGAACACCATGATGCCTTTTTCGTCGGCAGGGTCAATCTGGTGGGCGTGTGCCACCACGCTTCTCATCTTGTCGGATATGCTGTTCATGGTTATACCCGGCTTTGCCGTTACGCATATCATGTGGACGCTGTCGCCGAGGTTGTAGGCCTTCTGCATCAGTGTCAGCGGCACCACTACCGACTCCTCTGTTGTGCGTCCGTTGATGTTCATGTTGCCCGAACTGTAGTCGACGCCTACCACGTCATAATAAATCTTGTCTACGCATATCATCTTTCCGCACGGATCGCCGCCGCCCGGAAACAGGTCTTTATAAACTTTCTTGCCTATAACGCACACCTTGCGGTTCTGCTTAATGTCCATGTCGTTTAGGTAGCGGCCGTAGTACATCTTGGGCGCTTCCACCTCCTGATAGTTCGGCAGCAGGCCTTTCATTGAGCACGACGACTTCTTGTCGCTGAATGTGGCGGTGCCGCCCCAGTGAGAAAGCACCGGAGCAACCACTTCAAGCTCAGGCACTTGCTGTTTCAGGCGTTCCACGTCTTTATAAACCATGCTCCACTGTCGTCCCTTGCGGAATCCGGCATAAGGCTTGGTTGTGGGCTGTGCCCATATTATGGCTGAGTTAGTGGCAAAGCCTTCAAAGGTTCTTTGCAGCAGTTCCTTCAGTCCCTGTCCGCCTCCGAGGAGCGACACAAGCATGAACACGCCCCAGAACACGCCGAATCCGGTAAGGAAGCTGCGGCTCTTGTTTCTCGTAAGCGTGTCGAGAATCTCGCGGTAACGGTCTATGTCAAATCTCATCGCTTTCTAATTAAGAATTATGAATTAAGAATTAAGAAAACATGCTTTTGCGGCTTTCGTTCATCCACAATTATGAATTGTGAATTATTAATTATGAATTATGAATTGCCCTCATCCCAATTATGCATTATGAATTGTGAATTATGAATTAAAAAATTTATTCCGCTCTCAGCGCTTCGATAGGTCTTATCTTGGCAGCTTTGCGTGCAGGAATCAGTCCGGCAAGCGTTCCGGCAACGATCATCACTACCGTTGCCGATATGCATGTGCCGATGCCCACAGTGGGATTATAGAATATAGTGGCTTCAAACAGTCCGCTGTCAACCTTCATACGGCCTATCGTTGCGTCCATATATGCGTTGGCTGCCACTCCGAGTACCATGCCTACATAGCCGAAGAAGGTTGTGATGATGATGCTCTCGGTTATGATTAGGCGCAGGATAGACAACGGCTTGGCTCCGATGGCCTTGCGTATGCCAAACTCGCGGGTGCGCTCCTTCACGGTTATCAGCATGATGTTGCTCACGCCTACGATGCCGCTGAGCAGCGTGAACAGACCTATTATCCACAGGGCGGTCTGTATTATGCCAATGCCCTTGTTCATCTGCATGTTCTGTGTGAAGCGGTTCCATATCCACACGGCACCTTCGTCGTCGGGAGCGGCGCGGTGGTTGCCGTTGATGCGTGCCCTGTATTGTGTCTCAAACTCCTCGTTGTCCTTCTCTGTTTCAAGTCCGTGGAAGGAGAAAACGATGTTGCCAACCTCGTCGCCTTTGTTGTATATGGTGCGGAATGTGGTGAACGGGATGAACGCTCCTCTGTTCATGCCGCTCTTGTCGGCCTCGTAGATGCCCACCACGCGGAAAGCCATGTCGCCGACGTTGACATACAGGCCGACGAGATTGCTCACGTCGCCGGGCAAAAGCTCCTTTGCGTCGTCCTCGCTCAGCACGAGCGACTTGCGCGACTGCTCGATGTCAATCTGGTTGATAAACCTGCCGTAGAGCATCTCCTTCTTGTTTATCTTCACCTCGTTGGGATAAACGCCCGATAGAGTGACGCTCACGTAGTTGGCGTCCTTTGTAAGCGTTATGCCGCTTTGCTGCAGTTCGGCTCCGGTGTCCTCCACATATTGCTTGTAGCTTTGGTCGGTCAGGGCCTTGTCTTTGTCGTTGAGGGTTATGCGCCGGCCTTCCTGCAGACCGTCGTAAGCCTTCGACGTATATCCCGGACCAACCATCATAGAGTTGTCGAGAAATCTGTCTCTCTGTACTTTCTGGGCATTGATGAGTCCGTTGCCGGCTCCAAGCAGGAAGATAATCATAAAGATTCCCCATGCCACGGCAAAACCGGTAAGCGCGGTGCGCAGCTTGTTGCGCCTTACGGTGCTCCATATCTCAGCTAAAACGTCTCTCATGTTGTTGTCGTTGAATGTTTCTCATTAATGGTGCAGGCAGCCGTATGGCCGCCATATAATACACGTTGCGCCATGTTACTTCATCATTCCGTTGATGCCGAACGGCGAAGCATGATGGTCGAAGTTGGTCTCAATCTTGCCTATGAGACCGTCTTTTATGTGAACAATCTTGTTGGTCTCGTTGGCAACGCCGCTCTCGTGAGTAACCACAACAATGGTCATGCCGTCGTCCTCGTTGAGCTTTTTCAGCAGTTTCATCACCTCAACGCTGGTCTTTGAGTCAAGCGCACCGGTAGGTTCGTCGGCAAGAATAATCTGCGGCTTGGTTATCAGAGCCCTTGCTATTGCCACGCGTTGCTTCTGTCCGCCCGACATCTCGTTGGGATAGTGGTTTGCCCACTGCTCCAGTCCGAGCCTTTCGAGATACTCCATGGCCATGCGGTGGCGCTGCCTGCGGCCGACGCCCTGATAAAACAGCGGCAGCTCGACGTTCTCAACGGCAGTCTTGAAGGCGATGAGGTTGAACGACTGGAAGATGAAGCCTATCATGCGGTTTCGGTATTCTGCGGCGCGCGTCTCCGACAGATCCTTTATCAGCGTGCCTGCCAGGGTGTATTCGCCCGAGTCGTAGTTGTCGAGAATGCCTAGAATGTTGAGCAGCGTGGACTTGCCCGAGCCCGACGCCCCCATGATAGACACAAACTCGCCCTGCTCTATGTCGAGGTTGATGCCCTTGAGCACGTGCAGCGGCTGTCCGTTATTGTAGGTCTTGTTGATGTCTTTCAGATGTATCATTGTATTTTCCTTTTATATCATTAGACGTAATAATCTGGTTTCAGGTTGCATCATGAGCAATGTTTTTTTTCATGCGATGCCCCGGCAAACGTGTGCAGGTGTCGGCGATACCGTCAATTGTGGTTTTTCGATGGTTAGAGAGAGTGGCGGTATGCCCGTTCCCGGCGGCCAGTGCGCCTGCCGCTTGCCGTGGCACGCATGATGTTTGTCAGCCTCTTTTGTCCCAGGCTTCGCTTATGTCGGCTATTGTTATGCCGAGCATCTCCATGTTGCGGAACAGTTCGGGCAGCTTTTCTTCCATAAACTGTTCGCGCCTTTCCTGCAGAATCATGTCCTTGGCTCCCTTCGTTACAAAGTAGCCCAGTCCTCGCCTGTTGTATATTATGCCGGCGGATGCCAGAAGATCATACGACTTTACGGCGGTATTGGTGTTAACCTCGAGCAGAACGGCATATTCGCGCACGCTCGGTATACGTTCGTCGTCGTTATACTTACCGGTCAGAATCTCGTCGCAAAGGCGGTCTGCTATCTGTACGTATATGGCTTTGTCGTTGTTGAACTTCATAAATTAATCAGTTTGTTGTTTATCACCTGCATGCGGCTGTATAGCCTGTAGGCCATAACCCAGTTGAATATGCCCAATAGGGCGAATGCTGTCATTGCTGTATATGCCGCGGTTTCTGCCGTCATTGTAATATCTGCTGTTGCCGTACCGCTGCTGGATTTGGATACAATACATACCAGTGCAACGATGAGTATGACGTGTATGGCTGAGACGATGACGCTATTGTAGCGGTTTAGCAATATGCTTCCGAGAACATAGAGCGACTGTGCCCACAGCAGCCATGCCGCACATGCCGCATAGACGGCTGTCGACTTTACGCCAAGGATATATATGTCGCCGGCCACATGGCTCATGTCGAAGAACACAGGGATGCCCCATTGTATCCAGTCGAGCCCCAACACTTCAAAAAGCGCCACGCGTATCACGTCGGCAAGGCAGAACATAAGGGCCATGCCTATAAGCTGTATGGCGAGCCATGCCATGTGGGAGAGAAACTTCTCAAGGGCTGTTGCCGGCAGCATTTTTACCGTTATGCGCTGCTGCTTGGTCTTGATGTTCTGGCAAAACCATGTTCCGCTGATGATAACCCAGATGAAGTAGGCCACGCCGCAGCTTCTTATTGCCCTTAGCAGCGTCAGCTGCTGCATGTCGTCCGACATGCCTTTGTAGCTTGCCGTGATGGTGTTTGTCAGAAGAATGAACAGATATACTACAAGCGCAAGGAACAACACTTTTATCATTGTATTGCGTGAGTATCGCTCAATCCATCTGAATGTGATGCCGAAACGGCTATAGTTGAATTTGCTCATAGATTGATCCATTTATTGTTGATAACTTGCGAGCGCTTGAACAGCCTGTAGGTCAGCCACCAGTTGAGCAGACCAACCATTATGGCGACGGCCGTATAAACATAAGCAATGGTGTTCACGAGATTCTGGCTCTTCTCGACTGACAGAAAGATGCTTTCCTTAGGAATATAGGATATTATTATCAATGACAGTATGCCGAGCGCGAAGTGAGCGCATGAGGTAAGTATAAACTGGCGGCGACGGAAGAAAGCTCCGCCCAACACGTAGAACGAGTGAGCCCAGAATGCCCATGCATTGACAGCCATAACGCCTGCAAAAAAGTTTATCCCCCAGGCTGTCATGCGCATTGAGTGTGTATTTGAGGGGCCAAACCACATGTTGAGCACTTCGGGTATGGTGCTGTAGGCTCCGTGAGAGCCTGATATGAGGCATATCAGCATGTGGCAGAGGTCGGCAAGACAGAATGTTACGGTGCCGACAAGAACCCATACCACCGTGATGTAGAGTACGCGGACGATAAACTTCTCGAGGTCGGATGCCGGCAGCATCTTGAACGTTATGCGCTGCTCCTTGGTCTTCATGTTGTTCATAATCCAGCATCCGCTGATCATTGTGTACACCCCGAAGAAAAACGTGCAGGCTATGGTGGCGTTGTGTATGCTTGAGTCTACCACGATGTCGGGCTCGCCATGTGTGCCTATAACCGACATTATGAACGGCATGAGGTATAGAAAGAACATGCATCCGGCTATGGTCGTTATCTCTTTCTTGGTGGCCTGAGCCGACCATTTGAGTGTCTGTATGAATCGTTTTGTATTAAAGTTGTTCATCTTGAATCGTTTTTAATCTTATATTCTGTGTGTGTCTTGTGCTGCATCGGCTGTTATTCGCGCGGCAGCAGCTTCTTGGTTACGGCGTTGAAGAGCAGCTCGAGGTTGAGCTGTGTCTCTTCTTCGTCCTCGCGTCTGCGTGTTATCACGGCGTTGCCCTGCAGCGACGGCTCGGCGTAGATAACGTCGTCGGCCGGCTCGCCCATTGAGCGGAACTCAAAGCTGTATTTGCTGCAGATGTCGGCCACCGACTCGTTGAGCAGCAGCTCAGAGTGGTCGAGTATCATGATGTGGTCGAGCAGCGACTCAACGTCGTGCACCTGATGGGTTGATATTATCATGGTGCGGTCGTCGCTCATGTTGTTTGCCACCACCTTGCGGAACTGGCTCTTCGACGGAATGTCTAATCCGTTGGTGGGCTCGTCCATAAGCAGCAGCTTGGTGTTGGCGGCCAGGGCGAAGCTCATGTACACCTTCTTCTTCTGTCCCATAGACAGTTCCTTGAGGTTGATGTCGGGCGTAAGCTCAAAGTCGCTCAGGCAGCTGTTGAGCACCTCGCGGCTGAAGCGCGGATAGAACGGCTCGTTCATCTTGACATAAGCGTCGAGGCTCATCGGCATCAGCTCAAACTCCTCGGGCACGAGGAATATCTCGCTCAGCACGGCAGGGTCATGGCGGTCGGTCTCGATGCCGTCTATGGTTATCGAGCCTTGCTCCTTGCGCAGCAGTCCGCTGATGAGGTAGAGCAGGGTAGACTTGCCCATGCCGTTCTTGCCGAGCAGTCCGTAGATGTTGTTCTCGCTGAGAGACAGGCTGAAGTCGTTGAACACATACTGCTTTGCGCCTGCATATCTGTATTTAAGGTTGCTTATTTCTATCATATTGTTTCGTTTTATTTTAGGGGGTGTTTGTTGTTAATGGGAGAGATGGGGGTAACGGGAGGGAATGGGGCAGTGGTGGGTGATTACCGCTGCCGCTGCGCGCTCCTCTTACAGCAGGCTTGCCAGCAGATAGCCGTCGGCCTGTGTCATCACCAGCATGTTGTCCACGGCGAGCATCTTGCCCTCGGCGTCGCTCCATTCATAGTTTGTAACGGCCATCACATTACTCATTTCATGGCGGTATTCGGTGCGGCTGTCAGGGCGGTTGAAGCTCTTGCTGCGGCTGTTCCATGTGCATCTTTCAACGGCATATCCGTCGGCAGTGTAGCTGAAGTCGAGGCGGAAGGCAGGCACATACTTGCCCGTCAGGCTGTTGTAGCGGTTTGCCGTCTTTGCCGTCAGCCGTCCTGCGGCGTCGTAGGTGTAGCTGTATTTCAGTTTTCCGCTGAGGCTTTTGCCGCTCTTGTTCATTACATACATTGTGCTGACCTGTCCGTTCTCAATGTCGGCGTTATATGCATATTGCGAGTTGGCGCTTCCGGCGGCGTTAAGATACATCGCCATGATTGTTGCTGTTGTGATAATAGTACTCATAATTGTTAACGTCTTTAATTGTCAATAATTGTCTTTTTGTTAATGTCTTATAGTGTACTAGTTTATTAGTACACTGCAAATGTAGACTAATAAAACATAACTTCCAAGCATTTTGACAAGAAAGTGCAATTTAAGTGCGATATTTAACGGTAATTTGCATTTATCTGTTGAATATTGTGTGGATATAAACAGATTTTAAGAAAATACGCTATTAAAATGGCATTGTTCTGGATATTGAGTATGCCGGCAGTGCGTTCGGCGCACTATATAATAAGGTGTGCCGGGTGTACTATGTCTGTGTGCATGGTGTACTATGTCCCTGTACTAGGTGTACTACGTGTATTACATACCCGTGTCGCGGCACGCTGTCAGACGACAGTATATCGGGAGTTTTCTAAAAGGCGTCCTTTTACATTGCAAAAGGCCACCTTTTAGCCTGCAAAAGACGGCCTTTTAGAGCCTAAAACATGGCCTTTTGCAACGCATTGAATATCAGACAGTTATGAAAGGCGATAGAAACACTGCGCTGAAAGGCCTTTTCTACTGTGTCAGACGTGCCGCGGTGTCAGAGGCTTAACATGGCTGCGGGGCGCACGTTTAGGGCAAAAATGGCCTGATAATTTGGTTTTGCACCCAAAAAAACGTAACTTTGCAGGATGAAAAGGCGGTGCGTCCGGCATGCCGTTAAACACAGCTCTGCCGGCAGCATGGCGCCATTCATAAATTAAAACAATAAAAACAATACAAATATGGACACACTGAAAAAAGCATTTGCATCAAAGCTGCTGAAGATTAAGGCTATAAAGCTTCAGCCAAACAATCCGTTCACATGGGCTTCGGGATGGAAGTCGCCCTTCTATTGTGATAACCGCAAGGCCCTGTCGTATCCTGACCTGCGCAGCTATGTGAAGCTCGAGCTTGTGCATGCAGTGCTTGAGCATTTCCCCCAGGCTGATGCCGTTGCCGGCGTTGCCACAGGAGCCATAGCTCAGGGAGCGCTCGTGGCCGATGCCCTCGGATTGCCGTTTGTTTATGTCCGCAGCAAGGCTAAAGACCACGGCATGGGTAACCTCATTGAGGGCGAGCTGCCCGAAGGCGCCAAGGTGGTTGTCGTTGAAGACCTTATCTCTACAGGCGGAAGCAGTCTTAAGGCTGTTGAGGCTCTGCGCCAGGCAGGCGTTGAGGTGGTAGGTATGGTTGCATCTTACACCTACGGATTCCCCGTTGCACAGAAAGCGTTTGAGGATGCCGGCGTAGAGCTGGTTACTCTTACCGACTATGAGCACGTAGTGGCTGAGGCCGTTGAGACAGGATATATCTCTGAGGCTGACGTTGAACTGCTGCACGAGTGGCGCAAGGATCCTGCCAACTGGAAGAAATAATATTTTAACTTCACGTGCGCCTTTGGCCGTGGCGTAAGCATGCTTTGGCCCGTGTCGGCTATGTGCTGATGCGGGCAGGGAGGCGACGGCTCGGGGCGCATGTGGATAACGTAAGAGAAATATGAGCAGCAAGTACGAAAGCGGAATTAAGCAGATTCCGTATCCGCAGCAGAGCGTCTACGACAGACTCAGCAACCTCGAGAACATAGAGAAAGTGAAAGACCGCATTCCGGCCGACAAGATTAACGACCTTACGTTCAGCCGCGACAGCGTTTCGGTAAGTGTGCCGCCCGTTGGCAGCATAACGCTCAACATCATTGAGCGCGATGAGCCTAAGTGCATCAAGTTTGAGACGGCCAACTCGCCCGTGCCTTTCACCATGTGGGTTCAGCTACTGCCCGTAACCGACACTACAAGCAAGATGAGAGTTACGGTTAAGGCCGACATCCCCCTGTTCCTCAAGCCGATGATAGGCAGCAAGCTGAAGGACGGAGTTGACAAGATTGCCGACGCGCTGGCAGCCATTCCTTACGAATAGGACGGCAGACGCGCGGATATATTATATATAAAACAATGTAGCCCCGCGCCGCATGAGGCATACAGGCGTCAGGCGGCACGGGGCATTTTAATAAAACAAATATTGCGATGTCAAATAAACTTTGGGAGAAAAACTACGGAATTAACGAAGAGATAGAGCGGTTTACCGTGGGCCGCGACCGCGAGATGGACATGTATCTGGCCAAGTATGACGTGCTTGGCTCAATGGCACACATCACCATGCTCGAGTCGATAGGTCTTCTTACTCATGACGAGCTTCAGACGCTTCTTGCCGAACTGAAGAACATCTATGCCGTGTGCGAGCGCGGCGAGTTTGTCATCGAGGACGGCGTTGAGGATGTTCATTCGCAGGTGGAGCTTATGCTCACGCGCAAACTTGGCGACATGGGCAAGAAGATTCACAGCGGACGCTCGCGCAACGACCAGGTGCTGGTAGACCTTAAACTCTTTATCCGTCATGAAATCAAGGACATCGCAATGCTCGTCAAGGTGCTTTTCGATGAGCTGATAGAAAAGAGCAACCAGTTTAAGGACGTGCTGATGCCCGGCTACACCCATCTTCAGGTGGCCATGCCCAGCTCGTTTGGCCTTTGGTTCGGAGCCTATGCCGAGAGCCTTGCCGACGACATGCTCTTCCTTCAGGCTGCATGGCGCATGACCAACCGCAATCCGCTGGGCAGCGCTGCCGGCTACGGCTCGTCGTTCCCGCTCAACCGCACCATGACAACCGAACTGCTGGGCTTCGACACCATGAACTATAACGTGGTGTATGCTCAGATGGGGCGCGGCAAGACCGAGCGCAACGTGGCATTTGCCATGGCTACCATTGCCGGCACTATGGCAAAGATGGCATTCGACGCCTGCCTGTTCAACAGTCAGAACTTCTCGTTCATCAAGCTCCCTAAGGAATGTACCACGGGCAGCAGCATAATGCCTCACAAGAAGAATCCCGACGTGTTTGAGCTGATACGAGCCAAATGCAACAAGCTGCAGGCTCTGCCGCAGCAGATAACTCTCATAATGAACAATCTGCCGTGCGGATATTTCCGCGACCTGCAGATTATAAAGGAGTCGTTCCTGCCGTCGTTCGACGAGCTTAAAGACTGTCTCAAGATGGCTGCCTATATCATCAACAAGATGGAGGTTAACCGCAACATCCTCGACAACAAGATGTACGACCTTATGTTCTCAGTTGAGGAAGTCAACCGCCTTGCGGCTGCCGGCATGCCTTTCAGAGACGCATATAAAAAAGTGGGACTCGACATCGAGGCAGGCAAATTTGTGCCCGATAAGAACATACATCACACACACGAAGGTTCAATAGGCAACCTCTGCAACGACAAAATTCAGGCTCTCATGGAGCAGTGTCTTGACGGATTCCATTTTGAAAAGATGGAGAATGCCGAGAAAAACTTACTTAAATGAGAAAATACACCTATTATATTATAGCGCTTATTGCGCTCTTTTCATCCTGCAGCGACGCCGAATACGAATTTAGCAGCGACCCTTGCTATTTTGTGTTCGACAATACAGCCAACCGTAGTCCGCTGCTCAGCTCGGCCATGAATCCGCTCTCGCCGGGCGTGTTCTGCCATGTTTCTGTCAGCGGAAAGTATTTTGTGTTCAACACCAACATGGCTCCGGGGCAGTCAGACCGTGTGGCATTCAACGGCATAGACGCTCAGCGCAGCATAGTGTTGGGGGCATACAACGAGAGTGGAATAATCGTTGGATACGGCAATCTCAATTCGCCTGCCATATTTTACGCCTACGACAATCAGTGCCCCAACTGCTACAGGTCGAGCAATCTGCCGCGATATAATCTCACGATGGATACCACCGGCAAGGCAATATGCAAAAATTGTGGCCGAGAGTACGACATGAACAACGGAGGAATAATATCCAAAGGCGACCTTGGCGACAAACTTATACGTTACAGATGTAGTACAACAGGTACTCAGGGTGTGCTTTCTGTCGTAAATGGCAACCAGTGATAGTAGTGAGAAATAGCTGCCTGCCCGACTTATTTATGTGCTTTATTTCGTTCAGGATAAATATTCATGCCCGTTACAGGGAAGTCGGGCGGTTTGCATATTTACAATGAAATATCAGTCAGATACAAATTCAAAACGCTCAGAAAGCCGATAAATAGGCGAGTTAAAGTAATATTCTAAACCTCAATAATCCCTAAGGGTTAAAATGTGTAAATTAGTTTGCTCTTTCGAGAAATAAACTTATCTTTGCACTACTCTAATGCGGAAATAGCTCAGTTGGTAGAGCACGACCTTGCCAAGGTCGGGGTCGCGGGTCCGAGTCCCGTTTTCCGCTCTATTGGAGCCGCAATGGTGGAATTGGTAGACACGAGGGACTTAAAATCCCTTGGCCAGAAATGGCTGTGCGGGTTCGAGTCCCGCTCGCGGCACTTTTTATCTAAAACCTTTCATTATGAAAAAAAATCTTATCTTATTCTTATCAGCAGCATCAGTCATTGCACTGTCTTCTTGCTCATCTAAGCTGGGAGAATTGTCTGCTGACAATTTCAATGTTACACCTAATCCTCTGGAGTCTAAAGGTGGACAGGTTGCTGTAACTATCAACGGAACTTTCCCGGAGAAGTACATGAAGAAAAAGGCTATGGTAACAGTTATTCCTGAACTGCGCTATGGTAACGGACAGGCTGCACAGGGTCAGGCTGCCAAGTTCCAGGGCGAAAAGGTTGAGGGCAACGACCAGACCATTTCTTATAAAGTAGGTGGTAACTATACTATGAAGTCTACCTTCAAGTATGTTCCTGAAATGCAGAAGAGCGATCTCTATATGACTTTTGACGCTTATGTAGGCAAAAAGAAGAAAAAGGTAGAGGTTCCTGCTGTTAAAGTTGCTGAGGGTGTTATCGCAACATCTGAGCTTTACAGAAATACTCTTGCCGGAAGCGGCGCTTGCATCGCTCCTGATACTTTCCAGCGTGTAAGAGATCAGAGACAGGCTGCTCAGATTAAGTTCCTCATCAACCAGGCTAACCTGCGTAAGAGCGAGCTTAAGAACAACTCTGTTAAGGAGTTTGTTGACCTGCTCAAGAAAATCAATGCTGACAAGGAAGGTCTTAACATCAAGAACGTAGAGGTTTTGGCTTACGCTTCTCCTGATGGTGGTTTCGACTTCAACGATAAATTGGCTAGCAAACGTCAGAACGTTTCAGTTGACTATGCTAAGAAACAGCTGAAGAGCGCTAAGGTTCAGTCTGACGTTACCGGTAAATATACTGCACAGGACTGGGACGGCTTCCAGCAGCTTGTTCAGGCTTCTAACATTCAGGACAAGGACGTAATCCTCCGTGTTCTCTCTATGTATCAGGATCCTGAGGAGCGTGAGCAGCAGATTCGTAACATGTCTGCAGGTTTCCGTGAGCTTGCTGATGGTATCCTTCCTGAACTTCGTCGTTCTCGCTTGATTATCAACTACGAGACAATCGGCCGCAGCGATGATCAGATTAAGGAGCAGTACAAGGCAGATCCTACAAAACTTAGCGTTGACGAGCTGCTTTACTCTGCAACACTTGAGGATAATGTAGACGCTCAGGAGGCTATTTATAAGAAGACTATCGAGGTTTATCCTAACGACTTCCGTGCTTACAACAACGTTGCAGCTATCGAGCTTGCTAAAGGCAACGACGCTGAGGCTAAGAACTATCTGGCTAAAGCACAGTCAGTTAATGCTAACGGCGCCGAGACTAACGCTAACCTTGGTCTGATGGCATTGAAGGATGGTAACGTAAGCGAGGCTGAAGCTTATATCGCTAAGGCTAACTCAGCTAACGACTATAACAAGGCTCTCGGTACATTGAACCTGGCTAAGGGTGACTATGCTACAGCTGAGCAGAACCTCAACGGCATCAACTGCAACACAACTGCTTTGGCTCAGATTCTGAACAAGAACTACGCCGGTGCAGCTAACACTCTGAACAACATCAAGAATAAGGACGCCATGACAGACTATCTGCAGGCTATCTTGAATGCTCGTCAGGGCAACGACAGCGCAGCTTCTTCTTATCTGAAGAGCGCTCTGCAGAAAGATCCTTCACTTGCAACATACGCAAACAACGATCTTGAGCTGGCTAAAATAAGCAAGTAAAAACATCGCTGACGCATGAAGCGATTGATATATCTTACGCTCACCTTGGTTTTGGTTGCCTGCGGAACACGCAGAGGCTATTTCAACTTGGATGGCCGATTGCTCAACCTTAACCAAGGTGAGTTTTATGTTTACAGTCCCGACGGAGTGTTCGACGGTGTCGACACGATAAAAGTTGAGGGCGGACGCTTTACTTTCGAGACTCAGTGCAAGGAAAGCGGAACGCTGGTTATTGTCTTTCCTAACTTCTCTGAAGTGCCTGTCTTTGCCGAACCGGGCGAAGCCGTTACTGTGAAAGGTGATGCTTCACACCTTAAGGAGATTGAGATTAAGGGCACAAAGGAGAACGAGCTGATGACAAGTTTCCGTCAACAGTTGGTCAAGGCGTCACCTCCCGAAGAGCTGGCTTATGCCGAAAAGTTTGTGAAAAACAATCCGTCGACAGCTGCCAGTGTGTATGTGCTGCGAAAATATTTTGTCGTCAGTCCTGATGCCGACATCGATAAGGCATCTGTCTTGGCTGATGTTGTGTATAAGGCACAGCCAAAGAACGGTGAAGTGGCACGCATTGTGCGTTATCTTAAGATGATGAAACGTAATTCAAGCGGAGCTTCAATACCTTCTTTTTCAGCGCAGGACATTAATGGAAAGGGCGTTACCGACTCTTACCTTCGCGGTAAAGTTGCCGTGGTTTACACGTGGGCTGACTGGAGTTATGAGAGCCGTAACATGCGCGACAGACTGCTGAGACTGAAGGGAGAATACGGAAACAGACTGGCATTGCTGGGCATTAGTCTTGACGCAAGCCGCAACACTTGCCGCTTGTCGTTACGAAACGACTCTACCTCGTCGGCTGCCATATGCGACCAAATGATGTTTGAGAGTCCGCTCCTTGAAACATTCGGACTTGGACGTGTGTCAGACAATATTATATATAATGCACAAGGGCGTATTGTTGAGCGCGGATTGAATATTAACGAGATAGAAACCAAGCTCAAAGCCCTGCTCGATTAGGCGGCATAAAGCTGTCTCTTTGTCAGTAACCGCCGGTTGTTTTCAACTAATTTGGTTTAAAGCCTGATGTCGTTAACGCCGGTACATATTATGAAAAGCCCTGCATCAGGATTGCCATTGGCAATGTTTTGACGATTACGGTTCATCCGCTTGTTTAAGATATTTGTAGAGTTAGCGCGGTTTCCGCAGCTAACTCAATTTGTAAATAACGCAAGATTAATTGGATAATTGGTGATAAAATGCTTGTAAAAACTTATTGTGCAGCAGTTAACGGACTCGATGTTACCACGGTTACCGTAGAGGTAAGTGTATCGCGAGGTGTGCTTTATCATCTCTCAGGCCTTGCCGACACAGCCGTGAAAGAGAGTCATGACCGCATTGTTGCAGCCCTTCAGAACAACGGAATAAAGTTTCCCGTTGCCGACATTACCGTGAATATGGCTCCTGCCGACCTGCGAAAGGAGGGCAGCAGCTATGACCTGCCGTTGGCAATAGGTATATTGGCGGCAATAGGAAAGATTAAGCCGGATATGCTTTCAGAGTATATGATAGTGGGCGAACTCGGTCTTGACGGCATGATTCAGCCCGTGAAAGGCGCACTTCCGATATCAATAAGGGCACGCAAGGAGAAATTCAAGGGCCTTATCGTGCCGAAACAGAACGTCAGAGAGGCCGCTGTGGTGAACAATCTCGACGTGTACGGTATGGAAAGCATAATGGATGTAATCAACTTTCTGAACGGGGAAGGTGACTATCAGCCCACTATTGTTGACACAAGACGTGAGTTTTATGAGCACCAAAGCCATTTCGACCTTGATTTTGCCGACGTGAGAGGGCAGGAGAGCGTAAAGCGCGCAATGGAAGTTGCGGCAGCAGGAGGCCACAATATGATAATGATTGGTCCGCCGGGAAGCGGCAAATCGATGATGGCAAAGCGTCTTCCGTCAATACTTCCGCCGCTGTCGTTGGCAGAAAGTCTTGAGACAACACAGATACATTCAGTGGCAGGAAAGCTCGGCAAGAATATGTCTCTGATATCACAACGGCCGTTCCGAGCGCCGCATCACACAATATCTCAGGTGGCACTTGTTGGCGGAGGACTTAATCCGCAGCCCGGAGAAATATCTCTTGCGCATAACGGTGTGTTGTTTGCCGACGAACTGCCGGAGTTTAACAAGTCGACACTTGAAATGCTGCGCCAGCCACTTGAAGACCGCAAAATAACCATATCGAGGGCAAAATACACGGTAGAATTTCCCTGTTCGTTTATGTTTGTGGCCTCGATGAATCCCTGTCCGTGCGGATACTATAATGACCCGACGCACCACTGTGTGTGCACTCCCGGTCAGATACAACGCTATATGAACAAAATCAGCGGTCCGCTCCTCGACCGCATTGACATCCAGATTGAGATAACTCCAGTGCCCTTTAAGGACATATCGCGCGCGGCACCGGGCGAAAGCAGTGACGCCATACGCGAAAGGGTGATCAAGGCGCGCCACATACAGGAGCAGCGATTCAGAGAATGCAAGGGAATACACTGCAACGCGCAGATGAGCGAACGCATGATTCACCAGTATGCAGAGCCTGACGAGGCCGGAATAGAGATGCTAAGAATGGCCATGGAGAGGCTAAACCTGTCGGCACGGGCATATAACCGCATACTGAAGGTTGCGCGCACCATAGCCGATTTAGACGCCTCTGAGCATGTGTTGCCGCAGCATCTTGCCGAAGCCATAAGCTATCGTAACCTTGACAGGAGCGACTGGGCTGAGCGTGGAGGAGCGTAAGTCTTTTAGATTAAGGCATAAAGAAATATAAAGTAACGGTAGGAATACCTGAATGGACATAATAAACAAAAAGGAAACATGAACGACTAAGATGCTTAAAAACGTCGTTTATGTTTCCTTTTTTTATTTAGACCGGCATCAATGCCGTTTACTGAATCAGTCGTTTGGCAAAATATCTCACAGGATACCACACCGAAATGAAGCCTACGGCAAGCACCGTTATGAATACAAGCACGATGTCTTCGGGATGAACACTCACCGGATAAGCGTCGACAATGAACGAGCCGCTGCTGCTGCCGAGCGAAACGAGTCCGTAAACCTGCTGCAGCCAGCACAGCAACAATCCTATCAAAATGCCCAATACGGCGCCTATGGCAGAAATCATTCGGCCTTCAAACAGGAATATCCTTACTATCTGCTTGTCGCTCGCGCCCATGTTGCGCAGCGTAACCACGTCGTTCTTCTTGTCGATAATCAGCATTGACAGCGAGCCGATGATGTTGAAGCAAGCCACGGCAAGAATAAACGTAAGGAAGATGTAAGCAATGAATTTCTCAATCTTCATAATCTTGAACGTGTCCGCCTGCTGCTCCATACGGTCGAGAACGCGATATTTGTCGCCTGCAATCTCCTGCATCTCAGCCTTCACGGCATCGAGGTCGCTGCCCGGCTTGAGCCTAATCTCAAGCTGTGAGAGCATGCCCTGTTGGCCGAACAGATTGCGTGCGAATGCTATAGAAGTAAGCACGTAATCACGGTCGTAGCGCGCTTGTTTAACCGAAAACACCACTCCGGGCGAAATCAGCGAATCTTCAACAAATCCCTCTGTAGGATTCATCATGTCGAGCTGTCCCTCGCGTTTCGGCGCATATATTTTCAGCTGTCCGTCCCAGTCGGCCGTCATGCCCATGTTGTCGGCCAGGCGTATGCCCACAACTCCAAACTGAAGATTGGCGGCATGGAGCGAAAACTCGCCGTCGCCATACAGAATATCGTTGATATGTGACAGTTCACTGAAGTTGTCTTCAACGCCCTTCACCTTAACCATGGCCTGTTTGCCCTTGTATATGGCCAGCGCCTGGTCTTCAACGCTCTCGGTAGCCACGTCAACCTGCGGCAGCTTGCGTATCTTTGTCAGTATTGGGTCGTCGGCAGGAGCCGTCTTTCCTTTAGCCGGAACAACTTCAATCTGCGGGTCGAACGACGTAAGCAGCGACGCCACGAGGTCGTGAAATCCGTTGAACACACTCAGTGTGACAACTAGCGCCATCGTGGCCACGGCCACACCAATTACGCTTATGCCGCTGATGATGTTGATGACATGAGTACTCTTTTTAGAGAAAAGATACCTGCGGGCTATATAAAACGGAAAATTCATTTCTTCAACAGCTCGTCAATGTGCTCAATATAGTCGAGTGAGTCGTCGATGAAGAATCTCAGTTCGGGAATAATCCTCAGCTGGTTTCTCACGCGTGTGCCCAGTTCGTAGCGTATTGTTTTCTCGTTTGAGGTGATGTTCTTAATAAGTTCCTCCGACTTCTCGGGCGGAAATATGCTCAGATATGCCGTGCATATACTCAGATCGGGACTGATGCGGCAGCGTGTAACGCTCACCATAGTGCCCCTCATGGCCCTTGTCTGCGACTGGAATATCAGGCTCAGTTCCTTTTGCAGAAGCCTTGCAATACGGTTTTGTCTTGTTTCCTGCATATTGTCTTTCTTTTTACGTTATCAAATAAGTTATCTGCCTGCCGGTTTGGCGGCGGCTCTTTAAGTTGTGCAAACTTACTAAAAAAAACTGAGACAATGCCACGCTTTCACGTTATTTTTTGCCTTTGCGGATATGCTTCGTTCCTGCATTCAAGCCATGTTGCCCGTTATGGCGGCCGTGAGTGCCGCATTGTCGGTTGTGGTTATGCCGGTGAAACTCTGCGTTATGGTCGGTTTTGCTTTGTGACTGATTAACATTAGTTTGCATATACGGCAATATCGTGGCATGATGTTTAACATTTTAATGTGCGGCAAATGTCTTCTGAAAAATCAGAAATAATGCGTTGTTTATGCCGTTCATGCTCATTGATATTTGAGAATAATATGTGTTGCTATACGAATATGTGCCATTCGCGCATTGAAAGTCTGTTTTTTACACTATCAAACGGGCTTGGATGTTATATGAAAGACGGCCTTTTACGCTGCAAAACATGGCTTTTTGCATTGTAAAAGGCCATGTTTAATATTTCTGATAATATCAATTTGATTAAGAATTTGCGTAAATGCCTGATATATAGCTGGTTAAATGAATAGGACGTTTTTCGCCATTTTTTCGCACTCCGAACCGAAAATCAACTTCAGAAACAAGAAAGTCGGCGAAAAATGTTAATGTAAAACTTCTGAATTTAACTAAAATTTACTATTTGTAGTCTGCATATATAAACAGCGTTTCGCTGTATTTTGCGGCATAGTGCTGATATGTTAAGAATATGCAATTAACAGTGACTTATGCCCCAGCGATTGTTTATGTTGTTGAAAATCGCTATTTTTGCCGTCGACAAAACCTTAAAATATAATTCTATGAAAAATAAGAATGCCGGCGAAGAGGCTCGTGGGCTTGATGGCAAGCGCCGCAAACCATGGTATGGATACACTGGCGAAAACATAGCGCTGATAGCCGTGGTAGTAGTTTTGGCATCAGTCTTTTTACTTGACAGATGCGATAATAATGTGCATCAGCAGCAACCGTCGTCGATAATAATGCGCGATACGGGCGAAAACACTTATAAATCGGACGTATCAGTGCCTGCGCCTGCTCCAAAAGTTATGCCTAAGGCAGAGGAAACTCCTGAAGAAACAGCACGCCGCGAAGGACTTGAAGACGGATATAACGACGGAATGGAAGACGGTGAAGTGGGTGAGAAATACGAGACTCACTATAGCGAAAGTGCCTCAGAATATTCAGGCAAACTTCAGGAATGTTACGAAGAAGGCTATGAGGAAGGCTACGACGAAGGATATGGCGAGGGCCGTCAGATGCATGACGATGCTGTTTAAGCCGGCTTAAGTTTGTCGTATCATTTATACTCCGGCCTTCAATGTCAGCCCGTATACGGCTCTTTCATGTATAGTGCCATAGGCAGTCAGTACGTAAAAACTTCCGTTAAGGCATGGCAGTTTTGTGACATTATATTGACAGGTGAATATGCCGTGGCTACGGCGAATTGGATGTTTGAACCATACTTATCCAAATTAGCATTAGAATTCGGATTGACTATTTATGTAATGTTTGGCGGATGGCCGTATGCCTTAAAGGATAAGCAGGCAGCAGGGCGACAATAGAATGCAATGGGACGGCTCGAAGCATAAATATTATTGTATGCTTATATCATAAGCGGTATTTTGAACGATTTGATTTTATATAAAAATCCGGAATAGAAAGGGGAAACGGCAAATGATTGAGTCCATTTCCTCAGCCTCTCTGTTCCGGTTAAAACAGTAAAATATTAATATTATTCCAATGGATTTATTCCAAATATGTGATATTTAAAAATGCCTTATTTAAGCCTGCGAATACGCATGAATATAATTTATTCTTATGCCATGCGCACGCTCTGGCGCTTAGTTAGGCTGTTCATATCGTATAGGCTGGCATTTCGGAATAATCCTATTCGTTTTCTCCAATGGTCTCCTTTATTATGCCTACACATCCGGCACCTATGATGAGGAACACTCCGGCCACAAGCATCATGTTGCTCTGTGCGCTGCCTACAAGTGTGAGAACCACTCCGCCGAGCGCAGCAGCGATAATCTGAGGTATGCATATCGTGCCGTTGAACAGACCGAGATAGGCACCCATGTGACTGCCGTTGAGCGCATTAGTTACTATTGTGAACGGCATGGCGAGCATTGCAGCCCATGCGCATCCAATCAGAAGGTAGGGTATAAAGAGAACATACTGGTCGCTGACGTAGGGAATCATCATGAAACCTATGCCGCCTAGCACAAGGCTCAGGGCATAAGCCATCTTGCGGTTGGCAAAGCGCGGCAACATCATTGCCCATACAACGCTGCCTATGGCCTGCACTGCAAAGAGAATGCCCACCCAGTTGCCTGCCTCCTGAAAGCCTGCCGATGTGGGGTCGGTGGTATGCCAGCATGTTTCGGCTATTGCGCCGTTGGTGTAGTTCCACATATAAAGGAATGCTGCCCAGCTGAAAAACTGCACCAGACCTACGGTCCAGAAAGCCTTAGGCGCGTTGCGCAGCAGTTTTATTACGTTCACCTTCTCCTCGTTAAGCGGCTTGTCGAGTCCGTGATATTCGGCATACTCCTTCGGAGGCATCTCCTTCACCTTTACCGATGTGTAGATAACGCAGAGGATAAGTATGGCGGCTCCGATGTAGAACGAATAAATCACCGAGTCGGGTACAACGCCCTTGGCAGCCACATTGCTTATGCCCAGGAACGTGAAGAGGAACGGGAACACGTAGCCCACGAGCGATCCGGCGTTGCACAGAAAACTCTGTATAGAGTAGGCCAGAGCTTTCTGTTTCTCGTTAACCATGTCGCCCACGAGCATCTTGAACGGCTGCATTGCCATGTTGATGCTGGTGTCGAGAAACATCAGCGATATAAGTCCGAACACCATAGCCGTGCTGACAGCCATTCCGAGCGATCCGGCATTAGGCAGAAGGCACATGACAAGTACGGCCACCAGTGCGCCTACAAACAAATAAGGTATGCGCCTGCCGAAGCGGCACCATGTCTTGTCGCTCAGCGTGCCCACTATAGGCTGCACGATGATGCCCATCAGCGGAGGCAAAATCCAAAAGTAGCTAAGATTGTGAGGGTCGGCCCCCAATGTTGCGAAAATTCGGCTAATGTTGGCGCTCTGCAGTGCGTAGGCAATCTGCACGCCGAAGAAGCCGAAGCTCAGATTCCAGAGTTTGGCGAAACTCAGGTCTGGTTTTTTCTTTAAGTTAGAACTCATAGTTTAAGGCTTTTTTATTTTATATTATTATCTTTCGTTATTTTTCTTATGGCGTTTTCATGTATTAAGGCATGTGATTATGGCTTTTATTTTGTAGAACCCCTTACCACCAGTCTTGTCCTTATCACCCTTTTCTCTATCTTGTCCAGCGGAATCAGTCCTTCTGCCTTGCCTATCAGTATGGCAGCGGCCTGCCTTCCCACCTCCTTGCCGTTCTGTTCGACGGTAGTCAGCATAGGGTCGCAGGCTATGGCTCTCTGTCCGTTGGTGAATCCGCACACCGAGATGTCTTCGGGTATGCGCAGTCCCATGTGCTTGGCAGTGTACATAATGCCTATGGCAGTGTCGTCGTTAACGGCGAAGAATGCGTCGGGCCTGTTTTCCATGTTGAGCACTTCAGGCGTAATCATTTCGGCATGTTCGCGGTTGTCGCAGTTTCTTATCACGCAGGTGTCAGGGTTGATGCCGTGCTTTAACAGCGCGTCGTGCCATCCGTTATATCTGTTTTTTGATATTTCGAGGTTCATGCTCGAACCATAGTAGGCAATGTTGCGGCATCCCGTCTTGATGAGATACTCAACGGCAGAGAATGCTCCCATATAGTCGTCAACCACCACACGGCATGTGTTTATGCCCGTGCAGATGCGGTCGAAGAACACGATTGGCACGTTCTTGTTGATAAAATTCTCAAAGTGGTCATATTTCGATGTGTTTATTGCCTGCGACACAAGTATGCCGCACACTTTGTGTTTGTAGAACGAGCGGCATACTTCAACCTCCCGGTCATATTGTTCCAGGCTTTGTGCCACGAGTATGCGGTAGCCATATTTGTCGGCTTCCTCCTCAATGCCGCTTAACACTGACGAAAAGTAGAAATGAGTAAACTGGGGTACGATAACCCCAATGACTTTAATCACTCTCCTGTTACGCAGCGACTCGGCTATTATGTTTGGGCTGAAGTTGTGTTCTTCGGCATAGCGTCTGATTTCTTCTCGCCTTTTAGCGCTGATTCTCGGACTGTCTTTCAGTGCACGTGAAACCGTTGCCACAGATACATTAAACTCTCTGGCAATGTCTTTCATTGTTATGGGTGTGTTCTTTTCAGGCATTGAAAATTATTTTACGAAGCAAAAGTACGGTAAAACACTATTATTTTTGCTTTTACATTATTATTATTGTTCCTTTTATTTGTGTAAACGTTTGCACAACAGAAAACGTATTTTTTATATGAAAAAAAAACAAAATTATTACTTCTGAACGTATTTTTGCATTTAGAAAATTTGCCTTAAAGTAATATTTAGACTACTACGAATTTAAACGATAAAATTAATAGATTATTTAATGTTAACTTTAAAAACACAAGAAGATGAAGCAGGTAAAAATGAAAACCTCTATTAGGATTCTGGCCATCTTGTTTGGTCTGTTCCTATCAGTGGGAGCATTTGCCCAAAGTACAATTACCGGGCAAGTTACGGATGCTTCCGGAGAGCCGGTCATCGGAGCTACGGTCCGCATTGTAGGCCAGGACGGCGGTGTGATTACTGACATTGACGGAAACTTCAGTATCAAGGCCGAGCCGGGCAGTATGCTGTCGGTTTCTTACATCGGATACAAGACGGTGGAGAAACCTGTCGCACAGAATATGAAGATAACTCTTCAGGACGACGCACAGTTGCTTGAAGACGTTGTCGTTATCGGTTACGGAACTGTAAAGAAGGGCGACCTCACCGGTTCTGTATCAGCAATGAAGCCCGATGAGATGAGTAAAGGTATCACCAACAACGCTGCCGACATGCTCGTTGGTAAGGTTGCAGGTGTCGACGTTATCACCAGCGGTGGTGCTCCGGGTTCAGGATCACAGATACGTATCCGCGGAGGTTCGTCTCTTAACGCAAGCAACGACCCGCTGCTCGTTATCGACGGTCTTACAATCGACAACAACACGGCTACCGGTATGAGTAACGTGCTGGCTATGATCAACCCTAACGATATTGAGACTTTCAATATCCTTAAGGATGCTTCTGCAACAGCCATCTATGGTTCGCGTGCGTCTAACGGTGTCATTATCATCACAACAAAGAAAGGTAAGAAGGGCTCTGGTCCTAAATTCTCTTACAATGGCGACCTGACTGTTTCTACAACACAGAAACGTTACGATGTGCTCAGCGGCGACGAGTATCGTGCGCTCATAGGTAATGTTATCGGTGATAACGGCGTGTCATTGCTCGGCAATGCCAACACCGACTGGCAGGACGAGATATTCCGCACTGCAGTGAGTACATCTCACAACCTCTCAATGACAGGCGGACTCAAGAATATGCCTTACCGCGTGTCTATTGGTTATCAGAGCGACCAGGGTATCATCAAGAACTCTTTCATGAACCGTTTCAACGCTTCTGTTAATCTTGCTCCGTCATTCTTTGACGATCACCTCAACTTTAACATTACTGCCAAGTATATGGCCGAGAAAGACCGCTATGTAGACAGCGGCGCAGCCATCGGCGGTGCTCTCTCTATGGACCCGACACGTCCCGTAATGGATGACAGCGAGCCTTATAAGTTCTTGGGCGGATATTGGCAGAACATTGTTTCAGCCAACTTCAGCGATCCTTCTTGGACTTACACCAAGAACCCTAACGCTCCTCAGAACCCGGTTGCATATCTTAATCAGAACGAGTGCTATGCTCATTCAGACGACTTTACAGCCAACTTTGAGGTTGACTATAAGATTCACGGATTTGAGGACCTGCGTCTGCACGCAAGCTACGGCGGCCAGTATACCGCAAGCCGTCAGAGCGACGTGAACTCTCCTTACGGATACAGCAACAACTACTATGGATGGGACGGTCGCACATACTATTGGAAATACAGCATCACTGCCAATGCCTATGCACAGTATACACACACATTCGGCGCTCACTATATCGACGTTATGGCCGGTGCCGAGGAATCTCACTATCATCGCAGCGGATATAACATCGGACAGGGTACAGACCCGTATACAGGCGAAGCCAACAACCCGGCTCTTAGAAACGAGACCGAATGGGCTACACACAACTCGCTTGTGTCTTACTTCGGACGTCTTAACTATACATTGCTCGACCGCTACATGCTTACAGCCACAATACGTGCCGACGGTTCTTCACGCTTTGCCGACGGACACAAGTGGGGCTACTTCCCTTCTGTAGCACTTGCATGGAAAATCAACGATGAGAAATTCATGAAGAACCTCACATGGTGGAACGAGTTCAAGCTCCGTCTCGGATGGGGACAGACAGGTCAGCAGGACATCGGTTACGACTTCCTCTACACTCCGCTTTACGTTACAAGCAACTCTTATGCTCAGTATCCTTTCGGCGACACATATTATTACACAATGCGTCCTGACAAATACAATCCCGACCTGACATGGGAGACTACAACAACATGGAACGCCGGTCTTGACTTCGCTTTCCTGAACAACCGCATCACTGCAAACATCGATGCTTACTATCGTGAGACAACAGACCTTATCCAGGATGTTACTCTGCCTACGCTCATGAACTTCGGTCAGCGCATGCCTCAGAACATTGGTTCGCTCGAGAACTATGGTGTTGAGTTCACCATTGGAGCAAAACCAATCGTTACAAAGGACTTCGTTTGGGACGTTCAGTACAACGTGGCATGGAACCACAATGAGATTACAGAGCTTATCGGCGGTGACGACGACTATTATGTAGAGTCTGGTTCAACAATCTCACGCGGTAACAGCACTCACGTTCAGGCACACACAGTAGGCAAGCCTGCCAACTCATTCTGGGTTTATCAGCAGGTTTACGACGAGAACGGCAAACCGCTCGAGGGCGTATACGTTGACCGCGACGGCAACGGCATCATCAACAATGACGACCGTTACTTCTACAAGAGCCCGGCAGCCGACGTGTTCATGGGTCTTACAATGAAGTTCACATACAAGAACTGGGACCTGAGCACAGCATTCCGCGCTTCGCTCGGCAACTATGTTTACTATGACTTCCTGTCTAATAAGGCAGCCGTGAGCGCATCAGGACTCTATTCTAACAGTGCGTTCACCAACACCACACAGGCAGCCGTAGACCTCGGCTTCAGCGGAACAAACGGCACGGAGTATTATCTCAGCGACTATTTCGTTCGTAACGCGTCGTTCCTGAAGTGTACTAACATCACTCTCGGCTATTCGTTCCCGGCTCTGCTCAAGTATGCAGGACAGGACTACTTCTCGGGACGTATCTTCGCTACAGTGCAGAACCCGTTCATCATTACAAAGTATAAAGGACTTGATCCTGAAGTTGCAGGCGGTATCGACAGAAATCCTTATCCGCGTCCATTCAGCGTTCAGATTGGTCTTAACCTTAATTTCTAATGGTTGTGCATTTATATAAAAGTAATAAATAAAGGACATAACAATGAAAAAGATATTTTTAAAGACTATAGCAGTCGCTGTGCTTGCAGCCGGATTGACAGGCTGTGCCAACGACCTTAACATAAGCTCAATCGACCCGCAGTCTTCACCGTCGGCCGATCCTACGGGCTTGTTGGCTAAATGCTACGCCACTCTCGGACTTACCGGTCAGAAAGGCGTTGCCGGAAACGGTGACCTCAGCGACGACGAGGGTGAGTCGGGCTTCTACCGTACAACATTCAACTGCATGGAGCTTCCTTCTGACGAGTGTGTATGGGCATGGCAGACCGATACTGACATTCCGCAGCTTACCAACATCGCGTGGAACTCAAGCAGTATACGTACTCAGTGGGTTTACACACGCCTTACTTACGACATAACATTGTTCAACAGCTATCTGAGCCAGGTGCCCGACGACGAGGCCAACAAGCTCAACCGTGCCGAGGTACGCTTCCTGCGTGCTCTCCATTATTGGTACATGCTCGACCTGTTCGGCAAGTCACCTTTCAAGCTCGACTTCAACATCAGCGACCTTCCTGTTGAGAAGAGCGGCAAGGACCTTTACACATGGATCGACCAGGAGCTGACTGAGATTGAGCCGCAGATGGCCGAGGTTGGTGCTTACTGCAACTCTGAGAACTTTGGCCGTGCCGACCGCGGTGCTGCCTATATGCTGCATGCACGTCTGGCCCTCAACTCTGAAATCTACACCAAGGGCGAGATTAAGGATTATGACAAGGCTATCAGCTATTGCGACCTGCTTATTGGCAGCGGAGCCTACGAACTTTCAAAGACAGCCAAGAACGGCTATTCTGGATATGCACAGCTGTTCATGGCCGACAACGACGAGAACCCGCAGGCTATGAAGGAGATTATCCTGCCTATCCGTCAGGACGGACAGAAGACACGCAGCTACAGCGGCTCATTCATGCTCGTCAGCGCAACACGTATTGCCGGAATGCCCGACATGGGAACAACTAACGGCTGGAGCTGTATCTTCGCACGTGCAGCAATGGTAAAGAAGTTCTTCCCCACACTGTCTGACTGTCCGATTTCCACAGAGCCGGCTCCTGCCGGAGCTACAGAGGCCGAAATCAAGGCTCTCGACCAGCAGGACGGTTCGTCAACAGTTCAGATTGTGGCTAAGGCAGGCGACGACCGCGCTTTGTTCTACGGCGGCCGTGGCGGTGGTGTACGCAAGCTGCAGACAGATGCTATATCAAGCTTCAACGACGGACTTTCTATCGTTAAGTGGAACAACTTCCGTACAGACGGTCAGCCCACACACGACACCGAATATCCCGACATAGACATTCCGCTGTTCCGTTATGCAGAGGTTTATCTTACACGTGCAGAGGCTTATTATCGCAAGGGCCAGCCCGAGAAGGCTGTTTCTGACATCAACGAGCTGCGCAAGCGTGCCAACGCAAAGCAGATAAGCTCTATCACATCTGACATGGACATCCTCGACGAGTGGTGCCGCGAGTTCTATCTCGAAGGCCGTCGCCGCAGCGACCTCGTACGCTTTGGCTGCTTCACGACAGGCAAATATCTATGGGACTGGAAGGGCGGAGCCGCTAACGGAACAACCGTTGACTCTCACTATAATGTTTATCCTATACCGGCAACCGACGTGCTCAACAACAGCAACCTTACACAGAACCCCGGTTATTGATAACATGGCAATCAGTTTGCAATAAAGTTTTAAAATGAAAATGATTATGAAAAATATAATAAAGAAACTGTTCGTTCCGGCACTGGTGTTGGGCGTGCTGCCTTTCATGGCTTCATGTGAGACCGACGACGAGAGCAACCCTATATTAAATCAGCCCGAATCGTTTGTGCTTAACGTGCCGGCTCATGCCAACGACAATGTATACGACTTGGCTAACTCTACATATGTCAACCTTACGACATCGCAGCCCGACTATGGCTTCCCTGTTGTAACCACTTATCAGGTGCAGGTTTCTATCGACCCAGACTTCGCTTCTGGCGATGCTGCCAAGGTGGAGGCTGCCACTTACACAACTCTTGAGACCACATACAATCAGGCTAACATGAACGTAAATGCTACCGAAATGAACAATGCCATTGTAAGAATGTATCAGGAGAAGAACAACGGCGCCGACCCATCCGGCATAGTTATGCCTGTTTACGTGCGTCTGCGTGCCCACATCGCCAACAGCGACAAGGGCTGGTGCAACTCTAACGTAATCACTCTGCCAAAGGTTGTTGTATCTTATGTTGCAACAATGCCTAAGACTGTATATATCGCAGGTTCTTCTATCCGCAACGGTTCTGAGGCTAAGCCTCTTGCTGCTGTATACGGATTCGAGGGCCAGTTCTACGGCATGGCTTATCTTGCTGCAGGCTCAACATTCATGTGGGGCGACACAGACACACCGGACAAGGGCTATGCACTGACCAACTCGTTTGACGACCAGGCCGGCGCAGGCTTGTCTCAGGGTGCTGACGGCGGCATACAGGTGGCCAACGGCGGATGGTATGTTCTGTTTATGAACGTTTCGGTTGAGAACAACCAGATTAAGTCTGCCCTCACTGTTTATCCGGGCGAGGCTTATGTCATCGGTACTGTTATGTCTCAGGTTACATGGGGACATGACGCTGCAACTCAGCTTACAGCTCCTGCCGATGCTTCTGCTCAGTGGGTATCTCCTGCCTTCCTTGCAGGCGGCGAGCTCCGCGCAAGCATCAAGGTGCCGGGTCTCGACTGGTGGCGCACAGAGTTCACTCTCTATAAGGGCGACCTCTACTGGCGCGACTGCGACATTCCTGACAACTGGGCTAAGAACGTGGGCAGCGACTATTCTGTTACCTGCGAGAAGGGCCAGAAACTCTATGTAGACTTCGACTACGACAAGGGAGAAGTGAAATAACCTATAATCTAAACCATTTAACAGAAATATCATTATGAAAAAGATATTATTTTTGGGCGGTCTGTTGCTTTCAGCCATGACGTTCGTTTCATGTAACGGCGATTATGACGACTGGGCCGACCCGCAGAGCAATCCGCAGGAAGAAGCAGTTACGTTGCCGGGCTATACGGCAACGGCTGCCGATCCTATTAACTTGGCCAACCCGGGCACAAGCGTCAAGGCATTCACGCTTTCAGCAGCCACGCTGCCCGAGGGCGCCACTGTTGAGCATACACGTGTTGAGATGCTGCCTGCCGACGGCTCTTCAGCAACAAAGGCAACGCTCGAGGCAACTGCCGACGGCATGATGGACAGCACCGCACTTCAGGATGCCGTGGTTAACTTCTACGGACGCCGTCCGTCAGTCCGCGTGTTCGACGCTCAGGTTTATTCTGATATCGTTATCAACGGTCAGTCGTTCCTTGTTGACGCAGGCAAGATACAGCTCACCGTAACTCCGAAGGCTCCTTACATTGCCGACGCTTATTATCTTGTTGGCGATATGTGCGCCTGGACAGCCGATGCTGCCATCAAGTTCTCACATTCAGGTGCCGATGTATATGACGACCCCGTGTTCTCTGTAGTGTTCACCACTCCTAAGGCCGACTGCTACTGGAAGATTGTTCCGCAGGGCAACATCGACTCCGGCGACCTGTGGCATGAGGGCACCGACGGTGTTGTGGGTGTTGCCATAGATGGCGACCCAAGTCTCACAGGCTCACTCGTCACCACATCTCCAAAGGCCGGCAAGATTGAGAAGCAGGGCTTCTATAAGCTCACCGTCAACATGATGGACTATACTTACACCATCGAGGAAATGGCCGGCGAGTATTACATGGTTGGCGACCTGCAGGGCTGGAACGCCGATGCTGCTTCGGGCATGACATGTCTGTTCTATCCGCAGACCAACACCGTAATGAGCTACACGACAAAATGGAAGGGCGCTTACGACCTGAAGTTCTGGGCAGGTGCCGACTTCGGCAACTGGGACAAGGCTTACGGATGTGCCGTTGACGGCGACAACTCTCCGTCGGGCGACATCGTAAACTCCGGCGCACAGTCTATCTCTGCTCCTTCAGCCGAGTATTACACCTTCACCATCGACATGACCACAATGAAGTATACATGGACCAAGCTCAGCGACCAGGCTCCGAAAGAGTACACCACAATCTCGCTCATCGGCGACTTCAACAGTTGGAGCGGCGATGTAGACCTCACTCAGGTTACTCCTCACAACTGGTATGCCAAGGTGAGCATCCCGTCTGACGGCGGACTTAAGTTCCGTGCCGGACACGAATGGACCGACAGTTGGGGCAACGGCGCCAACATTGCCGACAACTATTATGGCAAAGCCGACTATAACGGCGGCAACATGACCGTTCCTGCCGGTAATTACAGCGTCTACTTCAACGACATTACCACTGAATTTGTATTCTTAGCAGAATAAAATAATATTTGGTTTGTATTTATACGCCATGCACTTTGAAACAAAAGTGCGTGGCGTTTTTTTAGTAGTTAAAGGAGTTAGAGTAGTTAAAGAAGTTAAAGTCATATGCCTTGTGGTGATGCAATTTCCTGTCTTTGTATATAAACCACAAAGGTAATGTTCTGTCGGATTTGCACGTGTTGTTGAACTCGCTTGCACGACAATTACAAATCGGCCGGCACGATAGTCTTGTTGGTATTTGCCTTTAACTCCTAACCAAACTCTTTGAAATAAATTTTTTATATTAAAACGATATGCGTAAAGCCTGAATTTTTTCGATATCGTTTTTGATGTTTATTATTTCTTTATATTGTTCAAAAGCCAAGGCTTCTTTTAAAATATTATTTTCAAAATCTATGTCTGTATCCTCACACAATTTTGTTCCTATTGAAACCAGGGAGTTATACAGACAATGTCCCCGCACATATAAATATGCGTTTTCTTCATTCAGTCCAAAACTATAATATCTTTCAGCTTCTTTGGTATAATCAAATTCACTTTCTCTCATTACATCTTTACACGCATCGTCAAGCGCGTTCTTCATTCGTAACAGGAAAGAAGTTCCGCTGTTATTTTCGTCGCCTCTCATGTACTGCTGAGTAATTGCACGGTTGAAATCATTCTGACTGAATTTGTTTATGCCGTTTCTTTTCTGATAGAGCATAAAGATGAATGGCTCGTATACAATCTGCGAGTATTGCTTAAGAAATACAGTGAAATCAAATTCTATATTGGCTGCTATATGTTTAGCAAAAATGTTCTGCAGATTAGTGGAGAAAGCACAATGGTTCTCCCATGAGTAAGTGTAAGTCTGCAATATGCCGTCTTTGGCTGACAGAGATTCGCCTGACAGTCGGCGTAAGTCGCTGTCAATGCAGATAAAGAACCTTTGTGAAAGAAAATCTCTGTATTTTAGGCATTGTTCACATCCTGAAGTCATCTTGCCTTTTTCATTTCTTGTGGCCGGGAGAAACTTATAGTGGCCTGGTCTGTATTTTGACAGCATTTGTCGCCAGAACCATATGTCGTCAACGTTTTCTACATGAATAACTGCATCCACTCCATAAAGCCTTGTAGATGCAGCCAATGCCTTTGCCGTCTGTTTGTAAAAGTCAAGTTTGCCTTCTTCCATCACTTTTCCTCCAGATCTTTTACAAACACAATCTTATCTTCCCATCCGTTGGCAAAGATGTTTGGGGCATGTGTTGTAATTATCAGCTGGCATTTAGGGTTTAGATTTCTGATGAGTTCAATCAGGCAGTCTTGCCAACTGATATGCAGTGATATTTCCGGCTCATCCATCAGCAGTACGCTCGGCTTTTCTTCTTGCAGAAATACTGTTGTAAGAATGAGCATTAACTGTTTTTCGCCGGATGAAAGCTGTTCGAGCTGTATGTCTGTTCCTGCTTCCGAAAGTTGTGTGCCGCCTTTATTGCCATATGTTGCCAGTCTGTCATTATCGCTGTTATACAGCGAGAACACCAGCTTATTGTTTTTTGGGTCAATTCTGATTTCTTTTCCTGTCTCTGCAAACATTCTGTTCACCAGCATGAAGAATTTTTCTATACGTTGTCTTATAGTCTCAGCCTCATTGGGATAGTTGAGCATTTTCATGCGGTAATCAAAAAATGACGTGCCTTCGCCATTCTGGTTAATTATGTGTTTCAGCTCTTGCAGAAGCATGCTTTCGGTCTTTTTCTTTGCATTGGCCGGTACGTCGAACGAACGTATGTATGTCACCTTGCTGTCAATCTTGTTTCCGCAGACATCAGCTGCAAGGCTCTTCGGGATTTTTTGTCCTGAATAAAAGTCTGAAATCAAGTTTAGCAGCGTGGTTTTGCCACAGCCGTTTATGCCAACAAGGATATTCACATCTTCGTTAACATTGTTCCAGTTTATATTTGTACGTCCCCATAATTTACTTATACGGAACAGATTAATATATTTGTTTATTGTTTCCATGAAATAGCTTTTTCAGCTACAAAGTTATTATTTTTTGTGTAAAAGCGTAATGCATAATACTAAAACAATAATAAAATTAGCATTTTGGACTCAAATGAAGGTGTATTTTTTTAGTAGTTAAAGGAGTTAGAGTAGTTAAAGGAGTTAAAGGAGTCAAAGTCGTATGCCTTGTGGGGTATATTTATTATTAGGAGTTAAAGGAGTTAAAGTAGTTATCGCCAACAAGTTGGCTAGGAGTTAAAGTCATATGCTTTGTGGCTTAATAACAACGACATGTAGCAACAAGGCATATGGCTTTAACTCCTTTAACTACTCTAACTCCTTTAACTCCTAAAAAACTCCTTAACTCCTAAAAAAATATAACCACTTAACCTCTCCAGAATCGCCATGCTCGTCACAGTTTCGTGGTTTGGCTCGAAAAATGGCGAAATTTGCGCGTTTTGGTTAAGGCGCTGATTTATAGTGTTTTATACATTTTACGTGACAAAAGCGCAATGGTTAAAAAATATTACTCGGCCACTTTTCACCCAAAAACCATAGGTTTATCATCCGTAAGCAGCCCTTTTGCATCACGAAAAACGGCATTTTGCGCCTTAAAATCCATGCTTTTGCGTCATTTTTATGAACCTAAAGTGAACAGATGTTAATAATATTGCCGTCTTAATGTCATGTCTTTAACATCCGTTATATGTTGATTTTCCAGATTGAAAAAATATTTTGTCCTGACTTTTTACTGCCTGATGATAAGAAAAACTTACAAAGTTGTAGCCCTCCGATTTCGCTGTACTTCGGCGACGGCTGCATTTCCCTGATTTTCTTGATGCTGCTTGTCAGCATTCCGCTATACTCCTATTTCGCTGTAACGCGGCGGCAGTTGCATTTAAATGATGATGAACATAGAGCCATTCAGATAGTGTGGGGCAGAGCTTGTGTTGACGATAAAGGCAGACGGTGAATCTAACCAAAATCAGCTCAACATAACGCAGAAATACCAACCTAATCATAATAACCGTTTAGATTAAATTTTCTCATTTATTACGTTATTACATCTATTTTATGTAAGTTTGCAGCTGAAACTTTGAAAGTGATGAAAAAGAAACAGATATTGCTCATAAACGATATTGCCGGCTACGGCAAGGTGGCTACGGCGGCCATGCTCCCTATACTCTCGTATCTGGGACATCCCACATATAATCTGCCTACGGCGCTCGTGTCTAACACGCTCGACTACGGAAAGTTCAACATTCTCGAGACAACAGAGTATATCAAGGGCGTGTTTCCCGTATGGCGCGAGCTTGGTTTCTCGTTCGATGCCATAGCCACGGGCTTCATGGCTTCGGTGGCTCAGGCCGACATCATAGCGTCTTATTGCCAAGAGCAGGCGCAGAAAGGCACCGTGATTTTTGTCGACCCGATTATGGGCGACGAGGGCAAGCTGTATAACGGCGTTACCGATGAGGCTATAAAGAGCATGCGCGAGATGGTCAGCGTGGCTCATCTTACGTTTCCCAACTACACCGAGGCATGCTATCTTACCGACAGCCAATACAGCGCTGCCGGCGTAACAGCCGAAGGTGCCCGCCGTCTGCTCGACGGCCTGTTGAAGTTAGGCACAAAGTCGGCGCTGATAACGAGCATACCCGTCGACGGTCAGCCGTCGGTTGTAGGCTATAATCACATCAACGGCGAGTATTTCACACAGCCCTACACCGAGATTCCCGTTCATTTCCCCGGCACGGGCGACATCTTCTCTGCCGTGCTCATTGGCTATATCTTGGGCGGAAAAGAACTTAAACCCAGCACACGCAAGGCCATGGACGTGGTGTATAAGCTGATTGACCTTAACAAAAATAATAAAGACAAAAACCGGGGCATACCTCTTGAAAAATATCTTAACGTGCTTTGAGTATCGTTGCTTAGAATTTACAAAGGTAATGTTCTGTAGACAGCATAAAATATAAGGATTTGCGATCCGCACTTTATACATATAAATTGGCTATATGAAGCAATCGGATAGCAAATCCTTTATTCAATTCCGGCAGATTTTTCGCTGTGCTTAACAATCCGTTCAAATCAGCCGGCATATTAGTCTTGTTGGTAATCCGCCCGACGGTTTACTATTTCTTCAAGGTAGGCAATGCTCCGGTGAGTTCGTAACGCCACTCTGAACCTGCACTCTGCAAGGCGGTGTTCATGGCATCAACGGCGTTCTGCCAGGTAACGGTTGTGCCGTCCACCTTGGTGGTTTCGATGGTGGTGCTGCCCTGATTGTCGCCGATGCCTTGTCCCTGATTGTTTTCCCAGTAGCAAGCGGTGACTTTACCATAATTCCATCCTATCACACCGCCTATCATCCGAGACTGTTCACCTGTAACATTGCCCTTGGCGTGATAACAGGCTATAACGACCGTTTCTCTATTCGTTTGTCCAAGCACTCCGCCAGAACTGCTCCTTCCTTTTATATTGGCTACGGAGTAGCAGGCCATGATAGTTCCACCTACAGATTGTCCGCCTATCCCGCCTACATCCGGGCTGGTACCCGTTATTGTTCCCGACGATGAACAGCCTATGATACTACCATAATTATCTCCAACCACACCACCGAGGTAATGTCTATTGTTTGTTAAAGTGCCATCAACCGAACAATTTTCTATTGTGCCATAATTTGTTCCTGCAACACCACCGACGAAATAGCCGTCACCGGTTATATTCACATCCTTCAGCTTCACATTCTTCACTATACCACCTTTGTCTATACAACCAATCAATCCTACAGCATCTCTTACCTGGTTGATTGTAAGTCCAAAGATGGTATGGCCTTGGCCGTCGAATGTACCGGTATATCCGGTATAGGTATAGTTTATATAGCTGCCTATCGGCGTCCACTCTTTGCCAGTAAGGTCGATGTCGTCGGTCAGGGTGCAGTTCAGCGAGAGGTCACCCTGTACGGCTTCGTTCCATGCCAGTAGCCCGTTGGCGTTGTAAACCTCGTAGGTCTTGCCGTCAGCAGACAGGTTATATCCCTTGTCATAGTTCAGCGTGATGTTGTAGAACTTGCCCGCCTCGGGGGTGAAGGCTGCAGAGAGGTCGCGTTCCTCGGTGCCGTTTGCCCTCAGTTTCTTGATTTCGTAGCCGGGCACCACGTTCGCCTCCCAGCAGGTGATGGTTGCGCCGTTCTCGGTGTATTCGCACTTCTTCATCTCTATCCAGCCCTCTTGCGAGC
>OLIT01000091.1_pt1 | contig 95789 bp, 84 predicted proteins | sample 1601341 | NCBI WGS metagenome assembly OLIT01 (sample SAMEA2452121, study PRJEB22498) | human gut metagenome | biome: human feces; feature: human gut; material: feces | place: Australia | collected 2012
GGGGATGCAGTGTTCCTGCACGGATGACGCGCGAGGTATCTCCTCACTCCAATAGTGGCGGAAGAGGCCGAAAAGGCAGAGTAGGCCCGCCACGGAAAGAATATAGACCCGTATATGGCGGTGCATGAACAGGCGGCGCACCGACAGACGGTGGAGCAGGAAGAGCAGGAAGAAGGGAAGTATGCCCGCCCAGGCGTGCAGGACACCGTTCCACAAGACGGCGGAACCCGCTTTTACGGCCACGAATATGGCGATGAAAGCGGGATACCCCCACACTATCCCCCAAACGATGGCATAGATGAGCCACGTGTATGAACGGGAAGCCGGAATCTTCATTCTGCCAGCCATTTATCCGCCTTTATGCAGGGGCCTGTCATTTCCCGTCCCTCCTGCCTTCCGGCATGGTCGGACGTCGTCGCTCCGTCCAGCGGGCGTACTGCTCGTCGGTAAGCACCTTTTTCAGTTTCTTCTCGCGCTTTTTACGCTGTTTCTCTATTTTCTCCCTGTCGCCTGATGGTGCGAAATCGCGGGGCGGACGGTTTCCGTGCGGTCCCTGCCCGAAGCCTCCGGCTTCCCCGAAATCCGGCGCCCCTTCCGGTCTGCGGCCCATGCGGGGTGCCGCCGTTTTATTCTCCGCGTCCTCACGCGCCCATTTCAGGTTCAGCTTGTAGAGCTTGTCATACTGCTTCTTCGTAAGGTTGAGCAGCGAGTCCATGCGGTCGGTGGTCTGCCGTGCCGACTTCTCGGGCGAGAGAGGCATGGGTTTGTAATGTTTCTCCAGTTGGGCGGGCATATTCTTGTCCGCCTCTTGTGCTGTGATTGTGCCACCGCAGACGAAAAGCGCGGCACATGCGGTCATCAAAAAAACTGTCTTCTGCATATCCATACGTCTTAATTTAAAAATTTCTAGAAGCAAAGATAGCTTGGAATATCAAAAGCCGCAAAATCAAATCTGCCAAACCGTCGTTTTCCTCTGCCAAATAGCGCATTGTCCTGTCAGGGTTTGTCGACAATTAAGTATTGTTGGCAGAAAATATTTTGTCGTAATATATCAATCCGTTTAAATTCGCAATAAATTATAAATGACCGGGTATTAAGAATATGGACAGGATCAGAAACATATTAGAGGGGTTTGCCCCCATCTCGCTGGACGAGATGTCACGGGTGCGCCTAATGAACCGCACCGACACGAAGTATGTCACGACCGTGCCGCGACTCGTCAAGTTGTTGGAGACGGCTGGCGAGGAGTACTACGTGCAGGAGACCGGCGGGCTTCGCGACATGCCCTATTACACCTGCTATTTTGACACTCCCGACCGTGACATGTTCGCCCAGCACCAGAGGGGCCGCAAGGCACGGCAGAAGATACGTTTGCGCGTATACGAGGACTCGGGCACGGCGTTTCTGGAAATCAAGGATAAGGACAATCGTGGGCGTACGGACAAGAAACGCGTCCCTTGGGCCGGTACCGGCGAGGAGATCATGCCGTATTCGGACTTCATCCGGGCCCATTCGCGTTACATGCCGGAAAGCCTTGCCCCGCAGGTGAGGAACCGTTTCCGCCGCATCACGCTGGTTAACCGTCTCTTAACCGAGCGTCTCACCATCGACACCGGGCTATGCTTCCACAACGTGTCCACCGGGTGCGGGTGCTCGCTGGAAGGACTTGTCATCATAGAGCTCAAACGCGACGGGAATACCCGCTCGCCCGCGGGGGAGATGCTGCACGGGCTGCACATCCACCCGGCCGGATTCAGCAAATACTGCGTGGGCATGGCGCTCACCGACCGCAGGCTCCGGCAGAACCGGCTGAAACCGAGGTTGCGAATGGTCAGCCGGCTGCTGTATCCCGGACTGCCTACCAACAAAATATACTATTAACATATAGATAGATTATGGACGACTTAGAATTTCTGGATGTGCCTCTGGTTGACATGGCGGATACGTGGACGCTGCTGTTGCGCTTTGCGTTTAATACCCTTGTCACGTGGTATATCATCCATTTCCTGTATTATCCCAAGAGCAGGCGCAGGGACTACTACTTCACGTTCATGCTCATCAGCGTGAGCGTCTTCTTCCTGATATTCCTGCTGGGAGGTGTCAAGCTCAAGATAGGGTTCGCCCTGGGGCTTTTCGCCATTTTCGGCATCATACGCTACCGCACCGAGTCGATGCCCGTACGTGAGATGACCTACCTGTTTGTACTCATCGCACTCTCGGTCATCAATGCGCTGGCCGTAACGCTGAGCTATGCCGAGTTGCTGGTCACGAATCTGATCTTCATCGTGTTCATACGTGTGTCCGAGGACAACCGGTGGATCAGCCACGTTTCCTGCAAACTGGTACTCTATGACCGCATAGACCTCGTGTTGCCGGAGCGCAGGGTCGAACTTATCGAGGACCTGCAACGGCGTACCGGTCTCACGGTTGTCAGGGTCGAGGTCGGGGCGATGGATTTCCTGCGCGACACGGCCATGCTGAAAGTCTATTACAACACCTGTGGCGAGGAGCCCAATACGGTGGACCAGTTGATGAAATTACCTAAAACGATGGAACAATGAGAAAGGAAAGGATCATATTATTGCTGGCGGCCTTGTGCATGGTCGCACCGGTGCTGCAGGGTCAAAGCCTGTGGACATCGGCGGAGATGAAGTTTGGGATGGCAAAGGGACTGTCGGGATACGTCGAGGGCGAGTTCCGCACGGCGGACGGATTGGACGGGACGGAACGCTGGGCCGCCTCGGCGGGTCTGGACTACAAGCTGTGCCGCTGGCTGAAGATGTCGGCGGGATACACGTATATCCACCGGCATGTCGAGAGCCGCGTTACCAAGAAAGGGAATATCGTCTCTGATTACTGGCAGCCCCGTCATCGTACCTCTTTCGCCCTGACGGGCAACTGCTCGTGGAACCGCTTCACCTTCTCCCTGCGCGAACGCTACCAGTACACTTACCGCACGGAACAGACCGTATCCAAATGGGATGGCGACGACGGTTCGGCGAAGGCGGACGAGTTGATCGAGGCATCGCACAAACATGTGTTGCGCTCGCGCCTGAAGGCGGAGTACAACATCCGTAAGAGTAGGTTCACGCCTTTCGCATCCTGTGAACTGTATAATTCCCTGTCCGATGGCTTCGCAAGCGAGAAGACGCGCTGGACGGTGGGTACGGACTACAAGTTCAACAAACGTCATTCAATCAGTGCGTTCTACCGCTACATAGACCGGAGCGATGACGATGACACAAACGGGCATGTCATAGGCATAGGCTATTCGTTCAGGCTGTAATGTAAATATAAATAATGTAAACAAAGATAAATGTATAGGTTATGAAGCATTGTATGAAAAGAATGGCCGTACTTGTGACGGTAGCTCTTACGCTTGCCCTCGGGATGCTACTCTCGTCCTGCACAACGGAGAACGACTTTGAGGAACAAGAGATGGTTCCCGGAGACATGCCGGGTGGCGGCAGTGGCAGCGACGACGGCGACACACCCGATTTTGATTCCACCATAACTGCCTGGGACAGCCAGACAGCTGACGATGCGGCTCTGGATGTTGTGGGAACGGACGAGGACATCTATTGGGAAGCAAACAGTTTCGGTGTTGATAACGGTGGCGTGACAGTCGAAGTCGCCTATTCGGGGAACTTGGCTGCGGTGACTACTTCCGATACCTCCGTGGAATACTATACGGACGGGGCATACGTCACCATCGACATGCTGACCAATTCTGTGAAGAACGTGGAAATCGTAGTTTCCGGGAAGAGCGACGACGGACAACTGAAAATCTACGGGGAGAAGAAATTCAAGCTCACGCTCTCGGGCGTGGAACTGACTTCGACCAAGGGACCTGCCATCAATGACCAGTGCAAGAAGCGCGCGTTCGTGCATCTGACGGAAGGCACGACCAATCGCCTGACTGATGCCGCATCCTATTCGGACGATTCTAAATATCTCAATGGGGGGAGTTCGTCAAGCGAGGACCGCAAGGGCTGCTTCTTCAGTGAGGGCAACCTGATTTTCAGCGGTACGGGCGTGCTGGTGGTGAAAGGTAATTACAAGCATGGCATCGTCACCGATGGCTGTTTCTACATGCGTCCCGGTGTGACAATCGCCGTGACGGGCGCGGCGAAGAACGCCATTCATGTCAAGGGTGACGAAGACGACAGTATTGGTGGTGTGTATATAGCCGGAGGTTTAGTCTATGCCAATGTGTCGTCCACGGCAGGCAAGGGTATCAAGACCGATCTGGATGCCGAAATTGCGGGTGGAAAGCTGTTGTTGAATACTTCCGGCAACGCTACATACGACAGCGACGAGAATGACACTTCCTCATCTGCCTGTATCAAGACAGACGGTAATGTCATCATTTCCGGGGGTACGCACACCCTGAAAAGTACCGGCACGGGCGGCAAGGGTATCAATGCCGACCAGGAGATACGCATTTCGGGCGGTGAGACGACCGTGACGACCACAGGCGGCAAGTATACTTACTCGTCGAGCCTGACCTCCTCGCCCAAGGGGGTGAAAGCCGATGAAAATATCACCATAAGCGGTGGCACACTGAACATCTCCGTGACGGGAGTAAGCGACGGTTCCGAGGGGTTGGAGAGCAAGGCGACGCTTGCCGTCACTGGCGGAGCAGTATACTCGTATGCCTATGACGACGCAATCAATGCTTCCACGGCCATCAGCATCAGCAGCGGGAAGGTCTTTGCCTATGCAAGCAACAACGATGGTATCGACTCCAACGGTTCGCTGACTATCTCCGGGGGACTGGTCATTGGCGTGGGGACATCCGCACCGGAGAGCGGCATAGACTGCGACAACAGCAACAGTTTCAAGATCAACGGCGGCACGGTCATCAGCCTGGGCGGAACCTTGCAATCCACTCCCTCCACGTCCAGCACGCAACGGTCGGTGGACTATAACGGAGTGTCCGCTACAAAGGGATCGAAGATCTGCGTGCTGAACAGCTCGGGAACGCCAATCCTGACATTCGAATCCCCTCGTACCATGAGCGGCGCAGCCTTCTTCTTCAGCACGCCCGATATCACTTCGGGAGCCTCCTATACCGTTTCCTCGGGCGGAACGCTCAGCGACTATACAGATTCATGGAACGGATGGTACGGAGGCGGCACCTGGTCGGGCGGTTCGCAGGTGGGGACTTTCACTTCGAGCAGCATCGTGACCACAGTCGGTAGCAGTGGTTTCGGTGGCGGGGGTATGCCGGGAGACGGAGGTCCCGGCGGTGGCGGCCCGGGTGGCTGGTAAACCGCATGAGATGGGACATCACGTCACCTCTCCCTGAGAAAGTCTCCCCCTTATTACTGAACTGCCCCCCAAAAGTTTTGTGTCTAACTTTTGAGGGGCAGTTCAGTAATAAGGGGGACTTTCTTTATACTATCGTATGACTGGGTTGCCGCAATAATTCGGAGTCGGTTGCAATAAGACACTGTATCTAAAGTTTTAACAACAGTTCATAATCGGTCACGTCCAACCTGCGGCCGAATTTGACACCCACCTTCTCAAACAAAGAAACCTGCTTGAAGCCGAGTTTCTGATGGAAAGCCCTGCTTTCTTCGTTTTCCGAGGTGATACAGGCTATCAGTATATGATAGTCCTGGCGTCTGCACTCCTCTATCAGTTCCGCCATCAACTTCCGGCCGATACCCTTGCCCTTATATTCCTCCGAAAGGTAGACCGTAGTTTCCAGTGTCTTGCCGTATGCCGCCCTTTCTTTCCAGGCATGGGCATAGCAGTATCCGGCTATTCTGCCGTCAGCCTCATAAACCAAGTAAGGATAGGAAGAAACGATGTCTGATATGCGCTGTCTCATCTCGTCTTCCGAAACCGGTTCTGTTTCAAATGTTACGGTACTGTTCTTGACATAACCGTTGTAAATATCTGTAATGGCCTTACAGTCCGTCATGTTTACTTTCCTTATCATGCTTTTACCGTTTATTTTGCGAAAGTAACAAAAATGTGCTTACCGGAATCTTGTTTTAACGACATTAACGGCCTGCCTGATTAGATATTCTATTAAATCATATTCATATTAATTGGGTTAAACTTTGTTTTGTCTCCCTTTTCTCGAAGCTCTCTTGGCTTCTCGTTGAGGGAGGATTTTTTATGCGGGACAAACAGGGGGAAAGGACGATAAGGCAAGTAAACAGTGGACGGCATGGAGCGGAATATCCAACCCGGACGAATGGAAGTGCAAAGCAGGCTTGTCCGGCTCTGCCCTGCAATGAGGCAGGGGTGGCTGAAAGCCAATCTGCGATTTGCGGAAGGCTGACGTGAACATCCGGGAACCGTTAGCATGGCGGTACTTGGCGACCGTCCGGAGGCTGTACCTTTGCATGGAAAATCTCACCGGCGAAAACTGCCGATGAGCGATAAAGAAACTGCCGGTTCGGGAGAATAAGAGGGAAGAAAAGGCTGTATTTACATTATATTCGAATGAAATGTGGGGCAAAATCAGCCTGCAAGAACGAAATTTTTCTATCTTTGCCAAGGTATTGTATCATCTAAAAAAGACATAGTAATGGAAAAAACATTTGAACAGATCAGCGAATTGTTCGCTCAATTCTCGAAAGATGCCGGCCTCCAAATAGAGAAAGGTAACAAGGCAGCCGGAACCCGTGCTCGCAAAACGAGCCTCGAACTCGAAAAACTCCTCAAACAGTTCAGAAAGGAGTCGCTCGAATCGTCGAAATGATTTTATTCTGGTGGTACGGGAACGGTGAGACCTATCGCACACCGTATCAAACAAAGCCTCTCTGCTTCACAGCGGGGAGGCTTTGTTCGTTATGTCTTTCAAGCATCAATTATGCGAAACACTATTGATATACAAATGTACGATAAAAAACAATATTTTCATGCAGTGAAAAGAAACCGGCGGAGGCATTACGGAATTTTTCCATTGGGGATTGGAAACAGGTAAACTGTAAACCTACTCCGCTTGCTCCACTTGTTGCCGTACCTGTTCCTGATGCTGCCTGAACGCCTTCAGGAAATGTCTTTTGATGCATCCGGTTAAAAACGAGAAATAAGAATGTTTTCAAGCGATTTAAGGCATTTTCTCCCTCTTTTTACGTCTTATGCTCTGATTTATTTGCTCTTGTCTGCGGGCTTTTTAATTCAGTTTCCCGGCTCGTTTGATTTGCGGTCGTCTGTATGCGGGTTATATCGCTTGAATGGCGTGTAGCTATTAAGGGTATAGCATTCCGAATCAGTCTGCTTGCCACCCGATTGCCGATGACTTTGCGCACTCCTTTTACATAGACATCGAGATACAAACTCATGTTTCTAGCCAGCCTGCGCTGGCGAACTCGAACGGGCTCTTTTACTTTCCTGCACTTTCTTTGGTCGTGCCATGATTTTTTTTCCTTTCTTGATATTTACTCTTTTCGTTGGCAAATTTTTCCCTGCCTTACGGGTGCAAAAGTATCTATAATATTTGTGCCATGTAACAAATACGCACAAAATACAGTTAATACTCTGCCTTAATATGTTTTTGTTGATAAAATCAGAAAGATATTTAAATAGTTAATATACAATGTGCTATACTACTTCTATTTCCTTTTATATGATTATGTTTCCCATATTGAAACCCTATGCTTCGTAGTATAATTGCAGCGCAGTGGTCAGACTCTGTTTTGTTCTGGAAATGTACAGACAATCCTTTCGACTTCCGGTATCCGGGACAAATTTCAAGAAACGGGTGATTTTATCCACCTTGTTTGTTATTGTGGGTGATAAAATGTGTTCTTATGCAGCACATTACATAAAAAATGTCTTGAACAATATTGACTTTATCCAAGAAATAAGTAAAATTATTTTTTTGTTAAAAGAAAATAATATTATCTTGTCGATTAAGCAAAAAACGACTAATTTTGTCCAATTGAAAGGGGACTGAATATGAACAAACAGATTTTAAAGCCAGTCTTAGCAGACAATCAAGTAGAAGTTCCAAGACACAATGTTATACCTCGCCAGTTCAAGTTTGAGGATTTTGGAAACTATGTATTGATTGGGATACGAAGAGCGGGCAAATCATATTTACTGTATCAGCGTATCCGGCAACTTCTTTCTTCCGGAATAGGTCGGGATGAAATTCAGTATATCTATTTTAAAGATGAACTTCCGGGAGCAATGACCGATGGAGTCCTCAACCTATTGCAGGAAATACTGATGGAGATGCACGGCAAGTGTCCTATATTGTTTCTTGATAAGTACGATGAACCAGGCATTGTAACATGTCGGCGAAGACGAAGCGGATGCCTTTTCCGGCAAACATCCCCCCACGGATAGCCCCAACGACCGGCAATGCCAACCAGGAGGCGGTCTACCTGCCGGAATGGACAGAGGGCTTTCCCGGTATAATTATCTTGTTGGACTGCCAATCTGCGCAGCAATATCAATGAAGCCTTCTCCCCGCCGTTTGCAGCCAGTGCCCTATTTTCCGAAGCCCACACCGGAACTGCGTACCGGGTTATGGTGGAAGATGCTCCTCCACGCAATGATGTTAACTATAATACTTGATATAATCCAAACAAAGGCAAGCGATGGTACAAGAAAAGCTCAAACTGGAAATCATTATCGGATACCTGATATGGGTGTCCTTCCTAGTCCTGATAGTCCGCATCGTCCGTGACGGCTGGCAGAAGCAAAACGCGATGGAGAAACAGGAATCGTACTGGCAGGGGGAAAGGTTGAAAACAAACCAGGCTTTCCTCAGCCTGTTGGATCTTACCTCTACCGGTGAGCTGATTGCCGGATGGACACGGGAGGACTATGCCGCCTATCGGAGGAAACGGGTGGCAACGGTTACATTGCTGCAAAACCTGAAAGTCGGGCAGGAAGACCTGCATCAGAGGGAGTGTATCGACTCGGTATGCAGCCTGCTGGCAGAAAAAGAGAGACAGATGGCGGCCCTGTTGGAACTGTTGGAGAACGTGCCGGATGCAGGGGAAATGGTGCGCAGGAAAATCCCGGCAGCCGTGTCGCAAAGCAAAAAGGATGTTACCCGCGGGAAAGAAATCCCTGCTCCAGAAAGCGGTGAAAAAAAGAAAAAGAGTTTCTGGGACATCTTCCGCAAGCAGGAAAAGAAATCGGCTTATGCCCTGCAACGGGAAGAAGTTCGTAAGGTGCCTGCTTCCTCCACCGCCTCCGGAACGGGAACGGCCGGTGTGAAGCCCTCCGCATTGTTACATTCTATTAAAGAAGAGATTGACCATGCAACGCACCATTACGAGGAAAGTCTGTCAGCCAAAATGGACAGCCTCAGACTGGGCAACCGGATACTGAACAGGCATATCAACCTGCTGGTTCGGAACTTCGAAAGGAAAGAAAGGGAGAACTTCTGCCGGGAAATACGCTGGCAGCAGGAAACACGCACCCACACGTTCCAGCTGATAGCGGGGACCGGCATCGGGGCATTCCTGTTGGTTATTCTGCTGTATATGGTGATACACCGGGATGTAAACCGCCAGCACCGTTACCGTAAGGAGTTGGAAGTTTCGAACCGGAAAAATGTGGAATTGCTCACCGCCCGAAAAGACATGATGCTCACCATCGCCCATGACCTTCGTGCGCCACTGGCTACCATCAAAGGATGCGCCGAACTGCTCCCCGGCGAAGAAAAGAAGAGCCGCAAGGACGAGTATGCGGAAAATATACTCCATTCTTCCGATTACATGATCGGGCTGGTAAATACGCTGATCGAGTTCTACCTGCTGGATACCGGCAGGAACAAACCCATCCTTTCGATTTTCCGGCTGGAGACCCTTTTCAGCGAAACAGCCCGGAACTACGGTTCGCTGGCCAAAAAGAAAAAGCTGCGGCTGACAACCGCCTTTTCCGGTCTGGATGTGGTAGTAAGTGGTGACCGTTCCCGGATCCAGCAAATCCTGAACAACCTGCTTTCCAACGCCATCAAATTCACCCGGCAGGGTGAAATCAATCTGCAAGCGGAATACCGGAACAAAGGACTTCATTTCTCTGTACAGGATACCGGTACCGGAATGACAGAGGAAGAAAAAAGCAGGATATTCGCAGCCTTTGAACGGCTGGACAATGCCCGTGATATCCCGGGTTTCGGGTTGGGGCTGGCTATTGCAAGCAGGCTGGCCGTCGGGATGCAAGGGACTCTTTCCGTAAAAAGCAAACCCGGTGAAGGAAGCACTTTTATCGCTTTCCTGCCGCTCCCCGAGGCGGACGGATCTGCCCGGATTGAGGAAACACATGCCGCGGCCGGTTATCATCTGGACGACATCCATGTGCTGGTTATTGACGACGACCGGATACAGCTGAACATTACCCGGGAGATGTTCCATCGCAACGGAATACGGTGTGACTGCTGCCAGACCAGCCGTGAGTTGATCGCGCGACTCCGGTCGCAAAGATATGACCTGTTGCTGACGGATATGCAGATGCCCGAGACGGACGGTTACGGAATACTCGAACTGCTGCGGTCATCCAATATGGAGAATGCAAAGACAGTACCCGTCATGGCAGTAACGGCACGTGCCGATGCTGAGGGCGGATACTTGTCGGGCGGTTTTTCCGGTTGCATCCGCAAGCCGTTCTCCATGGACGAACTGATAAACGCGGTGGCGGAAGTGGTGGGAGAAAAATCCTCCCGGGAGCATGAACCGGATTTCTCCCTGATCCTTGCATGTGAGGACAACAAAAAGGAAATGCTCAGCCTGTTCATCGAAGAGAGTCGGAAAGACCTTGCCGCATTGACCGGTGCCCTGGACCGGAAAGACAAGACCGCAACCGTCTCTGTCCTGCACAAGAAGTTGCCCTTATGGGAAACCATCCGTCTGGACTTCCCCTTATCCCGTTTGCGGGAATTGGTGACGGACCCTGCAACAGAGTGGACCGACGGGCAGTTCATGGAAATCCGGGAGATCATCCGTGCAGTGGAAAAACTGACAGCATACGCAGAAAAGATGCGGGAGGAAAGCCTATGAAAAGTAAGTATTCGATAAACTCCCTCGTATATTGGGTAACGTATGTTCATAATGTCGTTTATTCATTTTATCGTTCTATGATTTATTGTTACATCAATTCAACCCAAAGATGTGCGGGTTCTATAGTAATTGATATTATCCCTACTAATGGAGCGGATAAAAGGAAGTTTTTCCCCTTTGCCCCTTATTTTCCTGTGACAAATGTGATAAAGCGATATTTTTATCCCTACTTTCCCGCCATAATTGGTATAAAAGGGTATTCTTTCCCTTATTTTCCCTATTTATCGGGGATAATGAAGATAAAAACGGCACTTTATTCCCTATTTTCCCGTCTTGATTGGCATAAAACGGTAGTTTTCCCGTGTTTAGGCGAGATTTACGAAGGTATCAGGAGTCTTTCTTGGGAGATTCCGGTGACGTAACGGATAATATCTTGCCCTTGGATAACAGATTGTCAGGTAACAATTCGGCCAGATCCATCGAGTAGTCATCGTCATAATCATGTATATGTTCAAGGAAGTAGATCAGCCACGTGCGGAAGTCAGCCCCGGCAGCCTTGCAGCAGCCGAAGAACGAGTAGAGCACCGCCGCATCTTCAGCGGCATCATTATTGCCACAGAACAGGTAATTACGTCTGCCGCACGCGACAGGCCGCACTTTATTTTCTATCTCGTTATTATCCGGTCTGTAACGACCGTCCAGATGGTACCTGGAGAGTTTGTCGAACCTTCCGTATGTATATTTTATGGCTTTTCCGATCGGACTGTCTTTCATTACTTTGGGATATTCATTGACCAGCCATTTCTCGAAGCGCACAAGTATGGGATATGCAAGACGTGCCCTAAGTTCAGCCCTCTGTTCGTAAGTCAGGCGTTCATCGTCAGCCTTACGCTCCACGTCATAAAGCAACTGTATCTGTGCGAGCGCATAGTCGGCACGCTGCATGTCATTCTTTCTTGCCTCCCAAAAATGTCTGCGTGCATGGGCCCAACAGCCAAGAAGGATAATACCTTTCTTGGCGTCCAGCATCTCGTACCTTTCGTATCCGTCCGTCTGTATGGCTCCCCGGAACTTGCCGAAGAGTTTCAGCACCACCTTTCCACTTCGGGAACCCTTGTCATAGTAAAAGAACTGACGTCCGGTCATGACACTGCGCACAAGCCAGATATAACCTTTGACCGTCTTGTGTCTCTCGTCATTCATCACGGGGATTGTCGTTTCATCCGACTGTATGTAGTCAGTCTGCATCACCAGCTCCCATAATCGGAAGTAAAGGGGCCTTAGCAAATCCGCCACATCCTTGAACCAGTCGTTGACCGTTGACGCGGGGAGATGTACCCCCACACGTTTGAACTGTTCCAGTTGCCTGTGGAACGGTATGTGATCCACATATTTCCCTATCATCATGTCTGCCAGCAATGAGGCAGAGGCATAGCTCTTTGCTATTGGCATGACGGGAAGCGGGCCGGTCTTGAACTCGTTTGTACCCTTCCGTTTGGCTGTATGGCGCACTATCCTGCGGATATAGAACTTCTCGGGCTCGTGCATAAGGATCTCGGTCACTTCCTCTCCGGGAAGGAGCGTCCACTCTTCCGGATTATACCCTTCGGGATATATATGGACCACCTCACGCTCAAGATTCTCCGGAAGGGATTTTCTCGCAGGATGCTGCTTCCCCGCTTTTTTACGGGCGATGATCGCTTCTCTGGTAGCCTTCAACTCCTTTTCTGCTTCTTCTGCGGCTTCAGCCTCCTGGGGAAGCATGTCAAAGCCTTCAAAATCCAGCCAGCGGTCCTGGGCGTCAGGCTTTATGAACTTTTCCGCCTTCTTACCGTACAACTGCCGTTCAAGATAGGATACACGTTGCTCCAGACTGTTGATTTTTGCTTCCTTTTGGGCGATTATGGCATCCTTGTCAGACAATAAAGCCTCATACACCTCTTTGTCCGCAGCTTTAAGGGGCTGCGTGGACACCATCTCCTTCAACCGGCTGTTTTCTCTATACAGACAGTCGCATTTGTGCATGAGATCCTTTATCAGTAATTCCTTATCGGTTGGCATAATCGTTTAAATATGATGCTAAGATACTAAAAAACAGCCGGAATACGGCATTGTATATGTTATAATTTGTTACAACTACAACCCATGGAAACCACTCCTTTTATAACGCCTGACCTTGCTGCCGTCCATTCCTTGAACCATCATCACAAGGTCATTCCAGAAGGTTTCAATCGCTTTAATCCGACCTTCCTCCGTATTTATGACCGGCAGATGGAAGTGCCCATGTTCCAGCCTCATATGGTATATCACCAGACCACCATATTCCATATGGAGGATTTTCATACAGGTACAATTCGCATTGATAAAAATGAAAGCGTCACCGTCCCGTACATTCTTTCCCATCTGGTTGGTCACGATGCCGCTAAGCGTATAAAAACTCTTACGCATGTCTGTCGGATACGGGTAAAGATAATATCTGTTGGATTCATTCAAAGAAAACATAGGCTAACGGTTTGAATTCAAAAATATCAGGGTTTGCAATACCTCCGGTGACAAAGGGCTGTTCAAGCGGACTGTGACGCCATTGGGATAGGAGATCTCACATAGCGGCTGGGGAATTGGCGACGGGCTGACCGGAGGGGCAGACAGCAGGGATTTCTCCTTATGGGGAAGACTGACCTGGCCCTTACTGTTTACCTTTACCGGGATAAAGCCGCCTTTGCGCAACAGCTTGGAACGCCACTCGTAGAAACGTTTGGGACGAATACATTCATTCGAACAAAAATCCATAACTGACAGTCCGCTCGACTTGAAACGGGAATAAATAGATTCAAAATCTTCCATGGTCCATTGATGTGACATAACAATTGAGCTTTTTTACTTTGATTACAAAAGTAATATCACATTTTTAGAATGAAAGGGGGAGTTTATCGAATGCTTACTATGAAAACAATCCTGATCATTGAAGACGATATCATATTCAGCCGCAGCATCAGCAACTGGCTGGTGAAAAAAGGCATGGAAACCGCCTGTGTGGCAACCCTTTCGGATGCCCGCAAAGCCATCGGACAAAGGGAATTCGACCTGGTACTGGCAGACCTGCGCCTGCCGGACGGCAACAGCACCTCGCTGCTCGAGTGGATGAACGCGAAATATTACTCCGTCCCCTTCGTGATCATGACGAGTTACGGGCAGGTGGAGAATGCGGTGACAGCCATGAAGCTGGGAGCGGTCAACTACCTGTGCAAGCCCGTGCAGCCGGACAAGCTCCTGGCACTCATTACGGAGGTATTGGATAGAGACAACCACAAAGAGGAGTTCTACCGGGGTGAAAGTCCCAAAGCCCATGAGATGTACCGCCTGATAGAAATGATTGCCTGTGCCGATATCTCCGTCCTGCTCCGTGGGGCTTCCGGCACCGGAAAGGAACATATTGCTGCGGAGATACATGCCCGGAGCCACCGGAAAAACAAGCCTTATCTGGCTATCGACTGCGGAGCCATTTCTGACGAGCTTGCTGCTTCCGAATTTTTCGGCCACCGGAAGGGAGCCTTTACCGGTGCGGACAGCGACAAGCCCGGACTGTTCCGTGCCGTTGACGGGGGTACCCTGTTCCTGGACGAGATAGGCAACCTCTCCAACAGGACCCAGATGCTCCTGCTCAGGGCCTTGCAGGAGAGACGCTGCAAACCGGTAGGCTCCATGAAAGAATATTCCTTTGACATCCGGCTGGTTGCCGCCACCAATGAGAACCTGGAAAAAGCCATCGAGGAAGGACGCTTCCGTGAAGACCTGTTCCACCGGCTCAATGAGTTCACCCTTCGGATTCCCACGCTGGCCGAATGCCGGGAGGACATCCTCCCTCTGGCCGGTTTCTTTCTGAAACTCGCCTGCGCCAAAGCCCGGAAATCATTCCGGGGCTTCGACCGGCTGGCTCAGGCCGCACTGCTGGAATATCCCTGGACAGGTAATATCCGTGAGCTGAAGAATGCGATCGGCCGTGCCGTGCTTATCTGCCGTAAGGAATGGATCTCCGCTTCCGACCTGAACCTTGACATCCCCTTCCAGAAAGAAGAGGAAACCCGACTGGGGGAAGAAGAGAAAGAAAGGACGTTGCTCCTCCAGGCTCTCGAAAAGGCGGGCGACAACCGTTCCAAAGCGGCCCGGCTGCTCCATATCAGCCGGACAACCCTGTATGAGAAGCTGAAAAAATACCATATAGCCGACTGATCGGAAAACAAGACGGCACAGCCGGGGTTTACAGAAAGTGTAAGCCGCCCCTGACAGAAGTGTAAGGGCCGGCTTACACTTTTTGTTTACACCCGTTTATTGCACGAAATTTGTTTATTCCTGATTCCCAACATATTGAAACCATACAAGGTTTAATAATGACGGCAGGGGCATTCCTTTTGGCCTGCTCCGGTATAAACAAATTAAACGTATGCCGTATGAAGCCATTTACAGAATGCCGTATATTCAGTTATTTTACTCTGACCCCCGATCAAGGATGCACAGTTCCAGCCGAAGAATTCTCTTCCTCCTATTCAGAATATGAACAATACCTGTACTACCTTGCCACCGGTCCTGTTTCCATTGCGGAGAGGCTGCGCCGTCTGCTTCACGACAGAGTGGAACTGGCTTCTCTGAAAAGACGGTCCGCCCGGACAGGACAGGTCCATACACCGCTGGCTGAATTCTATCTGGACAAATGCCTCCTGCTGGTGGATGCGGAAATGGAACTTGCCAATTTCAGCGTGCAGCATCCCGAAACCAGTGAAACACCTTCTTCCCTTTTCTCATCGCTCCATTGGAAAGGCACGCTTGTCAACCTCATGGAACTTATTTCCTCGCTGGACTATAGCGGACTTGTTACGGATGGAAACGGAAGGCGGATCTCCTTTGCCGGCATCGTTTCCGCTTTTGAGAAACTCTTCAATGTTTCCATTCCCAAGCCGTATGACCTGCGTGCCGACCTCTCCCGACGTAAAAAGAGCTGTTCCGTCCTGCTTCCCAAACTGAAAGAAGCCTTTGAAAAGAATATCGTTAACTGCGGAATCGGGAAGTGAACAGGGGGTAAAATCCCCCTGTCACAAATAGTCATCTCCTGTCAGTTGTAGTCACATTCCGATTTTAGGTTCGTATTAAAATTATCACTTATTTTGCTGCCGGATAAATGAAACACTTAAAAGTATGGCAAAAATCAGTAAAACCCATAAGCCCGCCGGGACGGGTACTTCCGGCAAATGAAGAGGCGGACGGACTCCCAAGGAGGAATCCCAGCTTCATTCTTACTATTACGGTTTCCGCCTGGACGAACTCCAGAACATCGAGTTCGAAAGGCTTTTCGAGAACTCGGGAGCCAAAAACAAATCCCAGTTCATCCTTTCCGCCCTCTTCGACAAACCGATGAAAGTCGTAAAGATCGACAAGGCGGCAACGGACTACTACATCAAGCTGACCAACCTGCAAAGCGAATACCGCCGCATAGGCGTGAACTATAACCAGGCGGTCAAGGCCCTGCATACCGGACTCTCCGAGAAGAAAGCCCTTTCCATGCTCTATAAATTGGAGCAACTGACTATTGAACTAATCTCCCTGAACCGGGAGATTATCCGTCTCACCCAAGAATTCGAACAATGGTTGCAAAAATAACATCAGGAGCCTCTGTCTACGGGGCACTATACTATAATCACGAAAAAGTGGACAAGCGGCAGGCACGGCCACTGGCATGAAACCGGATCATGGAACCGGCAGACGGTCATCCGACCATCCAGCATTGCATGCGTTCCTTCGAACCGTACCTGGCTGCTAACCGTCGCACCGAGAAACCGGTTATCCATGTCTCACTCAATCCGCATCCGGACGATGTGCTGACCGACGGACAGTTGGCAGCCATCGGGCAGGAATACATGGAAAAGATGGGGTATGGCGACCAGCCCTATATCATTTACCGGCACGAGGATATCGGCAGGCCCCATATCCATATCGTCTCCCTGCGCATCGACGGGCAAGGAAAGAAAATCAATGATTATAAGGAGTGGCAACGCTCTGCCTCCGTTTGCCGGGAGCTGGAAAGAAAATACCATCTGTTGCCTGCCGAGAAGCAGGAACGTCGTGAATCTTTGCCGCTCACTGTCGTTGATTACCATAAAGGGGATATCAAGCACCAGATAGCAGGTGTGGTCAAGCCCGTCATGCAAGGGTATAAATTCCAATCCATCAAGGAGTTTAAAGCCCTGCTCGGCCTTTTCCATGTGACGGTGGAAGAAACCCGTAAAACGATAGACGGGAAAACCTGCCACGGACTGGTCTATGCGGCTACCGATGAGAAGGGTGACCGGGTGGGCGTAGCCATCAAATCCAGCAAGATCGGCAAGAGTGTAGGTTATGCGGCACTTCAAAAGAAATTTCTCAAAAGCAAGCAATGGATGGCAAAGCATCCGGTACCCGGGGGGACGAAAGAGGCGATTGCCACTGCCCTGAAACAGGATACCCGTCAGGGATTCCTGCGGGAACTCACCGGGAAAGGCATCACTGCCATGCTTTATGAGAACGCTGCAGGGGTGATTTACGGAGTCACCTATATAGATCATACCTCCCGAACCGTATTCAAGGGTTCGGCATTGGGGAAGGAATTCTCGGCATCGGCCGTCAACCGGCAGTATGGTGTGGTTCTATCGGGAAAAGAGGAAGAAGTTCCTGTCTTGCATCCGACCGAACCGGAAACAAAAGAACCGGGAGTGGTGGAAGGAATGCTGGACATCTTCTCACCGGAATCCTATCCTTATCCGGCAGAAGACCTGCTCCAAAGTCCTTACGGAAAAAAGAAAAAGAGAAAGCGCAGAGGACCGCGTCTCGGCTAATACAATGTATCACTACTATTAATCCATTCAGATAACATGTCACAAGACGAAACCAGAGGGCTCAACAAGAACCTCGACTTCATGAGGGCCATCAGCATCATCTTCCTGGTGATGAATGTATATTATTTCTGTTATCCCTACTTCCTGTCCATGAACTTGACCATCGGTGTAGTGGATAAGATACTGCTCAACTTCCAACGGGATACGGGACTGTTTTCCCACTCGTTGGTCAGCAAATCCTTCAGCCTGCTCTTCCTCTTCTTCTCCTGTATGGGAGCCAAAGGACGGAAGGACGTGGAGATGTCATGAAGGCATATCGGCTGTTATCTTATAGCCGGAGTGTTGCTCTTTTTCGGTAGTGAGCTCTTTTTGACAACCCGTTTCCCCGTTACGCTTCTTACCTTATTATACGTAGCTACCGTAGCCGCCGGATACATCTGCCTGCTTACCGCCGGAGTCTGGATTACCCGCCTGTTAAAGAACCGGCTCATGGATGACGTCTTTAACGACGAGAACGAGAGCTTCATGCAGGAAACCCGTCTGATTGCCAATGAATACTCGGTGAACCTGCCGACACGTTTCTATTACAAGAAAAGATGGCACAACGGCTGGATCAATGTCGTATCCCCGCAGAGGGGGTGCATCGTACTGGGATGTCCCGGCAGCGGGAAATCGTACTGTGTCATCAACCAGTTCATCAAGCAGCAAATAGAGAAAGGCTATGCACTCTACTGTTATGACTTCAAATTTCCGGATTTAAGCCTGATCGCTTATAACCAGCTGCTTAAGAACCGGGATAAATATGCCCGTCCGGTCGGGTTCTATGTCATCAATTTCGATGACCCGCGCCACAGCCACCGGTGCAACCCGCTCAACCCGGCATTCCTGTCCGACATTGCGGATGCCTACGAGTCCGCGTATGTAATCATGCTTAACTTGAATAAGAGTTGGATTCAAAAACAGGGGGACTTCTTCGTGGAAAGCCCGATTATCCTGCTTGCAGCCCTGATCTGGTATCTCAAGATTTATGAAAACGGGCGGTATTGTACGTTCCCGCATGCGATCGAACTTTTGAACAAACCATACTCCGACCTCTTTACCATACTCACTTCTTACCGGGAGCTGGAGAATTATCTGTCACCGTTTATGGATGCCTGGAAAGGAGGCGCGATGGAGCAACTCCAGGGCCAGATAGCTTCCGCCAAGATTCCGCTCTCCAGGCTGATATCGCCCGCCTTGTACTGGATTATGACCGGCGATGACTTTACTCTGGACATCAATAACCCTGATGCCCCGAAGGTCTTATGCGTGGGCAATAATCCCGACCGGCAGAATATTTATTCCTGTGCGTTGGGACTGTACAACGCCCGTATCGTCAAGATGGTCAACCGGAAAGGCAAGCTCAAATGTTCCATCCTGGTGGACGAGGTTCCGACCATTTATTTCAAAGGTCTCGACACACTGATCGCTACGGCCCGGAGCAATAAGGTCGCGGTATGCCTGGGTGCGCAGGATTTCAGCCAGCTTATCAGGGACTACGGCGACAAGGAGGCGCGCGTAATCCAGAACACGATTGGCAATATTTTCGCCGGTCAGGTGGTCGGTGAAACAGCCAAGAACCTGTCTGAGAGGTTCGGGAAAGTGCTCCAGCAGCGCAAGTCCATCAATATGACACGGGAGGACACCTCGACCAATATCTCTACCCAGCTCGACTCGCTCATCCCCGCCTCCAAGATATCCAACCTCTCGCAGGGGGAATTTGTCGGTTCGGTCTGTGACAGTTTCGATGAAAAGATAAACCAGAAGATATTCCATGCCGAGATTGTTGTGGACAATGAAAGGGTAGCCGCCGAAATGAAAACCTACCGGCAAATCCCGGTAATCACGGACTTTACCGGTGCTGACGGCAAAGACCGCATGAAAGAGGAAATCGAAAGGAACTATTATCAAATCAAGGAAGACGTGACGCAGATTATTGAGAAAGAGTTGCTCCGCATCGAGAATGATCCCAACCTGAAACACCTGCTGGAAACGGCAGACGATGAATAATCCCTATATAATTTATTAATCATTTAAATGTTGTAAACATGGAAAAAGTAAAGAAAAGTTCTCCGGTCAGCCTGCCGGGAAAACCCTGCTTCCCCTGGGTGGGAGGTAAAAGAAGATTGCTTCCCGTACTTATCGAATCGCTTCCGAAAGACTTCGGACAGATGGATACATACGTAGAACCGTTTGTCGGCGGCGGTGCCCTGTTCTTCTGAATAAGACAAACCTATCCGGAAATCCGCTGCGTCATCAATGATTCCAACGAGAGCCTGGTCAATGTCTACCGCGTCATCAAGGAATCCCCGGAAGAGTTGATCGGGGTGCTTGCCCGGATACAGGAGGAATACATCGCATTGGAAGAACATGCCCGAAGAAAAGCCTACTTCATGGAGAAACGTACCTATTACAATGAAGGTACCCCGGATAACATCACCCGTGCCGCCCTGTTTATCTTCTTTATGCGCACTTGCTATAACGGCATCTACTCCGTGAACCGTAAGGGAAAGCTGTCCGTCACTTTTGGTTTCGGGGGAAGGGTGAAACTGCTGGAAGAGGAACTGATCCGCTTTAACCATAAGCTGTTGCAGGATGTCATTATCCTGGACGGCGACTACCGGCAGACCGGAAAGTACACCGGAACCAAATCCCTCTTTTATTTTGACCCGCCTTACAAGCCAGTCAATGAGAGCAATGCCTGCACCTCGTATATGCCGCAAGACTTTGGGGACGAAGAGCAGGTCGCCTTGGCAGATTTCTGTAAGGAAATAGACGAAGCGGGTGGCAAATGAATGCTTTCCAACTCCGATCCCCGGCAGAAGAATCCGGAGAATACCTTCTTCGACGACCTCTATGCCGGTTTCCATATCCAGCGGATCAGTATCTTCCGTTCCATTTGCTCCATTGCCGAGAAGAGGGAAACGGTCAACGAGCTGCTGATTAGAAATTACTAAAAACAGCTACCCGGAAGTTAACCGGAGGCTGAAATAATAAAGAGAGAGGGTGTCAAAATAGAAATGGCGTGTTTGAAAAGTAGCAAGTTAAAACTTCAAACATGATTTATGGCTTTGTAGAAAGCTAAATCAAGCCAAATAAAGCCGAATTTTGTATCAAATCAGTGAGTCAACTTACAGATTGAAAGTTTAGGCTCGTGAAATTTCTATTTTGACACAGCCTCCCTCTTTTTATGCTTTAAGCGGTGACAGCTTTGTTATAATTTTCAACCGTGCTGTTTCGTTTGCGACCTTTCCTTGGTGGAAGTGTTTCCGGCATGGCGTTGCCGGTTCTCCGGAACCATCTTCTTTCCCAGCAGGTAATCATTCAGGTCATTATATTCCGCATAACAGTCCGACTTGTCCTTAACCGGACATCCGGCTTCTGTCATTTGGCAGAATGCTTGCTTTCCTGCAGGATCATTATCCAGCAGACAGAAAGCACTCTTATATTCTTTTAATATCGGGATAGCCTTGCCTACATTGCTGACCGAATTTAATACGATATAATCGGCAGGCTGCCCGCTGCCGGGGCGCATTGATTTGAGTGTGAGGTATGACAGGTAGTCCATGAAACCTTCGACTACGATACAACGGTCGCCGCCGTTTTTAATATGTGTAATCTCCTTGGGAGAGATGCTCCCTTTCAGGTATTTGTTGCGGATCTCATACCCGCCGCTCCGGTTGGCAAAGGCCACGGCAAAATACCATTTGCCCTTGTTCTCGAAATGCACTTCCTTGCAAGTCTTCCGGGCAATTTCGGGCAAAATACCTCTTTCCTTGAGATAATCTAGCAAGACCGGGTTCGTCAGCGGATCAACGCGTACCTGCCGGTAACCGGCAGCCTGCGGCTCCGGCTTCCTGACAGAGGCGGCAGGCCGGAAAGTAGCCGGGAAATGTCCCTCTATCGCTTTTAACGCATAAGAGATATCCTTCGTCTTTTGCAGCTCCATTGCCAGGGTGATGATGTCCCCTCCCTGTCCGATACCGAAATCATATCATAGGTTGCAGGATGTGCTCACCTTGAAAGAAGGTGTCTTCTCCTCACGGAAAGGAGAACAATACCAGATACTGTCCCCGTGTTGTCTGACCGGGGAAAATCCCATGCGCCGGAGATAATCCTCCAACGGAATGCGTTTAGCTTCTTCAATATTCATTGTATAACGGATTGGATTAATGGCTCTTTTTATAATGTGAATCCCTTAGTATTACCCATTGCAGGGGATTCTGCGGCTTCCCGCTTTTTCTCAGTTCAAAATGCAGGTGGTTGCCGGTCGCGATACCGGTATGCCCGACATTGCCGATACGCCGGCCCATGCGGACAACGTTTCCCTTTTTCACGTACAATTTACTTAAGTGCGCATACAGCGTGGAAAAGCCACCCGCATGCCGGATTTCGACGTACCAGCCGTAACTGCTGCTGCTGTACCGGGCTTCAACGACCTTCCCGTTTCCTGAAGCATAGACCGGCGTGCCATAAGGTGCGGCTATATCCACTCCGGCATGGAGTACCCTTTTCTTTCTCACAGGATGCATCCTTATTCCGAAACCGGAAGAGAGGGCAAACCTCCTCCGGCTCTCATTCAAGGGGAATATAATAGGATAATCAGCCAGTACGGTTACCGACAACCGGCTGTTTCATACGAAAGATTTTCACTGTCGGGCGGAATGGATACGGCCGATGATTGAACTGAGTCCGCTTCTGAACTCCTTCGACGGGGATTGTGTAAAAGCCGGACATGACAATAAGTGACAGAACATGACAATCAATGACAACTTCTTCATAATTAATTTATTTAATGGCAAAGATAGTAATTTTACCCTTGCAAATGATTCATTAATCTTTAAAATTAACGTATATGGACAATGTAAACTTAGCCCCTGAAAACAACGGGGCAGCCCAGGAACACGGGTATCTGATGGCGTATGACAAGAAAGAGCAGAAAGCCAAAGGAGTAAAAGGAATCGCGGCAAACGGCGAGCTGGAAACGCTCGATGCTGGTGAAGCGAACAAAGGCCAATTTATTAAGGTGGACCAGAGAGGAAACTTCTTTACCAACTTCGGAAAGAACTTTCTCTACCAGTACAACAATCCGGGACGTTACTCCCTGTACAACATCCCGAAGGAAACACCTGTAGAGCAGGCCAAAGAAAAAATAGAGGCAGCACAGCTACCACAGAACGAAGCGGTGAGAAAAGAGCTGGCTTCAGCCAGGGTGTATAACAACCACCGTTATAATGAACGGGAAATCAATTGGGAGCAGGCTGCCGGATATGGCATTACCCCGGATGTCCTGAAAAATTCGAAGGACAGCCTTGAAAGGATGCTGCAAGGGAAATCTTCTGCTGTAGCCTTCCATATAGCCAAACCTTCCGAACTGGGCCGTGAAAGCGGCGATGCCAAACTCTCCCTGTTCCGTGATGAGAACGGTGCGGTCAAGTTTGACATCCACTATATCCGTCAGGCTCCCAAAGTGGGTGAAGATTACAGGGGATACACATTGACGAAGGACGATCTCAAGACATTAAACCAGACCGGCAACCTGGGTAAAACAGTCGACATGGTCATTGATTACCGCACCAAAGAAACCAAGCCCTGCTACCTTTCCAAAGACCCGGTGACGAATGAATTGTTCCATATGCCCGTGGAGCAGGCACGCGTTCCCCACAAGGTGAAAGATTATACGCTTTCCCCATCAGAATACGAAGCTGCCTTACGTGGCGAGGAAGTGCCGATCCGTTTCAAGTCCAATAACGGGAACTATTATACCACATCCATTCAGATGAGCGCCGCCGAGCGGGGTGTTGAATTCCTCTGGGAAAGAAGCACCAAGAAGCTGGAAGAGGGGCAGAAACAGGAGCAGCAGCAAAACAGTAACGGAGAACAGCAGGTTAACGGGCTGGTACAAATAGCCGGAAAACCTTTGAATAAAGAAGAAGACCCCCGACAAACGGAAAAGAAAACACGCACCCGCAAGTCGACCATAACCCCTAAAATGTAATAATATGGTAGCCTATGTTTCTGATGACCCCAAGTTATTGGACGAGCTTTTCAGGAAAGAGGGTGAAGGCTTCCTCCTTGTCGGTTATGAAACCGGCAAGGAGAAACCCCATGCGGAATCCTCCTATATGCTCTATCCTGCCGATCCTGACAGGCAAGACCCAGTCTATACGTTCATGGCTCTGTTCAACAGGGAATCAATAAAAGCCAAACATGCCGCTTTCGTACCGGATACCCGGCTGGAAATCTATTCATTCCTCAGAATGACGGATGTGCCTGTCCTCACAGGGGGCATTGATAAAAAGGAATATATCTCCCGGATACTGCTGCCCTATATCCGGGAAAAAGGGCAGGTTCCCTTGATAAGCACCAATCTGAGGAATGCGCTGTTTGCACAGTCACGCAGCGACATCCTCATGGTATCCGGCGAGCTGCCCAAGTTGACGGCAGAGCAATTGGACGGACTACTCCAGTTTCACAGGAAGCAGGATGAACGGGCTGTCCGATATGACTATAACCCGGTTTATAAATTACCCTTGCATGCGGTGGAAACTTCCAAAGGAATCGTGTTTTTCAGTGATACCCAAACTGGACGGGACGGATTAAAATGTTTTTATCAGCAACTATCCGGCAACTATTTCCGGGTCCATAGCGAACCCGGTCCCGTCAGGCAATACCAGGTCAACAGGCTGTCCGACGACATCTGTCCCTTGGTGGATGCCTGTTACCGGAAGAACCCTCAAAACGGGAAAGGGGAATATGACTTTGATGAAACCATCTTCTCAAAAGATACGTTCCGTGACCGGAACCTGTGGAAGCAGACGTTTGAAACGAATATGGAGCCGACCGCTTCTGAATTCCTTCGCCTGACTGAATTTTCAGGATGCCCTGCAAGCCGTAACAATGCGGATATCAGCAAACTGTTGTATCTGATAGAAAACGGATTCAAGCGTGACCTTGTGGCTGATCCGGCTTTCGGATACCGGAATGTATTTCAAGAGTATGTCACCCGGATAGACAACTGCATCAACGGACAATCCTCCGGTCTGAATTTGGCTGATGTACTGGATGAAATGCGCCGGAAAGCGGAGAATATCCTCCAAACGGAATTCGATGTAAGGGGACACCGTACATTGGAGAGGACACTGAATGACAAAAGCGTTCCGTTTCTCATTGGTGGAACCGATGCCGGTCAGGCCATGAGACAAGCCCTGCTGGAAGGCAAATGGATCTACTCTTCCAAAATATCCGAATCAATGCCCGGTTTGCACTTTCTCCATGCCGACAAGAAATGTAACCGGATAGTGGCATACTCCAAACCTCCGGCAGGCAAAGTTGTGTATCAGGAGAAAAACAGCAGAATCATCCCATATACCGCCGCTTTGAAAAAAGAAACAAAAACGAAAAAGAACAATTCCCCTAAATTATAAAATTATGAAGCAACCCGAACAATCCTATACAGCCATAGAAACCGCTGACGGCTTTTTGTTCTTCACCCATACGGCGGAAGGGCAGGCAAACATGCGGAAATTCCTGCAGCTTGTGGCGGACCATTACTTCGATCCCCATTTCAACCTCGGCCCCATCCATGTTTACAGGGCGGAAGGCATCCTCCGACAAGGGCCGTCTGTCAATCCGGGCGGGAACCTGTTCACTGAATATCCTTACCTGAAGATGGACAGACTCCCAAAGATGGAGCTGGCATACCGTAATGAGATGAAGCCCACCCCGGAAGATTTCCGCAGTTTCTGCCACAATGCGCACTGTGACATCAGCCACCGCAACTGTAATATTATTGATGCGTTGGATGCGATGGCGGACAAGGAACGCACAGTTTCCGAACTCTCCCGTCGACCCGCGACACCGGAAATACGTGAACAGATAGAGGAAAACAGCCGTGATAAGGACGAGCTGGATAAACTCCTCAAGCGGTTCTACGACGTACGCGGACACCGGACGGTCGAAAGAATTCTCAGTGATCCGATGGACAGTGTCATGGTAGACGGTGTCCGCCTCTTTACCCCTTGCCGGCAGGTATTGCAGGCGGGACATGTGCTCTTTCTGTCCGCAGAGGCAAGGGACAACCCGTCCCATTCCTATGCATGGGTGAACGGGGATTTCTCCCGGATCGTATTCTCCAAAGAACCGCCTGCAAACAAGCAGGTATTCAAGGTGAAAGCGGTTATCGAGAAGGCTTTGGATAAAAAGCGGAACGTGAAAAAGAAAAAAAGCACCCACCCTAAACTGTAGAAACATGGACAAGAGAGACCAAATGGAAAATTCATTCTTCGATCCCGAAAGACCGGGCAGCATATTTATTGCGATAGACCGGTATCACCATTATACACCGTTACCGGGCAACTCACTCAGGTTCGTCGAAGGAAACCAAAGGGAGGTAACGGATGCCGCCTTTCATAAGTTCCTGTCGGACAACGTCAACGAAGTCAAAAGCTGTACGTATGTGCCGGATGTGGAGATGGTACGGTATGACCTGAATTGGATGAGGGATGTGCCGTCACCGGATACACACATGCCTTTGGACAAGTATATCCGGCAGGAGCTGTTGCCTTACTTGCAGCGGAGCTTCCAGTCCCCTTCCCGTCAGATCTCACTGCCGGACGCCGTCTACTGCTCCAGATATAAAGGAGATACCGATTGCAGCATCCTGAAAAAGTATTTCGTGCAGGAAGCCGATTATATGAGTTTCCGCAGATCCCAGGACGAAAGGCAAAAAATCTACCGGGGAGAGGCGAATTTCCGGACACCGTTGAAAGTGGTGGAGAATGACTTCGGGTATCTGATATTCTCCGGCAATGAAATCGGAAAAGAAGGATTCAGGGAATGTTTGCAGCATATCGTCGACCATTACTTCGATCCGCATTACGATATCGGCCATCTGGGAGTCTATGAATATCCGTATGTAACGGAAGAGCTGGCAGCCCATATTGACGCATCCTACCGGATCGACCATGCCCGGCAGCTGTACAACTTTTTTGAATTCCAGCGTGAGAACCACGTGCCCCAGTCCAAATTGCCGGACAAGTTTATTAATAGGCTGATTCCTCTATTTTACAGTCCGATGGAAACGACGGCTGACGGATTTATGGAACTGGCTGACAAATTCCATTTCGATCCGGACCTACGCGCGCAAATCAGCTCTTCCAACCGGGACATTTACCGGCTGCTGACCGTGATGAAGAACGGTTATATGAATATTCATGAGCAGCCGTTTACCTACTTTAAGGAGTTACTGCCCGCCAGCGAGAAATTCGAAAGGATAACGCAGGTACGATCAGCGGCTGATTTCGATATGAAGGAATTCAAACAAGCCTCCATGGAAATCCGGGAGGCCGCCGACAGTATTCTGAAAAGGAATTTCGATGTGAGGGGGCACCGTTCCCTCAAGAACATGCTGGATGATCCGATGGTAGAATTTACCGTGGGGAACCGGAGACTGAATGACGTGCAGAAATCAGAATTGTCTTCCGGTTATGCGCTTTATATTCCGGAGAACAACCGGGAGGCGGTCAGACACCTGCAATACTGCATGGCGGACTTCGAGCGGAACCGGATGAAGAACTCATCCGAGCCTTTCCCCGTCAAGACCTATACTTTGAAAGAGGAACTGCTCCATCCGCTACCCACGGATAGAAATAAGAAAACGAGGGCTGTCAAAAAGCCGGAGAATCCCAAACGACATACGAACCGTTTAAAATAGTAACAGGAAATATGATACCCAAAAGTCAGATTTGTATCGGGGCACGGATTGTAGAGAACGATCCGGAAGAACAGGCCCCCGTTCCCTATAAAGGGAAAGTCATTGCTATCAAGGAAACCGGAAAAGGAGAGATGGATTACTTTGTTAGCATCCGGCTGGATGACGAATCTATGAAGCAAAAAAGAATCTCCCTTTGCTGCCCGGACAAGATCATGGTCTGTTTTCCATGAGCCATAGACTTGGAGAAAAAGCAGAATGTGGAGCATAAGGTAAAAAATGAAAAAGCTCCCGGTCCGTCGAAAGGGCGTAAACTCTCTTAATTATTCACTTTATAAATCAGAAGAATATGAATACAAACGATACCATTCTTTTTAATGTAAACGACAGGCTGGGCAAAGTGGTTGATTACAGCCATATATCCGGAGAGAACCAAGATATGCTGTGCGGTAATTACCTGAGGGAGCAGGCGGAACTCGCACTGGGCGGGACCTATATTCCGGAAGAAACCATCTATTGCCTCCAAATAGACAAAGACATCGATATGGATACTCCTTCCGTCATACATGAAGTCATGTATAACGGGGAATTGGAGGAACTCCCTTCCATTTCGCTCAGGAGCCTTGTTTTCGCCCATGAAATCTCTGCAAGGGGATTACCCAGACACATGTTTGATACGGTTGCTCTGCTGGAAAGGATAAATGACAGTGCCGACACAGCAAAAGTACTGGAGGCATACATACACTATCATTCGGAAAAGATGGACAATACCCGGGAGAGAACCGTTACCGCCATACAAAGCGGGAACGGTGTGCTTTTATTCGATGATACCGGAAGGGGAATCCAATGCATGGAACGGTATCTGCAATATCTGGCGGACAATTATTTCTCACCGGCATTGAGAGGTGTCGACTCCCTTGAGATCTATTATTTCAGCACCGCCAACAATATCATAGTGGAAGATTCCAGACAATGCGCCACCATGTTCACACCGGAGATACCACACTGTTTCATCTCCTCGGAAGCTGTCTATTATCCAAAGGATCTCATGAAAGACCATTCTCCATCCGTCCGGTGTTCCATGAAACCCGACGAAAGCGGTTATGATAATTTCTTAAGCAGGTTCAACCTGAAAAGAAGTGAACTCATGACGGATATTGCCCGTCTGGATGAAATCTACAAGAATGGCATTGACATCTCCAAACCCGGCTACGGGTTTATCCATGAAAACAGCTTTGAAAAAATACTGGAGAGACTGACGTACTCCTATCTGAAAAATCCGGAGCATTCACCACTTTCCGAGGCCCTCCAAAAAACAGCGAAGGATGTGGCCGGAAGAATCCTGCAAACAGAATACAATGTCCGGGGATACGAGCCTTCCAAACTGGAAAAGAAGGAGGCGAAAAAAGAAGCAAGAAAGAAATCCGGATCAATCAAATTATAATCATTAACAAAAAGAAAAAACATGAAACAGAAAAATCCCGAACTCATCCTTCATTTTTTTGTTGCCCAGGACTCCAAAGGAAAACCCCGGCAGCTGGAAATACACCTGATACCGGAGAAAGAAGTATCGATGATTAATCAAAGATTTACCGAATATTTACGGCGGCAAAGGGAAATGTACAAACTATCCCTCGTTCAAAGCTACCTGCCTGATCTTGATTTGTGTCGTTACCAGTTTCCCTCAGGAGTAATCTGTCCGGATATCCATCGCTTTGACAAAGATAACAGCCTGGTACCTAAATTTATCAGTGAGAACGGAGGATGCATGCAGAACAATGTCCCACTCAGAGGATTGGAATACCTTTATTCACGCGATGAAGAAAAAAGCCTGCCCATGCTGGTATCCAGCGGGCTTGCGGACCACCTGCTTGTACAGCCGGAGGCCAAACGTTTCGCGTTGGCACAGAATACCCTCCATGATGATCCGTCGGAAACCCTGACCGCTGTAGAAACCGCAAAAGGGGTGCTCCTGTTTGAATATTCCGGTTACGGAAAGATGTGCTGCCATTCCTATATGCAACACCTGGCCGACCGTTTCTTTATTACAGACGAAGACAAACCGGAGTTTGTCAACCTGTACAAACTGGCTAATCCGAATGTAGAGGCTATAAAGGCGTTTCAGACATCCACCAATCCCTTCTCATTATATACAAACGACTTTATTCTGGATAAAGCGCAATATCTGAATGCGGCTATCCTGAGAAATGCACGACTGGACAGGAGCCATCGCATAGAACCGACATTTGACGCTTATGACAAATTCGCGTCCTCCTATGGAATAGTCACAAGTATCGCAAATGCCCAGATACTCCGGCTGCTGTCTTTACAAGAAACAGCCGGAATTTATGGAATAGATTATATAACCGGACAAATTCCGTTCATGCATAAGAACTCTTTTAACTCACAGTTTAATGCATTACAGAATATTCCGGCAGAAAACAAGGGTGAACAGGAGAAAGTCAAAGCATTGATCCGTGAGCAGGCAGCCTACATCTTAAAACGTGATTATGGAATCTCACCGGATAACCGGCAGAATAAAGAGATAGAGCCTATCATCTCCATACAGACTCCCAAAGGTGCCGTCTACCTGCCTGCCACGGATGAAGGAGCTGTCTACAAACAATGCTATTTGCAATATCTGGCTGACCGCTTCTTCACTCCGGAAGTACAAGCTCTGGAGCGGGTCAGGGAATTCTACATCTCCAATCCGGACCATAGCACGGAACATTATATGCAGAAGCATCTGGGCTTTTTTCAATCCAATCCTTTCTACGGGGAATTGGCGAAAATGCCATTGTATCCCATAGAGCGATCCGAATTGCTGAAAAAAGGCGGCTATCCCATAGAACCGACTTATCATGCCTTCAAACAGTTCACGGAAGATTACCATTTATCAATAACGCTGAAGAATGCGGAGATATTCAATCTGCTCTTCATACGGGAATACGGTCTGCCGACAGATTTCAATTCCAATGAGAGTTATAGAGAATTCGCCTACAAAGGTGATTTCAAACCGCTGGATCAGGAAATGTCCGAACTGCAATCCAAAAAAGGATATAGTGAAAAAGCATTCTATAATATCCAAAACAGACAGCAGCAACTTGCCGACAGGATACTTGGTCTGGTATATAAACTGACCTGTCCGCCATTGCAGCTGACCGGACCGGCGGCATCGGAAAAGAAAAAGGCTGTTCCCCGCCGTAACAAGTCACATAATCCCCGTATCTAAAACTGATTGTCATGCCTGCATGGATGGAAAAAATAAAAGACAGACTAACCGAAAAAGAAGATTTGAAAAGCCTGTTTATAGAGTTGCTGCCGGATAACCGGGTATCGACTGTCATGGTTGTATCGTATGTCCCGACGGATAAAGACTCTTTTCCGGTATTTATGGATCTTGTCGCCCGGATAGCCATGGATCAGAAAACGGTGCCGGATAACCTTTTGCTGCATTTTGAGGGAATGCCCGCCAGGGACATTCCTTTCACCAGCGAACTGCCGGTAAAAGACAGTGAGAAAGCCCTTCGTTTCATCGTTTCTCACGGAGGTATCACAGAAAACAATTCTGTTCCTCTGCGGAAAGCGGCCTACCTGAGAGCATGCCAAAAGGAACTGACGGCAGAGAATTTCCAGGCACTGGACCACTCGTCGGGTTATAAGCGTTTTGTTGCTTATGAGGATGCAATGGAAAAGGTCGCAGCAGGGAAACAGGCCAAACAATTCTACACTATCGTTGAGACGGAACAAGGTATCCGGGTATTCAATGACGGATTATCCGGAACGAGGAAGTTCCGGGATTACCTGCAATCAACGGCGGATAATTTCTACTCAGGCTCTCTGCAGGATGTGGAATCGTTGAATATCTACCGGATAGAAACCGTATCACGCCGGATGCTGGAACTCTCCAACGGAAATCAAACCTCCATGCCGCAAGCGGCAATGGAAATTCTGGCGAATTACAAGCCGTCCGTCACTTTCGACATGCATCCTACAGGGGAAAACCTCGACCGGTTTATTACGGCTAACGCACTGGAACTCTCCGCCCTAAACTGGAATATTATAACTCTTCAGGATATAGCTGACAGAGGATATGCCCATTTACCGGCGGACGAATCGTTTGCCTATAAAAAGGATTTCTTACCCGTGGAGAAAAGTATCCGTGAGATTATCCGGCAAAAGGATCTGCGCCGGGATTATCCTTTTCAACAGAAGATGGATGAACTGCAAACCGCAGCCAAGTCATTGGCCGGGACACTGTTAAACCGGGATGGGGTACGGAAGGATTATCAACGGACAATCCAGTCTGTTGGAGTCTCGAAGGATACTATACAGGTCCAGGCAGCCGTGAAACTGCATAACAAACCCGAATCTCCACGTGACAATGAAAAGAAAAAAGTCAAGACAAAAAACGCTTCTCCCCAAAAGCAGGCGAAGCCAAAATTATAGTGCTTATGGAATTGATAAATAACACATTCATTCCCGAAAACGAGATACCACGCAGCCGTAGGGATGCCGGAAGAAAAGCATTCCTGCAGACTTTCAGGAACCTGTTCACAAACCGGAACCCTTTCAGGAAATTCATGGACACCTATCGTTTCAATACGATCCGCTGGAGTGCATCCAACCTTCACGAACCCTCATGGGGAAAACGGATCGGGTTGTTCCTCCAGACGAGGAATCCGGTTGCCATCCTCCGGGATGAGTACCTGAACAACCGCAGTAGCCTGTTGAATAAATGGGAAGTATCCAACCTGAACCGCATCCAGACGGAGCTGGTTCGGATTGGCAGGATGCCTCTTCAGGATAGGGACAGGAATACTTTCAAGAGCCTTGGCAGTATTGCAAAGAAGATAAGGCAACTGCAGGGATACGAAGGATGCCCCGATATGAGCCACGAAAAACAGCTCCTGGCGACATACAGATATATCCTATCTTCTCCCTTTGACCGGAAGTTCGGGGGATTGCCGCCCGATGAGATTTGTGGGATGCTCCGTCAGAACGGCCTGTCCGGACCGAACCTCCCTTACCAGAATTATGAAGGAATCCTGCAAGGGCGTGAAACGGTCATGTATGAGCTGGCAGCCAGAAAGAACGGGGAGAAATACCTCCAACCGGCAGACCTGGTAAAACTGGATGCCGGGATGACCGGATTCTCAATGGATTTAATCAGCCGTTTCCCGGCAAGGGAGACCTCCGTACCGAATCTGGCAGAAGGCATACAGGCATCGGAGAAAAAAGAGAAACTCTCCATACCCAAAGAACCGAAGAAGAAGGTGAGGAAGGGAAAGACAAAGGCCAAGAGTGTAAAAATAAAATAGTCATTCAACATTAAAAGATAACTAAGATGAAAACGATTTGCATCTGTGAAAAGCCGTCCGTGGCACGCAGTATCGCCCGGGTTTTGGGCGCAACGGAGAAACAGGAAGGATATTTGAGTGGAAACGGGTATGCCGTTACATGAACTTACGGCCACCTGCTGGCATTGGCCCTGCCTTCCGATTACGGTATCATCCGTGCGGAAAAGGAGATGTTGCCGATTATTCCCCATCCGTTCAAACTGGTTGTTCGCCAGGTAAAAACAGAAGAGGGTTATAAGGCTGATTCGTCGGCATTGAAACAATTGGATGTGATCCGTAAATTATTGAATCAGGCGGGTAGTGTGATCATTTGTACGGATGCGGCTCGTGAAGGGGAACTTATAGCCAGATATGTCCTTGAATATCTGGGATACACGAAAGAAACCAAACGCTTGTGGATATCCTCGCTCACGGAAAAATCAGTACGGGAAGGGTTCAACAACCTTAAATCAAGCGGGGAGTTTGACAACCTGTACCGTGCTGCCAAAGCCCGGAGAGAAGCTGATTGGGTAGTAGGTATGAATGCCAGCCTATCTTTGAGCATGGCGGCCGGAAAGAGCAACTATTCTCTGGGAAGGGTACAGACCCCGGCACTTGCCATGATTTGCCGCCGATATCTGGACAATAGGGATTTTGTAGCCAAACCTTATTACCAACTGCAACTACGCACAACAAAGGTAGGAGAAGAACTTGTAATGACCTGCGCCGAAAAGTATGATACACCGCAAAGCCTCGACATGGCCCGTAAAAAAGTCTATGAAGAGAAAACTGCCAAAGTGGTGCAGGTAGAAAAGAAGCAAGTATCGGAAGAAGCTCCACTACTTTACGATTTAACCGCCCTGCAGCGAAGTGCCAACACCAAACTGGGACTGACCGCAGAACAAACGCTAGACATTGCCCAGAAGCTATATGAATTCGGCTACATTTCGTATCCACGTACCGGGTGCGGTTATATCACAGAGGACATCTTTGAACAGGTTCCTTCCCTCATCGCCTTGCTGAAGCGACATCCCCGTTTTGCACGCCATGCGGAGAATCTCTGTAGCCGGATTTTGAACCGCCACTGTATGAACGATAGCAAGATGACAGACCACCACGGATTAATCATTACGGAGAACTTTCCTCAGAACCTTTCCCTCGACGAGCAAAATATCTACTCTATGATTGCAGGACGTATGCTGGAGGCTTTCTCCGGCAAATGCCTAAAAGAAACATTATCTGTACAGGCAGACTGTAACGGAGTCTCTTTCGGAATTAAAGGGTGCCAAATCAAGGTTCCGGGATGGAGAGGCATTTATAATGAACCGGGTGAAAAAGAAGAAGGAAGCCTCCTGCCCGAATTTAAGGAGGCTGAAACTTTGCCCGTTCTCGGCATTGATACGTTGTCCAGGAAAACCAAGCCGCAGCCGGTATTCACCGAGGCAAGCCTGCTTGCGGCAATGGAAGGATGTGGCAGGGAGTTGGACGATGAAAAAGAAAGGGAGGCGATGAAGGACTCCGGGCTGGGCACACCGGCTACACGGGCAGGAATTATTGAACTGCTCATTGCCAGACATTATGTGGAAAGAAGCGGACGGTCCCTGATTCCTACTCCCAAAGGTTTGGAAGTATATGATATTGTCAAGGAAAAGATGATAGCCAACGTAAGCATGACCAGGAGATGGGAGTGCGCCTTACATGAAATAGAAACCGGCAAAGTTCCTACGGAAACATTTACAGGGAGTATCAATTCCTACGCCAGCCAAATCACCTCGGAACTGCTCGCTATGAAATTCGATCATCCGGATTTGCCCCGTTGTAATTGTCCGAAATGCGGTGAAGGAACGGTTACCATTTACAATAAGGTGGCCAAATGCGGCGATCCCGATTGCGCTTTTCTTTTGTTCCGGACCTTCAACGGCAGGGAACTGACGGACAACCAGATGCTCCTGCTGTTACAGGGAAAGCGCACCGGATATCTCAAGTTTATCAGCAAGAAGGGGAAAAAATATGAAGCTTCGCTGGAATTGGATGACAACTACAAGATTGATATTACATTCAAGGATAATAAACCTAAAAAATAATTTATACGGCTACTACATATAAAAAAGAAACAGAAAGAATGTCGGATGAGTTTAATCTGGGGTTAACTGTCAGGATAAGACGATAAAAGAAGGCTCTGGTAAGCCTAAAACAGAGTATAACATGATCCCACGCTATGACAACACATAGCATAAGCACCACGCAATAGTCTCTGTTTTTCGAATTTTCCAGATTCCTGTTAGAAACGTTTGCGAACCTTATGTCTATAATAATCGGAAAGGTACGGATACCTTTACCGCTTAATTCTATAATCTCGTTCCAAAGATAGTGATAATTCTGATTTTACAGAAAAATCCGGTATCATAAAAGAAACAACATCCAATAGAATGGAAATAATGGGGCGACAAGCCTTGTAGGGGATGTCGGATTTCACGACTCCCTCCGGGGCAGACAAGCACGGAAAAAGGATACCCCGACAAAAAACGACTAATTATGACTATAAATGACATGAATGTTTAAATGGTTGGTTTATAGCAGCAAAAGCTCTATCTTGCACCCGATTTATTTATTCCCAATAAAAAAGATTATGGAACTGACAATTATTGAAACAAGTGCTTATCAGGAACTGAAGAGGCAGCTCAGCACACTGTCCATACAAATGACGGACTTTCAAAAGAAAATAGCACCGGCAACGTCCGAGAAATGACTGGATGCGCAGGACGTATGTCTGGCGCTCAACATTTCTAAAAGAGCGTTACAGACTTATCGGGACAAAGGGATGATCCCCTATTCAAATATCGGTGGAAAATTCTTTTATAAGGAAACGGACATCCGACAGATTCTGGAAGAAGGACTAATCAAAAACAAGAAATAAATGTATGGCAGACATTATCACTAAAGAGTCCGAAGAGTTCAAAGAACTTACCGGATGGATCAAACGGACGGGAAAGAGCATAGAGGCTGCCGCAAGCCGCATACGTCCCACAATCGCAGACGAACATTATTTAAGCGGGGACGAAGTTTGCCGGCTGTTGCATATCTCCAAGCGAACACTCCAAACGTTGCGGGATGAAAAGGCAATACCTTATACTTCCGTCACCGCTGTCGGTGGGAAACTGCTCTATCCGGAGAGCGGATTACATGAGGTATTGAAGAAGAATTATAAAGATTTCCGGCGTTATTTGAAGTAACCGGTTAGAAGTAAAAGCGGCTTCCTATAAAGGTTTGGGATTAATTGGAAACAGGCAGACAGGAAACCACAAAGCATCATAGAATAAAAGGACATCTTCCGAGCCAAGCGGAAGATGCCCTTTTTATCTTTTTTATTAGTGTATTAGTTGGCAAGTTTATACAAGCTGCCGATTTTTTCACAGATTTTATCCGTATCTTCTCCTACTTTCGGATTGACAAGTTCGGCATACACCTGTGTTGAAATGATGGACTTATGTCCCAATACTTTTTGCAAGGTTTCTAAAGGCATACCCTTTAATAGGGCCAAAGTTGAAAAAGTATGCCGTCCAACATGAGCCGTTATATCACAACTACAAAGGCATTTTTTACCTAATTTGTCCAGACTTTGATTCATCGGTTTTAAAGCACCAACCGGAAAGACACGGTCCGGAGAGATTTTCTTTTCATCCGTATTGCGATATTTATCAATCAGTTCAATTGCAATAGGCAAAAGTTTGACAACATAAGCAACCTCTGTCTTAATACGATTCCCCATCAACCACGTACCGCCATCAGAATCGGTAATGATGTTCTTGTATGTAATCGCTTTCAAATCCGCATAGGCGAGGCCTGTAAAGCAGCAAAATACGAACATGTCACGGATAGCCTGCTGGCGTTTATAGGATAATTTGACATGAATGATCCGTTGAAGTTCCTCTTCCGAGAGGAAAGGACGTTTTTTGTATTCAGGCCGGCAGGTAAACTTCTTGAAAGGATGCTTGCGCAGCCAGCCTTCGTCAATGGCAAGGTACATTAACCATTTGAGCGTATTAATACGTTCAAATGCGGTAGATTTGGCCAAGCCGCTTACTGACAACATCCAGTCGTAAAAACCTTTAATAAAATCCAAATCCAATTCAGCCAAAGGAATGTCATCAACACCATGTCTGTCCTTGAGGTAACGTAATAAGCAGGTACGATCACTGACCAAACCGTTATAAGTACTCTGCGCCTTACCCTTTCCGATGCGCTTTTGATAGTCTTCGATCTGCATGTTGAATATTTCCATCAATGTGTGGAAATCGTCACCGAAGCCATTATAACGGTCGTATACCTTTTTGGCAGTCACAAAACTATCATGGTCGCAGATATACTGGTAGTGTCTGGTCATCTGCACTTTGATATTGTCAAGGTCCGAATTCAATGCTCTGGCCTCTTCGGATTTACCCTTTGCACGGTTAGCCTTGGCATCCCATAAAGTAAGGCTGACCATTCTTTTACAGCTAAAACAGGCTGTAGTCTTGTTGATGGTAAGACGTCCCATTACCGGAACTTTACCATTTTTTAACGACTGGTTCTTTGTGTAAAATAACACTGAAAATGTACTTCTCATAACTCACTTTTTTTAGTTACAAAATTAATAATCATCGAGTTATCTGAAGTTACGCTGATTGACGCAAAATGTTGAAAGTTAATCGTTTGTACCGATTTATTAGACAAATTGGACGAGGTAACGGGTAAGTAACGTAACTCTCGCCCAAATGTGCTTTATTTAGCTTTAGTACCCGCTTGGAACTAAAATACCTACTTCATAAATGGCAGTATTTCAGCTATTTTGCACTAAATCGTTATTTCTTTTAAAAATATGCCCTTTTGTCTTGTAAGACCCCTCACCGATACCACCGCCGGTTTCGGACTCATCACCCAGCAAAGAAGAGTAAGACCAAACCTCCGGCATACGGGTCTGCATTTCATTCATCACGGCATACAAGCCCTTCATCATATCGTCTTCCGTCTTATAGAATTCGGTTTCCGACACCTGAGTTCTCGGATTCACTTCCAGAAAATCTGAACAAGCTGTGGTCGACAAAGCCATCGCACCCAAAGCCAATACCTTTAATATCTTATTCATTGTATCTAATTTTTAGGTTAATCAAAATGTAATATTCGCACCGATAGTATAAGTACGTGCTTGCGGATATGTTCCCCCGTCAAATCCATCACGTGTTCCCACTTCAGGATCATAACCGCTATAATTGGTGATTGTAAACAGATTCTCGCCCTGCACAAAGAAACGCAGCCCCTTGATGCCGACACGCTGCAACATCTGTCCGGGCAGACTGTAACCTATCTGCAACACTTTCAAACGCATATACGATCCATCTTCTACAAAGAAGTTTGAAACCTGATAGTTATTGTTGTCACCATCTATGATACGTGGTACCCAATTGGAAGTTCCTTCACCGTGCCAACGGTTCAACCAGGATTTGTCGTAGTTACCAAAAGTCACATTGGAACGTCTGTACAGTTTATAAATGTCGTTTCCGATACTTCCCTGGAAGAATGCACTGAAATCAACTCCTTTCCAATCGGCAGAAAGAGTGAATCCATATGTCCAGTCAGGGTTCGGCTTGCCTATCATGGTACGGTCATCACCATTCAACCCATTTTCACCATCCAAATCTTTAAAACGAATATCTCCAGGCTTGGCATTCGGCTGTATCAGCTGAGTCTTTCCGTTAGAATCTACGTAGGTATAGCTATCTATCTCCTGCTGATTCTGGAAAATACCATCATGCAAGTAACCGTAGAAGAAGCCGTACGGACGCCCGTTCTCTCTCCAACTGACCTGGCCGCCCATACCACCGCCGATATTATTGAGACCGACACGGTCGGGGCCCTGGTCTGTTACGGTATTCTTCACATAAGAAGCATTTCCATTGATACCCAGATTCACTTCACCCACCTTAAAGCGATAGGACGCTTCGAACTCGATACCTTCGTTCTTCACTGTACCCGAATTGACCGTCATACTGCCATAACTGGTATAAAGAGGAATCGGCATGGAAAGCAGCATGTCCTTCGTCTTCTTCACGAAATAGTCGGCAGAGAATGTCAATGCACTGTTGAAGAAACGCAAGTCAATACCCAAGTCGGTCTGTTCGGAGGTCTCCCATTTCAAATCGGCATTGGCATAGCCACTGGGCAGCATGCCCGTATATACCTTTCCATTTATGACTGCATTCTTACCCTGACTCATCATACTTGTATAGGCAAAGGAGCCAATACGTTCGTTACCATTCTGTCCCCAGCTTAGACGTATCTTGGCAAAATCCAACCAGGAAGGTCTGTTCTCCATGAACTTCTCCCGAGTCAACACCCAACCCAAAGAAACCGAAGGGAATGTAGCATACTGGTGGTCACGACTGAAGTTTGACGAACCGTCCCGTCTCACTACCGCTTCGAACAAATACTTTTCATCATAATTATAATTGATACGTCCGAATACGGATGCAATGCGGTGGTCTTCCGCCCCACCCCATACTTTGGACTGCTCTTCGGGTGCTGTGGCCGTGTCTATATATCCCTTGTCTATATCCACCACCAGCAGATTATAATCTTCCGCTTCCAAATTGGAGTAATGGTAGGAAGACATACTCGTACCGAACAGTGCACCTATATTATGACGGCCGAAAGACTTTGTATACGACAGTACATTTTCCCACTGCCAATAGGAAGACTCCCTTTTCTTATCCTCTACCTTGGAAGTGGCATTCTTACTGGTAGCATTCAGCTCGTAGACTGGAGTCACATTCTTAATGGAATTGAACACCCATTCCGCACCATAGGTAGTCTTGAACTTCAAACCCGGTAACAAGTCCACATCAAGGTTAAAGTTCGCACCGAAATTCTGAGGCATAGTCCTCTGGTTATGACTGACCTGCATGGCTGCCAGCGGATTGGTTATTTCACGCATCTCGATGATATTGTATGCCAGGCCGTTGGGAGCAATGACATGATTTGGATAAGTTACGGCATATTGCTCCAGTATAGCAGGGTCGGTCTGATAAACCGGTTCGGTAGGAGGCAACATATTCATGGAAGTAATCAAGCCTGCTGCTTCACTATTGCCAATAGTATTACCAGTCTGGATTGACTTGGAATAGCTTGCAATTGCACCAAAACTAATCTTATTCAACCAATTTCGTGATTTCGTGTCCAGTAATACATTATTGTAATTCAAGCGTACATTGTAGCGTTCATAATCAGCATGTCCTTTAGCATAAATACCTTCTTGCTTTACATAACCGAAAGAAGCATAATAGGTAGAGTTGTCCGTACCGCCACTCAACGAAACCTTGTGGTTCATAATAGGAGCATTCTTGTTCTGCAGTTCCTTTTGCCAGTCGGTATTGACGCTGGAAACAGTCGGGAAATAAGGATCCTTACCTGCATTGGCAGCCATTTCATTCATCAACATCTGATAATCCGCACTACCCAGCAAATCCACCTTCTTGGAAGGATTCTGAATACCGTACGTAAATTCATAGTTCAAAGTAGCCTTTCCTTTAGTACCCTTCTTCGTAGTAATCAGTACAACACCGTTAGCACCACGGGCTCCGTAAATAGCGGCGGAAGCTGCGTCTTTCAGCACTTCAATAGACTCAATATCAGAAGGATTCAAATGACTGATACCACTTTCAGACGGCATGCCGTCTACTATATAAAGCGGATCGGAGTTGTTGACCGTACCGGTACCCCGAATACGAATCTTTGATTCCGCACCGGGCTGACCTGAATTAGAGATAATCTGTACACCGGAAACTTTACCTTTCAAGGCATTCTGAATATTTGTAGGATTACCTTTATCCAACTCTTCACTGGTAACACGGCTCACAGCAGACGAAAGTACACTCTTCTTTTGTACACCATAGCCTACTACAACTACCTCGTCCAGCAACTCAGAAGAATCAGTAAAACGGACTTTCAGATTTGTATCTGCAGCAGTCAGTTTATACTCAATAGGCTCATAACCGATAAAGGTGAAGACCAACACATCACCCACAGAAGCTTTCAGACTGAAATTCCCATCAATATCCGTCACAGTACCCACAGCCGGATTACTTTTCATACTGACATTAGCACCCGGAACCGTTTCTCCGGAAGGGTCATAAACGACACCCTGCACATTAATTTGTTGTGCGAAGAGCTGCAAAGTGCAACTGAGAATGCAAAGCAGCAAAAGGACTCTTTTTCTTTTCATGATAATAGTATTAGTTTATAAAATAGGAAGTTATTCATATTGTATTGATACAAATTCCAATACTTCGATAAGCGAAATTACGTACTAAACAAGAAATGGAAGTTGAATATTTCTCATAAGGAGTTCATTTACTAACACATCCATAAAAAACGTTTTATTTTAAACTTAAAGTGATAAAGTTTAAACCCATAAAAAAACGGATACGTTTCTGTAACGTACCCGTTTTCTTCCAAATCCATTGATTATAAAAAGTATTACCTTTCTAAAGTCCAGTTAATGGCATTTCTGAACATGGTCGTAAACCCTTCCGTTTCGTACAACTTACTACTATGCCCTATCTGGAAATAAACATTGCGTGCCTTTTTGCTTTCATTGACCCAAACCACCGGATGATCGCCCATCTTGATGTCCGATGCAGGCGTGTAGCTCGATTCGTCTACATTGGCTAATACATGTACATTAGGGCGCGGACTCTTGTCATAAGTATACCACTCGTCATCGGGCACCACGAAAGAGGCCGGAACATCCTTCATTACCGGATGCTGTTTATCTTCCACAATCAGCGTACCGTCGGCCAGCGGAGCTATGTAGTTCTTGAAACGTACACCACCCATGAAATCAGAGAACCATTGCCACATGGGATAACCGTCAAACTCACCCAGCAAAGTAGCATGATGGAAACCGATCCAGCCGCCACGGCCTTCTTCTATATACTTGACGAATGCATCTTCCGCTTCCTTCGGCCAAGTATAAGGCGGGAAATCCAATTGAATAACCAAGCTGAACTGCGACAAGTAAGCCTCCGTTATGTTCCTGGCATTGTTTATCTCGGTAATACTGAAATTCCCCTTTACACCTTCGGCCGCCAACCACTTCAAGCCGGCATCTGTAAATCCTCCGTGCTGTCCACCACGTTCCGTCAACACCAGTACCTTCGCCTTGTGCGGCTTGCCCAATAGGTTTTCTGCTACCGTACGGCGCAAATCACCCTGCTCATTGTCTCCGCTATAATCCCAATACATGCCTCCCAGCAAATCTTTATCCAGAATATACTGACACTTGATGGCAAGTGAACGGGGATTCTCAAAACCAAATACCAACGTATCATTCTTATCGGCCAGATAAGGCACTTGAGCCACCTCATCCCACTTTTCAGTATATTGGGTATCCGTATTCCCTACCTTATTATAGTCTTGGAAGCTGGGATAACCGTCACCTCCACGACCATAGAAGGGCATACCCATCACCAGCTTGGAAGGCGGTACGCCCGCTTTCAAGTGTGCAGTAACGGCACCGTCCGAAGTAATGTCACCGCTATGTCCTGACGGATAAAGCGCCGAATGGTGCTTGGGAGCAGAAGCCATGTCATAAGCCATGATATTCACAAAATCGACGGAAGGCAAGATAGCCTTGAAGTCAATGTAACGGGCAGAAGCTACGGTGGCAAGTGTCAGTTCCTTTTCATTGCCGATGGCAGCTCTGATATCCTGCATCAGAAGTGTAAAATTCTCCGTATCGTCCGGTGACGAGGATATATTTGCCATAGAGCTGGTGGGATATTCCCAATCGATGTCAATGCCATCCAAAGCGAACTCCTTCACCACACGGTCACAGTCCGCGGCAAAAGCACGGCGATATTCATCATTGGCAGCCATCTCACTGAAACGTCCGCTTCCCCAGCCGCCGATGGAAAGCAGCACTTTCAGCTCCGGCTTCTGTTTCCTCAAATCAACAATCTGTCTCAAACGTTCCTCATTATCAATCTTGACACCGTTAAAGCTCTCGTTTACATGACCGAACGCATAGTTGATATGCGTCATGTACTGCGGGTCGGGCATCACCTCACTCCACGAAGTGACATAAGCAACCACAACCTTTGAATCGCGGGAAGCCGCAACGACCTCTTCTCCCGACTTAACGCTACCGCATGAAACCAATACGCCCAAAGCGGCAGCCATCATCATTCTAATTTTTTTCATAAGTACTATCTTTAATTACAAATTATCGCAGGTCTGACGGACCCGTGAACCTATCAATGCATAATACAGCATAAACGCTTCTCCAAAAAGAACGATGAGCCATGACCATCTCCAGCCTCCAAGAACATCGGCAAGCACTCCTTGCAACAAGGGCAATATGGCACCGCCTACCACTCCAATCATGAACACACCCGAAGCCACCGAAGTGTATTTTCCCAAATGGGCAACGGACAAAGTAAAGATAGCTCCCCACATGATGGAATGGAACAGACCTACTGCCGTGAGCAGCCACGGATTATTCAGAAGAATGGCCAGTAGGGCGAGTAGTCCTGCCGATACCGTAGTAACCGTCAACTGCACGCGGGGAGAAATCCTGCTCAGGCTACTCCCCACCAGGCGGCCCACAAGCATACCACCCCAATAGAGCGTAGCCATCAGTGCCGGAGAAGCATAATCCATCTCGATGGCGTACAGATTGATATTGGCCCCGATACAGACTTCCACTCCTACATAAAAGAAGATAGCCACCACGCCCAATGTCAGATGACGGAAGGACCATACACTTTTTTCCAGCTTTTCTCCCTTCTCTACCCTGGTTCCTTGGATATCGGGCAAAGACAATTTCATCAACAACAATACAATCAAAGAAATAACAGCCATCAATGCCAGGAACGGAACCATCAGCTGGTCAATCTGAATGTCCTCCATAGACAGACCACCGAACACGACACCGGTCACGAAATAAGGAGCAAGCGTAGTTCCCACAGAATTGGCGGAACCGCCTATAGCCAAACGCTGAATGGACTGGGTACCCTTGACATGGCAAGCCGTCAGATAAGGATTTATAACCACTTGCAGAATGGTAGCCGAAGCCCCTACCACGAAAGAACCCAGTAAGAAAATCAAGAACCCTCCAGGGATAACATTATTTCCTGCATGCCAATTCGCTTCAGGAAAGTGTACTGTGAAATAGGAAGAGGCAAAGAACAAACCAAGCCCCACAATCATCACCAGCAATCCACGCATCAATGTTCCTTTATATCCGTATTTGCTAATCCACGACGAGCCTACCCCTCCACAAACCGGATAAGCAAGGAACCAGGAGAAAGTAATCAAAGTAGCAAAAGTATTTTTCAACCCGCCCACTTCCGAAAGAAAAGTTTCTTTCAGAGGACCCTGAAACTGAGTATTGGCAGTCGTAAGGAAACCTACAATAAAGAACAAGAACACCATCGTGATGAATGGCCCCATATAGTTTATTTGTTTTTCTTGTTGTGTCATAGTATTTTGATTATTAATTCAAATAATTAGTTATCAGCCGCCTGCAAGGCGACTTAGCAGTTAAGCATGCTTGCCGCCGCCTCATCCAGCAGAAATTCACAGTTGGGATGAAGCTGAAGGATGGAAGCAGGAACATCTGTTGTCACAGGCCCTTCAAGCATCCGCTTGACAATATCCGCTTTATTAGTCCCTTTGGCAACCAGTACAATCCGGCGTGCCTGCATAATGTTCTTTATTCCCAAAGTAGCCCCTCCCAACTCTTTATCGGGAGGAGTACCCGTTTCTCTACGGATGCGTTCTTCCAGTTCCACATTCATCCGGGTCACCCATGCTTCACCGCCAAAGGGAGATTCCGGCTGGTTGAATCCCAGGTGTCCGTTCTCACCCAACCCTAAAATCAGCAAATCAATACCGCCACGGTTCGCAATTTCCTGCTGGAAATCCCTGCATGACTGTTCAAAATCACCAGAAATGGTAGGCAGCATCAGGAAATTCTCTTCCTTGATGCCCAATGTATCCATCAACTCCGTTTTCAGCATCGTGTAGCATGCTCCGGCATATTCGCGCGGCACATTCGTTACCTCATCCAATCCGAAGAAAGTAACGGTATCCACCTTAAACGGATATTTAGTATAGATTTCTCCCACCAACCGATGAAGATTACCGGTAGTACGTCCCGTCGAAAGTCCTATCACACTCTCCGGTTCATTCAACATCTGCCCGATGATGCGCCATGCAGCCGTGCAGTCAAACTCCTTTTCATTCTTTGTTATTGTTATTTTCATATTCTTAATCATTAATTCCTAATCACATGTTCATCGCCACCGCACCGGCCCCCAGAAGCCCGATAAATCCGGGATTCAGTTTCGTAATGACAACCCCGTTGCTGACAAAACGCATGGTCGTAGGATGAAGTTTCTCCAGAATCTTCTCGTGCATATACCCGTCGGCCACAATGCCTCCACCCAACACCACCGTGTCCGGGTCAATCACACGTACCAGATTCATGATAAGATTGGCAAGCGCCTCAGCTGCATTCTCCACCAGCACCGTACAGAGAGGGTCACCTTTCTGACTAAGTGCAAACACCTCACTCACAATCACCCGTTCCCCTTTTTCAGCCGGAATATGCAGGCCGGTCTCATACTGGTTGCGGAGCAGACGGGCACAATTGTCAAAACCTATGCCGGCAGCAATCGCCTCCACACAGTCCATCCGTCCACAACCGCATTTAATGCCTATGTTCACACCTACACGCACGTGTCCCACTTCGCCGGCATTGAAATGGCTGCCACGGATTTGTCTCCCATTTATCACCGTACCCACGGCAATGCCTGTACCTACATTTACGTATATGAAGTTTTTGGAAATTTGTCCGAATCCCCAGACGCGTTCGGCTCTTGTAGCGCTCTTCACATCATTGTCTATATGGCAAGGCATGCCATATATGTCCGACAGTTCCTTTGCCAACTCAATCCGCTGTGTCCTGCTCGGGTCAATCTGCAGCCAGACACCTTCGTTGGGATCTACACGCCCTATCAGGCCAACACCCATCGCTACCGGTTTCTGGTCATACCAGCCCACGGTACGGATATAATCATCGAGCGACGACTTGATGATTTCCAGCGCAGCCTGCTGATTAAAATAACCGGAGTCATATTTCTTATACCTCAAAATGTTGCCACGGCTATCCATTTCGCCAATCAGCAACTTCGTGCCTCCTAAATCAAGACCTAAATACGTTTCCATTTTTTATATGCGTTTTTTAATATTGTTTACTGTCCACAATATTACGCACTATCAGGGAGACAAGGGTTTATTCTCTGACAAAAAAGGTTTAATACTTGTCAGCGGTGGTTCAAAAGCAGTCTTCATGGCTCTAAATTTTGCTGGGACTGGTGCCAAACTGCTTTTTGAAGCATGTGCTGAAATATTTCGGGTCAGAAAATCCGACCATATTCGCCACTTCCCCTATCGAATATTTTCGGGAAACCAGCAGCTCTTTTGCCTTGTTCAAACGGACAATGCGGATGAAGTCATTCGGTCCCTGCCCGGTCAGCGTCTTTATCTTATTGTAGACAGAAGTGCGGCTCATGCCCAGCATCCGGCAGAAGTCATTGATGGAGAATTCCGAATCGGACAACTCCTCCTCAATCACTTTCATAACCTTGTCCAGAAACTCCTTGTCCAACTGGCTGGTATAGTCTGTCTCTTCGGGCTGCGCATCCATCGCCAACACGGTTTCGCGCAAATGCTGCCTATTCTGAAGAATATTCCTGATACGCACTTTCAGCACAGACAAGTCGAAAGGCTTGATGATGTAGTCATTGGCACCGGCTTCCAGTCCGAAGATGATATTTTCCCTCTCACTCAGTGCGGTCAGTAATATAATAGGTATATGGCTTGTATCTACCGATGACTTCAGAATCCGGCACAATTCATCACCTTCCAGTACCGGCATCACAATGTCCGAGATAATGATATCAGGATTGATTTCCCTTGCCGTCTCCAATGCCTTTCCGCCGTCGGGCACGGCAACTACCTTATATTCGGAAGACAAGCTGTCCACCAGATACTCCCTCATATCCGCATCGTCCTCCGCCAGAAGAAGGACATTCCTCCCGGCACGTTCCGTTTCTTCATGCACAGCCCCGGTAGCGGCCTGAGCTTCTTCCCGGCCGTCAGCCTTCGCTTCCACCGCCACGCTCGCCTTTATCCTCTGCGGGAAAGTTACCGTAAACGTAGTTCCCTGCCCTTCCACGCTACTGAAAGAGATGGTGCCGTGATGCTGTTTCACAATGCGGCGCGTAATCATCAGACCGATACCCGAACCGGTTTCCTCAAAGTTCATGGCATTCTGGGCTCTATAATATTCGTGAAAAATATTGCCCTGCTCCTCTTTCGGAATGCCGATACCCGTATCCTTCACTTCAATAGTCCACTTCTTTCTTGCAGTCTTCACCAGTATATGGATGACTCCCTTCTCTGTATACTTCAAGGCATTGGAGAGCAGATTGTCTATGATATGATCCATCTTCTCCCGGTCAATCCAAACCTTGGGCATATCCGGCTCCACCTCCAACTCTATCCCGACGCTCTTCTGCATGGCGGCTAAGTGAAACTCCGCCATTTTTTCCTCCAGATAAGCCTTAATGTCGTATGGAGAAACCTTCAAACACTCCTCGGCATGCAGTTCCGTTTTCTGCAACTCAAGCAGTTGAGTAATCATTCCCATCAGTTTTTCCACATTCTTCATTGCCACCGCAACGGTTTTCTTACCCTGCTCCGGAAGTCCCTCCTGCGCTTCGAGCTCACTCAGCGGAGCCTTTATTAAAGTAACCGGTGTACGGATATCATGGGCTATACTGATAAAGGAACGTATCTTGTCCCTTATACGCCCCTCGTTCACCTTATGCCTCCTATACTGCACAAACATGCAGACAAAGACAGACAACAAGATGAAATAGATGAGCAGCGCCCACCACGAAACCCAGTAAGGGTTATGAATGACAATGTCCAGACTTCTTTCTCCCACCTGCTGCCCGGTGTACTTATCAAATGCCCGCAAGCGGAATACATACTTACCGGACGAGAGATTCATATAGCTCACGTTCCGCACTGAATTGGAGTGTTCCCACTCCTCATTGTGATTTTCGAGCCTATACTCATACCTGATACGATGCGGGACTGCAAAGTTGATGGCAGAGAAGGAAATAGAGAAGGAGTTTTGATTATACTTCAAATCTATTTTCCGGGTATCATTGATATTCGTTTGCAAAAGAGAGCCTTTCATTCCCGCTTTGACCGATTCATAAAGCAGTTTAAAGTCTGTCAGAATCAGCTCAACGGGTGCATGAGTCCCCAAGTCCAAAGACGGGAGAAAGGAAAGAACCCCTTCTGCGGTGCCGAAAGCAAGACATCCATTCTTCAACTTAAGGGCAGCATTCGGATTGTAATATCCCCAGCTGACATCCAAAAAATCATTGGCACTGATGATAATATCCCGGGAGCAGTCCAAGCAATACAATTCCTTCTCCGTACTGAACCAGATACGCCCTTCGTTATCCTCCAGCAGGCTGTTGATGGAATTGGAAACCAGATTGTCATCTACGGTATAGGCATGCGCCTCTTTCCCATCCGGCCCAACACGTATAAGGCCTTCCCCGTCTGTAGCCAGCCAGGTATCGCCGGATGAGGACTGCATCAGGCAACGGACAGGATAATGCAGAGAGATGTCTCCAAACGTCTGATGCCACTGCGTGTCTCCCGACTTCTTATCAAAGACGGCCAACCCGCTGCAACCGGCAATCAGTAATGAGCCCCCCTTACCCGGCTTTATGTCACCTATGCAATCAATCGGGTAATATGTATAAGTATCCGTCCGTATATCGTAACGGGTAAACTCTCCTTCAATACCACCGAACCAGACATAATCCCCTTCCGCATAAATGGCATAAACATAGTCGGTGGCCATTCCCTTCTCCGGATGTGCATTTCTTTTCTCTTTCTTCTGTACCCGTCCGGTCTGTTTATCAATACAATAGACACCGATACCATAGCCACCTACCCAGATGTTTCCCCCGGAGTCTTCGGCAAGCGCCAATACCACTTTGCCACTATATTCCGTACCGTCCAGATAGTGGGTCCATTTGCGTGACCGAGGTTGATAGAGGCTGACGCCGTTGTTTGTACCATACCAATAATCTCCCTCCGAGTCCTGAAACATCACATTTACATGGTCCGACTTCAGGGAATTATCATTATTGCGTTCGTGCCTGATTCTATAGACATCCGGCATCTCCGGATCCAGATAGCTGATGCCATTCGTAGAAGTGCCAATCCATACAACTCCGGATTCATCCACACAAATATCGGATACCGTATTACCACTCAAGCTTTTGTCATCATCCCCGTTATTCATATAATGGTTCAAAAGTTCTCCGGTAGCGACATCCATGCAAAAAACACCTGCACCGTCGGCTCCCACCAGCAGCAAATTATCCTTTGTCCTTGCAAACGAACGGATAGGCACATGAGGAATCCGGTCATTCAAGGAATGTATTTGCCCTTCGGGACCGTCAAGCACAAATACGCCGTTTGAAAAGGTACCGATGAACAGCTTCGCTCCGAAGACATAGAGCGATTCCACATGCATCTCTGTATGCAGGTCAACCGGCCTCGTCTCAAAAGACGAAGAACCTGCCGCTCCTGCCTTCGTCAGCCGGAAGACACCCTTGTCGGTGCCTGCAAAAAACACTTCATCTTCCATTTGGACTATGCAACGGACAGATTGCCCCTTCAATCCGGCAAAAGACAGCCCTGCACTTTCTTCCCAAGAATAAAGCCCCTTCGACATACACAACCACAAACGGTTTTCGTCATCAAACAGCATATTATACAATACCGGAGAAGGCAGGTAATCGGCCAAGTCCACACGCAATTGGAAAGAGTCCGTCAGTTTGTTGTATGCATAGATTTTTCCATTCTTCAATGCAACCCAGACAATACCCTCCTTATCACACATCATGGTAGTGGAAGACTGGATATTGTCCCTGGAATCAACCATTCCGTCCAGCTTGTAATGCTTGATTTCATTCCCGTCATAACGATCTATCCCGACATGAGTATACACCCAGACAAATCCGGCTGAATCCTTGTTTATCTGGAATACTTGCCGACTGCCCAATCCCTCCTTGATACCCAAGGTGCGGAATGAACCGGCAAACAAGTCAGCGGACAAAAAAACGAACACCCATAACAGCAGAAATGTACATGCAACGGATTTATATGGAAACGGATATGGAGCAGACATAGGTCATATATTGTTTTTCGGATGCAATATTACGCATAAATATAAAAAAAACGGTCGAAAAACTATCCGAATAGGTTCGATTTCTATTACTTTTGCCTTCCGAAACCAACAAATCATGAGAAGCCATGCTCAGTAAGTTCAAATTAAACCAGCTCTATTTCAAGGACACACAGTTTGCCAACCTCATGACACGGCGCATTTTCAACGTCCTTCTGATAGCCAATCCTTACGATGCTTTCATGCTGGAAGATGACGGCCGCATCGACGAAAAGATATTCAATGAATACACTTCGCTCTCCTTGCGCTACCCTCCCCGTTTCACGCAGGTTTCCACTTGCGAGGAGGCGCTGACACAGCTGTCCTCCATCTCTTTCGACCTCATCATCTGCATGCCGGGCACGGGAGACAACGACAGCTTCGACGTGGCACGATACATCAAAAACCTGTATGAACAGATTCCGATGGTGATACTTACCCCTTTCAGCCACGGCATCACCAAGCGTATTGCCAATGAAGACCTCAGTCCCTTTGAGTATGTGTTCTGCTGGCTGGGAAACACCGACTTGCTGGTTTCCATCATCAAGCTGATAGAGGACAAGATGAACCTGGAGCACGACGTCAACGAAGTGGGTGTGCAGCTCATCCTGCTGGTGGAAGACGGCATCCGCTTTTACTCCTCCATCCTGCCCAATCTGTATAAATTCGTATTGAAGCAGAGCCAGGAATTCTCTACCGAAGCACTGAATGCCCACCAGCGCACACTGCGCATGAGGGGACGTCCCAAAATTGTACTGGCACGTACCTATGAAGAAGCCTTTGGCATCTACCAAAAATATAAGAATAATATATTAGGTGTCATCACCGACGTACGCTTCCCCCGCGTAGAACGGGGCGAGAAGGACGGACTGGCCGGTATCAAGCTCTGTGCCGCCATCCGCAAGGAAGACCCGTTTGTACCCCTTATCATACAGTCCAGCGAATCGGACAACGTAGCGTATGCAGCCAAATACGATGCCGCCTTCATCGACAAGAATTCCAAAAAGATGGATGTGGACCTGCGCCGTATTGTATCAGACAATTTCGGTTTCGGCGACTTTATCTTCCGCAACCCGGACACGCTGGAAGAGATTGCCCGCGTAAAGAATCTCAAAGAGCTGCAGAACATTCTTTTTGCTGTTCCGGCAGAATCATTCCTTTACCACATCAGCCGCAACCACGTCAGCCGCTGGCTCTACTCGCGTGCCATGTTTCCCGTGGCAGAGTTCCTGCGGCCCATCACCTGGAATAGCTTGCAAGACGTGGATGCCCACCGTAAAATTATCTTCGAGGCTATCGTGAAATACCGCAAGATGAAAAACCAGGGAGTAGTGGCAGTCTTCAGGCGCGACCGCTTTGACCGATACTCCAACTTTGCCCGTATTGGCGACGGTTCGCTGGGAGGCAAGGGGCGCGGACTGGCTTTCATCGACAACCTGGTGAAGCATCACCCCGAGTTCGAAGAGTTTGAGAATGCCCGTGTCGCCATCCCCAAGACCATCGTGCTCTGTACCGATGTGTTCGACGAGTTTATGGATACCAACAATCTGTATCAGATAGCCTTGTCCGATGCCGACGATGACGTCATCCTGCGCTACTTCCTCAAAGCAAAGCTGCCCGACCGCCTGGTGGAGGACTTCTTCACCTTCTTCGACGTGGTGAAGTCGCCGCTTGCCATCCGTTCGTCCTCGTTGTTGGAAGACTCGCACTACCAACCCTTCGCCGGCATCTACAACACCTACATGATTCCCTATCTGGACGACAAGTACGAGATGCTGCGCATGCTGAGCGATGCCATCAAGGGAGTATATGCTTCGGTCTACTTCCGCGACTCGAAGGCATACATGCAGGCAACGAGCAATGTTATCGACCAGGAAAAGATGGCTGTCATCCTACAAGAGGTAGTGGGCAACCAGTATGGTGACCGCTACTACCCCAGCATGTCCGGCGTGGCACGTTCGCTCAACTACTACCCCATCGGCGACGAGAAGGCAGAAGAAGGTATCGTCAATCTGGCGCTCGGTTTAGGTAAATACATCGTGGACGGCGGCATGACGCTCCGCTTCTCGCCCTATCACCCCAACCAGGTGCTGCAAACCAGCGAAATGGAGATTGCCCTCAAAGAGACTCAGACCCGCTTCTATGCCCTCGACCTGCGCAATGCCGGTCACGACTTCTCCATCGACGACGGCTTCAACCTGCTGAAACTGCACGTCAAAGAAGCGGAAAAGGACGGAGCACTGAACTACATAGCCTCCACCTACGACCCTTACGACCAGATTATCCGCGACGGGCTTTATCCCGGCGGACGCAAAGTCATCACCTTTGCCAACATCCTGCAACACGACGTATTCCCCCTGCCACGCATCCTGCAACTGGCTTTGAAATACGGAGAGCAGGAGATGCGCCGTCCCGTAGAGATAGAGTTTGCCGCCACCATGAGCCGTGAGAAGGACAAAACCGGCACCTTCTACCTGCTGCAAATCCGCCCGATAGTCGACACCAAGGAGATGCTGGATGAAGACCTTACCGCCATTCCGGACGACCAGGTACTGCTCCGTTCCAACAACTCATTGGGACATGGCATCATGAACGAGATACATGACATTATCTATGTGAAGACAGACGACTATAGTGCCTCCCACAACCAGGAGATTGCCTGGGAGATAGAGAAGCTGAACCAGCAGTTCCTGGACGAAGGCCGCAACTATGTCCTTGTAGGTCCCGGACGCTGGGGTAGCAGTGACACCTGGCTCGGCATCCCCGTGAAGTGGCCGCACATCAGCGCTGCCCGCGTGATAGTGGAAGCCGGACTGACCAACTACCGGGTAGACCCCAGCCAGGGAACCCACTTCTTCCAGAACCTGACCTCCTTTGGAGTGGGATACTTTACCATCAACGCCTTTATGAATGACGGCGTATACAACCAGGAATTCCTGAATACACAGCCTGCCGTACACGAGACGAAGTACCTGCGGCATGTACATTTCCACCAGCCGATGGTGGTAAAGATGGATGGCAAGAAGAAACTGGGAGTGGTGCTGATGCCCGAAGAATAAATCAGTCCGTCAGCCGGTGCAGCACAATCATCACCACCTCTGCGGGAGCAAACATGCGGATGGCCTTCTGCGAAGTGCCGATGCCGTTGGTGACAATCATCGGGATGTTCTTTGAGTTGTACTTCAGCCCGGAGAGGAACCGCTGCCCGTAGTGCGAGGGGACTATCGGTGCATAAAGCCCGAACAGCGTCACCTGCCCGCCATGCGTGTGTCCGGCCAGGATGAGATCGGAGTTTGTCACCGGGACGTCCTCGGCATAGTCTGGCGTATGCGTCAGCAGGATTACGAAATCGTCGGGCGAAAGGCCGAGTGTGGGCGATGTGCCGTTCTTGCCCAAGTCGAAAGGATTGCGCACGCCCGCCACAAGAATCCGCTCACCGCCACGCCGCAGGGTGTCCACCTTATGCTCCAGCAGATGCATGCCATAATGCCTCATTTCGCGCACGATGTCGTCATAGCAAGCCTCGTAGTCATTGTTGCCAAGCACGGCATAGGTGCCCAACGGCGTCTTCACTTGCGCCAGGGCAGCCATGACGGGCGGCACGTACTGGCAGCCTTCGTGAAAGTCACCGCCAATCAGCAGCACGTCGGCCTTCTGGTCTATGAGCAGGCGGACCAGGTCCTTCAATCCCTCCTCCTTCAGCAGGCTTTTGTAGTGCAGGTCGGAGACAAAGGCGATGCGGAAGCCCTCGAAGGCGGCAGGCACGTCGCGATGCGTGAAGTCGTACGTCTTAATGCGGCTGACGCCCTTATAGGCCGAGCCTACGTGGGTGGTTTTCGATGTGATTCTTGTACCTCGCTGCACAATTACCTTTTGTACCGGTGCCGTTTTCTTTATCTGCTGTTTCTTTACCTCGCCCTTCGCCGGCTGGCGGCGGACATTACGCAAATCAGACTGGTCAAAGGTGAACATCGGCGAAAGGCGGGCAGGCAACCCGATAGTATCGCCAAGCTGCGTGCTGTCTGCCTGCATGACTGGCTGCGGCAACGACACGGTAATCATCCGCTTGGAACGGCAGGAAGACAAGAGCAGCAGAGAAAGAATGGATATGTAGACTAACTTCTTCATCATAAGTGGGTACAAATATAGGGATTTTCAGTATTTTTGCTGGCAGATGCCGAACTAAATTGGAACTACGATGAACGAGATTAAACAGAATTCACCCTACGCATGGTTTCTCGCCGCCCGCCCCAAGACGTTGACGGGAGCCATCATCCCGGTATTGCTGGGCAGTGCCCTTGCCTTCAGCGACGGACAGTTCAAGACCGCACCCGCCCTGCTGTGCGCCCTCTTTGCCTGCGGCATGCAGATTGCCGCCAACTTTATCAACGACCTCTTCGACTTCCAGAAAGGGACCGACCGTCGGGAAGACCGGCTGGGGCCGCAGCGCGCCTGCGCCGAAGGTTGGATTACGCCGGCAGCCATGAAAACCGGCATCGGCATCGCACTGACACTGTCGTGCCTGGCAGGGCTGGCAGTGCTGTTCACCGTCTGGGGGCAGCTGCCCCACGGAGGCTGGGAACTGGTGGTGCTGGGCGTGGTGTGCATACTGTTTGCTTTCCTCTATACCACGCTGCTCTCCTATCGGGGCTGGGGCGACGTACTGGTGCTGGTGTTCTTCGGCTTCGTGCCCGTATGCGGCACCTACTACGTGCAGGCCTATACGCTGAATATGGATGTGGTGGTGCTGTCGCTCGTCAGTGGCCTCGCCATAGACACCTTGCTGATGGTGAACAACTATCGCGACCGCGAGCAGGATGCCGTGAGCGGCAAGTGTACGCTGGTGGTACGCTACGGCAAGAAGTTCGGTGAGAATATGTATCTGGCACTGGGCATCGCCGCCGTGCTGCTCTGCTTCTGGTTTGTCTACACGGGCAAGCTGACTCCGCTGGAATTTATCTGGGCTCCCTGCGTCTATCTCTATATGCACGCACTGACGTGGCGCAAAATGATACAGATAGGTAGCGGTAAAAAGCTGAACAGCATACTGGGCGAGACGTCGCGCAATATGCTGTTCTTAGGATTACTGTTAGCGGTGGCGCTGAATTGAGAGGTTAGAGGTTAAGGATTAGCGGTTAGACCCTAATCCCTAAACCTTAACCTCTACCTCCATACATCTGTTCGTAATACTTCTGATAATCACCGCTGGTCACTTCTTCCACCCACGGCTGGTTGTTCAGGTACCATTCAATGGTCTTGACGATGCCGACCTCGAACTTCGTCTCCGGATACCAGCCCAGGGCATTGGTAATCTTTGTGGGGTCGATGGCATAACGCTGGTCGTGACCTAGGCGGTCTTTGACGAAGGTGATAAGGTCTTCGTTTATCCAGCTGATGTCAATCGTGCCGTCGGCGGCTTTTACTTGTTTCTTCAGCACTGCACGGTAACGGGGTTCTTCCTCCATCAAGCGGCGGACGGTGGCAATAGTCAGCTTCACGATTTCAAGATTGGTCTTTTCGTTGTGACCGCCTACGTTGTAGACTTCGCCTTCCACACCCTCGCGGACAACCAGGTCGATAGCTTTGCAGTGGTCTTCCACGTAGAGCCAGTCACGCACGTTACTGCCGTCGCCATAGACGGGGAGGTTCTTGCCTTCGAGAATATTCTTGATGATAAGCGGAATCAGCTTTTCGGGGAAGTGATAAGGACCGTAGTTGTTGGAACAGCGGGTGATAGTGACGGGCATCTTATAGGTGTCGTGATAGGCCATCACTACCATATCGGCACTCGTCTTGCTGGCGCTGTAAGGGCTGTGCGGGCAGAGCGGGGTTTGCTCTGTGAAGTAGCCTTCGGCACCAAGTGAGCCGTAAACTTCGTCGGTAGACACTTGATGGTAACGAACGCCTTTGCGCCAAGTGGGATAACCGGACTCGTCCTTGCCCGTGACCCAGGCACGGCGGGCGGCGTCGAGCAGGTTTTGTGTACCCAGGATGTTGGTCATCAGGAAAAGCTGGGGATTCTCTATGCTACGGTCTACGTGGCTCTCGGCAGCAAAATTCACTACGTAATCGAATTTATACTTGGCAAACAGTTCGTCGGCAAGCACGCGGTCGCAGATGTCACCTTTTACAAAAAAGCAACGTTCATCGTCAATGTCATTGGCAATGGTGCCCAGATTGCCTGCGTAGGTCAAGGCATCCAGTATCACCACTTTAATATCATTATGTTTTGCCAGGATATATTTAATATAGTTGGCGCCGATAAAACCGGCGGCACCGGTTACGAGATAAGTCTTCATGAGAATTAAAAATTATAAATTAAAAATTAAAGTCAGCGGGCCTTTATAGGAGAACTATTCTCCTTCTCTTTTTGGGGAACAAAGAGTTCATCGCTTCGATTCAGCCAGTTCCATCAGGTATTTGCCATATTCGGTCTTGCCAAGCTGTTCACCCAAGCGATACAGGCGGTCTACATCTATCCAGCCCTTGCGCCAGGCAATCTCTTCGATACAGCTCACGCGGAAGCCTTGACGGTTCTGGATGGTGGCGACAAAATTGCTGGCTTCCAGCAGGCTGTCGCAGTTGCCGGTGTCGAGCCAGGCAAAACCGCGACCGAAAAGCTCCACTTTCAGCGTGCCCTCGTCCAGATAGAGACGGTTGAGGTCGGTAATTTCGTATTCGCCGCGGGCAGAGGGCTTCAAGGAGGCAGCTTTCTCTGTCACGGTGGAGTCGTAGAAGTACAGTCCGGGGACGGCATAGTTGCTTTTAGGGTTGGCAGGCTTTTCTTCCAGCGAGACGGCTTTGCCGTTGGCATCAAACTCCACTACACCGTAGGCACGGGGGTCCTTGACGTAATAACCAAAGATGCAGGCACCCTTGTCTATGGAAGCGGCACGCTTCAGCATGGCGGAGAAGCCTTGACCGTAGAACATGTTGTCGCCCAGAATAAGGCAGCCCGGTCCGCCGTCCAAGAACTCTGCACCCAGCACAAAGGCTTGTGCCAGTCCGTTGGGATTCTCTTGTATCTTATAGGAAAAGGACATACCGAGTTCTTCACCGGTTCCCAGCAGCTCGCGGAACATGGGTAAGTCACGTGGAGTAGAGATAATAAGCACTTCGCGAATTCCCGCCAACATCAGTGTAGAGAGCGGGTAGTATATCATCGGCTTGTCGTAGACGGGCATTATCTGCTTGGAGATAGCCTTGGACAACGGATAGAGACGAGTGGCACTGCCACCTGCAAGAATAATTCCTTTCATATTTCAGTTCTTTTTCGGTGATACTTCAAAATGGAGAATAAAATAAGAAGGAGGACGATGCCCCACGGCTCTACTTGCTATTCGGGTACAAAGATAATGGAAAAATTCGATTAAGTGAAGGCTTGGTTTCATCTTTTTACTTCATTGCTTTGCTTACTCCGGTACATTGTTTTGCTTACTTCAGTGCGTAACGGCCGTCACCCCTTGATGAAACGGTCTTTACCTCAGCGTGTAACGACCTTTACCAAATAGTGTAACGGCCTTTACCCAATAGCGTAACAACCTTTACATTAGCATGTAACGGCTTTTACACTATAGCGCAAGCAATCGGTAAATACAATCCATTGAAAATAAACAAACTACATCATCGGTCAGCAAGTTCTATCACCTCCAAATCTTTAAACGTTCCCCCATCAACCGCAAAGCGTACCATCGTACGCACCTTATGGAAACCTTGAATGCCCGCAGCGCCCGGATTGATGTGGAGTACATCCAACGTCTTGTCATACTTCACCTTCAGTATATGCGAGTGCCCGCTGATGAACAGCTTTGGGGGACGCACCAGAATGCTGCCCTTGATGGAAGGGTCGTAGTTGCCGGGATAACCGCCGATATGCTTCATCAGCACCTCCGCCCCATCCACCGTGAAACGGAGAATCTGCGGATAGAGCTGCCGTATCTCCTGCCCGTCAATATTGCCATACACGGCACGGAAGGGACGGAAAGCCGCCAGCTTCTGTGCCACTTCCAGCGAACCGATGTCACCGGCATGCCATATTTCGTCACAGCCCTCAAAATATTGCAGGTACTTTTCATCCCAGTAGCCATGCGTATCCGATAATAAACCAACTTTTGTCATCTTTCCTTTGTTTATTAAGACAAAGGTAATTATATTTGGGAAGAATACAATGTGGTAATGTGCTAATATGCCACATTAACACCTTAACACCATGGACAACAGATATTTCAAACGTGACATCAGCTGGCTTTCCTTCAACTACCGCGTACTGCTGGAAGCGGAAGACGAGACATTGCCGCTATACGAACGCATCAACTTTATTTCTATATACTCTTCCAATCTGGAAGAATTCTACAAGATACGCGTAGCCGACCATAAGGCCATAGCCACCGGAGCCTCGCAAAGCGATGAAGAGACTATGCAGTCTGCCGCCGAACTGGTAGATGAAATCAACCAAGAAGTCAATCGCCAACTGGAGGAACGTATCCGCATCTACGAACAGAAGATACTGCCCGCCCTGCGGAAACATCACATCATATTCTATCAAAGCCGCAACGTAGAACCGTTTCACCGCGACTTTGTGCGCAGCTTCTTCCGCGAAGAGATATTCCCCTATCTGGCCCCGGTGCCCGTAAGCAAGGACAAGGTGATTTCATTCCTGCGCGACAACCGTCTCTATCTAGCCGTACGGCTTCATCTGAAAGGAGCTCCCGCCAGTTCTCCAAACCGCATCCAGTATTTCGTGATGAAACTGCCGTACAGCAAAGTGCCGCGCTTCATCCAGCTGCCCAAGGTGGGGAAAGACTATTATCTGATGTTCATTGAAGACATCATCAAGGCCAATCTGGATACCATCTTCCCCGGTTATGAAGTGGACAGCAGTTATTGCATCAAGATTTCACGCGATGCGGATATTCTGATAGACGATGCCGCCAATACCTCCGAAATCATCGAGCAGGTGAAGAAGAAGGTAAAGAAACGCAAGATAGGCGCCGTGTGCCGTTTTGTATACGACCGCGCCATGCCCCAGGACTTCCTCGACTTTCTGGTAGATGCCTACCGCATAGACCGCCGGGAGCTGGTGCCGGGAGACAAGCACCTCAACATGGAGGATTTGCGGCATCTGCCCAATCCCAACCAAAGCGTACGTCCCATCAAGAAACCCCAGCCCATGAAGCTGACCTGCCTGGACGAACGCGAATCCGTCTTCCGCTATGTGGAGAAGAAGGACCTGCTGCTGCATTATCCCTACCACTCCTTCGACCACTTCATCCATTTTCTATATGAAGCCGTCCACGAGCCCACCGTGCGTGAAATCATGGTGACCCAGTATCGCGTGGCAGAGAACTCCACCGTCATCAACACCCTAATAGCCGCCGCACAGAACGGAAAGAAAGTCACCGTCTTTGTGGAACTGAAAGCCCGCTTCGACGAAGAAAACAACCTCGCCACCGCCGAGATGATGAAAGCCGCCGGCATCAACATCATTTTCAGCATACCAGGACTAAAGGTACATGCCAAAGTAGCCCTCGTGCTACGCCGCGACAAGGAAGGGCGCAAACTGACAAGCTACGCCTACATCAGCACCGGCAACTTCAACGAAAAGACCGCCACCCTCTATGCGGACAGCGGACTATTCACCTGCAACCCGGTGATTGTAAACGACCTGCACAACTTGTTCCGTACTCTGCAGGGAAAGGAAAATCCAGTGTTCCACCGCCTGCTTGTGGCCCGCTTCAACCTGATTCCTGAACTGAACCGCCTCATCAATCACGAAATAGAACTGACCCGGCAAGGCAAGCAAGGACGGATTATCCTAAAAATGAATGCCCTGCAAGACCCCGCCATGATAGACCGCCTCTACGAAGCCTCGCAAGCCGGTGTAGAGATAGACCTCATTGTCCGCGGCATCTGCTGCCTCATCCCCGGGCAGGAGTACAGCCACAACATCCGCGTGACACGCATCGTGGATACCTTTCTGGAACATGCCCGTGTGTGGTACTTCGGCAACGGCGGCGCACCCAAGCTCTTCCTCGGCTCGCCGGACTGGATGCGGCGTAACTTGTACCGCCGTATCGAAGCCGTCACCCCCATTCTGGACCCGGACTTGAAGCAAGAGCTCATCGATATGCTATCCATACAACTGTCGGACAAACGGAAAGCCTGCTTTGTGGACGACCGGTTGCGAAACCGCTGGAAGTCGTCGCGACCGCAAAAGGAGAAGGTACGGTCGCAATATAGCTTTTACGAATACTTGAAACAAGGGATTAAGGATTAACGATAATTATCAATCGTCAATTATCAATCGTCAATCGCTTTGTAACATTTCTGTAACATGTATGACATTTCCCTGCAACACCAAACTCTTTCCTTTGCAGCCGGAAATAAAATACATGTCTATGGAAACAATTTATCTGGGTATCGTCATCTTTCTGTTCGTACTCGCGATTTTCGACCTCGTGGTAGGTGTCAGTAATGATGCGGTCAATTTTCTTCAGTCGGCTGTCGGAGCAAAGGCAGCATCTTTCAAAACCATACTGTTCATTGCAGGCATTGGCGTCTTCATCGGTGCGGCACTCAGCAATGGCATGATGGACATTGCACGACACGGCATCTATCAACCGGAGCACTTCTACTTTGCCGAAATCATGTGCATTCTGCTTGCCGTCATGTTGACGGACGTCGTGCTATTAGATGTCTTCAACACTATGGGAATGCCTACCTCCACCACTGTATCCATGGTGTTCGAACTGTTGGGAGGTACGTTCGCACTGGCGCTCATCAAGGTCTATAACAGCGATACATTGGGACTGGGCGACCTCATCAATACAGACAAGGCACTGTCTGTCATCATGGCCATTTTTGTATCCGTAGCCATTGCCTTCTTCTTCGGTATGCTGGTACAGTGGCTGGCACGTATCGTGTTCACCTTCAACTACAAGAAGAACATGAAATACAGCATCGCGCTGTTCGGTGGTATAGCTGCCACCAGCATCATCTACTTCATGCTGATAAAGGGGCTGAAAGACAGCTCATTCATGACCCCTGAAAACAAGCAATGGATACACGACAATACCGCATTGCTGATAACCGGTTTCTTTGTATTCTTCACCATACTGATGCAGATACTGCATTGGTGCAAGATAAATGTCTTCAAAGTAGTGGTTCTGATGGGTACTTTCGCCCTCGCTCTTGCCTTTGCCGGCAATGACTTGGTGAACTTTATCGGTGTCCCCCTCGCAGGATATTCCTCATTTATTGACTATACAGCCAATGGTACGGCCGCCGGCCCCGACGGATTCCTGATGTCCTCACTCCTCGGTGCAGCCAAAACCCCGTGGTATTTCCTTATCGGTGCAGGCGCCATTATGGTTTATGCACTCTGCACATCCAAGAAAGCCCACAACGTTATCAAGACTTCCGTGGACCTTGCCCGCCAGGATGACGGTGAAGAGAACTTCGGAAGTACCCCGATAGCCCGTACGCTGGTACGCTTCAGCATGACTCTGGCTAACGGAATATCCAAAACGATGCCCGAAAGCAGCAAGCGGTGGATGAACACACGCTTCCAGAAGGATGAAGCCATCATAGCCGACGGCGCCGCTTTTGACTTGGTTCGCGCCTCCGTCAATCTCGTATTGGCTGGTCTGCTCATCGCCTTGGGAACTTCCTTGAAACTTCCCCTTTCCACCACTTACGTCACCTTTATGGTAGCCATGGGTACATCGCTTGCCGACCGTGCCTGGGGACGTGATTCGGCGGTATTCCGCATTACGGGTGTGCTCAGCGTTATCGGCGGTTGGTTCATCTCTGCCGGAGCAGCGTTCACCATCTGTTTCTTCGTAGCACTGATTATCCATTTCGGCGGTACGGTTGCCATCCTGGCACTGATTGGTCTGGCAGTCTTCATGCTGATTCGTAGCCAAGTGATGTACAAAAAGCGCAAGGAGAAAGAAAAAGGCAACGAGACCCTGAAACAGTTGATGAAGAGTACGGACAACAATGAAGTCATCGAATTGCTCCGCAAGCATACCCGTGAAGAACTGGTGAAGATTATGGAATTCACAGAAGAGAATTTTGAACGTACCGTCACTTCCTTCCTACACGAGAATCTACGCGGACTGCGTCGTGCCATGGGCTCAGTAAAATTCGAAAAACAACTCATCAAGCAGATGAAGCGTACCGGAACACTTGCCATGTGCCGTCTCGACAACAATACCGTACTGGAAAAAGGACTCTATTACTATCAAGGCAACGACTTTGCCAGCGAACTGGTGTACAGCGTAGGCCGTCTTTGCGAACCTTGCTTAGAGCACATAGACAATAACTTCAATCCGCTGGATGCCATTCAGAAAGGAGAATTTACAGACGTAGCCGAAGACATCTGCTATCTGTTACAAGTATGCCGCCACAAGCTGGAAACGAACAATTATGATGAACTGGAAACAGAGATTCGCAAAGCCAACGACCTCAACGGACAGTTGTCTCACCTGAAACGCGAAGAGCTGCAACGCATCCAAAGCCAGAGCGGCAGCATCAAAGTCAGCATGGTATACCTGACTATGATACAAGAAGCCCAGAACGTAGTGACCTACACCATCAACCTGATGAAAGTAAGCCGCAAGTTCCAAGTAGAAAAAGAAGAGTTATAAGTTATGAGTTATAACGCATGGTACATAACATGCAACTTATAACTCATAACTCCTTAAGCCCCATCTTCTCCGCCCGTTGCAACATAAATGCACGGGCGGCTTCGTATTCATTGGGAATGATGCCGTCCAAAATGGCATCCTTAATGGCACTCTTCAAGGCACCTACCTGCTGGCAAGGAGAAAGGCCGAAAGTCTTCATGATTTCTTCACCACTGACCGGAGGCTGGAAATTACGGATACGGTCGCGTTCCTCCAAATCCTTCAGCTTCTGGCGTACCAACTGAAAATTATTAAGGAAGCGTTTCTTACGCTCCATATTCTTGGAAGTAATGTCGGCTTCGCACAGTGTCATCAGGTCGTCTATATCATCACCTGCCTCAAACAAGAGACGACGCACTGCCGAGTCGGTCACTACATCATCCGCTATCACAATGGGACGCATGTGCAGGCTCACCATTTTCTGCACATATTTCATCTTCTCATTCATAGGGAGCTTCATCTTGCGGAAAATATCGGGTATCATCTTCTCGCCAATGAAATTATGGTTATGGAACGTCCAGCCCGCACGGGGTTCCCAACGCTTGGTGGCAGGCTTGGCTATATCATGCAGAAGAGCTGCCCAGCGTAGCCAAAGGTTGTCGGTCTTCTTGCTGATGTTGTCGAGTACTTCGAGCGTATGGTAGAAATTGTCCTTATGGGCGCGTCCATTGCGCGTCTCCACGCCTTGCAGCCTGACAAGTTCCGGGAATATCAGTTCCAGCAGACCACAGCGGTCCAGCTCAATGAATCCCTTAGACGGAATAGGTGACAAGATGATTTTGTTCAGTTCGTCTGCAATGCGTTCTTTGGAGATGATGGAGATGCGTTCGCGATTACGCTCCAGAGAATCGAATGTCTCATCGTCAATATAGAATCCCAGCTGGGTGGCAAAACGGACACAGCGCATCATGCGCAAAGGGTCATCACTGAAAGTTATATCAGGGTCGAGGGGAGTCCGGATGGTCTTTTCCTTCAAGTCTCCAATACCGCCAAAGGGGTCGACCAACTCGCCATAACGCACCCGGTTCAGGCAAACAGCCAGTGCATTGATGGTAAAATCACGGCGGTTCTGGTCATCCTCCAATGTACCGTCCTCTACAATAGGCTTGCGGGAATCGTGTGTATACGATTCTTTTCTTGCACCCACAAACTCAACTTCCGTACCATAGTACTTCAATTGTGCCGTACCGAAATTCTTGAAGACGGAAACATGCGCCCCACGCCCCAGACGCTTACCCAGCGCCTCGGCCATGGCAATGCCACTGCCTACCACCACCACATCAATATCCTTGGAAGGACGTTGCAGGAAAATATCACGTACATATCCACCGACTACGTAACATTCCAATCCCAATTCATCAGCCGTTTCGGATATCCGCTTGAATATATCATCACTAAAATATTGCTTCAGTTCTTCTGCCGTCAAATCTATCATAAATAATGCGCTAATGTAATGAATACGCAAATGTGTTAATGGTCTATTAGCACATTTGCACATTAAAATGCTGCAAAGATAAAGATATTATTTCTATTTTTGTGGACTCTAACTCCAAGAACAACAAATATGAAAAAAGTAATACTCCTTGCATGCCTATGCTGTACACTCTTCTCTTGCGAAGATGTGGAGAAGAAGGCCGGTGAAAAACTACAAGCTGCCCGCGAAGCGTTTGAACTCGGCAACTACAATGAAGCGAAGATTCTGATTGACAGCATCAAGATGCTCTATCCCAAAGCGTTTGAAACTCGCCGTGCAGGCATCGGCCTGATGCAGGAAGTGGAACTGAAAGAGCAGGAAAAGAGCCTGGTCTATCTGGACAGTATGCTTCAAGCCAAGCAAAAGGATTTCGATGCAATCAAAGGGAAATACACTTTTGAAAAAGATGCCGAATACCAGAATATCGGCAATTACCTTCATCCTTCCCAAGTGATAGAAAAAAATCTGCATCGCTCTTTCCTTCGCTTCCAGGTAGACGAAAACGGAGTCATGAGCATGACTTCCATTTATTGCGGAGCCCATAATATCCACCATGTGGCCGTCAAAGTCACTGCTCCCGATGGTAGCTTTGCCGAAACACCCGCCGCCAAAGACAGCTACGAAACCACTGACCTCGGTGAAAAGATTGAAAAGGCAGACTTCAAACTGGGAGAAGACGGAAACGTCATGGGGTTCCTTTATCTGAACAAGGACAAGAATATCAAAGTCAACTATCAAGGGGAACGCCCCTATTCCATCACCATGACTGCCGCCGACCGCCAGGCCCTTGCCAGCATCTACGAACTGGCACAACTGCTGTCATCCATGACGGAAATAAAGAAGAATATGGAAGAAGCCAATCTCAAAATCGAATTTGTAAAAAAGAAGATGGAAGAGAGAAAAGACAATGCACAAGAATAAAAAGAAGGAAACCGGATGATATATTCATTACTTAGTCATCCGGTTCCCTTTTTATTATCAGTAAAGCCTTACCAAACCAATTTGGGTAAATAACGGCTCAGACATGTACGCAAAGCAGACAGAGTGATGGGTTTTACCAACACTTCCGAGGCTCCGCACTCCAAGGCTTTTTCGCGGTCGGCAGTAAAGGCGTAAGCGGTCTGCATGATGATGGGAAGTTCTTTATCCTTCTTGCGAATAATCACCGTAGCATCCAGCCCGTTCATAATAGGCATTTTTATATCCATCAGAATAGCTTCCGCCTTGTCGCGATTCTCTTCGAACAAATTTACAATATCCTCACCATTCTTTGCCCATAGTATCTCGCATTTCTTGCCGATAATAGCCTTTATCAGTTTAAAGTTACTATCATCATCTTCCGCAACCAGAATAAGCGGACGGTAATCTCCTGACACTTTTTCTATTTCCATGACCTATGCGTTTTGTTTATATAGGGGCAAAGATATAAAAAATAATAGATTTGCACTATCTTTGCAGCTCATTAAAAAAATATATAATGATTTCTATAGACGGACTGGCCGTAGAATTCGGCGGAACTACTTTATTCAGTGACATATCTTTCGTTATCAACGAAAAAGACCGTATCGCCCTGATGGGTAAAAATGGAGCGGGGAAAAGTACATTGTTGAAAATCCTGGCAGGTGTAAGACAACCTACCCGTGGAAAAATCTCAGCCCCCAAGGACAGTGTCATAGCTTACCTTCCACAGCACCTTATGACGGAAGACGGACGTACCGTATTCCAGGAAGCGGCGCAAGCCTTTGCCCACCTGCATGAAATGGAAGCTGAAATAGAGCGCCTCAACAAGGAACTGGAAACGCGTACCGACTACGAAAGCGACAGCTACATGGAACTTATCGAGAATGTCTCCGCCTTAAGCGAAAAGTTCTATGCCATCGACTCCACCAATTACGAGGAGGATGTGGAAAAAGCACTGCTCGGACTGGGCTTTGTACGCGAAGACTTCAACCGCCAGACCAGTGACTTCAGCGGCGGATGGCGCATGCGCATCGAGCTTGCCAAGCTGTTGCTGCAAAAGCCTGACGTGCTGTTGCTAGACGAGCCTACCAACCATCTGGACATAGAATCCATACAATGGCTGGAAGATTTCCTTATCAGCAATGGAAAGGCTGTCATCGTCATCAGCCACGACCGTAAATTCGTAGACAACATCACCACCCGTACCATTGAAGTGACCATGGGACGGATATACGATTACAAAGTAAACTACTCCAAATACCTGGAACTCCGCAAGGAACGCCGCGAACAGCAACAGAAAGCCTACGACGACCAGCAGAAGTTCATTGCCGAAACCAAGGAATTCATCGAACGGTTCAAAGGCACCTACTCCAAAACCCTGCAAGTGCAAAGCCGCGTAAAAATGCTGGAGAAGCTGGAACTGCTGGAAGTGGATGAAGAAGACACTTCAGCGTTACGCCTCAAATTCCCTCCTTCTCCCCGCTCAGGCAATTATCCCGTCATCATGGAGGGAGTAGGGAAAAGTTACGGTGACCATGTGGTCTTCAAGAATGCCAACCTCACCATAGAACGGGGAGACAAGGTTGCTTTCGTTGGTAAGAACGGTGAAGGAAAGTCAACGTTAGTGAAGTGCATCATGAAGGAAATAGAACATGAAGGCACCCTCACGATAGGACACAACGTGCAGATTGGATATTTCGCACAAAACCAGGCCTCATTGTTGGATGAGAACCTGACCGTATTCCAGACCATCGACGATGTGGCAAAAGGGGAAATCCGCAACAAGATACGCGACCTGCTGGGTGCCTTCATGTTCGGTGGCCCCGAAGAGTCCATGAAGAAGGTCAAGATGCTTTCCGGTGGAGAGCGCACGCGCCTCGCCATGATAAAGCTTTTGCTCGAACCGGTGAATCTGCTGATACTGGACGAACCGACCAACCATCTGGACATGAAAACCAAAGATATCCTGAAGCAAGCGTTACTGGATTTTGACGGTACCCTTATCCTCGTCAGCCACGACCGTGACTTCCTGGACGGACTGGTAAGCAAGGTATATGAATTCGGCAACAAACAAGTGAAAGAGCACTTGAGCGGCATCTACGAATTCCTTGAAAAGAAGAAAATGGACTCCCTCCGCGAACTGGAACGATAAGCATCTGCTAAACCCGGCGTCCGAACAAATGGCCGATACATATTGTTTTCATTTTACTAAACACTTAACTAAGAGATATTAAAATGAAACAATATGATGCCATCATAATAGGATTCGGCAAGGGCGGCAAGTTATTGGCCGCCGAACTGGCCGAACGGAATTGGAAAGTAGCCATCGTGGAACGTTCCCCTCAGATGTACGGAGGAACATGTGTAAACGTAGGATGTATCCCTACCAAAGCTCTGATTCACGAATCGGAATATGCGGAAAAAAGATACTATGACGATTATAAGAACCAGTCCAAACTGTATGCACTTGCCGTGGCGCGGAAAGACAAGCTTGTATCCTTCCTGCGTGAGAAAAATTATGAAAATGTAAAAAACAAGCCTAATATAACCCTCTATGACGGAACTGCTTCTTTCTTGTCCGAAAATACAATCCGTATAGTCTCCGGCAAGGACGAAACGATTCTTGAGGGAAAAGAGATATTCATCAACACCGGGTCCACCCCTATCCTGCCTGCCATCGACGGACTCAAGGAGAGCAAGTACGTATATACCAGTGAGACCTTGCTGCAATCGAACAAACTGCCCGCACACCTGCTCGTCATCGGCGGCGGTGCTGTCGGATTGGAGTTTGCCACTATGTATGCAGGCTTTGGAAGCCATGTCACACTGCTGGAAGCGGGAAACCGCTTTCTGCCTAAAGTGGACCGCGACATTGCCGCCTCCATGCTGGAAGCATTGAACCGAAAGCGTATCAATGTCCGGTTGAACGCCCGTGTCCAATCCGTGTACGACACAGCCGAAGGAATAACTCTGACCTATACGGACAGTGCAAACGGCACTCCCTACTACCTGAAAGGAGATGCCTTGCTGGTAGCCATCGGCCGCAAGCCTATGACTGCAGAGCTGAATCTGGAAAAAGCGGGTATACAAACAGACAAGCGGGGAGCCATCGTTGTCGACAACCAATTACGGACTACAGCCCCACACGTATGGGCCCTGGGGGACGTAAAAGGAGACGAACAGTTCGACAACTTGTCCATCGATGATTTCCGTATCATCCGTAATCAACTCTTTGAAAACAAAAAAAGGAGTACAAAAGACCGGTATCCAATCCCCTTTGCCATTTTCACCGACCCACCGCTGGCACATATAGGACTGACGGAAGAGGAAGCGATGAAGAACGGTTATTCCATACATGTGGCACGTATCCCTGCTGCCATGATTCCACGTGCCCGTACGCTACACAGCATAGACGGTATGCTCAAAGCTATTGTAGACATCCATACCGGACGGATTCTGGGTTGTACCCTACTTTGTGCCGATGCACCAGAAGTAATCAATACCGTAGCATCAATCATGAAAACGGGACAGCGTTACCATTTCCTGCGGGACTTCATTTTCACCCACCCCAGCATGAATGAGGGATTGAATATGTTATTCAAACCTTTTTAGCATTTTCTATTTGGTAATTAAGTCCTTAACCTCTATCTTTGCATCCGTCCAAAGATAGAGGAATGAAAAAGAAACAGTACATAACCTATATTCTTTTTTTCATCAGCTTGATAATGCTGGTGATACCCGTCATTCCCCACCATCATCATGCCGACGGAATGATATGCATGAAGAATGATATCACCGCCGATTGCTGCGGACACCGTCATAGCCCGGGCAACGAGCACTGCTGTTGCGACACGGGATGCATGACAACCCACTTTGTACAACAGACGCCCAGCTCTTCCAATGATGTGTGTTCACATCCGGATGCCTTGTGGACAGTCACCCTACTCATTGAACCTTTTTCCAAGTTACTCATCCTACCCGAGTTTGATATAAGCAGGCAGGAGTGTATCTATCTGGAATCTCTTCATAGTACATTTATCATATGTGCTACGGGACTTCGTGCCCCTCCGTCTCTTCTTGCTTAACTGTTACCGGAACATCACCGGGACAGATTTCTATCCGGCATAAGGAACAATGCAATTTGGTTGCACGCCCTATGCCCTAACTTTGTATTCAAAATCAAAAAGTAAGAACAAATATCATCATGAAAAAAGTTATTTTCATGGGAGTCTTGGGATTATTCCTTTTAGGCTCCTGCAACAGCAAGTCCGGAAACAGCCACGAAGGACATAATCACGAAACAGAAGAGCACAATCATGACGGACATGACCACGAAGGACATGACCACGAACATGAGGGACACAACCATGAGCACGAAAAGCAGGAAAACCATGCCGGAGGAAGCGATGAAATCATCCTGCCACCGGCAAAGGCACAAGCTGCCGGCGTAGCAGTCAGCACTGTCGAACCGGGTAGTTTCCACCAAGTCATCAAGACCAGCGGCCAGGTGATGGCAGCCCAGGGAGACGAGAGCGTAGCCGTAGCTACAGTAGCAGGCGTGGTTTCCTTCAAGGGAAAAGTTATCGAAGGAATGAGTGTCAGCAAAGGTACTCCTTTGGTGGTATTGTCATCCAAAAACATGGCCGACGGAGACCCGGTGCAGAAAGCCCGGATAGCCTACGAGGTTTCCAAAAAAGAATACGAGCGTATGAAAGCGCTTGTAGGCAACAAAATCGTATCTGAAAAGGAATTCGCGCAAGCCGAACAGATTTATGAAAATGCCCGTATCAGTTACGAGGCAGTCGCAAAGAACCATTCGGCAAGCGGCCAGGCGGTTGTTTCTCCCATCAGCGGTTATGTGAAGAATCTGTTGGTGAAAGAAGGGGACTACGTCAGCGTCGGCCAGCCGTTGGTAAGCGTCACCCAGAACCGTAAGCTTTTCCTGCGTGCGGATGTATCCGAAAAGTACTATCCTTACCTAAACAGCATCGGTTCTGCCAACTTCTGTACTCCTTATAATAATAAGGTATATACATTGAAAGAACTGGGCGGGCGCATGCTTTCTTATGGAAAGGCTTCGGATGAGAACGGATATTATGTACCCGTAACTTTTGAATTCGACAATAAGGGAGACGTTATTCCCGGCTCGTTTGTAGAAGTATTCCTATTATCCTCACCAATGGAGAACGTGTTGTCTCTTCCTCACAGTGCGCTGACCGAGGAACAAGGCAGCTTCTTTGTCTACCTGCAACTGGATGAAGAGGGCTACAAAAAACAGCTTGTCACCCTGGGTGCCGACAATGGCGAAAGTGTACAAATCCTTTCCGGCATAAAAGCAGGCGATCGCGTCGTAACCCAAGGAGCCTATCAAGTGAAGCTGGCATCGGCAACGAATGCTATTCCGGCACATAGCCATGAACACTAATCTCATGTACAATTTGACAATTTACAAAGTACCATTTCGCTATGCAGTATAAGGGTTACGTGACGAATGGGGAGTGTAAAGTCAGATAAACAAGAAATATTAGATAAAACAGCAAGTGCGGCTGACATTGCGCAGCCCAATTGTACATTGTAAATAGTAAATAAAAAGATGTTAAACAAAATAATTGGTTTTTCTCTTCAGAACCGCATCCTGGTGCTGGTAGCATCGGTGCTGTTGCTGATTGGCGGTACTTATACCGCCATGCATATGGAAGTGGATGTGTTCCCTGACCTCAATGCGCCGACCGTGGTCATCATGACCGAAGCAAATGGTATGGCAGCAGAGGAAGTGGAACAGCTGGTCACTTTTCCCGTAGAAACGGCTGTAAACGGTGCAACGGGTGTGCGCCGTGTACGCTCTTCCTCAACGAACGGTTTTTCTGTAGTCTGGGTAGAATTCGACTGGGATACAGATATCTATCTTGCCCGGCAGATTGTCAGTGAGAAGCTGGCAGTCGTCAGCGAATCCTTACCGGCCAACGTAGGCAAGCCGACACTAGGCCCACAATCGTCCATTTTGGGCGAGATGCTGATTGTAGGTCTGACAGCAGATTCGACCTCTATGTTGGATTTGCGTACCATTGCCGACTGGACCATACGTCCCCGCCTGCTCTCTACGGGCGGTGTGGCACAAGTAGCCGTACTGGGTGGCGACATCAAGGAATATCAAGTGCAGCTGGACCCGGAACGGATGCGCCATTACGGCGTAACATTGAGCGAAGTGATGAACATCACCCGCGAAATGAACTTGAATGCCAATGGTGGAGTGCTCTATGAATATGGCAATGAATATATCGTACGCGGCGTACTTTCTACCGACAAGGTAGACCAGATAGCCAAGGCCGTGGTGCGGAGCAACGGGGTCTCCGGTGCCCCTATCCTGCTGGAAGATATTGCCGACGTTCAAGTCGGAGCCAAACTTCCTAAACTGGGTACCGCCTCGGAACGCGGTAAGCATGCCGTACTGCTGACAGTCACCAAGCAACCCGCCACAAGCACGCTGGAGCTTACAGACAAACTGGAAGCTTCCCTGCAAGACCTGCAGAAGAATTTACCGGCAGACATAAAGGTTTCCACAGACATCTTCCGTCAAAGCCGTTTCATCGAAAGTTCCATCGGAAACGTTCAGAAGTCGTTGTTGGAGGGAGGTATTTTCGTTGTCATCGTGCTTTTCCTGTTCCTTGCCAACATACGTACCACAGTCATCTCGCTGGTGACACTGCCGTTGTCACTGATTGCCTCCATCCTTGCCCTGCACTATATGGGCTTTACGATAAATACCATGAGCCTGGGAGGTATGGCTATCGCCATCGGTTCGCTGGTAGACGATGCCATCGTGGACGTGGAGAACGTCTACAAGCGGTTGCGGGAAAACCGGCTGAAACCTGCCGGCGAGCAACTTCCTATTCTGGAAGTGGTGTTCAATGCTTCGAAAGAAGTGCGTATGCCTATCCTCAATTCAACGCTGATTATCATTGTCAGCTTCGTACCACTGTTCTTCCTTAGTGGTATGGAAGGTAGGATGCTGGTACCACTGGGTATTGCGTTCATTGTGGCATTGGCGGCTTCAACTGTTGTGGCACTGACCGTAACGCCTGTACTTTGCTCCTATCTATTGGGAAAAGAGAAAATAAAGAAACAAAACAACGAAAACAGCGACTCTGCCGTAGCACGCAAGATGAAGCAATGGTATGGTTCTGCACTGACTTTTGTATTGGGGCATAAGAAAGGGGTACTGGGAGGTACTATCGGACTATTTGTAGTAGCGCTCGGCTGTTTCTTCACCCTGGGCCGCTCGTTCCTGCCGCCTTTCAATGAAGGTTCGTTCACCATCAATATCTCCTCGCTTCCAGGCATTTCCCTGGAAGAAAGCGACAAGATGGGGCACCGTGCCGAGGAGCTGCTGCTCTCCATCCCCGAAATACAGACCGTGGCCCGTAAAACGGGACGTGCAGAGCTGGACGAACACGCTCTGGGAGTAAACGTCTCTGAGATCGAGGCACCGTTTGAGTTGAAAGACCGCTCGCGCAGCGAGCTCGTGGCAGAAGTCCGCGAAAAACTGGGTACCATTGTAGGGGCAAACGTGGAAATAGGCCAGCCTATCAGCCACCGTATAGACGCCATGCTATCCGGTACAAAGGCGAACATCGCCATCAAACTGTTCGGCGACGACCTGAACCGCATGTTCACTCTGGGCAATGAAATCAAGAGTGCCATCCAGGGGATTCCCGGTATTGCCGACCTGAACGTGGAACAGCAGATTGAGCGTCCGCAACTTGTCATTTCACCCAAACGGGAAATGCTTGCCAAATACGGCATTTCACTGCCCGAATTTTCGGAGTTTGTCAATGTCTGCCTGGCCGGTGAAGCCGTTTCCCAAGTTTACGAAAAGGGAAAGAGCTTCGACCTGACCGTACGCGTGAAAGACAACCTGCGCGACGAAATGGAAAAAATACGCAACTTGATGATTGATACGGGCGACGGACAGAAAATTCCACTGAACTATGTAGCGGAAATCCGCTCGGCCATGGGTCCGAACACCATCAGCCGCGAGAATGTAAAGCGTAAAATCGTCATCTCCGCCAACGTGGCCGACCGCGACCTGCGAAGTGTAGTCAACGATATACAAGCCCAGGTAGACGCACAAATCAAACTGCCGGAAGGATACCACATCGAATACGGCGGACAATTCGAAAGCGAGCAGGCAGCAAGCCGCACGCTGGCACTTACTTCGTTCATGTCCATCGTGGTGATATTCCTGCTCCTCTACCATGAATTCCGCAATGTGAAAGAGAGTGCCATCATCCTTATCAATCTGCCGCTGGCATTGATAGGCGGTGTATTCGCCCTGCTCATCACAACGGGAGAAGTGAGTATCCCCGCCATCATCGGTTTCATCTCACTGTTCGGTATCGCCACCCGAAACGGAATGCTGCTCATCAGCCATTACAACCACTTGCAGCAGGAAGAAGGCTATGGCGTCTACGACAGCGTTATCCGCGGTTCGCTCGACCGTCTGAATCCAATCCTGATGACCGCCCTATCCAGTGCACTGGCACTTATCCCGCTGGCTCTCAGTGGCGACCTGCCGGGCAACGAGATACAAAGCCCGATGGCAAAGGTTATCTTGGGCGGCCTTTTAACATCCACGTTCCTGAACGGTTTCATCATTCCGATTGTTTACCTAATGATGCACCGTAACCAACAACCTAAAACGTCAGACAATGAATAAAAGATTTTTCATATTCAGCGCCGCCATCCTCGCTTTTGCGGGGATGAGCGCACAAACGTCCGGCATTGATGCCGTGCTCCAGCAGATAGAGGCCAACAACAAGGAGTTGCAGGCTAACTCCCACCTCATTTCCTCACAAAAACTGGAGAACAAGACAAACAACAACCTCCCTGACCCTACACTGTCATACGCCCACCTTTGGGACTCCAAGAACAGTGACGAGACAGTCGGCGAAATGGTCATCTCGCAAAGCTTCGACTTCCCCACGCTTTACGCCACCCGAGGGAAGATGAACCGACTCAAGACAAATGCACTGGATGCACAAGCCACCGCCTTCCGCCAGCAGATATTGCTGCAAGCGAAGGAAGTATGCCTGGACATCATCATGCTGCAACGCCAGCAAGCCCTGCTCGACGAACGGTTAAAGAATGCGGAGGAGCTGTCGGCCATGTACACCCGACGTTTGGAAACGGGAGATGCCAATGCACTGGAAACCAACAAGATTAATCTGGAGTTGCTGAATGTACGCACGGAAGCCCGCATGAACCAGACGGCACTTAACAACAAACTGAAAGAGCTGCTTGTCCTCAACGGAAACCAGCCGTTCACACCGGGACGTCCCATGCCCGGTGTAACCCCTAACGCCCAGGCACTTGGACTGACAGAGTATCCGGCAGTGCCATTACCAACCGACTTCCGCCCACTGGCCGACGAACTGCTGGCTTCAGACCCCACCCTGCAATCCTTGCAAGGTGAAAGTTCTGCCGCCCGGAAACAGATTTCGGCAAGCAAGCAAGGCTGGCTGCCCAAACTGGAACTGGGTTACCGTAGAAATACCGAATCGGGGCATCCGCTGAACGGCGTAGTAGTAGGCTTCTCTTTCCCGCTTTTCGAAAACCGCAATAAGGTCAAGATAGCCAAGACACAAGCGCTCAACATTGACTACCAAAAGGAGAACGCCGCACTGCAAGCCAGCTCTGCCTTGTGGCAACTCTATGAAGAAGCCAAGAACCTGCACGCTTCCATGGAGGAATACGAACGCACCTTCCATCAGCAGCAAGACCTTTCTTTACTGAAGCAAGCACTTATGGGAGGACAAATCAGCATGATTGAATACTTTGTTGAAATATCGGTTGTCTATCAAAGCAAGACAAACCTCCTGCAACTGGAAAACCAGTATCAGAAGGCGATGGCACAGATATACAAGAGCCGGTTATAAATAGAAAGAGCTGTCTGCGGTTGGCAGACAGCTCTTTCTATTTCAATATATTGTAGTTATAGTTTTGTTACTTTACCCATAAACAGAATAACTCCCGTACTCTTCTCCTTTATCAGGAAGATAAAAGGACGGTCCACATAGAACGGAATTACCGTACTTGGTCCGGGAGCGGCCACGTCCATTCCTCCGACAGTTACAGCCGCAGCTTCCGTCCCCTCTTCATTCACTTTCACATAAGTGAACTGTTGCAGCAAACTGATAAACAAATCCTCATCCGCCATTCCGGAAAAATCGGCCGATGGAGTAAAAGCCTCCTGCATTCCCATTGCCATCATATCGTCAATGAGTTCTTTATCATATTCCATTTCAAACCGGGGTAACTTAAGGTTCAAGGCAGAGCTTGATAAACTACTGTTCCATTCCCCCCAGCGCTCGTCATTCAGCTGCGGCAGGCACTCATCCAACGATTTTCCCTCTGCCGGCAAGAGCACCACCATACTGAAAGCCTCATTGCCGTAAGGCAACTCTGCCATTGAGAAATACTCATTCTCGGCATAGTTGAATCTCTCGTCACGAAGATTCATCATGTGTACAGTCGATTTGCTTCCGTCAGCATTCGTAAAAGCCTCTTCTGCCGTATCCGATTTTTTGAATTGATTCTTCCAAATTCCCTTGAAATAAAGCGCATTCAACAGATAAAGACGCGCCGTCTCGGGAATTTCATTCAAGACTTTGGGGATGCAATTATTCGTTTTCCCGGCACACCAACTGTTTATAATGCCCGGAGCTTTGGGAGAGGCAAAATCCAGCTCCTGCACTTGCGCGTCATACATCTTTTTGTTCACGCTTACAAAGTCGTCATGAACACCGAACCCTTGCTTTATCCAGATGGAATTGGCAATTCCCAGCTGCGTGGTATTGTCCAAATCGAGCAACGCCTCCACCAGCTTCTTATTATAGTTGTTCATTTCCTCCAACGAATAGCCCGAAAAGCCCAGGACATCTGTCATCTCAGATAGTGTGTTTCCCGACGCTCCATTGGCAATCATAGACAGACAGAGCGAAGCGCTCAAAGGAGAAATGAACAGATTGGGCTTCTCCACCTCCGTTTTACAAACCTGATTAAAGAAACGGAAAGCAAAATCCGTTCCTAAATCCGTCATCTCCTGCTCGGCACGGGTCAAGGCAATGTCTTTGCGAGGCTTGGGTTGTGGTGAAGAGTTGTCGTCACTCTGGCAGGCTGCAAGGATACAAAGTAGGCTTAACGCAGCAATCGTTTTTTTAAGCATAAGCAAAATAGTATTAGTTTTAAAACAGTTATCTATATATAGAAAATGCTTGAACAAACAAAATACTGCATTGAAGAAACAATAAAAAAAATGATACACTCCTACTCAATTATTCCTCTACCAACATCAACCCCACCCCTCTGACTGTCTTTATGGACACCGTAGGATCGTCTTCCAAGCATTTGCGTAGTTTCACCAGATAGGTATCAAGGCTACGCGAGATAAAGTAGTCGTTTTCATCCTGAGTCTCCCAATTGTGGCTGACAATAGCACCCCGTTTCACTACTTGATTCTTGTTCTGTGCAAGAAGTCTGAGAATTCCGGCTTCGCGCCGACTTAACACTGTTTTCTCACCGTTTTTGTCATTCCTAAGGGTTGCGTGTGCGGCATCCAGTGTGTATTGCCCGAAGTGGTAGCAATCTGTTTCATTGCGCGAAGGCTGTCCTTTTCTCAATTTAAGCAAAGCATGTATATGTGCATCCAGTTCTTCAGCCACAAAAGGCTTCTTCACGTAATTATCGGCTCCTAACTTATATCCACTGGTCACATCTTTGGGCGAGCCCAACGCCGAAGCCAGTAGGATAGGTATATTTCCATCCACTTCACGGATGCGCTCCACCATCTGAAAACCATTCATCACCGGCATATCCACATCCGAGATAATAATATCCGGATGATACTCCTGATATGCTTTCAAGCCTTCTTGCCCATTAACAGCCGTAATAACCTCATATCCTCCAATCAGTCCTTCCAGACTGCTCTTTACGACATAGGTCAACATGGAATCATCTTCCACCAAAAGCAATTTAATTTTGTTTTCCATCTATCATTTTGTTTTCAGTATCCTCTTCCTCCGATGCTGACATATACAATGTAAATTCACTGAATTTTCCAACCACGCTGCTTGCCGTCACTGTCCCTCCATGTGCCTCCATCACCCGATACACATAGTTCAGTCCCAATCCAAACCCTGCGACCTTGCCCAAACGGGAGCTTTTGATGGCAGAACCACGCTCAAATTTATCAAATATCTTACGTTTATCTTCTTCAGAAAAACCGATACCGTTGTCGCGCACCTTGATGCAGGAATAACCTCCGCTGCACTCCGAAGTTATTTCTATCTCTACCTCCCCCTCGTCTTTAGAATATTTCACGGCATTGTCCACCAAGTTATAAACAGCCTCTTCCAGATATTCCTTGTCAGCATTCACTTCCTTGGCTTGCAGGTTTAACGTGAAATGCAACGGCTTGGTAGATTTTGCCTTAAAGGTTTCCCTTATTCTTTCAAGCATCGGTTCTAGCTTCACTTTCTCTTTTACCATCGTTAGTTTATCATTTTCCAGCTTCGAGATAGTCAACAGTCTGTTTATCAACTTCAGCAAATGCACGGTTTCAGACTTCACCACTCCCAGAAAGCTTTTTTTCAATTCCGGCATACTTTCTATCTTCTCGTCATTCAACGCATCAGAGCACATCATGATAGAGCTAAGCGGTGTCTTCATGTCATGAATCATAGCATATGAGAAGTCTTCACGAAGCTTGGCCACTTTCTTCTGATAGATGATTACTTTAATCTGATAGATAATGCAACCGATTACCAAAACCAGCATGATAAAGGAGGCTATCATCAACAAGCCCATACGTTCAAAAAAAACTTTATAAGGATTAATAAGGAGAAGTTGTACCGCTTCAGTGGAATCTGATTTTATAAGAAATGGTTCAGATTTTATGACTCCCCAAAGAGATAAATTTTCTTTCTTGCTTACTTGCAAGATACTATCGTTCTGAGGATTCATGGTACAAACAACAAAATTACTTTCAATACTATATTCCTTCAATAAGGCAGATGCGATGGAATCAATTCTTACCATGGATATTTCTCGCCCCATATTAGATAAGTTTTCACAAAAATACGTCAGCGGCTTTATAGTATCATTCACTTCTCCTCCTATTACCTGTGAACCTTCAGGAAGATTATCCATCCTTATTACCATTTCATTTTCAAGAGTCTTTTCTACGACCTCACAACAATCTTTTTGGATATTGTTCCTTATAAGCATATAAGTATTGTATATCCATGCTGCTTGCAATGACAATACAGCCACCAAACCTAAAAAGGTAAACAAGCGAATATATCTATACTTTTGTTTCTTCACTAACTTCTTATTTTTCTGCAAATATACAATTTAAATTAAAGTTTTAACCTAAAACTAACATTTTTCTAACATATTATCAGCAAATAGCACTGTATATTTGCAACATCAAAAGGAAATACAATGTACAACTTTAATTATTTAAAACATGAAACAACTTACTATTGAATTAACGAAGGAAGAACAAAGAAACATTTTTGGTGGCAAAGCCACATACAAAATAGTTATAATTGACGGGAAAATAGTCTATGTTCTAGAAACCAATCAATAACCAAAGATATATAAACACAAGAAGCGATAGGTTTAACGTAAAACTAACATTGTCCTAACATTAATCCCGAAACAAAGCCCATAACTTTGCAACATCAAACAAAAAGAGCACTAACAATTAAAAACTAAAATCAATGAAAACGAAAAAGAAGTATTATAACCCGCAGCATCCGCAGAACACACTAAAGTTTCTGCCCCTGCTCTGTTGAGGAACAATGAAAGTTTAACGTAAAACTAACATTACTCTAACAAAAGATACAAAGTGAAGCGCTTAACTTTGCAACATCAAATTAAAACAAATACAACAACAGTAAAAAAACAAAGAACAATGAAAGACATCAAATTCACAAAAGCTCGCAGATGCAGCAGGCCCAATCTGTGGAAACCACCCCGATAGGGAGAAATAAAGGAGATTCTTGAAAAAGTCTATGCTTGACAGAAAGTTAAAGCAACACAAACACAGCATCAACACAAACACACTCTCTTAAAGACTGGGAAGGATTTCAAGACTGACTTTTTCAAGCAAATCTCTTGCTGTAAATATAACGTAAGGTTAACTTCTTGATAATATAGTATAAAATGGCAAACATTTAACTTTATAACAACAAATAAAATATTCATCAACTTTTAAATTAATTATTTATGACAACTAAAAGTTTTTTATTCTATACGTGCTTACTGTTGACAATAATGATTACAACAGCATGTTCAAACGAAGAAATTACATCAAAGGACTTCAACCATGACACTGATATCGAACAAAAAATGCTTCTCAATGAATTAGGTGACTTTACAACCTACTATATTAACAGCATATATCGTTTTTACGATCCACGGTTAGATTATATCGATTTAGATTCACTTAATTTATACATGCTACAATATAAATTTTCAGCTGCGAAAACACGCAGTAATCCAAACATATATGTTCCAATGGATTACAATGATTATTTCAGCAACATTTTATCAGAAGACGGTTATAAACTAGTGCTGAATCTCATCTCGCAAGAGAATATCTCTACGAAAGATTTTCAACAATTCAAAGAACAAGTTTCTCTTATGAAAGAAACAGATAGAGAGCAGTTAGATTTTATTATCAAAGCAACAGATATTATCTATGAAAATATCATGAGTAATATTACAAATAAAGGTGTGATAACACGAAGCCGTACCAGCTGTAATATAGCGACCACTGTCGCCAGTTTTGCAGCAGGTGCAATCTGGGGAGCTGCATTTGGAGGCCCTGTCGGTTTGGCAATCAACTTGGCTTGGAGTATAGCAGGTGCAATCGCAGCAGATTCAACATGTTAAAAATAACAGTATGAAGAAAGCTTCCATTTATTGCTATGCAGGATTAGGGGTATTAATTGCCTCATGTACCATATTTGCCGTTTTTGAGACAAGGTCGATTCTATATATCGGTTCAACCATTGCATCTCTCTGTTTTTTTTATGCAAATGAAGTATATAAGAAAGGGATAAAATAAAACAAGAAAGTATTTTACTTTAAAGTACTTTCCATAACATATTACCAACCGTCTTTAATTCATTTCAGATATGAGCAGTTTATTAAAACAAGGAGATTTTCATGTCTTTTCTTTCGACAAAAAGAAATATGTATTCCTATCCGGCAGCCAGCAGATTCTGGAAATAAGCAATCCCACGACGGATGCCTATTTCAAAAGATGCGCGGGAAGAGACGACGGCAATACCTTAGGAGACACCACCATTGACAAGGTGACGGAAACCCTTAAAAGTTTATGTACAGTACCTTCCGCCTGCTACGAAAAGCAAAAACAAGATATGCTGACACTGAACGTAACGCATGGCTGCAACATGTCCTGCAAATATTGTTTTGCTTCGACCCTGCAAGACAAAAAAAGCGTGATGCCCCTTTCGGTAGCCAGAAACGCAATTGCCAACATGCTTGAAGGTAATCCCGACAGCGAACGATACACCATTTACTTCTTCGGCGGCGAGCCGCTATTACACAAGCAGTTTGTCAGAGACGTAGTGGAAATAGCCAAAGAAGAAATCATATTCCGACGGAACAAAAACGTATGCTTCCTGCTGAATACCAATGGCACATTGATAGACGATGACATGATGAACTTCTTTGTACAAGAAAAGTTCACCGTTACAGTCAGCATTGACGGGCCGCAAAAGGTGAATGATGCAAACCGGGTATTCCTTAACGGTCGCGGCAGTTTCAGACGAATAGCCGAAAATATAGAAAGACTCAAAAAAGGTGGTGTGGATTTCAATCTAAGGGCTACCATCAGCCCAAAGAGCACAAGGTTACTCGAGACGTTCCTTTTTTTCGAGAGCATGGAAGTCCCTTACTCTTATGCCTTTACTATTGATTCCGATATAAAGGACCGGAGCACGACCCACTTTGATGCCAACGGCATTAAGGCAATAGACAAGCAACTGGGCGAGGTCATGAACTTTTTTACCCGAAAGCTAATGAACAAAGAAACCATCTACTGCAACGACTTTCATAGGAATATCAACCGCCTAAGAACCAAGAGTGTAAGATACCAAGGATGTGCAGCGGGCAGAAGCAGCCTTATTGTAGACGAAGCAGGAGAGTATTATCCATGCCAGAACATGCTTTCCCATCAAGATATGTCCGAAGGAAATGTGTCCGAAGGTATTGATAACAGCAGATTACAGCTTTTCCGTTCAAAAGAAGTATCACAACTTGCAAGTTGCCGACAATGCTGGGCTAAATACTTATGTGGTGGCAGTTGCGAAGCAGAGCGACAGCTTCTGGGTCAAGAAAGTAAAGACTGGAAACAAAAATGCAAAATGATTCGGTTGGAATGGAAACATTTGATTCATTCCTATATCAAGCTAAACGATTTTATTAACAATATGTCTAACAAACACAAAATTATCGATTATGAAAAATTTAAAAGAGCTGGGGCTTAACCCCATTGACGAGAAGCAAGCAGAGAGTATTAACGGTGGATATATTGGAATACCTCCAATGATTATAAGACCGGAAGATTTAGTAGTATGTTGCCACAATATACCACCAATAAACATGCCAGGAGACATATGGAGCGACTTAATGTAATGTCTCCTTATTGGGGAAAAGAGTCAATCGAGCTATGAGAGCCCTCACATTGGAAGAATGTATCAACACGTATGGCGGTTGTTGCGTCTGCGATGCAGATACCGGTTTCAGCAATGTATTTGCAACACCGCTTACTATCAGAGACTCACTATTCAAACAGTAACTTTAAAAAAGAAAAAACAATGAACAAGTATTTTTATTTATTAGCATCATTATGTTTGGCTGCATTCTTCGGATGCCAAAACGACAATGACATGAATGCCTCCTTCAGCAAAGAAAAGGGAACAATTTCTGCTACTATAGATAGTGTCGGAAAAGTTCACAATTACCTATTGGAACAAATGAAAGATTCGGAAATCGGATTATGCATAAGCAATAAAACTAAAATGAAAGATTTAGTCAACTGTTTTCAGAGGCTGAATGACAATGGCAAATATTGCTATAATGAAATTATGACCAGAGCGGACAACGACAATGCCGACTTCAGCGAGTTTGAGAATATGGCAATCGAAGACTTTGACGTAAAAAGCATCCGCACACTCGTCTTAAAACGCATTAATGCAAATGACAATATCGACATTGACGTAAAAAAGGCTATTGAAATCATTTCCGACCCAGACGGAAATCCATTAAGCGAACAGAACCTTTCACTCATTGAGCAGAACAAGAACAAGAAAGGAGGGCATCTTCTAATCGTATTCAAAAATATAGCCGAAGGCTCGGATGAATATTGGCCACAAACAAGAGATTCCCAATCACGGGCCGTAATCGTTGCAGATGGGATAGGAGGAGTACTTGGCACAACCTGTAGCGGAGTGATGGGAATACTTTGGGGAGCAGGATTTTCATATGCCTGCGACATGTGTTTAAGCAACTAAATTGAGACTTATGTGTGCAAATACTACTGCAAAATACAATATGTCAATCATCGTGCTTTATATGATTTTCATTGTGTCATTTCTATATGACAAGCATTATGACATCATCGGAATATTGACATCAATCGCATTTGCCGTCCTATTTCCCCTTAGCATCCGAAAAGAACCAAAACAGACGGATGGCAAGCGTTTAAAGTCTCTGCTATTTGCTTGTACCTTTATGATAGGATTTCCTTGCGCTTTGAAAATAACTGAATTCCTAACAAACAAATCGTTTCAAGCAGACGGATGGCTGGTTGTATTAACTGGAATTGCCTTACAAAGCGCCCATTATATCATAAGTGTACGTAGAGAAAAATCAAAACCCTAAGATATGTTTTTAAGCGGTTGTTGCATCTGCGATGCAGATATCGGTTTCAGCAGCGCATTTACAACACCGCTTACTATCAGAGATTCATTATTCAAACATTAACTTTAAAAAGAAAAACAATGGAAAAGAACATCGAACACAAGGTAAAGCCTTTAACAAAAAAAGAGCAGAGAGTTGTATCGGGAGGATATGCCCCCACCGATTCTCCCATTAAGCCCATAGACGACAACAATGGTATGCCGGATTTTAAGACACCAAGCAAAGAGGATTTCAAATTCTATTAATCGCAATAGAAAAGCGCATTAACTAATAATAACCTAATAATATGAGAATTAGAGACACCCCGATTAAGAAAATAAACGAATAGAACGCAAATTAACAACATTAAAGAAGATGAAAACAATTAAATTGTGTGATGACAGAAGATTGGATGCAATACTTAAGACTATAATCGCATTTACATCATTAACATTAATGGCGCTTTGCGTTTTATATTTAAAAGATGAATGTTTTGATTTAAAAAAGGAAATAATGCATTCGATGAGAGTAGCTATTAGGATTTTAGTACTCTTTATAATGATAGATTATATTAAAATAAAAAAAAGAATGAACAATGAATAATACAGAAATACTTATCAGTTTGAGTAAGACTGAATTACAGAACATTAATGGTGGAGAGGTTCCTAGAGCATACTATATGGACCAAGATGTTATAAACCAAAATTGGGATAACCTTTGCACTTTGGGAGGTTTAATATGTGGCTTTTTTCAAGGATTAGTAGGTCTTTAATAAAATATGAAGTATGAAAAATTTAACACTTAATGAACAGCAGGAAATATATGGTGGCGGCTTTGAAGAAGGCCGAGAAATTGGGCATGCAATTGGCTCAACCCTTACTGGTGCCTTAGCTCTCTTCGGTGCATATGTATTTTTCAAAGGATTCATTCCTATTGTATAGAAAAAAATATTTGTGAAAGCCTGCTTTAATGCAGGCTTTTTCTTTTTCGCATCCCGAAGATGCCTTTCACCGTTAGCCCTCAAAAGAAAATCTGCAAATAAGCTCTTTACAGACAAGCGGAGTCAGCGTGGAACTTTAACCTACGACTAACATTCCCCTAACATATCTTCTTCCTTTATCGCCCTACCTTTGCTCCATTAATTAAGAACAAAAGTATTAACCCTTAAAGCAAGAAGATATGTCACTTTTACCGAACGAATGGATAGAAAACAGCATTGAAGTCTACAACTATCAGCACACCACCAAATCACAAGCCATCTATTGGGTAGTATTGGCAGCCGTTACCGCCGCCCTCATCTCCCTCCCCTTTATCTATATAGACATCTCCGTACAAGGCAGCGGAGTGATACGCCCGGTAACGGAAAAGACGGAAATCAAGGCAGCCGTCACCGAACTGGTAGATTCCGTATACGTCCGCGAAGGGCAGCAAGTGAACAAAGGGGATATTCTGCTGCGATTCCGCACCAGCAATCCCGATTACAAGATTACTTATCAGACCAACTGCCTGAACGACTATGAAGCGCATCTGGCAGACCTCACCTATCTGTCACGCGGAGAGGTTCCTGCAAATTTCCGTTCTCCGGTGCGCCAACAAGAATATACCTACTTCACCAAACGGAAAAACGAACTGGAAACATCCCTCACTAAAGCCAAGAAGGAATACGAACGCGAAAAGATTCTGTTCAACAAAAAACTGATTTCAGAAGAAGAATATGACAGCTACTACTTTCAATATCAAAGCCAGCAGAATGAACTTGCCTCACTGATACAAAGCCAAATCAGTACTTGGCAAGCAGACCTGAACAGCTATCGCAACCAGTGCAACGAAATGAGCACCACACTGAAACAAGAGCAGAAGGACAAGGACATGTACATTGTACGCAGCCCGGTGGCAGGTACCGTAGACCAGTTCTCGGGCATCTACAAGGGCAGCAGCATTCAGGCAGGCCAGTCGCTTGCAGTAATCAGCCCCGACTCCACGCTGTGTACGGAAGTCTACGTAGCCCCACGAAACATAGGGTTCATGAGCATAGGCATGCCGGTGCATGTGCAAGTGGAATCCTTCAACTACAACGAGTGGGGAACTCTACCGGGAAAGGTGAAAGACATATCATCGGACTTCCTGACTGATGCCCAAGGCAACTCCTTCTACAAGGTGAAATGTGAAATGGAGCGCGATTACCTGAAACGGAAAAACGGACGGATAGGCCGGTTGAAGAAGGGAATGACAGTCAGCGCCCATTTCATGATGACACGCCGTTCGCTCTTCGACCTGCTATACCAGAAGATGGACGACTGGGCAAACCCGCGACAATATGAAAGCGAAAACATGATGGCAAGAAACAATTAAAAAAGGAAACAATTATGAGACTCAGAAAAGGAATCAAAATCAAACAACACGACATTACGGACTGTGGGGCTGCCTGCCTCGCCTCGGTATGTGCCTACTACGGGCTGCAATTTCCCGTGGCACGCATCCGCCAATATGCCTTCACCGACCAGAAGGGAACCAATGTGCTGGGAATGATAGAAGCAGCCGCCAAGCTGGGGCTGTCTGCCAAAGGCGTGCGCGCCGAGTTCGATGCATTGAGGCTGGTGCCCAAGCCCGCCATTGCCCACATCGTAGTGAAAAGAGAGCTGCAACACTTCATCGTAATCTACAAAGTGGCGGACACGCACATAGTCTACATGGACCCCGGAGACGGACAGATGCACAAAATGGACCATGAGGACTTCCTGATAGAGTGGACGGGAGTGCTCATCTTGATGGAACCGGAAGCAACCTTCAAAACCGGAAATGAGAAAACCGGCATGACGAAGAAATTCCTTTCGCTGATGGCACCGCACAAAAGCGTAATGCTGCAAGCCGTCTTCGGAGCACTTATCTACAGTATTCTGGGACTATCCACTTCCATTTACGTCGGGAAAATCACCGACTATGTACTGGTGGACAGAAACCTGAACCTGCTCAACCTCATGGGGGTCATCATGCTCGTCCTGCTGTTGCTGCGCACGTTCATCGGCGCCATGAAAAGCATCCTTGCCCTGAAAACCGGACAAAGGATTGATGCGGCGCTGATACTGGGCTATTACAAGCACCTGCTGACACTGCCCCAGCAGTTCTTCGACACCATGCGGGTGGGCGAAATCATATCGCGCGTGAACGATGCCGTAAAAATCCGCAACTTCATCAACAACGTATCGCTCGACCTGCTGGTCAACGTCATGATACTGCTGTTTTCCGTATGCCTGATGTTCGTCTACTCGTGGAAGCTAGCACTGATTACCCTGCTGGCCGCGCCTCTGTTCCTGGTGATATTCTACAGCTTCAACAAGCTGAACCGCAAATACCAGCGCCACATCATGGAGAGCAGTGCCGACCTGGAGGCCCAACTGGTAGAATCTCTCAACTCCATCTCCACCATCAAGCGCTTCGGCATCGAGGAATATGCCAACCTGAAAACGGAAACGCGCTTCGTACATCTGCTGAAGAACACTTACCGCAGCATCTACGGTTCCATCATGGCGCAAGGAGGCATACAGTTCGTATCAACCGGAATCACAATCGCCATCCTGTGGCTGGGCAGTGTGCTGGTCATCGACCAGGAGCTTACGCCGGGCACGCTGATGGTATTCTACTCGCTGGTAGGATACGTCATATCGCCCATCGGTTCACTGATTTCTTCCAACCAGACCATACAAGACGCACTGATTGCCGCCGACCGCCTTTTCCAAATCATGGACCTGGAACGCGAACAGAACGAGGAGCAGAAGATAGAACTGACCGAGGAGATGGTAGGAGACATCAGCTTTGAAGACGTCTGCTTCAGGTATGGTTCGCGCAAGGAAATCTTCTCTGCGCTGAACCTGACGATAGAGAAGGGAAAGATGACAGCCATCGTGGGTGAAAGCGGTTCCGGAAAAACCACACTGATGTCACTGCTACAACATATCTACCCCATTCAAGGAGGACATATCCGCATCGGCAAGCATGACATCGCCGAAATAGACAACCGGAGCCTGCGCCAACGCATCGGCACCGTGCCCCAGCACATCGAGCTTTTCTCCGGAACCATCGCCGAAAACATTGCCGTAGGCGAACTGCATCCCAAGATGATACGGATAAAGGCCTTGATGGAAATGCTCGGACTGGAAGAGTTCATCGAACGCCAGCCCAAAGGCTACCAGACCCAAATCGGTGAGCACGGCGTGAACCTCTCAGGCGGCGAACGGCAACGGATTGCCATAGCACGTGCCTTGTACAAGAATCCGGAGATTATTATTCTGGACGAAGCAACCTCTTCGCTGGACAACATTGCCGAAAATCAGGTAAAAATAGTAATGGAAGTGATGAAGGATGCGGGCAAGACAGTTATCATCATTGCCCATAGGCTGAGTACCGTGAAGCATGCCGACCGGATTATTGTGCTGCACAATGGTGAAGTAAAAGAGGAAGGGACACACGAGGAACTTTCGCAGAAAGACGGTTTATACCGCAAACTCTGGAAAGAACAGTTCGAGGTCCTTAAATGACAAGAACCCGAAAAGCTCCCGGACTGCAAATCCGGGAGGACGAAGCTCCTTGCCCGCTGTAGCCGAAAAGTATTTTCCTGCCTACGGAAAGTGAGCCTCGCCCCTACGGAAATATGGAATAGAGGTTTCATTTCTACAAACAAAGCCTTTATTCTTAAAAATAGAACTTCTATTCTTAGGAACAAAGGCTTTATTCTAAGATTTCTTAGGCACGAAAGGAACTTTGCATCACATGGAAAGGGAGTTTCTATAGAATCGCAGCCAATTCCAGTACCTCTTCCGGCAAATGCCCGCTGCGTATGCGCCATTCCTGGGGATAGAGGTTGTTGGCACGGTTACCTATATTCTTGACAAATCCCAAAGGAATCTGTTTGTAGGTGAGCAGAACAATGCCGCGCGGAGCAATCTCCGAAAGGACAACAGCCTCCTTGCGCAGATAGTTGATGGCTTGCTCGTAACTAATGTCTTCACGGGCAAAGGCATCCGGTTGCAATGCTATATTCATGGCAAGACCGTGAGCAGGCATCCAGTCTTTTCCTTTCAACTCGGCAACATCTACCCCAGCCTGCACGATACGGAGTGACGAACGCAAAGCCGACAGTTCGAAGAGATACGCTTTAGGGAAAGCGCTGACGTTGTTGCCATTGACGATAAATTCGTAATTATCCGGAACCGCAAACCACTCATGCAGTGCCGAAAGCTGTTCTTTGGAAACACCCGGAGTTTTCGCTCCTTTTCCTTGGGGTTTTCTTCCTTTTTCCCGGGATTTCACCTGCCCGGCCCAGGTATTCCCATCGCTCACGCCCGGTTTGCGGAGAACTGCCAAAAAGAATCCTTCCCCCTTCGTCCGATGGGGCAGGAAACGATAGGCGGGAAAGTCCTCTCCCGACAATAGATTACCCGTAATATTCCAGTCAGCAGAGATTTCCAACGGCAATACTTCCGCCCCGAATTCATCCCGTATCCAACGGATGTTCTCTTCGTTTTCCTTTGTATTATAGGTACAAGTACTGTAGATGAGAATGCCTCCGGGCTTCAAGCAAGGCCAGATATCCGTAACGATGCGACGCTGGCGCTGCCAGCAGATTTCCACATTCTCCCCACTCCACTCACTTACCGCAACGGGGTCTTTACGGAACATCCCCTCGCCAGAGCAGGGGACATCCGTCAATATGACGTCGAAGAAGTCCGTCAAGGAAGAAAAATCCGCCGGGTCATTATTAGTGACCACCACACCGGAATACCCCCATTTCGTAAGATTCTCCGCCAATACCTGCGAGCGGTTGCGGATTACCTCATTGGCCACCAGCAAACTGCCTGCGGGCAACACGCTACGGGCATGCGTGGATTTCCCGCCGGGAGCCGCACAGAGGTCAAGCATCACCACCGGTCCTTCGCCTACATACCGCCTCAAAGCCTGCTCCACAAACATGGACGAAGCCTCCTGCACATAGTAGCAGCCTGCATGAAACAGCGGGTCGAAAGTGAATGTCAGCCGCTTGTCCAGATAGTATCCGGCAGCAGACCAGGGAACATGCTCCAAAGAGGAACGAAAAAGACTGAATGAAGATTCCGGTAATTTATCTTCATTCAGTCGGATACTGACCGGCTGCTCCCCTTCCAGGGCAGCAGCCAGCTTTTCATATTCTTCCACACCCAAGAGGGCGCGTGTATAATCGGTGAAAGATGAGGGTAACTCCATGCTTTGAACTGTTTTATGGCAGCAAAGATAGTGCAAAATACGTTTCACCAATCTACGGGGCTAAACAAAAAGCACGGTTCAATACTCTTTTTAAAAACTGAGTTTCACCCCTGCAAAATAGGAACGCGGTGCACCCGGTCCGTAGATATAACCGGAGTCACGGCTTGCCCCCTTGTCAAAATCTTTTTGATAAGAATTGAATATATTCTGTACACCGGCATTGAGTTGTAAACAAAACCCCTGGAAATCAATATCATAAGCCATCTTGGCCCCAAATTCAAAGAAGTCCGGACTCTTTACCAATACGTCTGCCTCACCGTTCACCTCCGAAAGCAAATGGGGAACGTACATCCGCCCGGTATAATTGCCGTTCAAAGCTATTGAGAAGGCTTTAACCGGCATATAGGTAGCTGTAAAGTAGCCGTAGACGTCGGGAGTACGCAGTATCTTGTCGCTGTAACGTTCTTTCTCCGACAAGTGCCCCTCATCCGCACTCCATTCTTCGGGAGAGTCATAGATACTTCGTTGAAGTGTCAACCCTGCCTGCAACTGAACCTTATCCTTATAGGCAACCTTTCCTTCCAATGTGCCGCCATACACTTTAGCTCCCGAACCATTGATGCGGGTCCGTATCAGATAAGCACTACCGTCCGGGTCTTTCACCGGAGGCGTCAAGACAAACGGGTCGGAAAGTTTCGTGTAGAAGCCTTCCACCAGTAAGTTTGCCTGGAAATCTCCGAAGTAATGATACCAGTCTACCGAAGCATTGAAGCTGCGCGAACGCTCTTCCTTCAATCCTTTGGCGCGGACAATGGAAACCAACTCTCCACCCACATTACTGATATGCAGATCTTCATCAAACGCTTGTGGAGCACGGAATCCCTCAGCATAACTGAAACGGATATTCACATCCTGAGTAGGATTATAACGGATATTGGCACGGGGACTGAAAACAGCCTTGTCCATGATGCTGTTTTTATCCACGCGCCCGCCAATCAGGAAACTCCACTGTTCGTTCTTCCACTCATTCTGGGCATAGGCGCTTGCTATATTCACCATTTGGTTCAACGGGACGGGGGTATATTTCTCAATCAGTTGTTGCAAGCGGTCACCCGTTGCCGTAGGATCTTCGGCCAAAGCAGCATCACGATACTTCTGTACGTCCGTTGCCTTGTCATGCAGATTGTCGTGATTGAACTCAATGCCTCCGGTCAAATCGGCAGGCATGAACAAGCACTTGTCAAAATGATAAATATACTGGGCACCCAGCACACCGGTAAAGTCCGTAGTCATCCCATAAGCGCTGTAATAACTATCGCGCACGATATGCTGAGCCGAAGCATAGGTGCTGAACGTATGTTTCTGGTCCTTAGAGAAAGCTGTGAACTTGAGCCCACCCGTATTGATAGAGTGCTTCAGCTGCTCCACAAGTCCGGGTGCTCCGGTACCATTCAAGTCGGCATCCTCGGCTATATGGGGCGCCAAGCTGAAACCACTTCCACCACGGCGGAATTCCTCCATATGATGGTATTCAAGGCTTAGCTTGGAATAGGCACTTGTCCGGTAGTAAGCATTCAGACCGATAGTCTGGTTCTTCAGTTTCGGCAATTCGGAGAAACCGTCTCCATTGGAATCCCAAGCCGAACGGTGTCTATTTTGTCCATACACATAAGCCCCCATCTTATTGTCCGAAGAGACAAGGGAGAGGTTCAAGGCCGTATTGTTATCGAACGAACCGGAACCGTCGAAATTGGAAATGGTATGCGAGAAAGAACCTGAATTACGGACCGGTTCCTTCGTAATGATGTTCACTGTTCCGGCAATGGCCGAAGAGCCGAACAAGGCGGAACCGCCTCCACGCACCACTTCCACACGCTCTATCATATTGGCCGGAATCTGCTCCAGCCCATACACACCTGCCAAAGAGGAGAAAATGGGACGCGAATCTATCAATATCTGGGTATATTTTCCACCCAGGCCGTTGATGCGTACTTGTGAGTAGCCGCAATTCTGGCAATCGGTCTCTACCCGCACACCGGGCTGAAAGACCAGTCCTTGCGACAAAGTATGCGAGTTTGTCTGTTCAAACAGTTTAGGAGTGACCACTTTGACCAAGGTAGGTGCCAAGCGCCGGGCAGTCTCGCTACGATTGGCAGTAACTACCACTCCATCCAGTGCCACCATATCTTCTTCCAATTCAAAGTTCTCCTCCAAGGTCTTGCCACGTTTCAGAACGACTTTGCGCTCCTGCGACTTATACCCTACAGCACTGACGGACAAGGTAAACTCACCTTCGGGCAGATTCTTTAGAAAATAGTGACCGGTGGCATCGGTCATGGTCCCGATGGTGGTGCCTTTCAGCGAAACTGTCATATAAGGCAAATGTTCCCTTGTACTTTTTTCTATTACATGACCGACAATATTGGCATCGGTACTCTTCAAATCTTCGGCATAAACGGTTGATGAGAGTAACAGACATACTGCTCCCACCACAAAAAATATATATTTTTTCATGTACTTCTAAAATAATATGTTAATCAATGAGGTTGACGCAATCCCACAACGGAATCGCCATAATCTATCGGATTCAAAGAAAGGAAGGGGGAGCGCGCAAACAGATGCCGCCACGAGGCTTTACACACTTAATGCATTCCGTGGCAGGCATGCTCAGTACACGCAACAAAACAAGTAAAACCGTCGCGGCAACCGGAAACGGTGGAAGGGAAGAGGAGACGAAAGAGGCTAGATAGAAAATGGTTTCCAACTGCACCTCTGTATGCTCATGCTGGCCCTTGAATGGATGGGAATGCACAATGATAACACCATTCACCACATGCGAGTGGGTAAACAGCGTAATTCCTCCCAGATAGGCAATGAACAGCAGAGGGAGGAAACACTTCATTATATTCCTCAACTTCATCAAGACTTCCCAATAAAAACAGATGCGCAAAGATAACAGTATTTACAATAAGAAACAACCCGGTTTGTATATTTACCTCTATTTACAGTCGCAAATACCTACTTCTTGTTATTCCGGAAAAAAGACAATAAGACATTTTCACGGAAAAATATCGCCTTATTTCCGGTTTTCTAAAAAAAATATCTTCTCTTTGCAACTTTATAAAGGTGACGACACGTCTAACCGACAAAGAAACAAATTAAAAGACCATAGATTATGAAACGTATCATTTTTGGATTAATGCTCGCCATGATGTTCTGCACACTGGTGCAAGGCGCAAACAGAACCGTAACAGAGAACGACGGTCAGGGGAACAAGAAAAGAGTCATCGAATTGAGAGACACTGTCATCAATGGAGAAACCGTAACAGACACACTCAGCATCATGACTTATGAAAACGGTACCGGCAGTAGCGATGCTCCGGAAAAATGGAGAACCCACCACAGCAGTATGGACTGGAACGGGTTCGACCTCGGGAGCAAGACCTCGGAGACCGTGATTGCCGTAACAGCCATCGTCTTTGTATTCGGACTGCCGCTACTCATCATATTCGTAGTATTCTTCTTCCGCTATAAAAACCGGAAAGCCAAGTACCGCCTGGCGGAACAGGCCCTGGCCAGCGGACAGCAACTGCCTGAAAACTTCTTCAAAGAAGCCGCAGCAACGGATATCCGCAGCAAAGGCATCAACAACATATTCGTCGGCATCGGCCTGTTCATCTTCCTTTGGGCCATTACCGGAGAATTCGGTCTCGGATGTATCGGCTTACTCGTCATGTTCACCGGCTTCGGACAATTGGTGATTTTCTACAGCCAACAGAAGAAGAACGAAGAAAAATGAGTCAGATGGGTGACATATCGTTAGTCGCACAGGTCGTGGTGTTTCACAACACCAGGGCCTTCGACCAGTTGGTAAAGAAGTACCAGTCGCCCGTGCGGCGGTTCTTCCTGCACCAGACCTGCGGCGACAGCGAGTTGAGTGACGACCTGGCACAAGATACGTTTATCAAGGCCTATACAAACATCGCTTCGTTCAAGAATCTGTCCAGCTTCTCAACCTGGCTCTACCGTATTGCCTATAACGTTTTTTATGATTATATTCGCAGCCGGAAAGAAACGGACGATTTGGATACGTACCGAGTGGACGCTCAATGCAGCACACTGCAGCAGGACGTGGGACAGCACATGGACATTTACCGTGCCCTGGCCACACTGAAGGAAATGGAACGCACCTGCATCACGCTCTTCTACATGGAAGACCAAAGCATCGAAAAGATTGCAGGTATCACCGGATGTCCGGCGGGAACGGTAAAAAGCCACCTCTCGCGGGCGAAAGACAAAATGGCTTCCTACTTAAAACAAAATGGTTATGATGGAAAATGATGATAAACTCCTGACTTCATTCTTTGCCGAACACCGGCAGGAAATAGCCGATAACGGGTTCAGCCGCCGCGTACTGCGACATCTGCCCGACCGTAGCCGCCACTTGGCGCAGATATGGACAGCATTCTGCTTTACTCTGGCCCTCGTACTGTTCGTCTCCCTCGACGGAGTGCAGCTGATACTGGACACCTTGCGCGAAACCTTCGATACTGCCATCCGGAGCGGAGCTTCGGAGCTTGACCCCAAGTCGTTAATCATTGCCGGAGTGGTATTGCTCTATTTCGGTTACCGCAAGATTTCATCTATGGCATAGTTGTTTTTCAATGATAAATCGTATCTTTGTCCCCTCATAAAACTAACTAAGAGGAGAAAGTTTTGAGAAAGATTCTATTCATCATATTATTCGTTTTTTCTATTGGGAATGCCGGGGCGCAAGCAACAAGCGATTCCATTGTCATGAATTACTTGAAGGAAATGGGCGCCCCCGTCACTTATAACAATGAAGTGAAATTGCTGATGACCGGCCATGACAAGTTCGTCGATCTCTTCGAGAATATCCGCCATGCCCGGCATCATATCCATTTGGAATACTTCAACTTCCGCAACGACTCCATAGCCAATGCCTTGTTCAGCCTTCTGGCAGAGAAAGTCAAGGAGGGAGTTGAAGTCCGCGCCATGTTCGATGCCTTCGGCAACTGGTCCAACAACCAACCATTGAAAGAACGCCATCTGAAATCCATCCGCGCCCAAGGCATCGAAATCGTTAAGTTCGATCCTATCACTTTTCCCTGGGTGAATCATGCCATACACCGCGACCATCGGAAAATAGTAGTGATTGACGGAAAGATAGGTTATACCGGCGGCATGAACATTGCCGACTACTACATCAACGGATTACCTAAAATCGGTAAATGGCACGATATGCACATACATCTTGAAGGAGATGCCGTGCGCTATCTGCAGGGCATCTTCCTGACCATGTGGAACCGGGAAACGGGACAACACGTAGGTGGACCTGCCTACTTCCCGGATACTCAGCAACTGCCCGACAGTATTGCCGAAGAAATAGCCATCGTGGACCGCACGCCACGCGAAACACCACGCTCCATCAGCCATGCCTATGCAGCTTCCATACAAGCCGCACAGAAGAGCATCCGAATCGTGAATCCTTATTTCGTTCCGACCAAATCAATCCGCAAGGCAATCAAGAACGCACTGAAAAAAGGTACTGAAGTGGAAATCATGATACCTGCCGTGTCGGACATAGCCTTTACTCCGGATGCCTCATTCTACATAGCACACAAGCTGATGAAGAAAGGAGCCAAGATATATCTCTTCAACGGCGGCTTCCACCATTCCAAGATAATGATGGTAGACAGCACTTTCTGCACGGTGGGTACTGCCAATCTCAACAGCCGCAGCCTGCGCTATGACTACGAGACAAACGCTTTCATCTTCGACCCCAAGACCACCAATGAGCTGAATGCCATGTTCGAACGGGACGTGCAAAACAGTACGCTACTCACTCCCGAAGTCTGGAAAAAGCGTTCCGGATGGAAGAAATTCGTAGGCTGGGTGGGAAACTTGATGACCCCCTTCCTCTAATTTTTAATTATCCTCAAATCCGCAACTAAGCCCTTCAACGTCCTTCTTGCGTGTACATGTCCTCTCTTACTGAATTAGCAGATAAATTGAGGTAGAAATCCCCACTGCAACCCTCAATATTCCCTTACCCCACAATGCGACTTGAGGCAATACGCAGTATCATACCCATAAGTTGTAGGCGTTATCCAA
>OLIT01000098.1_pt1 | contig 91015 bp, 65 predicted proteins | sample 1601341 | NCBI WGS metagenome assembly OLIT01 (sample SAMEA2452121, study PRJEB22498) | human gut metagenome | biome: human feces; feature: human gut; material: feces | place: Australia | collected 2012
GCAAAGATACTATTTTTTGAATGATTTTTCGCATTTCACTTACTTTTGACTATAACCTATAGAATAAATGTAAAATGGAAAACTAAAATATTTACAGAATTTATGATTAAACGCATATTATGTACAGCACTCGTTGTATTGGCTGTCTCACTTTCTGCTATGTCGCAGAATGTGGCTTTGAAGACCAATGCATTATACTGGGCTACCACAACTCCTAATATCGGAATTGAAGCATCAGTAGGTAAGAAAAGCACGCTGCAGCTGTTCTATGGCCTTAATCCGTGGAAACAGTCGGGCGGCGACCAGTCAAGTCTGCGCCACTGGCTCCTTATGCCTGAATACCGCTATTGGTTCTGCGAGAGCTTTAATGGCTGGTTCATAGGTGCTCATCTTATGGGCGGACAGTTCAACGTCAGCAGCGTTGAGCTGCCTTTCGGGATGTTTCCGGAGCTTAAGGACCATCGCTACGAAGGATGGTATGCTGGAGGAGGCGTGACTGCCGGATATCAGTGGATGATATCTAAACACTGGAACTTTGAGGCATCTGTCGGACTTGGATACGATTATATAAAGTATGACAAGTATAAATGCGGAATATGCGGCGAGAAACTCAAGTCGTCGCACACTAACTATTTTGGCCCCACAAAGGCTGCGCTGAGTCTTATTTACATATTCTGATTCACTTAACAAAAATAGAATTATGAAAAGATTATCTATATATTGTGCATGTATGTTATTTGCGCCGCTTGCGCTGCAGGCACAGAGCGCGGGGCTTAAACTTGCTGATGAAAAGATTAGTGTGGAGAACCTCAGGGTGGAGAATACAAGCCAGACAATGGTTGTTAATCTCGACCTTAACATGGACTCTCTGAAGCTGGCTTCTAATATGCGGCTCGTTTTTACGCCCATCATCAAGAATAATACCGAAGAAAGACTTATGCCGCAGATTGTCGTTAACGGACGTAAGCAGGACATATCTTATCAGAGAAGCGGATATAAGGATTTTGCCGACAATGCGGTGGTGGTTAGACGAAAGAACAACACCGAGCAGACGCTGCATTACAGTGCTGTGCTGCCTTATGAAGACTGGATGAAGAACTCTAACGTAATCGTGGCTGAAGACCTCTGCGGATGCGGCGACATAAAGGATCAGAACACTGTTGAGCTGAAGCGCCTGCGCACGCCGTTCATGCCGTATATGCGACCCGAGGCAGAGGGACAGAAGGTGCGCCACGAGCAGGGACGCGCGTTTATCGACTTCCCCGTAGACAAGATAACTCTATATCCTTATTATCGTAACAACCCGAGAGAGCTTGATAAGATAATAAAGACTATCAACCTTGTGAAGAACGATAAGAACACTACAATAACAAATATCGAGATACACGGATACGCATCGCCCGAGTCGCCTTATGAGCATAACGCATATCTTGCCGAAAACCGTGCCAAGACGCTTAAGGACTATGTGCGCAAGCTCGTAAATATTGACGACACTACGTTCTCGGTAACTTCTACTCCTGAGGACTGGGAAGGACTCAGAAAGTATGTCGTTGAGAGCAATCTGCAGAACCGTGACGCCATACTCAAGCTTATAGACAATACATCGTTAGACATTGATGATAAGGAATGGAAGATAAAGCTTACTTATCCTGACGACTATCGTTTCATGCTCGAAAACTGGTATCCAGCACTGCGCCACTCTGACTATGTGGTGAGCTACAGCGTGCGCCCGTTCACCGTTGAAGAGGCTAAGGAGATTATGAAGACCAAGCCCCAGCAGCTCTCGCTCGAGGAGATGTTTATGGTGGCTCAGACTTATGAGCCGGGCTCGCGCGAGTTTAACGAGATTATGGAAACGGCAGTACGTATGTATCCGGACAACCCCACAGCCAACATCAATGCTGCATGTACACGACTTCAGTATGGCGACATTGAAGGAGCAAAGCGATATCTTGACAAAGCCGGCAATATGCCGCAGGCTATTCATGCCAGAGGAGTTATTGCCATGCTTGAGGGAAAAACCGAAGAGGCAAGACTGCTCCTAAATCAGGCTAAACAGGCCGGGGCTGAGAATGTAGACAAAAACCTGCAAATAATCGACATGTAATAATATGATAATATAATTAATTTAATTTTTTAACCAACCCAATTTTTAAAATTATGAAGAAAGTAAAATTATTTTCCTTCGCATTGGCGGCGCTGATGCTGGGAGCTTGTACAAATGAAGACGTCATCGACAATGGCGGACAGACCGTATTGCCGGGTGAAAAGGGTTATATCAGCCTTGCAATCAATTTGCCGACAACACCAAGTACACGTGCAAATGACAACTTTGATGAGGGTCTTCCTGTAGAGTATGCTGTGAAAAATGCTACATTGTTAATCTTCGAAGGTACAGATGAGTCAACCGCAACATTTACAGGAGGATATGACCTTGGCAAAATAATTCCGAATACTGTCGGTGGTAATATCACATCAACATTTAAAGTGACCCAAAAAATTACAAAACCGGTAAATGGTGATCTTTATGCTTTGGTAGTGGTTAACCGTGGCGATATTTTAACTACAAAAGATCAAGGTGCAACCTGGGAACTGAATGGAACAGCTCTTAGCCCATCAACTACATTAGCTGCATTTAGTGCAACTGCACAGGAAATTGCTGCAGAGAGATTGTATGATACAGCTAATGAAGGCGATGGTTTCTTTATGACCAATGCTCCTCTTTATAGTGTTCCTGGAGGCGTAACTCAGCCGACTGATGGCAAGCTGTCAACTCTTACGTTGATTAATGCTGAAAATGTATATTCTACAGAAGATGAAGCTGAAGATAATCCTGCTGCAAGTGTTTATGTTGAGAGAGCTGTTGCTAAGGTTACAGTGACTGGTACTAATGGTAACCTTGGAAATAATCCAAGTATGAGTTATACATTAAGTGGATGGACATTTGATGTTACTAATAAAAAGACATACCTTGTTCGCAACATGACTAATGCCAATAGTTGGTGGACTTATAATGTAAATGGTGATTATCGCTTTGTTGGTTCTGCTGCTGTTGGTCCTGATCTTTATCGTACATATTGGGGTGTTGACCCGAATTATAGCAGTTACGTAGAAAAAGACTTTAATATATTTGCCGGACAAACTCCTTCAGTCTTGAATGGAATTGATGGAAATGGTTATTGTCTTGAGAATACATTTAATGTAAATAATCAGAATCAGAACCAGACAACACGTGTTATTGTAGCTGCTACGTTGAATGCAGGTAATACTTTCTATATCGTGAATAACAATAAGGGTGCTATTTATAATGAAGAACAAGCTAAAAACGAAATTAAGGCAGAATATCTTGGCAATCAGGCTGTAATAGCAGCGTTGACAGCAAATTTGGACGGTGCAGATAAAAAAATAACAGGAGACAACCTTACTGTGGAATTTAATAAAACTGCAGGTGATTTGACTGTTACAAAGATTGAAATATCTGCTGATAAAGCTGGTGACTTTAAAGGTGGTGAAATTCCTGATGCTCTGACACCTGGTACAGAAGCTAATAATGCTATTTTGGCAGCAGTAAATGCTGGTAAGAAAGTTTCTTGCTATAAAAATGGTATTGCTTATTATCCTGTTATGATTAAGCACTTTGGTGATGATTTGACACCTTGGTCTGCAGATAATAAAACCGAGTCTTATCCTGAGCCTGGTGCAGAAAATAATTGGCTTGGTCGTTATGGCGTTCTGCGTAACAACTGGTATGAAATAAATGTTGAAGGAATAAGAGATATTGGTTACGCTGATGTTCCTGAAGTTTATGGTACTCCTGACGATCCTGTAGAATCTTACATCTCTGTTGAGATTAACGTTCTCTCTTGGGCTAAGCGTACTCAGGACGTAGAACTGTAAAAATAGTTTATGATATCATATTTATATTGATTTGGCTTTTAAATCAGTGTGCGGCCGGTTTTGGCCGGTCGCGCACTTTTCTTCAAAAACGAGACAGACACGGGCATTTTGCCTGACACTTAAGCCCGCTCGCCTGGGCAAAAGAAATAAAGAGGCGGGGTGCTGCTGTTCCGGCACAGAGAGAGAAGAACAACCGCGGATAAAGATGCCGCAAATTATTATGAAATAACACGAGGCAAACACCTATATTAATAATAGGAGAAGCCCACAACATATAACATAAAACTCCGGCAGCTGTAGGAATACGGCTGTAAGGCGCACGAGAATGACACAACACAGACGTGCAAAGACAAAACAATATCAGTTATAAAAGAAATAAAAATAAAAAATATATGCGTATGAGATATCTTTCAATAAAGTGTCTGACTTGGCTGTTATTAGCGGCTTCAGTATCGATATTTACATCGTGTGACATGATGACCGACGACAGAGACGACTGTCCCATGGGGTTGTATCTCAACTTCAAGTATGACTATAACCTTGAGCGTGCCGACATGTTCAACGACCATGTGGGAGCTGTAGATGTCTATGTGTTCGACGAAAATGGCAAGTATGTCACACGCCAGTCAGAGGCCAATGTAGGCAGTTCGCGACCATTGGCCGACCCGGCTTATTCTATGCATATGAACCTCGACCCGGGCAAGTATAAGTTTATAGTGCTTGCCGGACAAGACTCTTACGCGGAGCAGATGGAGTCGGGACGCGCGCGCTTCGTGCGCTCTGACCTTACTGCGGGCGATGACATGACCGCAATGAATATCAAACTCGACACAACGCCGCAGGGCAACAATGTGCTCCTCGTAGACAATCACGGGCTGCCACTCGACACGCTCTGGCACGGCATGGAGGTTGAGCCGGTTGAGGTGTTCGCCGAGAAACCTACTTATCACACAATCTCGCTCATGCGCGACACAAAGAAAATAAACGTGACGCTGCGCGAACTCGACGACCCCACACAGATGGACATTGCCAAATATGACATGACCATCACCGACCGCAACTCACACATCCTCTGGGACAACTCGCTCGACGAGACCAACACCGTTATCTACACGCCGCACGCCACATGGAACACCGACGACCGCACGCCGGCTACCGACGTTAACGGCGACCCCATTGACGGAGTGGGCAAGATAGCTCATGCCGACTTTATGACTTCAAGAATATTGTACCACGATGATCCGAAAGACGACGGCATACTGTCTGTCGTAAATAAAGAAACTCAGCAAGAGGTTATACGTGTGAATCTTCCCGATCTGCTTAGTCGTCTGCGTACGAGCGAGGATATTTACCGCTACTCGGCACAGGAGTTCCTCGACCGCGGATACGACTATCAGTTAGACTTCTTCCTCAAGGGCGACCGTCTTTACTACGTTGAAATAAGTATCAGTGTGCTTGGATGGAGTAAGCGAGTGCAGCTTGCAGAACTGTGATGGATACAGCTAACCCAATAATCGAGAATGGCTATGAACAAAGATATATTACATACGGTTAAGAGCGTCATGGGATGTTTGCTTATGGCATCTCTCGCGGCGGGCTGTGCGCAGGAAGACATCGGCACCACTCCTACTGGCGGAGGCGGCATGTCGGCATCTTCTTATGTGTCGTTCAGTTTTGCCTCGCCGCAAGGCGCGCCTACGCGCTCTAATAATCCTACGGGAGGCGAAAAGGGCGACGGAGATGAGACCGGACAAAATTATGAGAATGAAATAAAAACTGCCGTAGCTTTCTTCTATCAGGGAGATAAAGGAGTAAACAGTGACGGCAATACATCAATCAATGCCGCTGTGTCGTTTACCGTTGGAAACTATACCACGCCTGGCAACGGCATCGACCGCACATATACAACATCACCGCAGCAGGTAGACCTCGAAAACGGAACATACAACGTGATCGTGGTGGCAAATCCGGGCACAGACTGGTGGACAGGCAGGTCGCTCACGCTCGCCGACGTGCGCAATCATATACAGACCACGGCATGGACAGCCTCAGGCTCAGACTATTCTGACTTCGTAATGACATCAGCTGCCGACGCCACGCTGACGCTCAATTCTAACCCGGAGAGCAATCCTGCCACTGCTGAGGTAAACGTAGAGCGCATGGCTGCAAGGCTCGACTATAAAACAACAGGAACTTATACGTGTGATGACCCGGCATATCCCGGTGCCACAGTTGAGATAACCGGCGCAGCCTTGGTGAACAATCTTACGGCAGGCAGCTATCTGTTGAAGCGCGTGGCTGACGATGTTAACGGCACCAATCTGTCTTATCTCGGTGATGAAACTGCTGACGCTAACTATGTAGCAACAAATTACGTGCTCGACCCGTGGACGGCAGTCAAGACATCAGCCAACAACAGCTTTACCATTGGCGGTGAAGCTAATAAAACAGCCGAAGATCTTTATGGAGAATGGTTTGGCAACATCTCGCAAGACCCTAATTTTATTGGGCCGGTTATGTTCAGCCGGACTCTTCTGTTTTTGACGGAACAGAAACATGGCAGCGTATAGGCTATACTCTCGAAAATACAACGGCAGCCGAAGAGGCAGGAAAACGTTACAGCACGGGCGTTGTGTTCAAGGCAAAGTTCCATCCGCAGGGTGTGGCAAACTATACCGACGGAGAAACATTCTTCGAGTATGGTACAAAGATTTATGCTTCAATGGAAAACATGATGAAGAATTTTTATGGAAGCAAATTTGATGAGTTAGATGATCTAATAAAAAAATGCGCGACCTGGGGGGATGTAAAACATTTTATTACATCCACGTTGCTTACCAACGATCCGTCGGGATATAACAAATATCTTGAAGGACTGGCTGAGGGTAAAGACGATACGGAACCTGTTTCGGATGTTTCTTCGCTTACATGGAGCAAATATATGCTGAATGAGTGTGGCTATTCGAAAGACGAAAACGGAAAAGTGGTTCTTGACCAAAATGGTAAGGTTACGCGTATCGCCTTGAAGCCTTACGGAACGCGCACATACGAAGACGCCACATGCTATTACACATGGTGGGTGCGCCACAGCAACGACAACAATGACGACGCAAAGGGCATAATGGAGTATGCCATTGTGCGCAACAATATATATAAACTCACGGTCAACAGCGTTTATTCGCTCGGAGGTGAAGTGCCCGATGACGAGAGTCTGATTGTTGACGTGTATGTTAACGACTGGCTGCTGCTCGATAATGAGACTCTGCCTATGTGATGTAATGAATATAATGAAAAAACACTGACGTTATGAACAAGATAAAGCAACATATATATAAGGCTATGTTCTGGCTGCTGCCATGGCTGTGCGCCGTGCCCCTCGCCTCATGCTCGTTCGACGACGACATCGACACGGGCGGCGACAATGCTCCCGCCACGCTTCAGCTGAGCATCACGGCACGTGAGGAAGGCGACTTGAACACAAGAGTGGGTACAGAAGTGGGGCAGGACAGCGAGTATATGCACAACCTGCTCGTGCTCTTTATACAGAACGGCAAGGTAGTGAAGAAATTCTTGCCTGATTTGAGATATGACGAAGCGGCAAAGGTGGGAAACTTGAAGACATGGGAATCAGAGAAATTCACGCTAGCACCGGGCACATACACCGTGTATGCCTTTGCAAACATTGATACTTATTATGATGAACATTGGGGAAGTCTTACTGGATTAGAAGAGAATGCTCAGATTCCAGAAAGGGTAGATATTGACAATATCGTGCTTGAAGACAATCCTGCCTCAAAGCTTGACTTTGTTACTTATTTTATCCCGATGAGCGCAAAGGAGGACGTAACCGTTACGTCAGACACACGAAAAGTCTCTATCGGTCTCGACCGCCTTGTCAGCAAGATAAGAATGAGCATCGCAGGCAAGCCCAACACAAAGGTTACGGCCCTGTCGTTTTGTGGATATGCCGACAAGATAACCCTCTTCTCAGATAAAGCTTTGGAAGGTGAGGCATACACAACGACAAAGACTATAACTGTTCCTGGTGATGGCATTCTGAAAGCTGAAGGTACAGGTACAACAGGAAAACTTGTTATTCCTGACTTTTATGTAAACTCTTCACCGGCAGACCATAAATTTAATGTCAGCGTTACTACTGACGAGATGAACGGAATTACATACGAGGCAACCACCTCAAGAGGCGAGCTTCCGCGCAACAGCATCTTCCCGCTTACGCTGCAGCTCAACGACTATGGCCTCGATCTCGCAGCGCAATGCTGGGTAAGCCCGATAGGCAGTCTGCCGGTGGAAGTTCAGATTACAGGCTTTGATAATACATATCAAATAGTAGTGCCCGAAGGATGCCAGTTTGAGTTTACCGTAAATGGAGTGAAAAATAGTGGAGGAACAACCACAGTTACTAATCCTGAATGTAATTGGAATATTCCAGAAGGTGTTGACGGCATAATCTTTGAAAGCCAAACTACTAATGTGAAAACTATTAAGGGCCATGTTACGGCATCTGCCGGCAAGACTTTTGATTTGAGCCTTTTGGTTACGTGGCAGGATAATGGAGCAACATACAACCGCACATACACAGTAAAGGTATTTACCGACGACATTACTAACTTCCCGTTTAAGAGCAAAACGCGTACACCGGAGTTCGGTCTCGACTATCTGCGTCATGAGATGCTCAATATGTTTATAAAATAAATCAAGGAGGAACTAAATCATGAAATACAAACATAATTTATATACGTTTCTCATCCTCTTCTGCGCAATGTTCGTTGCCCAGAATGTTGTGGCGCAAGTGACGGGTGATAAATATAATGAAACTAATGCATCAGTAACGATTACGCATAAGGCTGCGAAATGGTTTGATCTGCGAAGCGGGATATCCGATGCTGCAAAGGCAATGGATACCTTTGATGATGAGACAAAGATGTTTACGCTTCAGGATGGAACTACAGAGGTTCAGGCGGCACATACTTATATGGATACGATTTATGTGCATAAGGGTACCTCTGTGTCACTTGAGATTCCTGATAAGTTGAAGGCTACTAATTTTAGTATTAGCTCTTATCAGCGTTGGCATAGCTTCCGTACGGATGCTACATTTCGTACTATGAATACGAAAGCGAATGAAGTATGGGATTTGCTTACTCCGGCAGTTAGTGGTACTTTCTACCGGTATGCTAACGGCTATGTGGGTTATCCTAATAAAGGGTCAAATATGTACAAGGTAAATTTCTACGTACCTACCGACGAGGAATTTAAAGCATGGTTCGGTGAAGATGCCGCAAAAAAATATGATAATAATTTTTATCTAGTGGCTTGTGATGTTTCTTCATACACTGATTATACTAAGAATTTTGACAGGGAGAGTTCTTCGAAATCTTCATTCGACAAGCCTCAAAGCGACGGCAATACATACGAACCGACGCTTACGCATCGTGTGCTTTTTTATATCGTAACAGTGGATAATCGTGACGAAGATCCAACTGTAACGTGGAAAAAAGGCATGGGACGGTTGAAAGATTCAGCATACCAAGGAGGAACGCTTGACGAAGGGAAGAAGTATCTGGAAGAATATGATATCTCGTTCCCTTATACAAGAGTGTCTAATCATACGAAAGAGCTTGTAGCGTTGTCGAAGGATGCCTGGTCGTATGCCATACCGGGAGTTTCGAAAGATGACGATAGTGATACATTAAACATATCTTTGCAAGATAACGGGTCTGGAATCACGTTGGAAACAACAACGCTTACAGGAATGACCCGTATTATACAATTTAAATATCCTAATACTAATACTACGGATAATACGCAATATGTGGATGCCAACAACAGTAAGGCGACCATTTATGTCACCAAGACGGTTGGAGGTACGACGTATAACATAGCCAGATTTAATCTTACTTTCATACGCGATACGAGACTGCTGACGCAAACTCAGTTAGAGCAAATAGAAGATGGGACGATTCAAAATGAAAATCTGAAATATTATCAGTTCCGTACAGATAAGTATCTGGAGCAGAATTATCAGTTGCTGACGTCGCTTAATTTTGACTATGATCCTGCGGTGGCTGACACGTATGGCTCAGCATCGTTCTATCCATTCCCGCTGGCATGGACCTCTAACTCCTATTCGTTCTATGATGGCGCTAATAATCGCGATTTCAATAATAGCAATAAATATCCGGAATGGGGATTTTATTCTATTATGAACGATTTTATGGAAGGTGATCATTGGACTAATGGTACGAAAAATACCAATGCCAAACCCCTTCCCGGCAGCAACTACCATATGTATATCGATGCTTCCGACCGTCCCGGAGTAATCGCCCGCCTGCCGTTCAGACGCAAGTTGTGCAAGGGTTCAGAGCTGTTTGTCACAGCCTGGCTTAAGAGTGCGGGTTGGAGTTCCGATATGGCTGATGCAAACATGCTTTTCTCTATTATGGGTGTGAAGACAGACTCAGTCTTGGGGACAGTGTATGAGCCTATCTACCGCCATTCTTCCAGTCAGGTGCGTCGCACTGACTATCTTAGTGGTGGCATGCCTGGAACTGGCAGCGGTACAAATGAATGGATGCAGATGTATTTCTCGTTTGTTATAGACGCGGATGCTGACTATGACTCGTACGTACTTCAGATAGACAACAACAGCGCGTCGACCGATGGTGGAGATATGTATATCGACGACATACGTGTATATATAGCTACACCGAGTGCTGAGGTGAAGCAGCTGGATGCCACTTGTACGAACGAACGTACCTTGATGAGTATCAAGCTGGACTGGAATCGTTTGCTCTCACGTCTTGGTCAAGAAGAAGGCCAGGACAAGATGGATGCCATTGACTTCTGCTTTATAGACAAGGCAAAGTATGATGATTATCTGGAAGAGAATCCGGGTCGGTTCCAACAGGCGATAGAAAATTCCGTGGTCAAAGTCGGCGACAATGCTCCTGATGGCGGATACAATCAGGAATATAACACGCTGTATTTCAATCTTGATTTTGACAGGAATACAACTTATGATAAACCACATCCTCGTTTGGCCGGTCAAAATGTGGTTGACGGAAAATATTGTTTCTATGGTACGACGGATGAGTCCGGAAATAAGGCATTGGCTGTGGATTTCTATTCAGACTTAACCCCTAACCGTACTTATATGATGCTGATTCAGGTCAATGACGGGAATGAGGCATCCTCGAGTGATTTCCAAGAAAGCATTAACAATGATGAGTGTGGCATAAATACCTCTTTTACCGTTACAGCACAGACACTGCTTCGTGTAAATGGAGAGGTGGTGGATCCGTCTACGGATTTCTGCGCCGGCCAGATATTCAACTTCTCGGCCCAGGTGCGTGTGCCTAAGCAGGAAGCTGATGGCTCGGAATCTTATACCATAGTAGATAAAGGTGTATATTTCGATTGGTTCTTTGGGACTGAAGAAGAGTATATGCAGAGTGATCAGGACTATGGTGTCTCTTTGGAGCAGGCACTTACCACGTTCCGTGAGATCTATCCCGATAATGAAGATCTTACTGGTGTGGAGCCAGGACAACATACTGTTACAGGAACGTCGGAAAGTATCGAGTTGACAGAAAATATGATTTCTGTTATAAAGAAATATTTAGAAGACACAGGTGAGGCTGGTGGAGCACACAACCGGTTGGTTCTGCGCAAGGAGAATCTTGATATAACCTTGTTGAACTCAGGATTGAAATTGGTTATTCAACCGATACCGATGATATTCCCTCCGGACGAGACAATCGATAAAGATTCTTGGGCAAAAGTTTGTTGGAATTATGTTCCGTTGGAACTTAATGTCTCAGGCGCTGCTCCGCAGTTGCATGCAGGTTTCAACCCTGTTCAGTATCCTGCGGATGATTTCAATCCCTGCCTGCGTATTGGTCTGGCCCAGATAGCTGAGACAACGGCCGACAAACCGTTGAGAGTGAATCTGCGTGGCGCTAAGTATTCCTCAGAGGACATAGATATAAAATATATCGGTATGGTTACGGCTACGTCTGCAGAGGTATATAGCAAGATATATCTTATCGATACCGACGACCCCGCATATAAGAGTAAATATTTCCCTGAAGGGTTTAGTGAATTCTCGTTGCCTATCGGCTACATAAAGTCATTGCACGCTCAAGAGTATAACGACCAGAGTGATTTCAATGACTATATGGAAATATATTTTGATACGGAGACAACGCAGTCTAACGACTTCCGGTTCCAGCCCAAGGAAGGATATTACTATACCTTTGCCGTTCACTTTGAGGAGCACGGCGAAGAAGGAAGTGATGTCAGCAACGCATGCTTCGGTAAGTTTACGGTAAAGATGAAAGTCGTTCCTGAATATCTGGTATGGCAAGGTAAGGACGTCGCCACGCTCAACTGGAACAATGATGCCAACTGGAAACGCGCGGATGCGACGGACATTAAGAATACTGACGGTACTTACGAGACCAATGTCGCAAACACGACGGACAATGGCTTTGTACCTATGCTGTTCTCCAATGTAGTTATGCCGAGAGGCAGCAAGGCTGAGCTTTATATGGCCGGTTATACGACTGAGGATGGCAAAGAAGTCTGGGATAGTAAGCGTCCTTCCCACATGGGACTGCCGACAGAGAATATCCAGTATGACCTGATGGCCTACGATAATACCAGCGATAATACGCTCTCTACCCAGCGCTACCGTGTGAACATCTGCCGTGACATCCACTTTGAGCCGGATGCACAGATGCTGCATGCCGAGCAGCTACTCTATAACAAGGCATGGACAGACGTGGAAATTACTCCGGGACAGTGGACAGCCGTAAGCACACCGCTGCAGGACGTTGTAGCCGGCGACTGGTATGCTCCTAAGGCAACCGGAAGACAAGAGACAGAGTACTTCAAGGATATAAAATTCACTGATGGAGGCTATAATCGCCTGAATCCTGCCGTTTACCAGCGCAGCTGGAGCACAGGAGCAACGATTGTAGAAAAGCAGACACCAAACACTCTTGTTTCGTTTGATACAGAATGGAGCTCTGCATACAATGACGCATCTGTGCCTTATGTTGCAGGTGGCGGATTCTCTATCAAGGGTGTTACATCTAACAGCTCATTGCTGTTTCGCTTCCCGAAGGCTGATACAAGCTATGATGTAAGTACAGGAACATTGAGCCGAAATAATGCAGGCAAGCTGCTTGTCAGCAATATGGTTGACCGTAGCGATCCGTATAAGTATGTTGATCCTGTTGTTGTTACGGATACACTTACTCCGTCTGCCGACGGCAAGTATCTGATGGTAGGTAACCCGTTTATGGCTCCTCTCGATGTTCAGGCGTTTGTTGAGAGCAATAGCGACGTGCTGGCACAGAAATATTGGATTGGCGATATGTCAGAAGACAATGCGGTTGCTTTTACTGAAAACGGATGGTCTGCTCAGACATCTCTTATTGCACCGTATTCAGTGTTCTATGTTGAGGCTAAAACTCCTTCTACAGCAGGTGTAGAAGTTAAATTCACTGATGGCATGCAGAAGTTTGAAACAACTTCTACAGATGAAGGTTCACAGGCAACTTCGCTTAAGATAACGGCAGAAGACGCTGAAGGCTCAAGCAGCGCGGCTGTACGCTATACTGCTTCGGCAAGCAACGGCTTCGGCATGGAGGACGCACAGATGATTAGCGGACTTACAGGTAATGCCGACAACGCTCCTAAGGTTTACACCGTAGCCGGCAACACGGCAGTGAGCGTCAACCAGCTGAAGGATGCACAGCGCATACCGTTAGGCGTTACGGCAGCCGACGGCTCAGTTGTAACCCTTACATTCAGCGGTGTTGCAGCCGTTAAGGATGCTGCTATCTACGATGCCGAGCTGCAGAGCGAGACACCGCTCTACGAAGGCTATCAGCTCACGGTCAACGGTCCGTCATACGGCCGCTACTTCCTGATAGGCCACGGCTCAGGCACTACAGGCATAACAGAAACTCCTGTTGAGGGCAACGTAAGCGTAAGCTCTATCGTTCCGCATCAGGTTGTTGTTACGTCAGACACCGGGCTGCGCTCAGTGAGCATCTGGTCGGCAGGCGGCGCACTCCTTAAGAAGGTAACGCCCGAAGGTAATTACACTTGCACTATTAACGGTGTCAACAGCGGTGTTGTTATCGTCCGCATTGACACAGCAACAGATTCGCATGTAAATAAAATAAGAGTTAGGTAAGTTTTAAGTTTTGGCCGTAAGGTCAAATTGCAGGTGAGTGGGAGTGTCCGTGAGGATGCTCCCATTTTTTTTGTTTATATTGTTGAGCGTGGGCAAGCATGACAGATGATAGTTGGTTGTTATATGACAGGCAGGCGGTAGAAAGCATAAATATACTGATGCTTCGCAAGTTTTCAGTATTACCGCATGATGACTTTTTGAAACATATTAAGGCTATATTAAAGATGTTTTTATGATAAATTATACGTTTAATATGTTAAAACCGTAATAATATTTGACACATTGAAAAGTTTGCACTATCTTTGACACTGAAAGGCAACTGGCAGAACATAACGCCGAAGTACCTTAATTATATATATTGTGAAAACAGTTAGTCAAAACATAAACCTTAAAATTATGAATTCAGAAAAGGTTACACGTATGGAGCACGACCTCCTCGGCTCACGTGAGATTCCGGCAGACGCATTGTATGGCATACAGACATTGCGCGGCGTTGAGAATTTCTCAATCAGTAAGTTCAATCTCAGCCAGTATCCGCTGTTCATCAACGGTCTGGCATACACCAAGTGGGCTGCGGCTGAGGCCAACCATCAGCTCGGGCTGCTTACCGATGCTCAGTATGAGGGTATCAAGGCAGCTTGTCAGGACATACTGGCCGGCAAGTATCACGACCAGTTCCCCGTGGACATGATTCAGGGAGGTGCAGGCACCAGCACCAACATGAACGCCAACGAGGTTATAGCCAACATTGCCCTGAAGCACATGGGGTTCAAGCCGGGCGACTATGAGCACTGCTCGCCTCACGACCACGTTAACCGTTCACAGTCGACCAACGACGCATATCCTACGGCTATCCACATGGGCCTGTATGCCAGCCATCTCGCCCTTGTTCCGCATATCAAGGAGCTTATAGCAGCGTTCCGCAAAAAGTCGGAAGAGTTTGCACATATCGTAAAGATGGGGCGTACCCAGTTAGAGGACGCAGTGCCGATGACGCTCGGACAGACATTCTCAGGCTTTGCAAGCATACTTGAGGCAGAGCTGCTGCATCTCGACCAGGCTGCAGCCGACTTCCTTGAGGTCAACATGGGCGCAACGGCCATCGGCACCGGCATCTGCTCAGAGCCGGGCTATGCCGATAAGTGCGTCAAGGCTTTGGCCGAGATTACCGGATGGGACATCACCCTCGCTAAAGACCTTGTTGGCGTAACGTCAGACACATCTTGCATGATAGGCTATATGTCAGAGCTGAAGCGCATAGCCGTTAAGCTCAGCAAGATAAGCAACGACCTGCGTCTGCTTGCCAGCGGTCCGCGCTGCGGTCTTGCCGAAATCAATCTTCCGGCACGTCAGCCCGGCTCGTCAATCATGCCCGGAAAGGTTAATCCCGTCATTCCGGAGGTGGTAAGCCAGGTGGCATTCAAGATTATCGGCAACGAGCTTTGTGTCACCATGGCAGGCGAGGCAGCCCAGATGGAGCTTAACGCCATGGAGCCTGTCATGGCTCAGTGCAGCTTCGAGTCGGTAGACCTTATGGCCAACGCATGCGACACTCTGCGCACGCTCTGCGTTGAAGGCATCACAAGCAACGAGGATAACTGCCGCCGCGAGGTTAACCGCAGCATAGGCATCGTTACTGCCCTCAACCCCTACATAGGTTACGAACATTCTACCGAGATTGCCAAGAAGGCCATGGAGACAGGCCGCGGTGTGGTTGAGCTTGTGCTTGAGGAGGGCATACTTACCCAGAAAGATCTCGACACCATTCTTGATGCCAAGAACATGGTTCGCCCTGTTAAGCTCGACATTCACCCTAAATGTTAGTTTTCTGTTCCTGCTTTCAGTCTTTAACTTCGTTTAATGGCTAAGTTGGTATATTCCGTGCCGTCCGGTTTTTCAAAATGAATCCGGGCGGCACGCTTTTTGTCCTCACTGCCGTTGAGCCGCGCTTCTGTCGTCATAGTCTGCTGTTTTTATATGGTCAGCTATGTCTGCCCAAAGGCATATTACAATATGTTCGATACAAGGCAACTGCTTTGCCTAATAAAAATGGGTGGTTTTCACTAAGAAAACGGCCCACTTTTGCATCATAAGTGGCCGAGTTACGATGCGTAAACGATAGGTTAATGATTTGAAACCTGCACACATGGTTTTGATTACAGTTTTTCTTCTTTAGCCTTTTATCCCGGGTTGACTTTAATCATAAGCGTACTTTTTCCTTATGATTTTTTGATGATTCGCACGTTGCTGCTGTTGCTGCCTGTAAGTTTTATGCGAGTCGCTTATACGCAACCGGCTAATAAAGTCTGATTTTGTGAATATTTTATGCGGGGCACACAGTTATGGGCATGACTCTTTATGTTCACTTTTGACATATTTTCAAAAAACATTGCGTTGATTTTGAAAAATCGATGATTTGCATTATCTTTGCAAGAAGATAAGCTGCATCTCGGCATAACGCTCAAACATGGTTTGGCGATTCTGCTCTCGATTTGCATTATCTTTTTACATAGAAGGTGGAATATAGATAAATTAAATATGGAACAGAAATTTTTTATATATAACACATTGAGCCGCCGCAAGGAGCTTTTTGTGCCGATACACAGTCCCAATGTGGGCATGTATGTGTGCGGACCTACGGTTTATGGCGATCCGCATCTGGGTCATGCCCGTCCGGCAATAACCTTCGACATCCTTTTCCGCTATCTTAAGCATCAGGGCTATAAGGTGCGCTACGTCAGAAACATCACTGACGTGGGTCATCTGGAGCACGATGCCGACGAGGGCGACGACAAGATAGAGAAGAAGGCACGCCTGGAGCAGCTCGAGCCTATGGAGATAGCCCAGTATTACACCAACCGCTATCACGACGCCATGAGGGCTCTCAACGTGCTGCCGCCGAGCATCGAGCCTCACGCTACGGGACACATCATAGAGCAGGAGGAACTGGTAAAGCAGATTCTCGACAATGGTTTTGCCTATGAGAGCAACGGCAGTATCTATTTCGACATTGCCAAATATAACGAGAAATATCACTACGGCATACTGTCGGGACGCAATCTCGACGATGTAATCAACGCCAGCCGTCAGCTCGACGGAGTGGGCGAGAAACACAATCAGGCCGACTTCGCCCTGTGGAAGAAGGCACAGCCCGAGCACATCATGCGCTGGCCGAGCCCGTGGAGCGACGGTTTCCCGGGATGGCACTGCGAGTGTACAGCCATGGGCCGCAAGTATCTCGGCAACCACTTCGACATACACGGCGGAGGAATGGACCTTGTGTTCCCTCACCATGAGTGCGAGATAGCCCAGGCTGTGGCAAGTCAGGGCGACCAGATGGTGAAATACTGGATGCACAACAACATGATAACCATCAACGGACAGAAGATGGGCAAGAGCCTCGGCAACTTCATCACGCTCGAGCAGTTCTTCACGGGCAACCATCCGAGCCTCGACAAGGCTTATTCGCCCATGACGATACGCTTCTTCATCCTGTCGGCCCACTACCGCGGCACGGTGGACTTCTCTAACGAAGCCCTGCTGGCAAGCGAGAAGGGACTGGCACGACTGATGTCAGGCATTGCCGACTTAGACCGCGTGCCCGTGTCAGACAAGTGCGACGCACAGACCGAAGAGTTTGTCAAGGGCCTTCGCCAGAAGTGCTACGACGCAATGAACGACGACCTTGCCACACCGCAGGTTATCAGCTATCTGTTTGAGGCGTGCGGAGTGGTCAACAAACTGCTTGACCACAAGGCAACGATATGCGCCGACTGCCTGAAGGAACTAAAGGAGACCATGCGCCTCTTTGCCTTCGACCTGCTCGGACTGAAGGAAGAGCACGAGGGCAACAACAGCGCCCGCGAGGAAGCCTACGGCAAGGTGGTTGACATGGTGCTGAGCCTGAGGGCTAAGGCAAAGGCCGAGAAAGACTGGGCCACGAGCGACCGCATACGTGATGAGCTTGCCGCTGCCGGATTCGAGGTGAAAGACACCAAGGACGGTTGCGTATGGAAACTTGATAAGTAGAATATTGAATGGGAGTGATGGAAACCATGGAAGCTCCAGAAACTATGGTGTCCATGATAACCGTTGGAGCCATGAGAGCATATTTAGGTTATGCGCTCCTATACAGTAAACAACACAACTGTAGCGCATGAATCCTGTTACTGCTAAATATCTGATAACGTATATGTGTGAAAAGAACGGCGGCACACGGCCGCACCCCTTGATGGCAGTCAGTGACGCCGCTCTTTTCTTTAATTTAAAATCTTTTATCCCATGCAGGATAGCCTCACCTGAGGCATTAACCAACTGAGGTCAGACTATGAGAAATATCGCTTACGTTCTGTTTTTATTGATGTTTATCCTTCTTACGGCATGTTCCGACCGCAAAGAGTATGTTATAGCCATGTCGCAGTGTAGCGAGGATATATGGCGCGACAAACTTAATGACGAGATGCGTGCAGGTACTTATCTTTATGACAACGTCAGGCTGGAAGTAGCTTCAGCCAACGACGACAACGTCAGGCAGACAGAGCAGATAAACAATTTTGTGAACGAAGGCGTAGACATGCTCATAGTAGCCCCCAATCAGATTAACACCGTTACTCCGGCCATAGAGAAAGCATATAACAAGGGCATTCCCGTAATACTCTTTGACCGTAAGACCGGTTCAGACAAATATACGGCGTTCATCGGTGCCGACAACACCAAGATGGGTTACACCATGGGCGAATATATTGCCCGCCGTCTTGGCGGTAAGGGCAGCGTGGTAGAGATTATGGGCCTTAAGGGCTCGTCGCCTGCCATAGAGCGCCATAACGGATTCATGCAGGCCATAAAGCGCTATCCGGGCATCAGGCTCGTGGCCACAGGCAGCGGCACATGGCTCCAGCAGAGCGGCCGCAAGGCCATGGACGCCATACTCGACAGCATAGGCGGCGACATCGACTACGTGTTTGCCCATAACGACCGTATGGCGCTCGGTGCCCGTCAGGCAGCTGAGGCGCGCGGACTTGCCGGCCGCATCAAGTTTATAGGCATCGACGCCCTTCCCGGCAAGAACAGCGGTATTGAACTGGTGCGCGACGGCGTGCTCGACGCTTCGTACATATACCCCACGCGCGGCGACATGGTTATGCAGCTGGCAATGAACATTCTTGAAAAGCATCCCTATAAGCGCGAAAACCTCATGAAGACGGCTCTCGTAACCAAGGACAATGCCGAGGTTATGCTGATGCAGGCCGAAGAGATGAACAAGCTAAACGACAAGCTTAACATGATGCACGACCGCGTGAACATGTATCTCACGCAGTACAGCCATCAGAAGGTCTACCTCATGATGTTCATCATCATCCTTGTGCTGCTGGTGCTCTCGTTTGTAGCCTTCTACCGCACCATCGTCGTAAAGCGGCGCATGCGCGAGGATGCTGCCAACGCCAAGCTGGTGTTTTTCACCAACATAAGCCATGAGTTCCGCACACCGCTCACTCTCATTGCCGACCCCGTAAGGCGTTTGCTCGAGGCCGACAACCTTACCACCCAGCAGCGCTCCATGCTCTGTCTGGTCAGGAAGAACGTTGACGTTATGCTGAGGCTTGTGGGCGAGATACTCGACCTGCGCAAGATACAGAACCGCAAGATGCAGCTGAGCGTCAGCCGCTTTAATCTGTCCGAATATGTAAGTCAGTGGGTGGCCAACTTTGAGCCGCTTGCCGACAGCAAGGACGTTGAACTTAGCGTAGACTGCGGCAGCGACATAAACATAGAGGCCGACCTGTATAAGATGGAGCGTATATGCTATAATCTTATCAGCAATGCCATAAAATATAACCGCAAGGGCGGCCGCATAAATGTTAAGGTAAGTGTTGAAGAGCCGATGGCCGTTATTGTCGTGAGCGACACCGGCATAGGCATACCCCGCGACAAGATAGCCCATGTGTTCGACCGTTTCTTCCAGGCTTCAGGCGAAAACAGAGGAGGCACGGGCATAGGTCTTGCCATTGTTAAGGCCTTTGTAGAGCTGCATCACGGTGAGGTTACTGCCGATGGCAACGCTGATGGCGGAGCCGTGTTCACCGTTAAGCTGCCGCTGAAGCAGCCAGGCGCCAATATCGTAGAGAAGCCTGAGCTTAACTCAGGTGAGCTTAACAGCAGCGTGCTTGCCGACGCACCGCAGAGTGCCGGCATAGATATGATGACGGCTCCGGCCGACAGCGACCGCAAGTCGGTTGTGGTGGTAGACGACAACAGTGACGTCAAGGACTATATCGTAAGTCTGCTCTCATCCCAGTATGACGTGAAGTGCGCTTCCGACGGGCGCGAAGGTCTGGCCATGTGCCTGAAATACATGCCCGACATAGTTATCTGCGACGTGATGATGCCCGTTATGGACGGTCTTGAGATGTGCCGGCGCCTGAAGTCGGAGACGGCAACGAGCCATATACCCGTGATACTGCTCACGGCACAGACCTTCGACGACCAGCGTGCCGAGGGCTACGACTGCGGTGCCGACGCCTACATCACCAAGCCGTTCAGCAGCAACGTCCTGCTGTCGCGTGTGCGCAATCTGCTCAACGAGCGCATGAAGCTGAAGAACATATATTCGGGCATCGACACAGAGGAGGAAAAATCGTCTGCCGACGACCCCGACACACGTTTTGTTGACGACTTCAGGCATTGTCTCAAGGGGCATCTGTCCGACTCTGAACTCAACGTTGAGACTCTTGCCGCCGAGCTTGGCCTTAGCCGTGTGCAGCTCTATCGCAAGGTGAAGCAGATTACAGGCTCGTCGCCTGTCGAGATAATACGCATCACCCGACTCAAGGCTGCCGAGCATCTGCTCCGCACAACGTCGAAGACCGTGTCGGAGATATCCTACGACGTAGGCTTCTCGTCGCCTTCTTACTTCACCAAGTGCTTCAAGGACTATTTTGGCCATCTGCCCAACGAAGGCCGAAGCGTATAGACATATATTTGCCTCATCCTTTCCGGATGAGGCTTTTTTGTGTCATGTCGCTCCCTTCCGTAAGTCTTGCCGTGTGTCTGCCGGCATCAGCCGGTTGTGTATTTATCCCAAGTATGCCTCTTTATATATAATAAGGTGAGGTCTTGGGGCATATTTTGTATAATTTTTATACCTATTATTTATACAAATTATAAATTTGTACCTACGGAATTTTGAAAAGTGTTAATTATTTTGTGTTTTTGTATCAAGATTAACACATTTAACAACTTAATTCACGCATTTATGGATATAAAATTACTCTTCGTAGGATTTTCGTTATTAAGTTGTTCCACCAGTGCCTTGGCAGATGATGTGCTGGGCCACGTGATAGAATATGATGGAACAAAGGTGAATACGAGAACCGACTACACTTATGACAGCAATGGACTACTTGTACAAAAGTTGATTACAAGGCCAAACACTGAGGATGCCTCATTGATGGAAAACTACGAGAAGGTTAACTATGGTTACGATGACCAAAAACGTTGTAATCTTGTTGAAGATTACATGTGGGACCGCTCGTCGCTCACATTTATGGGCCGTCCTATCGAAGGCGCCCGCACAGCGTCGGTGTTTGATGATGCTACAGGCCGTGTCTCTGAGCAGTATTTCTATGAGTGGGGCACGTCCGACTGGGAAGACGACTATGCCGTTAAGTGCGTTTATGAATACGACGGCAACACTGCAACCGAGAACAGATATAAAAGGCGCAACGGCACAGACCAGGCCGACCCTTATGAGATAAACGACTATGTTTATGACGACAATATGAACGTGCTGCAGAAGATACGCAACAGCTATTCGTTCAGCTTCTCTGTAGGCGACTATGCCAAGACTCCCACCGATAAAGAGGTGTATGAGTATGACGACAAAGGCAACGTTACGCTGAAAGAAACCTACATGTATTCGAGCGGCGACGACTATGATCCTTGGGGCGGAGGCTCTGATCCCTGGGGCGACCCTTGGGGCGACGGCTCTGACGAAGGCACCGATGAAGGATCTGAGTCGACAGACACATCAGACGAGGAGGACAACTGGTCGCTGATGAACAGATACAAATATGAATACGAGTATGACGAGAAGGGCAACATATCGAAGAAAACCACTTTGGCATGGCGCGACTATCTCGGCGAATACGAAACAGAGTCAGTGCTTACCTATGAGTATTTCTACGGCTCTAACGAGGCGCTGGAGCTGCCTTACACAAACAACTTCGACGCCGACGGCTCGTTTGACGGTATGACGACAGCAGGCAGCGGCGAGGCCGGAGCAGGATGGAAGCATGAAGACGGAGCTGCCGTATGTACGGCTGCCGTTAATGGCGACCCCGACAATCCCGAAATACTCTATCTGCCGGCACTGCGCTTCACAACCGACAACGAAGTAGAGATTACGTTCAAGGCAAAGGCTGTCGACGCCGCTGCTCCTGCCAAGTTGCAGATGGTACTTTGCAGCAACGACGACAACCACACACCGCTCGGCACAATAGGCGACGTATGGACAGTAAGCAGCACAGACTATCAGGAGATTAAGGGACTTGTTGTTCCCGACAAGAGCGACGCCTACGTTATAGGTATCTGCTTTGACAACAATCAGGCAGGCGCCGGAGTCAGCGTTGACGACATTGAGGTTAAGAACGGCCGTCCTACAGCCAGTCCGACAGCTCCTTACAACTTTACAGCTACTCCGTCGCAGGACGGCGCCCTGGAGGTTAAGCTGATATGGTATACACCTAACACCAACCTTGCCGGCGACTTCATCAACCATGCCGACAAGATGGAGCTTTACCGCGACGGCGTTGACGAGCCTATATACACCAGCCAGGCTACAGGAGCCACTCTTGCCGTTCAGTATGTAGACAGAACCATACCCGAGAAGGGCGAATATACCTACCGCGTTTACGCATATCTCGACGGACTTAAGAGCGACGCTGCCGTTGTTAAGGTAAAGGTCGGCTATTCAGTTCCTTCTGAGATTGAAGGTCTTAACGCAGTCGAGAACGACGACCACTCTGTAACAATATCATGGAACGAGGCTAAGCCCGAGGACGGCGACGTTAAGTATTACATTATGCGCAACGGCTATGAGGTGCTTGCCGAGGACTGCACGGGCACATCATTTGTCGACAACACCATCGACACAAGCAACGGACAGCAGTATGTCTATTATCTCGTACAGCCTTACAACGAGATTGGCTACGGCCGCACCATGAGCACCACACTTCTCTTTGTAGGCGAGCCTACACCGGCACCGTTCAGCGAGTCGTTCGCAGGCGGAGAGCCCGAGCATCAGTGGATGAACGAGATTGTTAGCGGTTACGACGCAGCATGGGGCACAGGCGCAAGCAGTCCTTCATATCCTTCAGTTGAGCCTCAGGACGGCGACGGCGGCTTTGCTGCATTCCTGTCGACAACCCTTGCCGAGGGCAACGAAGTAAGATTCACGAGCGAGAAGATAGACGTAAGCAAGCTCGTTGACCCCGAACTCACATTCTACATGTATCTCGTTAACGGCGAGCAGACAGCCGACGCTATCGTTGTTGAGGCTTCAAAGAACAACGGCGAGTATGAGGCACTTACAAGTCCGATATATGTTTCAGGCAGCGATGCCGAAGGCTGGACAAAGCAGACAGTATCTCTCGACAAGTTTAAGGGCGAGAAGAACGTTCGCCTGAGCTTCAGAGGCATATCAGGCATCACACACGACATTCTGATCGACAATGTTACCGTAGGCGAGAAAGCTACGAGCGGCATAGGCAGCGCGCTGGCCGACGGCGTTAAGGTTTATGCAGAGAACGGCACTATAGTAGTAAGCGCTCCGGCAGAGAGCGACATCAAGGTCTACACAGCCGGCGGCGCACAGATCTACGCAGCATGCGGCACAGAGGCACGTGTAGCTGTTGCCGAAGGACTTTATCTTGTAAGCGTTGACGGACATTCGGTTAAGGTCAGTGTAAGATAATCAGGCTTGGCTGAATAGTATACCTATATTATAAATAAATGTAGGGGCGCAGTTGTACATAATGTACTGTTGCGCCCCTTCTTGTTTTGTTTTCGGTGCCGTAAAGGATGCAGACCGATTATTTCAAAATAATTCATCATAATCCGACATGATGCCCGCCTTATGTGAGCGTATTGTCTTTTGTTGTTTACTGATATGTCGGCTGTGCCAATGAGAACGCAGACGGCAATAATAACAAAGCATACGGATCAATGCACCGGTCTGCTTGTTGTATAATCCATATTGGGCATGATGTCCGGTTAGGTATTATAGGCTATTTCGCCAAAATATGTTCGTCCGTGAAAATTTTATAATGTTAATACGGCAGCCGGATGTGCAGAATGTTATTAAAACATTTTATCTCTTATTGTTTTCATGACATGCCTGTGGGCAAGTCTTGAATAGGAAAATCTAATACTATTACATGGCTGATGTGTCTTTTAGGCCACAGAAAATGAAAAATAGCCAATATTATTCGTTCAAAACATATAAATTTTGTTTCATGAACGAAATTTTTAATTCATTGGTATAAAATTGTTAATAAAATTTTCACTATTTAAATAATTTTGCCAGTGACGATAAGACGTCAGTGTAAACAATTTATTAAACCATAAAAACGCAGTAAAAATGAAGAACGTTAAACTAATGCTGTTTAGCATGAAGCGTATCGTGCTGTTCTTTATCTTCATGAGTTTCGGTTTGTTTGCCGCAGCCCAGGGAACGATAGAAGTCAGCGGTACGGTAAAAGACAATTTGGGTGAGACAGTTATTGGAGCCAGTGTACTTGAAGAAGGTACGACCAACGGCGTAGTAACTGACATCGACGGACACTTTAAAATGAAAGTAAAAGAAGGTGCCAAGATCAGAATCTCTTATGTAGGTTACAACACAGTAACTCTTCCCGCGCGTCAGAATATGGTTGTTACGCTTGAAGAAGCAGGCAACCTGATGGACGAACTCGTAGTAACCGGTTATACCACTCAGCGCAAAGCCGACCTTACCGGTTCTGTTTCAGTGGTTTCAACCGACGAACTTAAGACAAGTCCTGATGCTGACCCAATGCGTGCATTGCAGGGACGTGTTCCGGGTATGACTGTTACGGGCAACGGTTCACCTATCGGTACAGGAACAGTGAGAATCCGTGGTATCGGTTCGTTCAACTCTTCGCAAGACCCGCTTTTCGTAATCGACGGTGTGCCTACAACAATGTCTCTTAACTCTCTTAACACAAATGATATTGAGAGTATGCAGGTGTTGAAGGATGCAGCTTCGGCCTCTATCTATGGTTCGCGTGCGTCTAACGGTGTGATCATCATTACGACAAAACAGGGTAAGAAAGGCGGCAAGCTGAAGGTTGACTTCTCAGCTAATCTTACAGCATCTTTCTACACTTCACAGTCATGGATGAAGCTGTGTAATTCAGCTGAATATGCCACAGCAATGGCACAGGCTGCCCTGAACGACGGAATCGACCCTGTGACCTATGCTGCCAACTATGGACTTAACCTCAACGCTGCAAGCGGAACACCTATCACTGTATGGAATCCGGCTACAGAGCAGTATGAGAACTATACTGTTAACGGACGCTACGACGGATTTATCAACAGTAAAAAAACTATGAGATATTCTGACACCGACTGGCTCGACGAGATTTCACGTACAGGATTCTCTCAGAACTACGACCTGTCAGTGTCTAACGCAACTGACAAATATTCTGCTTTGTTCTCTCTCGGATACAAGAAGAACGAGGGTATTCTGAAATATACTTCATTCGAGAATATTTCTGCCAGAATGAACTCTTCTTACAACATCAACAAGATTTTGAGCGTTGGTGAGAACTTCACTCTTACATGGTCAAGACAAGTAGACAGTGCTCCTATGGAGAATGCACTGAAGATGGCTCCTATCGTGCCTGTATATGAAACCGACGGCACTACATTCGGCGGTCCGGTCGGCAGTATGTCTGACCGTCAGAATCCTCTGCGAGAGATGTATCAGAACCGTGACAACCACCTTGACTACTGGCGTCTGTTCGGTAACGCATACGTTGAACTGAAACCTATCAAGGGACTTGTTCTCCGTTCAAGCTTCGGTATCGACTTCTATACATCTTTCATACAGTCAATGAACCACACATTCCATTCAGATATCGTCAACAACGACATTGCAAGTACTACTCTCTCTAACAAGAACGATATGAACTGGACATGGTCTAACACTGCTACTTACAACTTTACATTAGCCAACAAACATGACTTCTCAGTACTGCTCGGTGCCGAGATGTCAAAGCAGAACTCTATCGACTGGTCTGGCTACAACGAAGGCTATGCACTCGAAGATCCCGACTATATGTGGCCTAACGCCGCAACTGGCACAGCCCGTGTTGCAGGTGCAATGGTAGGATACAGACTCGCATCTTTCTTCGGAAAGGTTGACTATAACTACGATGACCTCATCTTGGCTTCGTTCACAATACGTCGCGATGGTTCATCACGCTTCGGTAAAGACAACCGCTGGGGTACATTCCCTGCAGCTACATTCGGTTTCCGTGCATCTAAGCTGATTGACAAAGACTGGCTCGACGACTGGAAGATACGTCTGTCTTGGGGTAAGACTGGTAACCAGGCCATCGACAACAACGCTCAGTTCGGACTCTATGTAGTTGACTACGGACTCGACCGCGTAACCTCTACAGCCTACGACCTCTTCCTGCAGGGTTCAGGAACATTCCCTTCAGGATATCGTGCAACACAGCTGCCTAATGCAAATCTTAAATGGGAGTCAGCAACACAGTATAACATCGGTACCGACTTCACATTGTTCCACAATATGCTCTACGGTTCTATCGACTGGTATATCAAGGATGTTGACGACATGCTTATCAATCCTGCATACATCGGAACCAAAGGTGAGGGCGGCGCAACATGGATGAACGGTCCTTCACTGCGCAACTGGGGTATGGAATTCATGCTCGGATACCGCAAGACACTGGCATGCGGACTCGGAATTGACATCAACGCCAACGCCGACTTCTTCCGCAACAGAGTTACATCTCTGCCTTCATCGGCTACTGGCTCTTACGCACATACATCTAAAGAGAATCTCGTAGAGTCAAAACAACCTTACGGATCAATAGTAGGATATGTTGTTGAGGGACTCTTCCAGACACAAGAGGAAGTTGACGCTTCTGGTCAGGCCAATGCACGTGTCGGCGGACTTAAATATGCCGACCTCGACAAGAATGGCGTCATCAACTCTGATGACCAGGACTGGATCTACAATCCCGTTCCTAAATTCTCTTATGGTATCAACATCGGCCTTACATATAAAGGTTTCGACCTGAGCATGTTCTGGCAGGGCGTCTACGACAAGGACGTTTATAATAACCAAAAATTCCAGACTGACTTCTGGGCTGTTACTGATGCCGGATCAAATAAGGGCAGCCGACTCTTGAACGCATGGAATACCAACAACACTGGTTCAACCATACCGAGACTGTCAACAACCAATACAGCCGACGAAGGCCGCGCATCAAGCTATTTCGTTGAAAACGGCTCTTATCTGAAACTTCGTACACTGCAGTTGGGATACACATTCCCTTCACGTCTTATCTCTAAACTCAAGATGACAAGTGCACGTGTATATCTGTCAGGTCAGAACCTGCTCACAATCAAGAGCTCAAGCCTTACATGTCCTGATCCGGAGAATCCGGACTGGAATTATCCTTTGTCAACATCACTGTCATTCGGATTGCAATTAAGTTTCTAACAGATTAACGATTTATCAAAATGAAAAAGATATATAACATATTAGCTGCATGCGCACTGGGCCTTACGCTGACAAGCTGCAATGATTTTCTTGATTACACTCCTACTGCTGTGGTAGATGAGGACAAGGCCTTCGAAGATCCTGCGGGAATGGTTACCTCTGCATACGCCATGCTGGGCGACTGCTGGTACACATATCCGTTTAACCTCTTCCCATACGGAGACATTACTTCAGACGACTGTCTAAAAGGCGGTAGCGGCCCTAACGATACCGGCTATCATGCCATGGATATATGGACAACCCTGACATCAACCACTCCGGGAGAGATGGACGAGCTGTGGTATCGTCTGTATTGCGCCGTTTCACGCTGCAACCGTGCCCTGCTTTCACTCGAGCGCAACGGCGAGAGCAAGCTCGGAGCCGAGACTACACGCCAGCGTGAGGCTGAGGTTAGATTCCTCCGCGGACATTTCTACTATAAGCTCCTTACCGTATTCCGCCAGATTCCATGGATTGACGAAAGAGTAGAGGAAGCCGGCTCACAGGAGTCTGTACCCAACGATCAGTACAATTACAGAGAGCTCTTTGGCAAGGTTATTGACGACTTCAAGGCCGCTTACGATGTTCTGCCGGTTAAAGAACCCGGACAGGACGGACGCGCCAACAAGGTGGCTGCCGCTGCTTATCTGGCAAAATGTTATCTTAACCTCGCATGGGGCGACGGATATGAGGACAGCACTGGTGTTAACTTTATCAACACCAATTATATGGACAGCGTTGTAGTTTATACCAACGATGTTGTAAACTCTGACTATGGATATCTCGAGGATTATGGCGACATCTTCCTTCCCGACTATAAGAACAGCAAAGAGTCAGTGTTCGCAGTTCAGTGCTCTGACTATGAGGACGACCACACTACTTACGGCCGTGCCAACTGGTCTGTTATGCTTAACGGCGCATGGGGCATGTGGTCATGCGGATGGGATTTCCACAAACCTTCTCAGGACCTCGTAGACGCGTTCAAGACAAAGAACGGTCTGCCTATGTTCGACAACTATAACGCTACCAACGACTATCCTATCAACGGACAGCCTACATCACAGAAGTGGGATCCGAGATTGTTCCATACAGTAGGTATGCCTTCATTCCCATACAAATATGAGAAAGACTATACTCAGACTATGGCAAACTCTCGTGACGCTACCGACTATGGTTACTACACATCTCTGAAGGAAGTTCCGCAGCGCTCTAAGGGCGAGACCTTCAACGGTTCTTGGCAGGCTTTCGCAACTAACGACTATGTTATCCGCTACACCGACGTTATGCTTATGCGCGCCGAGGCTCTCATCGAGCTTGGCCGTCTGTCTGAGGCACGCGACATTATCAACGCGATACGCCTTCGTGCCGCCAACTCTGTAAGCAAGCATATCGGTTATGCTGCCGACCAGTGTGAAATAGCCGAATATCCTATGTCACCTTACTTCGACAGCAAAGAGATGGCACGTAAGTGCCTGCGCTGGGAGCGCCGTCTTGAGATGGCTATGGAGAACGGACGTTTCTTCGACCTGCGCCGCTGGGGCATTGCTTCTAATACACTTAATAATTATTTCAAGAACGCTCAGAACTATACGTACAGCTTCTTTGATCACAACGGAAACGTTATGGAAGGAGCACCTGTATCATACGATGAAAATGGCAACGTGACAAGTGCTAAGGAACAGCATTACGGACAGTATTATCGTGACGCACGCTTTACTGCCGGTAAGAACGAATTCTTCCCGATACCTTACAATCAGCTGTTCTACATTCCAGGACTGTATAAACAGAATCAGGATTATGACTGATGAAAAAATATAGGTAATGATCATGGTGAGATAAGTATTTTGAGTTTTTAAAGATACATCCGGCAGGGTGAGGACTATTTAGCATAAGGCTTTGTCCGGATGTATCTTTTAAAGGTAAATAAGATTGTTTTTTAAGGGTATAATTAATTTTGCCGCTGTGGGCATAATAAGATTTATAACGGTCATGTGCGGTTATAACACAGAAATACCGACCACACCACGGATTCATATAAATATGGCAGAACTGAAATACGAGCCTTGTTAAATGTTGAAATGTATTTTAAATAAATAATGGCCGTAAACGAAACCTGTAATAAAATGTTATAGTCTTTCGTCTGAACATTAAAAAACTTGTGAAACGAATAAAAATATAATCATGAAAATAAGAAACATACTTGTAGCTTTACTATTGGGTGCAGCCTCGCTTCAGGTGTCTGCCCAGTCAGGCAATATGTCTTTCCTTAGCAGTTCACACTGTATGATGCGTGCTGAAAGCAACAGCCGCTACGTGCTGCTGCCTGTACAGGAGTCGGCCGAGATAACCAACGTAAAGGTTATAGTGAACAGCAATGTCGTTAAGACGCTGAACGTAAGACTGGCTGCCGACAAGATTGACTATTATGTGCCGTTCGACATGTCGGAGTTTGCCGGCAAGAAAGTGTTGTTCGACTTCCATGTTAACGGCGTTGAAGGCAAGGCTACAGCCATGAAGGACTATGCCTGCTGGAAGAATATATCTTATTCTGATACATTTGATACGGCTAACCGCGAGAAGTTCCGTCCCGCTTATCATCACACACCGGTTTACGGATGGATGAACGATCCGAACGGAATGTTCTATAAAGACGGTGTCTACAATCTTTATTATCAATACAATCCTTATGGTTCACAATGGGAGAACATGACTTGGGGACACTCTTCAAGCCGTGACCTCGTTAACTGGACCGACGAAGGCTTGGCCATCGAACCCGACGGACTTGGCACTATATTCAGCGGAAGTTGTGTAGTAGACAAGGACAACACCGCCGGGTTTGGTGCCGGAGCCATTGTGGCTTTCTTCACCTCTGCCGGCGAAAACCAGACGCAGAGCATGGCCTACAGCACTGACAACGGAAAGACATTCACGAAATATGACGGCAACCCGGTGATAGTTTCTGACGTGCCCGACTTCCGCGACCCGCACGTGTTCCGTCACGCCAAGAGCGGCCGCTGGATAATGATTCTGGCAGCAGGACAGGAGATGCGCATCTACTCTTCAGCCAATCTGAAGGATTGGACTTATGAGAGCAGCTTCGGCAAGGGCTACGGATGCCATGAAGGTGTATGGGAATGCCCCGACCTCTTTGAACTGCCTGTTGAAGGCAAGAACTACAGCAAGTGGGTACTCGTGTGCAACATCAACCCCGGCGGACCTGCAGGCGGCAGCGCAACACAGTATTTCACAGGAACGTTCGACGGCCACAAGTTTACTTGCGACACAAAGCCTGAAGTTACTAAATGGGCAGACTACGGCAAGGACAACTATGCAGGAGTAACTTTTGACAACGCTCCCGACGGACGCCGCATCATGATAGGATGGATGAGCAACTGGCAGTATGCCAACCAGGTGCCAACGCAGCAGTACAGAAGTGCCAACACTATTGCGCGCGACCTTTATCTCTATACTGACGGCACAACAGAATATCTTGGCTCAAAGCCTTCTGCCGAGAACGAGAAGATGAGAGGCAAGGCAGCCGTGAATAAGAACATCTCCGGCTCAAAGACCGTAAGCAAGATGTTCAGCAAGCCGTGCGGAACTTACGAGGTTGTGCTCACACTCGATCCTGAGCAGACATCAACAGTAGAGCTTGTACTCTCTAACAAGAAAGGCGAGAAGGTGGCATTGACATACGATAAGGCCAAAGGCACTGTAAGCTTTGACCGCCACGCGAGCGGAAACGTATCCTTCAGCAAGGACTTCCCGGCAGTAACCACAGCTCCGGTTGTAGGATCTAAACTCAGCGAGCTTCGCCTTTATGTAGACAACTGCAGCGTAGAGGCTTTTGCCAACGGCGGAAATTCAGTGATGACAAACCTCGTGTTCCCCTCAGAGCCGTACAACAGTATATCAGTTAAGTGCGACGGCAAGAAAAAGTCAGCCTCGCTCGTTGTATATCCTTTAAATAAGTAAAGTATGAAATCAACCAAAACAATATATTTAGTCCCTGTGATGTTCTGTTTCTTCGCGATGGGCTTTGTCGACCTTGTCGGCATAGCCTCCAACTACGTGAAGTCAGACCTGGGACTGAGCGACTCCGTCGCCAACATATTCCCGTCACTGGTGTTTTTCTGGTTCCTGATATTCTCAGTTCCTACGGGCATGCTGATGAACCGCATAGGGCGCAAGAACACCGTTCTTCTGTCGCTTGCCGTAACAGCCGTGTCGCTAGTCCTTCCCCTTTTCGGCGAGAGCTTTGAGCTGATGCTCATCTCGTTCTCCCTTCTTGGCATAGGCAACACGCTGATGCAGACATCGCTCAACCCCCTGATCTCAACAGTGATCCGCGGCGACAACCTTGCCAGCACTCTAACCTTCGGCCAGTTCATCAAGGCCATAGCCTCATTCCTCGCCCCCTATATAGCCATGTGGGGTGCCACGGGCATCCTTCCGTCTCTGGGCATGGGCTGGCGCGTACTGTTCGTAATCTACTTCGTAGTAGGCGTCCTTGCAACACTTCTTCTGCTTGTAACGCCCATCAAGGAAGATGCACCCGTAGGCAAGGCTTCGAGCTTTGGCGACTGCCTCAAGCTTTTGGGCAAGCCAATAGTTCTGCTGTCATTTCTTGGCATCATGTGCCATGTCGGCATCGACGTCGGCACAAACACCACCGCCCCCAAGCTTCTGATAGAGCGCCTAGGCATGAGCCTTAACGATGCCGCCTTTGCCACGAGCCTCTACTTCATATTCCGTACGGCGGGCTGTCTTACCGGCTCATTCTTCCTCCGCGTGATGAACAACCGCGTGTTCTTCGCCATAAGCGTAGTAATGATGGTCTTGAGCATGCTCGGCATGTTCTTCGGCACGTCAAAGGCCGTTCTTTATGCAGCGATAGCCCTTGTAGGCTACGGCAACTCAAACATATTCTCGATAGTGTTCTCTCAGGCGCTGCTTTCAGTTCCCGAGCGTCAGAACGAGGTGTCGGGCCTGATGATAATGGGTCTTTTCGGCGGAACGGTGTTCCCCTTGCTGATGGGCTTTGCTTCCGACAGCGTAGGCCAGGCAGGTGCCGTAGGAGTGATGGCCATAGGCGTTATCTACCTTCTTTATTATATTAACAAAGTAAAACATTAAACAATCCATAAACCCGTAAAAACAACTATGAAAGATATGATAGTAGGACTCGGTGAAGTACTATGGGATGTGCTTCCCGACGGAAAGAAACTCGGCGGTGCTCCCGCAAACTTTGCCTACCATGCAGGCCAGTTCGGTTTCGATTCTTTGGCTGTAAGTGCCGTAGGCGACGACCGCCTTGGCGATGAAACACTTGCTGCGCTCGACGAGAAAGGTCTTAAATACCTTATGCCGCGTGTTCCTTATCCTACAGGCACGGTTCAGGTAACGCTCGACGACAATGGCATACCAACCTACGACATCCGTGAGAATGTGGCGTGGGACAATATACCATTCACTCCTGAACTTGAGGAGCTTGCCCACAGCTGCCGTGCCGTATGTTGGGGCTCTCTTGCACAGCGCAACGTAGTGTCACGCGAGACGATAAACCGATTCCTGGAGGCAATGCCTGCAGACAAGGGCGTGCTTAAGATATTCGACATAAACCTTCGCCAGAACTTCTATACAAAGGAAGTGATAAGCGACTCAATAAAGCACTGCAACGTGCTTAAGATAAACGACGAGGAACTTGTAGTGATAGGCCGTCTGTTCGGCTATCCCGGTCTCGACATGAGCAACAAGTGCTGGCTTCTGCTGGGCAAGTATAACCTCGACATGCTTGTTCTTACCTGCGGTGTCAACGGCAGCTATGTGTTCACTCCGGGTTCGGTTTCGTTCCAGAACACTCCGCTTGTTGATGTAGTTGACACAGTTGGTGCCGGCGACTCGTTCACGGGTACGTTCTGCGCAGCCATCCTGAGCGGAATGTCAGTGCCCGATGCACACGCCCTTGCCGTTAAGGTTTCGGCATACGTCTGCACACAGAGCGGTGCAATGCCTGTGTTGCCCGACGAGCTGAAGAATAGTGTTGATCGTTAATACGATATCATGATATTTTAGCCATGCTGGCAGAGACGCAGTGATGCGTCTTTGTCGGCCATTTTAGCCGACCGTGCGGCTTCGGCCGTCACAATTCAGTGTTGTTCAAAAATAACTGTATGAGGCTTTAATCCCGCGTGTGTGGGTATGGCTGGACAGCCTGACGAAAAGTCCGTGAAGGGCAAATGCAATGATAATAATCATGTAAATACAGACAAAGGCACGTGTAGCAGCCTGCAAATAGAACCTAACCGCATGCTAACTACTTGAAAATAAGGGTGTTTTTTAAATAGTTTACATTCATGACGTGGCCTTCGATGGCCATCCTCGTTATTGCGACTGGGGTATGGCCTCGTTGGCCTTTATGCTATTCGGCATAATAACACAGCTGTTGTGGCTGTGTTGCCATGGTCCGGTAAGTGTCCGGAACATGGTTTCCAGATGCCTCTCTCTACAAAATTTAGCTTTTTCGTCATTTCGAAAAAGCGTTGGCGCTCACACCAGGGGATAATGTGGGTGTTGTGTAAAATTTTCTTTTTGTATGTTGAGGCATCTGGAGTGCCGTTGTTTACATCAATGCGGAGGCGGTAATCTTGTCAAGGCTGCACACATTATATTGTCTGATATGTCAGTTTTGCCTGTCGGTCAGAACGTAGCGGTCTGCTTTAGCCGTTCACGTCAGCATACGTGTGGCATGGCATTAATGAAGTTGTGCATTGCTCCTGTGGCCCGTGTCAGTATCAGGGCACTTCAGGCCGCACAAGCATAATCCGCGTTCATGCATGATGTAATAGATATTATGGCGTTCGGCGCATAGGCGGGATAGCCCGTAAAAGAGGGATTTCATAGCTTCTTAACTCTCTGTAAGCTGTGCGCTCAATGCCATATTTATACATTGTCTGAAGTTGTCTGGGCAACTTCATAGCCTGTTTAAGTGGCATCAGTGGCGTCGGCAGAGAGCTGCCTTGTGTGCCTGGACCATTATAGAAGATAGTTAAAGGCTTGAGCAACGGCAAATATAAATAACGTTTCTAATTTTGTATTGCCTTGCCGTATCCTTATCTTATCTTCTTCAAAGATAATGAAATTTTTAATACGAGGAGCTTTTTCTGTAAAATTTCGGTATAAAAAAAGATAATGGCTTTAATTGGATTATTAGGTTTCAGAGCATAATGTAACATTTGTTTCCAAAAGATAATAATATGTTGTATTGTCCTTAATTTTGTTGAAAAAGCAGTTATAGATATCAATTTTCATTAAATTTCACCCCATTGTAATATAAAAAAACATTCAAAGTATACGAAATTTGTTACATGAACGATTTTTTGCATCCCCAAGTAACATTTTTTTAGACATATAGCCCACAATATACATTACATTTGCAATCGAAAATTTTACATAACTAAACATTATCATATAAAAATTTTTGATGATTATGAAAATATTCAGTCAAACGTCAACAAAACTTGGTATGGTTGTGCTCATGCCATTATTTGCCTTTACATGCGCATACGCGCAAACAGATAAGAAGGGCAATAGCGAAGGCTCTTCTTCAAAGGAGGAAGGCAACCGAAATGTGATGCTGAACGCATCTAGTGCTAACGGTCCGCGTGAGATCCAGATTGGACTTCCGTCTGCCGATGTAAACGTGCTTGAGAACGGTCTTCCCGTTACTTACGCTACTAACCCACATTCTGTCAACTCTAACTGGCGTTCGGACGCAAGTTTAAGCCATGTTGGACTTCTGAAGATTTCAGAAACAGCAATCACAACCGGTAACATCGGATATGCGGTAAACTCATTCACACAGCTTGGACAAGAAGGATTCCACGGAAAACTCGACTACAAGTCAAACCACTTCGGACTTCAGGAATTCTCGTTGAACCTCAACGGCTCTCTTGGCAAAGGTTGGTATTACAGTGCCAACATGTATCAGGACTTCGATCCGGGAACATTCAATATCAAGCTTACCCCTTATCAGGACCGTACACAGATTTACAAGGCTGCACTGACAAAGCTCTATGATAAAGGCCGCGGTGAGTTCACTGCCATTTATCACTATTCAAACAGTCATCCTGTATACACATTTGCTACACAGTCGGCACCTTTTATATATGTAGGCGACGGAAGCGTTAAGGAGTATGGTAAATTCAAACTCGGAACTACATCTTATCTGCCTACCGACAACAATATCGTTTACCGCGATATGCGTACAGGCGAGCTGAAACAGACCACTCTGTATGATGCTTCAGATAACCATTCAAGCGAGGTTACCCTTATGAACACATACAAATGGGACAACGGCCTGACATGGAAAATCATCGGACGTTACGACAACGCTCACGGCGCTGTTGTTTATCAGACTCCTATGTCGCTCATTCAGGTTAGCGGCAACAGCGAATACAACTATGTTACACGCGGTATCGACGGAAGTGTAACTCCTTATACAGGCGAATATGTACAGACACGTATGTCTTGTCTTAACAGCGGCGACATCGATGAGTTGATGTTCACATCAGAGCTTTCAAAGAAATTCAGTACTTCAACTCTGCGCATAGGTCTTAATGAATGGTACTACAACATCGACTATACATCGAATACAACAATGTATGACCAGAGCGTACCTGCTGACGGCGGATATGCAGTAAGACTCTATGATGCCAACAAGCACGACTATTATTTCTACGACTTCAACAAGAACGCGTCTGAGTATTACAAGGGACATGAGAACAAACTCGCCCTTTATATCACACACGACTGGGACATCACTCCGAAACTTAACGTTTACTACGGAGGACGTATTGAGTGGCAGACTCTTAACGGTCAAAATGCTGCCGTAAAGAATGCCAACGGCGAGTATGTAGGACGTTTCTCTGACTATCATATCGGAGCTGTTGCACCAGACGGTACTGTTATCAAGCCTACAGCGCTCGATTACGACTGGCTGAACTACGATCTTACTGCTGCCGTTACATACAAACTTACAAACAACTTCGGATTCACAGGCGACTTCACATATATCGTGCAGCACCCGAAATTTGAGAACTTCGCTCCGGCTACAATACCTAACACCGACAAAATATCTGTTCCTCTGGGACGTGCCGGTATCTATTACAACAACTCTTGGTTGAGCTTGACTTCATTGTTCTCATACATTTCAAAGACAAACAACAACTCTACTCTTAACCTCCAGCACAACGGAGAGATTATGGCGGCACCGCTGACATACGACATCCAGACTCTGGGATGGACTACCGACGTTGTTGCTCACCCGTTCAAGGGCTTCGACCTGCACTTCCTCTTCACTTATCAGAAGCCGACATACAAGAAGTATGAAACATCAGTTAGATTCTCTGACGGTTACGTAGGAACAATCAACGCAACAGGAAACATCGTTGCTGAGATTCCTGAGGTGCTCATCGAGATCGACCCGAGCTACATGATAACAAAAGACCTCAAGATATGGACAAGCTTCCGCTACTTCAGCAAGACTTACGCTAACATCAACGAGGCTTACTACTTCAACGGCCACTGGGAGACATTCGGCGGTATCAACTGGCAGGTTAACAAGAAACTGTCTCTCGGATGTACAGTTGTCAACTTCCTCAACCAGACAGGTGCAAAGGGAAGTATCGCAGGAGCTGAACTTATCACAAAAGACGAGGCTAAACAGTATGACGGACATCTGATGACAGGTAGCTACCTGCGTCCGTTCACAGTTGAATTCTCTGCTTCACTGCAATTCTAATACAGTCGAAGCCTAAATATTTGACATTTATTCCGGTTAACGCTGCTGGTACGGCGTAACCGGAATAAAATAAACCTATACAAATCAACCATAAATACCAAATAGATGTCTGTGGAAGCAGACGACAAAAAATTTAAACTTGCTATGAACAATATAAATAAGCTTACAACCATGTTTGCCGCAGCATGCCTTCTTTCTGCATCAGCTGCATCGGCACAAGATATAAAGGTTACGCGTAGCGGCGATACCACAATAGTAAAAATAACTAATCCAAAGAAATATCTTATTCTTCCGATTGAGGAAAACAAGGACGAATCTCACGTACTTCTTTCAACAGGTTCACCTGCAGACACATGGATGGACGTCAGACTGGCACGCCAGAAGACCGACTATTGTGTGCCTTTCGCATTGGGCAACGGCAAGACAGCTACAGTTAAGATTCTTAACATCAGTCCCGACGCACTGGCTCTGAAGAACCTCACCATGTCTGACACATGGAGCGTTGAGAACACCGACTATTACCGCCCGATATATCACCACACACCGTCTTACGGATGGATGAACGACGCTAACGGTATGGTTTATAAAGACGGCGAATATCATCTCTACTTCCAGTATAACCCATACGGATCTAAGTGGGGCAACATGCACTGGGGACACGCTGTCAGCACAGACCTTATGCACTGGAAAGAGCTTCAGCCCGCCATTGCACGCGACACCCTGGGCCACATATTCTCAGGAAGCTCTGTAGTTGACAAGAACAACACAGCCGGCTACGGCAACGGAGCTATCATTGCCCTTTATACATCGGCAAGCGACAAGAACGGACAGATACAGTGTATGGCATACAGCACCGACAACGGACGCACATTCACCAAATATGAAGGCAACCCCGTGCTGAGACCTTTCGACGGACTGAAAGACTTCCGCGACCCGAAAGTGTTCTGGTATGAGCCTGCCAAGGCATGGTATATGATTGTTTCTGCCGACAAGGAGATGCGCTTCTACACATCTAACGACTTGAAGAAATGGACCTATGTAAGTGGTTTCGGACGCGGCTACGGCATGCAGCCCTGCCAGTATGAGTGCCCTGACTTCGTGAAACTGCCTGTAAACGGTGACAAGAACAACATGAAGTATGTAATGCTCATGAACGTTAACCCCGGATGTCTCTTCGGCGGAAGCGCAACAGAATATTTCGTTGGCGACTTCGACGGCAAAAACTTCACTTGCGTTGACGACCCGCACGTACCAAAATGGCTCGACTACGGTAAAGACCACTATGCGACAGTATGCTTCTCTAACACTGGCGACCGCGTTATAGCTCTGCCTTGGATGAGCAACTGGCAGTATGCCAACGTTACTCCTATCAAGCAGTACAGAGGTGCCAACGCTCTGCCGCGCGAGCTTTCTCTCTATACAAAAGACGGCCACTACTATGTTGCAGCCAATGTTGCTCCTGAGGTTAAGGCCATCAGAAAAGACACGAAGACTATCGAAAATATAAAGACCAATGCAAGCGTTGACAAGAAAGGCGTTGCTGCCGGATTCAGTGGAGCGTTTGAGATAGAGTTCGACGTTACTCCTGCTGCCGACGGAACTGCCGGTATTGAAATCTACAACGACAAGAACGAGAAGACAATGGTTTATCTCGACCTCAAGCAGATGCGCGCCGTGATGGACCGTACACAGAGCGGACTGACCGACTTCGGCAAGCTGGCTGAGCCTCACGACATCGAGAAAAAGGCCGACGCAGCACGTGCAAGCAAGGGACAGAAACCTATGCGCATAGAAAATGCCATTAACTATCAGAACGACTTCGCTCTCGGAACATGGGCTCCGCTGAACCTCTGCGAGGGCAAGACTTATCATGTTGACGTATTTGTCGACAAATGCTCTGTAGAGCTTTTCGTTGACGGAGGACGCATTGCCATGACTAACCTCGTGTTCCCGACAAAGCCATACGATTCAGTTAAGTTCTATTCTGAGGGTGGCAAGTCTGCTTTCTCACAGATAAAGGTTTATAAACTCGGCATGTAATTTCAGTACAGTTATGAAGAAACTCTGCATTATCATGACAACTCTGCTGATTACGGCAACGGTTGCCGTCGCACAAAAGACGATACGCGTATGCACGGACAATACAGATCTGATTCTGCAGGTCAACAATAACGGACGCCTTTACATGGTTTATCTTGGCGACAAGCTGCTCAATGCATCTGATGCCGACAAGCTCAACTGGACCATGGACACAGGCTCGGATGCTAGTGTGAGCAAGCGAGGCCACGAGGCTTATATGTGTTCCGGCGGCGAGGATTTCTTTGAGCCGGCTCTCGGACTGACACATACCGACGGCAACAAAACCACGTATCTTTATTATAAAGACTCACAGACAAAGGCTGTTGACGGCGGCAACGAGACCATTATAACTCTTGCCGACAGTCTTTATGCCGTTGAGGTGCGTCTTCACTATGTGGCTTACACCAAGCAGAATGTCATAAAGGCATGGAGCGAGATAACCAACAAGGAGAAAGGCGACATTTCTCTGTGGAAGTATGCAAGCACCATGCTCTACTTCGGTGCGCAGAAATATTTTCTGACCAACTATCACAGCGACTGGGCACGCGAGGCCCAGCCTGCAGTGCAGCAGCTCACTTACGGCAAGAAGATTATCGACACCAAGCTCGGCACAAGGGCTGCCATGCACATGCAGCCGTTCTTTGAGCTGGGATTCGATGCTCCTGCTGCCGAGAACATGGGCCGTGTTATGCTTGGCATGATAGCATGGACGGGCAACTTCAGATGCACATTCGAGGTTGACAACGTGGGCGGACTGCGTGTCATTCCGGGCATCAATCCCTATGCCTCTGACTATAAACTGAAGCCTGGCAAGACTTTCGTAACGCCTGAGTTTATCTTCACACTTAGCAACCAGGGCACCGGCATTGCAAGCCGCAACCTTCACGACTGGGCACGCCAGTATCAGCTGAAGGACGGACTGGGCGACCGCATGACTCTGCTTAACAACTGGGAGAGCACGGCTTTTGACTTTAATCAGGATAGTCTTGCTGCCCTGATGAAAGATGCCAAAAACCTCGGTGTCGACATGTTCCTGCTCGATGACGGATGGTTTGCCAACAAGTATCCGCGAAACGACGACAACGCCGGACTGGGCGACTGGGAGCCTAACCACTTCAAGCTTCCCGGCGGACTTGAGGCCCTTACTGAGGCTGCCGACGAGGCCGGAGTAAAATTCGGACTCTGGATCGAGCCTGAGATGGTTAATCCTAAGAGCGAGCTCTTTGAGAAACATCCCGACTGGGTTATCATGCAGCCTGAGCGCACACCTTATTATTATCGCAATCAGCTCGTGCTCGACCTTGCCAATCCTAAGGTGCAGGACTATGTGTTCGGTGTCGTTGACAAGATATTGAAAGAAAATCCCGGCGTGGCTTATTTCAAGTGGGACTGCAACAGCCCTATAACAAATATCTACTCGCCTTATCTGCGTCAGAATCAGGGCAATCTTTACGTTGAATACGTAAGAGGACTTTACAACGTTCTGCAGCGCATAGCTGAGAAATATCCCAATGTGCCCATGATGCTGTGTTCAGGCGGCGGCGCACGCTGTGATTATGAGGCTCTTAAATACTTCACTGAGTTCTGGTGTTCTGACAACACCGACCCGTTTGAGCGCATCTACATACAGTGGAGCATGTCTAAGTTCTTCCCCGTTAAGGCCATGGCTTCTCATGTAACCGAATGGAACAAGAACACAAGCATGAAGTTCCGCCTCGATGTTGCCAGCATGTGCAAACTCGGATTCGACATCGACATGGCGTCGCTCTCGCAGGCCGACTATAAGCTCTGCCAGCAGGCCGTTGCCAATTACGACAGACTGAAACCGGTTATTCTCGACGGCGACATGTTCAAGCTGGTTTCGCCTTACGAAAGCAACCACGCAGCCGTAAACTATGTGTCTAAGGACAAAAAGAGTGCCGTGGTGTTTGCCTACGATCTGCATCCGCGTTTTAAGGAGCCTGTGCTCAATCTGAAGGTGCAGGGACTCGACCCGACGCTGACTTATACCGTCAACGAGATTAATCTTGCTGATGGTCAGGAAGGTCTTTCAGGTTCGTTCTCGGGCGACTATCTCATGAAGATAGGACTGCCGCTCTTCTCGGCTGTCGACGGTTCGAGCCGTGTGCTGGAGCTTAAGGCAATGTAAACATCTGACATCAAATTTATTGAAAATAAATCTTAATCTGAGTATTTCGGCGCGGTGAGCAGGTGGAAAAATAGCTCTCATGCAGGTCTCTGCTTGTCTCATTGCGGGCCGAAAATTAATCAAATAGCGTATGAAATCAACCAAAACAATATATTTAGTCCCTGTGATGTTCTGCTTCTTCGCGATGGGCTTTGTCGACCTTGTCGGCATAGCCTCCAACTACGTGAAGTCAGACCTGGGACTGAGCGACTCCGTCGCCAACATATTCCCGTCACTGGTGTTTTTCTGGTTCCTGATATTCTCAGTTCCTACGGGCATGCTGATGAACCGCATAGGGCGCAAGAACACCGTTCTTCTGTCGCTTGCCGTAACAGCCGTGTCGCTAGTCCTTCCCCTTTTCGGCGAGAGCTTTGAGCTGATGCTCATCTCGTTCTCCCTTCTTGGCATAGGCAACACGCTGATGCAGACATCGCTCAACCCCCTGATCTCAACAGTGATCCGCGGCGACAACCTTGCCAGCACTCTAACCTTCGGCCAGTTCATCAAGGCCATAGCCTCATTCCTCGCCCCCTATATAGCCATGTGGGGTGCCACGGGCATCCTTCCGTCTCTGGGCATGGGCTGGCGCGTACTGTTCGTAATCTACTTCGTAGTAGGCGTCCTTGCAACACTTCTTCTGCTTGTAACGCCCATCAAGGAAGATGCACCCGTAGGCAAGGCTTCGAGCTTTGGCGACTGCCTCAAGCTTTTGGGCAAGCCAATAGTTCTGCTGTCATTTCTTGGCATCATGTGCCATGTCGGCATCGACGTCGGCACAAACACCACCGCCCCCAAGCTTCTGATAGAGCGCCTAGGCATGAGCCTTAACGATGCCGCCTTTGCCACGAGCCTCTACTTCATATTCCGTACGGCGGGCTGTCTTACCGGCTCATTCTTCCTCCGCGTGATGAACAACCGCGTGTTCTTCGCCATAAGCGTAGTAATGATGGTCTTGAGCATGCTCGGCATGTTCTTCGGCACGTCAAAGGCCGTTCTTTATGCAGCGATAGCCCTTGTAGGCTACGGCAACTCAAACATATTCTCGATAGTGTTCTCTCAGGCGCTGCTTTCAGTTCCCGAGCGTCAGAACGAGGTGTCGGGCCTGATGATAATGGGTCTTTTCGGCGGAACGGTGTTCCCCTTGCTGATGGGCTTTGCTTCCGACAGCGTAGGCCAGGCAGGTGCCGTAGGAGTGATGGCCATAGGCGTTATCTACCTTCTTTATTATATTAACAAAGTAAAACATTAAACAATCCATAAACCCGTAAAAACAACTATGAAAGATATGATAGTAGGACTCGGTGAAGTACTATGGGATGTGCTTCCCGACGGAAAGAAACTCGGCGGTGCTCCCGCAAACTTTGCCTACCATGCAGGCCAGTTCGGTTTCGATTCTTTGGCTGTAAGTGCCGTAGGCGACGACCGCCTTGGCGATGAAACACTTGCTGCGCTCGACGAGAAAGGTCTTAAATACCTTATGCCGCGTGTTCCTTATCCTACAGGCACGGTTCAGGTAACGCTCGACGACAATGGCATACCAACCTACGACATCCGTGAGAATGTGGCGTGGGACAATATACCATTCACTCCTGAACTTGAGGAGCTTGCCCACAGCTGCCGTGCCGTATGTTGGGGCTCTCTTGCACAGCGCAACGTAGTGTCACGCGAGACGATAAACCGATTCCTGGAGGCAATGCCTGCAGACAAGGGCGTGCTTAAGATATTCGACATAAACCTTCGCCAGAACTTCTATACAAAGGAAGTGATAAGCGACTCAATAAAGCACTGCAACGTGCTTAAGATAAACGACGAGGAACTTGTAGTGATAGGCCGTCTGTTCGGCTATCCCGGTCTCGACATGAGCAACAAGTGCTGGCTTCTGCTGGGCAAGTATAACCTCGACATGCTTGTTCTTACCTGCGGTGTCAACGGCAGCTATGTGTTCACTCCGGGTTCGGTTTCGTTCCAGAACACTCCGCTTGTTGATGTAGTTGACACAGTTGGTGCCGGCGACTCGTTCACAGGTACATTCTGTGCAGCCATCCTGAGCGGAATGTCGGTGCCCGATGCACATGCCCTTGCCGTTAAGGTTTCGGCATACGTCTGCACACAGAGCGGCGCAATGCCTGTAATTCCGGATAATATCAAAAGTTGCATAAAGCGCTGAGACTGACAGCGCTTTCCCCCATGCCGGCAATTCTCTGCAAGCGTTATGACAGTCGTGTCACACTTGTTTGAGAAGCCTCACGGCGATATGTTGTTATCGTTCTAATTGTCATGTGGCAGGCATGGGTTATATAGGTTGTTTTCATTGGATGATGCGGTCTCCGCGACACGGCACACATCTTTGTTTGTGCCTCGTGTCGTGGAGACGCTTTTTTATAGCTGTTACCTTTGTATGTTTTTATTTCCATATTCTTTTTATAGCCTTAAGCCATAGAACCTATGTGTCTTGTCTGTGATAAGTCTAAAATAGCAAGCCACATCTGCTGCTTCTGGCCTGCGCATTGTTTATATATGCGTATTGGTCTTGTGGCAACAGATGTGGCTTGTTTTATGTGTTTAAGGCTTTGCCCTTAGAATTTCATGGTTATCTCCTTGCCGTTGTATTCAACGGTACGCGTAACCTTCATTGCGCCGTCGCCACGGCCGGAGTCTTTGCCTACCATTACGATGTTGAAGCGCCGGTGGGTGAGCATCTTCGGATATTTGCCCTTGCGCGCGCCTATGGTCAGAGTACGTGTGGCGTCGTCCCATCTGAATTCGGTCAGAGTGTATTGTCCGCGCTCATATTCGTAGCCGTCGCCGCGGTCTTCATACAAGACGAACTTGCCGTCGGCTCCGGGATATACGCGTATTTCGAGGTCGTCCCACGGCTTTTCTGAAGAATACTGCACCTCAGGGCCCCACGGCATTATGCTTCCGGCACGCACGTAGACAGGCATCTCCGTTATTGGGCAGGGGCGCATCAGCTTGCGTCCGCCGTCAATGCGCTCGTTAGTCCAGAAGTCGTACCATGCCGTGCCTGCAGGCAGATACACCTCAACGGGCGCTGCCGCCTGGCGAATGTCGGGATATATCAGATGTCCGTATCCGTTGTTGTCCTGCCATGTGTACAGGGGCGACGTTACGGGCTTTACGAGCATGGAGCGGCCGAACATATATTCGTCGTTGCGTGTCAGCGCCGTGCTGTCGGCGGCAAAGTCCATCACCAGCGGACGCATCATCGAGCCGTCGTTGAGCACCACGTCGCCCTGAGTGCTGTATATGTAGGGCAGCATGCGGTAGCGCAGTTTCACATAGGCCTTCTGCACGTCGTAAGCCCAGTCGCCCGGCTTGCCGTATTCATAAATCTCGCTTACCATGGGCGACGAGCAGTGGTTGCGCATCAGCGGCATGAACGCACCCCACTGCATCCAGCGCGTCTGCAGCTCCTGCATGCCAGGATCCTTGGGGTTGTTGTGATACGACCACGAGAAGAATCCGCCTATGTCGGTGTTCCAGAACGGTATGCCGCATATCACGTAGCTCAGTCCTGTGGGCACCTGCTCCTGCATAACGTCCCATCTGCTCGATATGTCGCCGCTCCATGAGAATGTGCCGTAGTGCTGAATGCCCAGCTGTCCGCTGCGCGTCATCTGTATGCTGCGCTTGTTGTTGCCCTTGGTGCTGCGCTGATGTTCGTATATTCCGCGGTTGTGCACCAGCGCGAAGGCGTTTTTCACGCTGCGCCACGATCCTGCCGCCGTCATATATTCGTCGTCGCCGGGCTTCTCAAAGTGGTCAGGTTCCGACGAGTCGGTCCACCATGCGTCGAATCCCATCTTATAAAGGTTAGACAGATGTTTCCAGTATATGTCGCGCGCCTTTGGGTTAAACGCGTCGTAGGGCAGGGTGCCGCTGTTGCGCGGCCATGTCTCGAAGGGCAGCAGCGCGCCAATCTTCTTCAGTTCGGCATACGGCTCTGTCCATGGACCGAAACTTGCCCATATCGAAATCATGAGGTGACTGTTGCGGCTGTGAACATATTTAACCATCTCCTCGGGCGACTTCAGCCTCGGCTCGCTCTGCTTCATGTTGCGCATGTCGGCGGGCAGGTAGCGCTCATAGGCAGGGTCGCCCACCTTATTGATATAATAAGGGTTCATGAAGCGCATGGCGTTCCAGTTAGAGTCGCAGCCCCAGTACTGCCAGTCCTGCACAATGCCGTCGAGCGGAATCTCCAGTTCACGGTATTTGTCGAGCACGCCTGCCAGCTCGTCAGAAGTCTTGTAGCGTTCGCGGCACTGCCAGTGGCCCATTGCCCACAGCGGAAACATTGTGGCGCGTCCCGTCAGTGCCCTGAGTCCGGCAATCACCCCGTCGGTTGTGCCGTCGCGGTAGACAAAATAATAGTCGGTCATTTCGGCCACCTCGCTCTTGAACGTGGTGCCCTTGTCATTGTCGGTGAAGAACGAGCGTCCCATGTTGTCCCAGAACACTCCGTAACCCTTCTGACTGGTAAACACGGGTATGGTGGTGTAAGTGTTCACGTTCCAAAGCGTTATGTCCTTTCCGCGCAGGCTGATGTCCCTGTCCTTGCGCTGTCCCAGTCCGAATATGGCCTCGCCCTTGTCGAGTTTCCACGACTGCTCCACGATATATTTCCCTTCATCAACGTCGCCTTTGCGCATGGTGAATTGAGGTTCGCTCATCTCTCGCAGCAGCGTGTCGCCCTTAATAGTCAGAAAGAGCGCCGTGCCCGTGGCCTTGTCCACCTTAACGCGCATATCCTCCGTTTCATATTCCGTGGCGCTGCCCGTGTCGGTAGTCTTCACCTTCACCTTTTCAGGTTTCATTATCACGGTGAAGCTGTGTTTTTCAGGTTGATTCTTCATGTCGGCGGGATACTTGACTATCCTCACCACCGACGGCGAATAGAACGTAACCTTTGTAACCGGCTGCGCCGTCGCCTCTATGGTTGCGGTGCATGCCCCTGTAATCAAAAGTGCTATCAGCTTGTGTTTCATGTATCTTTGTTTTTTATTTATAGTTTGTCTTAATTTAGTCTGTCTGTCCGTCCCCATTACACATACTGCATGAGCACGTCCCATACGGCGATGATGTGGCAAACGGAGCCGGCGAGGACGAAGAAATGGAATACGCTGTGCATGTAGCGGCGCTTGTTGAGGCTGTAGAACAGGGCGCCTGTGATGTAGAACACGCCCTCTGCCACAATCCACCATACGGCGGCGGGACTAACGTTGTCTATCAGCGGCTTGAATGCCACAAGCACGCTAAGGCCCATGCCTATGTAGCACATTGTCTCTATGTTGCTGTGTTCCCTGAGCCGCCTGAAACTCATAACGGTGCCTGCCAGCGCGCACGACCATATAAACACAAACAGTCCCCAGCCCCACAGGCCTTCCTGCCGCAGGGCGATGAGCGTAAGCGGCGAGTAGCTGCCGGCTATGTGCCAGTAGATGGCGGCATGGTCGAGCTTTCTGAGCCGTTCCTTTGCGCGGCTGTATCGTTCGGGCATGGCGTGATATACGGTAGACGCTATGTACGACGCGAGCATGCCTGCAAGATACAGCACCACGCCTGTGCCTGCCCAGCTGTTGTCGCTCCCGGCGCACATCATTAATAGCAGCGTGCCTGTTACGGCACCGAGCAGTATGCCGGCGGCGTGCGACCACGTGTTGAGCAGAGCCTCGCTGCGTGTGTAGTGTATTGACATTTCAGGTGTATCTTGTTGTTAATGTTTCTCCGGCTATTCTTATCTTCCGGCATGAGAGCCTTTTGTCGCTCTCATGCCGGTATTTTAGTGTCTTCGGCTTATTTGTCTTCAGCCAGAGTGAAGTCGAGCTGGCGCTTCTCAACGTTGGCGCGCGCCACCTTGATTTTAACAGGGTCGCCCAGCTGATATTTGTTGTGATGACGGCGGCCTACGAGACAATAGTTGCGCTCGTCAAAGTCGTAGTAGTCGTCGTCCAGGTCGTGCATGGGCACCATGCCTTCACAGTGGTTCTCGTCTATCTCGCAGTAAATGCCGTAAGACGTTATGCCGCTGATGTGGGCAGGATATTCGTTGCCTATCTTGTCGGCCATAAACTCAACCATCTTATACTTTATAGAGTCGCGCTCGGCGTTCTGTGCTATCTGCTCCATGTCGCTCGAGTGTTCGCACAACTCCTCATAATACTCCTTGTTTGCGCTGCGTCCACCGTTCTGATAGCGCGTGAGCAGGCGGTGAACCATAGTGTCGGGATAGCGGCGTATAGGACTGGTGAAGTGGGTGTAATATTCGAAAGCCAGTCCGTAGTGGCCGATGTTGTGCACGCTGTATTTAGCCTTCATCATTGCCCTCAGCGCAACGCTCTCTATCACGTTCTGCTCGCGGCGGCCGTTGCAGTCGTCCATCAGCTTGTTCAGGCTGCGCGATATCTCGCCCTTGGTGCCTTCTGTCTTCAGCTTGTAGCCGAACTTCACGATAAACTCGCGCAGACGCTCCAGCTTTGTCGGGTCGGGCACGTCGTGTATACGATAAGGCAGCGTCTTTGCCTTCTGCCCCTTCTTCACTTTGCCCACGCCCTCGGCCACGCTGCGGTTGGCCAGCAGCATAAACTCCTCGATGAGTTTGTTGGCGTCTTTCGACTTCTTGAAGTAGCAGCGTGTGGGCTTGCCCTTCTCGTCAACGTCGAAGTGAAGTTCCTCGCGGTCGAACTTCACCGCACCGTTCTTGAATCTCGCCTTGCGCAGCTTCTTTGCCAGCATATCGAGCGTTATCAGTTCTGTGGCAAACTCGCCCTTGTATCCGTCTTTGCCTGCAGGCGGTGCGGGCTCGCCCGTACCTTCCACCACTCCGTTGTCTTCCAAGATCTGCTGCACCTCCTCATAGGCAAAGCGGCGGTTACTCTTGATAACGGTGTGAACCAGTCGCCAGCTCTTCACGTTGGCATCAGCGTCGAGGTTGAACACAGCACTGTAAGCCAGTTTCTCCTCGTCGGGGCGCAGAGAGCATATAAAGTTGCACAGACGTTCGGGCAGCATAGGTATGGTGCGGTCAACGAGATACACGCTCGTGGCACGTTTCTGTGCCTCCTTGTCTATTATGGAGCCTTCGGTAACATAGTGAGACACGTCGGCAATGTGCACGCCTACCTCCCACAGATCCTTGCCCAGCTGACGTATAGACAGGGCGTCGTCGAAGTCCTTGGCGTCTTTCGGGTCGATGGTGAACGTGGTTACGTCGCGGAAGTCCTCGCGCTCCTTATAGTCCTCCTCGGTTATCTCGGCGCTTATCTTGTCGGCAGCGTCCTCCACTCTCTTCGGATATTTATACGGCAGACCGTATTGAGCCAGTATTGCGTTCATCTCAACGTCGTTGTCGCCGGTCTCGCCCAGTATGTCAACCACCTCGCCAATGATGTTCTTGTTGTCGTCGTCGGGCCATTTAGTAACCTTCACCAGCGCCTTGTCGTTGGTCTTGCCGCCCTTCAGCTTGTTTTTTGGTATTATTACGTCGTGAACAAAGATGTTGCTGTTAGACACAAGGAAGGCAAAGTCTTTTTCCACTCTCAGCTTGCCCACGAACGTGTCGTGCGCGCGCTCCAGTATCTCTGTCACCATGGCCTCCTTGATGTGCTTCTCCCTGCGTGCAAGGAACGTAACCTTGACGCGGTCGCCCGTAAGGGCATAGAGCGAGTTGCGCTCGGCAACGAACACAGGCTTGCCGCCGTCGTCGGGCACAAAGCTGTTCTTGCCGTTTGCCTTGCGTATGAATCGTCCTTCCTGCACCTGTCCCTTGGTGTTCAGCTTGTATGAGTTGTCGCTCACCTTGCTCAGAAAGTCGTCCCATGCCATCTCTTCCATCACGTCCACTGCCAGCATCTTTGCCGGATGCGTGTTAAGGTTGAGCGCCTTGAATATGTATTTAAAGCTTAGCGTCTTGTCGGCATTCTGCATAAACAGGTTTTGCAGCATGTCCGCAATTTTCTTCTTTGTAAGCCTCTTTGCCGATTTTTTTCCTTTTCCCATAATCTTGTGTTTTTTATGTAATGTCAGCTTGTGTCCGTGCGTGCATCTGCCCGTAGGTTCAGCTTGTGTAATGTGTCTTTGCTGTATCCTCAATTTTGCGGCAATGTCCGCACGGCATTGCCTTTTTGTGCGAAGTTACGAAAATAATTTCTTACTTCAGCATTAATTTCAGGTTAAATAAATAATTTTATGTTACATGTTGATTAAAATTGAGTCGCCGGACGGTATAAATGTATTAATATGCCAATAAAATGGCTGCCTGATGGGGGTGCTAATTGCCGTTTGTGATTAGGGATATATGTCTGAAACAACAAAACGGGCAAAAGCGTCAGTATGCTTTAGGTTTAAATCATAAGTCTGGTTGCATGTTGTTGATGTTGTGCTTTATGCCGGTTTTGTGCATAATGAGAATGTTGCTTGGAGATGTTAAGCGGTTGGGGCTGCATGATTAGCCGTAACGCTGCAGCTATGTGATGAATGTTGAAAACTATAGCGCAGCGGAAAACTCTTTACAAAATATATGTACGGAGTTTTCTTTGAAATAGAAAACAAAAATATAACGGATGTTAAACAGACGGGGCTTTATTGCCGTTCTGTTTAACATCCGTTTACTTTATCATCGCTTTTTATCGTCTAAACATGCCGCTTTAGCTGCCTGAAACGGCCGTTTGGCGGTGTGAAACGTGCCTCTTTATGTGGCTAAACCTATCGTTTTTGCACCGTAAGTGGCCGAGTTAGTTTTTTTAACAGTTGCTCTTTCGCCTCGCTTATGGCGTAAGTGCCGTGATGTCAGGCGGTTATGCGAAAGGCTGAATTTTCGGCATTTTTCAGTAAAAAAGCAGGCACGGCGCGAAAAAACGCGATTCTGAGAGCGTCAAAATCAAAAAGTTTTCATTTCGGCAGTAGCCTTTTTGTTTGGTCTGTACGTAGTTTTTCGTAAAAAACAGGCACATCGCAAATAATCGTCGTCAAGGTAAACCTAATCTCTTCAACGCATAGCCTTTGCGTTGAACAACAACAACAAATGCCTACACCCTCAAGGCAAACCTAAGCTCCCCCACGGGGGGAGTTGAGGGGGCTTTTCCTCAACCTGTATTTCATCGTCCTTACGGCGCCCGCCGTCATGTTCATGGCCCGCTGAATGTCGCTGTCGGACAGGCCGGCGAGGGGCAGCATAAGGAAAAACGTGTTGTATGGCGTCAGCCGCCTGTGGCTCTTCTCTATGGCGGCTATGTCGTCGGGCATCAGCGTGCGGCCGTATTCAACGGCTGCCTCAAAGTCGGCTTTCTTCCATTCTGCCGTGTTTCCTCCGCCGATAATCTCCTCATATCGCCTTTGTCCCAGTCCTATTATTGCCGCTCTCTGCTCCCTGAGCGTGTCGAGCCTGCGGCTCAGGCTGCCAATCTTTCTCTCGTTCTCATCTTTCGACAGGCTCAGCTCGTCTATCTCCTTTCTGTATCTGTCGGTTAGCCGCTCAATCTCGCCGAGCCGTTTTTTGCTTCGGTTTATCTTCCTTCGGTGAATCACCAGCAGCAGCGCGAGTGCCGCCACTGCCACAGTTGCCGCCGCAGCCGCCGTCTTCAGCTTCATGTCGGCCTGCCGCGCGGCCTCCGCCTTGTCTATTTCGTTTTGCAGGCTCAGCATCTTTTCCGTGTTTTTGCTTTGCTCAATGCTGTCTTTCATCGCCTTCGACTTTTCTATCAGTTCTGCAGCCTCGCGATATTCTCCCTGTTCTTTCTTAATGTCTGCCATCCACGACATCATTTCAGCTTTTACTTCAGGGCTGCCTTTGCTCATTGCTTTATCCCACAGAACAAAAGCCTCGCTCTCTTTTTCTTGTGCGAGATATATGTTGCCAAGAATATAATAGGCGTATGATGTGGGCTTTATTGACAAAGACATTTTGGCGTATTTCTCTGCTTCGTCAAATTGTTCCTGGTTATAAAAGTCTGCGCTGATGTCTGTTATGTAACTTACGTATGTCTTATTTTGTATATATTTAATGTGTGGAATAATTTTTTTGCTGTAATACAGCGAACTGTCAAACTGCATTAAATTTGTGAAGGCATTGCTGATTTTATTTAAAGAAAGTGCTATCATTTCTTCGTCGTTACGTTTTTTTGCCAGATTAAGAGATTTTTTAGCATAAGTCAATGCCATATTAAAATTTCTTGTATGGTAGTTTATTGTAGACAAATTCGCATAAATGCTGTTCAGCAACACTTCTTTTCCGACATTCTCTGCTATGTATTCCGCTTTTTTAACACATTCGATTACTTTTTTTATATCGCCATTTCTTTTGTATATTGTCATGCCTTTATAATAAAGTGAACGGGCCAATTTTGATTTATCTTGTGACTTTTCATAATATTTTATGCTGATGTCTATAGCCGAGTCAGAATTTACAGGCAATTGTAGCCTGAATAATGTGTTGGTGTAAAGGAGGTTATAGTATGCTCTGTCGCTCTCGCTCGTTATCATAGCCGTGTCTATCTTCAGCAGTTGCCTTAATGCAGAGTCGTTCTCTTCCTTTGCAAGTAATGTGTCTGCCTGCACCAAAGCCGTATGCACTTTGCTGTGTCTTTGGCATGCCGTGATTGTTATGATAAGAAATATTATGGTCAAAATGTGTTTCATGTTGTGGCTTTTCAGATGTTCAAAGTTATGGATTAATTCTGTTATGTGCAAGTTTTTATGTGTTTTTTGCTCGTTGGTGATGCCACAAAACGTCACATTTTTGTGTTTCAATTTGTTGCATTTCTATATGTACGGCATTGATAATCAAATTATTAAGACTAAATTTAAAATGTGACGCGCTCAAAAAAATATTTGAATTTATTTGGACTATGGTATATGGTTTTTATAATTTTGTGAATATCAAAATATTGTTTAATTATAAAAAATACATTTTATGAAAAGATTTCTTATAACAATTATTGGTTTATTCTTTTGTGCACTATTTACTATGGTTGATGCACAGATTAGAACAAATCGAGTTTCGATACAAAAGACTTTAACAAAAGGTAATGATGCAATATGTAAAGCTCCTTCTAAAGATTATATTGTTACTTCGTCATATAATATACAAACTTCATTATTATATATTTTTTTTGAATATAGTATGACAGATGTCCAAGTTGTGATAACAAAAGATGGTGAAACTATAGCAGAAGGATCTTTTAATATTTCTGAAGAAGAACAACTTGAATGTGATATGCTTGAGTGCGAGAGTGGTGAATATAATGTTTATATATTGGTCTCAGGAGAAATGCAATTATATGATACCTTTGTTGTAATGTGATTATAATCCATACTAAATTGTTTTACTTTATTTATTTACCTAAAAATTATTATTATGAAAACAAAATTAATTTCTATGTTCTTAATTGTTGCTATTTTATTTTCAACATCGGGATGCAGCAATGTTAGTGATGATAATGTTTATCAAGGCGAAATGAAAACTGAGGCATTTAAAAACCTTAAGAATGATTTACTCGTTTTGAATAGTAACTATGAAAACAACCCTGAATTGCAAACAAGATTTAAATTTAAGAATTGGTTTAGGTTACTTACAACAACACTGTCGGATGCTGTAGCAGTTCTTTTGGGAGCAAAAGATTTAGGGACTTCAACATCAACAGCAGTCAATAATCTTTTAACAGATTTAGAAAAGGCTATTAATAAAGACGACAAAGTTTCTCATATAAAAAAGGAAGCGTTGGTTAATGTAGAACCAGGAAGTGCCGGTTATATTCACAACAAAGTAATAATCAACCTAATATGAGAAATATGGAACATCTATTGACACCCTGACAACAGAACAACTTGTAGATTTGTCATCTAAAGAAGTTTGTACTTTAACTGACGAAAACAATCTGCCTATTTCAAAAAGTGACGCTGTTCTTTTGGTTAACAATATTGCAGGGAAAATGGACTTAACAAAGTCTATTTCAGAAAATATTGAAAATTTAAAAACATTGACCATTGACCCTGAATTACAAAATAAGCTTGAGATCTGTGGTACGTTTATTGAAGGTCTACAAATGGTTGATGATAACGATACGACATATGTTAAATCCGCACATGATTTGATAATTAATTCAAATTTACCTACAAACGACAAAATTGAACTCCAAAATGCTTTATCCGTAGGATATGCGAGTGCCAAATTGTGGAATACGGAAGCATTAGAAGATTGTGCAGAATAACGAGCTATTTTAATTTAATAAATATGGGCATTGATGTTGATAAATAAAATTTGTATGTCAATGCCCATTTATTTTTAACAATAAAAAACATTGGTTATGAGAAGAATAATATTTATCATCGGCATGACGTTGGGATTGTGTTTTTGCGTATGTGCAAGGGGACAAGTAAAGAAAGACATCTGGTCGGAAGTGTCCACACAATTATCGATGTATGGAAATTCCAAAAGGCACATGAACGTTTCTTACACGTGGGGATATAACTTTACAAACCGCTTTTCCGCAGGCATAAACATCGAGGACGACATTACACTCTTTAAAATCGACGGTGAGAAAGACCATTATTCCAATATCACGGCCGGAGCGAAATTGAATTATGACATTATAAAGAAGTTTATCGGTTTCCAAATCGGCTCGGGTGTCACATGCGACAACAAACCATGGAAATATCTTTATTATGACGCGATGCTACGCCTTAAGACCAAGGTAGGCAAGGTCATACCGACATGCGGCTTCGGCATAAGATATTACGACTCAATGTCTAAGTCGTTCGGCAACCATCTGCGCGGATATGTGTCAATGGGTTGCGTCGTCGTTATGTAATAGATTAGAATAATTATGCACGAAAACGGCGCGAATATTAGGAAACATGAAAATAAATTCGTAGATTTGCTTTTTGAAAACTTGTAGACTTCAGAAACTCTGATTCTGTGGACGCTAAAATGTTGCTTGACTAAATCATATACTTATGAAAAGATTTTTGCTGACGTTATTTGTAGTCTGTATCTTATCCGTGTACGCTGTTTCCCATGCATACGGACAGGCAAGACAGGTGAAGTATGATGATTATTGCATCGTTCTTATAACTTCTGCCCAATGCGGCTATTGCATTGTGAATACAGGCTGGTTTAATTCCCTTGCAGACAAGTATTCTGACGATATACAGATGGTGGCATTAAGCGAGTCGAAGCAAAAGGCCATAGACAAGCTGAATACACAATTTCCTGACAGAGAGGTTACGCTGAAAGGATGGGAACTGATACCGAACGCAAGACATCTTATATCAAAATTGGTAGAACAGGAAACATATCCGCAGATAATCCTTCTGGAAAAAGGCAAGGTGAAGAAACGCTTCGTAGGCACTATCCAGTCGGTAAAAGACGCTGTTGAGGAGGCTATCCCTTTGTTTGTTTCAGAGAAAAAGAAATCAGCGCAGCCTTATGGCGCGTAAAGGCCGGAGACTTAACGGCACCATGAAAATTAATGATTGACGCAACCGCAGATGTTCCTGCCTGAAGTTATGTATTAACACCTTAAACAGATATAATTATGAATAAAATCAGATTTGCTCAGTTGTACGAATGGTTTACGCTTTTAATATTCGGCTTATTCTTGATATTAGATTTAACGTGCCGGGGCAACACTATGTTTAATACAATCGCCTATGTCTTCTTCGCGGCAATAGGACTTATCGGACTGCTTACGTTTAAAAAGCGGAAACCCGACTGGCGCATATTTGACATTGTGTTCAATGTGCTGTTGCTGCTGTACAGTGCAGTGATGCTTTATTCAATATACATCGAATAAGGCAGACGGAGAGAGCATGCAAATGCGGAATACTTAACGGCACAAAGGTAGGTACAACCGCAGGTGGATGTGTATTTGCCTGAAATCGTTATTAACACATTAAACAGAAATGTTATGAATAAAAAGACACTTGCCAGGCTTTACGAATGGTTTTCGTCTATAGTATTGATATTCTTTTTAGTTGTAAGATTTGCGTTCCATGACAACGACACGCTTTATACAATCGTCTATATCTTGGTTGTTGCGGAAGGAGTTATAGGTCTGCTTACGTTTAAAAAGCGGAAGCCCGACTGGCGCATATTAGACATTACGTTCAATGTGATTTTGCTGCTGTTAGGTGGATTGGCGCTTTTGGCTACGTACATTGAATAAGGCAGACTAAGAGATTTACAGAAATAAAATATAGAAACATAATATGAGCAATTTAAGTTTAATCGCAGGTCTTGGCGTCGCCGTGGTGCTGTCTGTGGCGGCGTTTGTGGCAAGACGGCGCAAGAAGGTTAGTCACGACAGCATGGACTTATGCCTGGAACTGGTGTTCTTTTTTGCCGCATACAAGCTGTTAAAGGTTGCGGCCGTAACGCTGGGCATGCCTTCGTCGTATTTTTATTTGGCAGCATTTGCGGTTTCTGCCGTAGCCCTTGTATACAGAATGTTGAGAAAATCAGCTGGGCGGCTTTACAACGGACTGCTGCTGCTTGCGTGCATGGGGTCGGCTATAGGCATTATAGATGCCGTGGGCTTGGCATCAGGCCATTGGTTTATGGTGTCGGCGAGCGCAGTAGTGGCGCTTGGCTCGCTCGCGTTTATCATGACAAGTATGCACAAGAAGAAAGACTTTGGCAACGACATAGCCGACATGGTGTCGGGAGTTGCGTTTATGGCATCTGCCGTAAAGTTCTGGCAGCTTACGCTTAATGTGTCATGGCTGTGGGCAGTGCTGCTTGCCGTAGCCGTGCTTGTGGCCTCGCTTGCCGTATATCTTGTCGCGCTGATGCGCAGCAGCAGATAACGCAGCGTACATTTTGGCTGCATGTCGCTGTATAATGCGCCGGCATGGATAGCAATTCCGGCGGCACATATTGTGCTAATGATGCACATACGGATTATGGCTTGTGTGATAGTGCTAAAAAATAATAATAAATGACACAAGCCCTTGCCGTTTGTGTATATTTTAGTATTTTTGTGGAAATAAAATAAACTATTAAAAAGTCGTATTTATGTTGAACAAAAAGATTGAAGAGGCTCTTAATGCCCAGATTAACGCAGAGATGTGGTCGGCATATCTCTATCTCTCAATGGCTGCATATTGTCACGCTGAAGGTCAGCCCGGAATGGCAAAATGGTTTGAGGTGCAGTTTCAGGAGGAGCAGGATCATGCCAAGATATTCTTTAATTATGTAAACTCTCGCAACGGTCGTGTTGAGCTGAAACCGATAGCAGAGGTTCCTGTTAAATGGGACTCTATTCTCGATGTGTTCAAGAGCACTCTGAAGCATGAGCAGAAAGTTACTGAGATGATAAACAATCTGTATGCGCTGACACACGAGCACAACGACTTTGCCACACAGAGCATGCTCAAATGGTTTATCGACGAGCAGGTGGAAGAAGAGGAGACAGCTCAGACTATAATAGACAATATAAAGATGATAAAAGACAACGGCTACGGCATATATATGCTTGACAAAGAGCTTGGCGCAAGAACTTATACGCAAGCTGCGCCGCTGAATGGTTCTCTCTAATTATATTGAGGGAACGTTATCTTAATAAAAACAATCAGAGAAAGCCGGGGAACTTTTATGTCCTCCGGCTTTTTCTGTATCTCCGTTGTTGGCGTCTGATGCGGTTACAGCCTTTTGGCTATGCTGAAATATGGAAATAATTGCGCGGCTGTTAAGCCGGATGTGATGAGTTGAAAATACAACTCGTCACATCCGGCCTTGCTGTAAGTGAGCAAGTTATGCCGCAATGTGATGAGTGATGAGTTTTTATTAAAACAAAATCTGCAGGCAGAATGTGCCTGTCTTTTCCTATAATTGATTGACTTCAAAGAGTTTTCCTTTACTGAGTTTGGCTGACTTCAAACAGCAGGAAGTATATTTTTACGGTCATTGATAATTTCCTTTTAATGACATGCCTAAGTCATCCTGCGGTGTGTCGTCAGTATTTCATGTGCATCTTTCTGAACATGGCGAAGTCTTCTTTGTCTCTCATAATCTTTTTTATTGCCACGGGCAGGTCGTGGTCGTTGAGATAATGGCGCTCTCCGGGTTTGTATCTGCTGCTCGCCACCGACAGACTGTCGGCGCGCAATGGCGTAGATATGCCTGCGAGCGAGAGCATTGTGTGGAACACCGACGCGCTGGTGGCAACGCTCTTGCGGCTGTTTGAGCCTACGGCATTGGCTTCGGCGGCGAACATTTGTCTGTAAGACGGCGACAGCCATACCAGCAGAGGCACGTGCAGCTCGTAATATGACGGTATTGGCGAGGCATGAAGAAACAGTCTGCGACTGTCGTCGAAGATGTTTTCGCCGTGGTCGGAGGTATATATCATTGCCGAAATGGCGCCACTGCGGTTAAGCTCGCGTATCAGGAGAGACAGAAAATGGTCGGTGCTTCTTATGCTGTTGTCGTAGGCATTGAGCAGCTGTTGGCGGTTAGACGCCTTGGCTTCGCTTGCGTTGTCGGGTTTGAACACAGCCTCGTCCGGCCTGTAACGCTCGCGGTAGTTAAAGTGAGAGCCGTATGTATGCAGCACAATCAGCTCCTTTTTACGCTTCTTGTTGATGATGTCATTTACGGTCTTGATCATCTCGTCGTCGTACATGTTGTTGCGTTTCGACTCCTCTTTGATAAATTTCCATTCGTCAGCCTCCTTGCCGAAGATGTCTATAAACGAGTGGTTGGGGCGCTGGTTGGATATGAACGTGGTGTGGAAACCTGCCTCGCGGAACGCCGTTATTATGCCTTTCTCGCGGTAAATGCGGCCGTGGTCGTCGGCTGATGCTGCCGACATGAGCATCGGCACGCTCTTATGTGTGGTGTTCGACTGTGTTATCGCGTCGCTGAACACCGTGAGTCCGGCAGTGTGCTGAAGCATGGGGGTGGTGTTGCGGCCGTAGCCGTAGAGCCCGAAGCTGTAGGCGCGGGCGGTTTCGCCGATGACCAGTACGTAAATTTCGCGTTCCGACGCGCCGTGTGTCGGCTTGGCGTTAAACCTGAATCCGGCTGATGTCTGCGGATAATTCTCGGTTGCGTTGTATCTTTCCACGGCGAGAACCATGTTATAGAACACGTTTACGGGATAGACATCAAGCTTTGCGCTGTATTCGCGGTCAGCGGCATAGCTGCCCGCCATGCACGCTGCCCCCGCCACTACGGCAACAATAGCGCACCGCCTTTGTCGGCGCATGAAGTCTGCGGTGAGCGTTGCGCGTGTCCTTATTGACATTATTGCCAAGACGATGACGGGCAGATATATCACCAGCACTATGACTATTGCCGGCATAAGGTTGTCGAGCAGTTCCATAGCCTCGCCCACGTTGGTGGTTACAAGATTGAGAAACATGTCGACGGCTATTATCGAATGGCCGAAGAGATAGAGCAGCACTATCTGAAATGCTGCCAGAATCATCAGCGGCAGCATAATCAGTGCTGTTTTGCCGGGGCGTCTGCCCAGTGTCATCAGCAGCCATATCACGGCTCCGGGCAGTATAACATTGGTTACGCCTGCCATGATGCCCATGCGCTCTGTGAAGCACAGAGCCACGTTTGGTATGGCGAGCACGGCTATTGTCAGCCAGAAGATTACGCGCGGCGAGGCACATCGCCTAATTATATCGGTTGCTTTGTTCATTTCCTTTTATTTTGTTTATGTGTAAAGCTACTTCCGGCCTGGTGTTGTAACCATGCCGGGGTGTTGTTGATTTAACTGTATATTGGATTTATAAATCAGAAAGCCTCGTTGATATTGAAGATAAAGCCCGACTGTCCGCTCTTGCCTATGCCGTAGTCGAGGCGTATGTTCACGTCTTTCTTGAACTCCCAGCGGTAGCCTATGCCGAAGTTGGGCAGCAGACGGTCGGCATGTATTGCGCTGAACTTGTTGAACACGGTGCCTGCTCCTGCCCATATAACCATGCTGTTGCGTCCCCACAGATGCTGCCGCAGCTCCACCTGAGTCTCAATCTTGTGCTTGTCGCGGTAGCGTCCTTCGTAGTATCCGCGCATGGAGTAGGAACTTCCGAGCAGCGCCATCATGCCCCACGACGGGTTGCCGAAGTTGAGTGTTCCTCTGAGGTCGCCGGCTATGATGCCGCCCTTCCACACTCTTGCGTAGGCGCTGGCGTGCAGGTCGGTGGTGCTGAAGGCATATTCGTTGCCTATGAACGCCGGACGGAAATATTGCGACAGGTTGACGTATATGCCTTTGTGAGGATTGGTTATCACGTCGCGCGAGTCGTAGACCAGTGATATTCCCGCTCCAATGTTCCATGTCCGCCTGTCCATGCCGTTGAGCAGTTCGGGGCGCTCCACGTTGTCGGCGTAGGCAAAGTCGTAGACCAGTGCCGGACCGATGTAAAGATTTGGCGCACAGCGCCAGAGCATGTTTATTTCGGCATTTACCTGACAGCGGTCCATCCTCGACTTGTTGGCGTCGTTGTCGCCATTGTCGAAGCCTATGCCCCAGAAGTCGCTCTTGAAAGAGTCGAACGCCACGTCGTAGACTATCCTGCCCCGGTCGTGCGGAAAGATATGGTTGCCCCTTACGCCTATTTTATAATAGTTTGCCGTTGTGATGTCGCCATAGATAGCCACGTTGGAGTGGGGCAGCAGCGAGTCGGCCTTGTCTGTGCGGTAGAGTCCTGTTGCCACTATTCCGAGTCCCAGTTTGGTGTCGGTGCTGTAGTGTGGCCCGCCGATGATGCTGAAGTCGAATTTCTTGTAGGGCTTCTCCTTGTTGGAGTCGGCAAAATAGTCGATAATCCTGTTTATTAGTCCCTTCTTCTTTACTTCAGCGTTGTCATTGTCTTGCTGCATTGCGGCAATATGTTCACCTGCAATAACTGTTGTGTCATTGCAGGTGTATTGTTGTGCCCCGGCTCCGGCAGCGCCCAGTGCGAGCATTGTTGTCAGCAGCAGAATTTTCATAGGCTTTTATTTCAATATCAGTAGGCGGTAATCAGAGTTTGCCGATGACCAGAGTTAAACGCTAGACTGTGTCTTCAAACTCATATTATATCAATCAGTAAACCAGCTCAACATTGTCTATCCATAGCGTGTTGCCCGGCGAACCGATGTATGCTCCGCCGTAGCTCGACGAGAACTGCAGCATCATGTGAGTGGGCGTCTCGTTTTTGTCGGCCCATCCCGTTTCAACCACGGGCACACTCTTGCCCTTGCTGTTGCGTGCATAGTCGACAGAGCGCAGCCCCATAGTCTTTGCGTCATAGTGCGGGTTGTTCCTTATATCGCCGTAGAGTATCTGATATGTTGCGTTGTTCACCCATCCGTTGGTGCTTGTTCCGTATTTCACAACCATAGTGCCCACTCTTTTGGCGGTTATGTTGCCATTCTTGTCCTCATGACGTTTCTGCAGGATGAACACCGCTATGGCATAGTCTTTTCCTGCCACGGTTGAGGCTTTGCTGAATCCGTTTTGCTTTATTCGGTTGGCATTGCCTGCAGCCTTCATCATGTAGTCGAATCTCAGGGCTTTGGGCCTGCCGTTGAACGCTATTCCGCTGTTCATCGCCTTCGGTCCGTCCTTGGTGCCCGTGATAGGTTCCTTCATGTCTCCGAGAAATATAGAGCCGGCAGCCAGCACCTTGATATTCATCAGTCCCATCACCTTCACGCTCTCGATGTGGGTGGTGAGCTTGGCACAATATCCGTTGCCGTGCTTGTCGCGGTAAACCGAGTTGTTGGTCTTTACCACTCCCATAACCTTCGCCATGACGTTAGACGTGCCCCAAGGCGAGCCTCCGCCGTTTGTGTATGGCGTGTTGCCGTTTATGGTGCGGTTAGGTCCGATTTCATAAAGAGTCTTAGTCTGTCCCCCGATGATTGCAGATTCGTGTATCTTGCGTATGGTCCAGTGGTCCATGTTGCCATAGAGAATGGGGACAACCTTCTCTGCGGCTGACGATTGCAGTGCCATCATACAGATGACCGCAGACACGATAAAATGATTAACGTACTTCATAACGGTGGCAAATATATGAAAAACCTTGTTGTCAAAGGCTTTATTAAATTCGCTTTTAGTGTTCTGATTTTCCTGAATAAGTATAATTATTCAGAAAATAAACGCATTTTAACCATTCTGCCTTGTCAAAAGCCTGTGGATGCTGATGCGTAGCGCCTTGCCTTAACGGCGTAGGGGGTATATATTTTTAAAGTAACGTTTGTGGCTGATACAGTTGCCGTGATGCGTGTGCTTTTCTTTCTTAATTATAACAAAATGCAAAAGGCAGTATGGTCTTTTTCCTGAAAAAGATTCTGCCTTTTGCAATATATTTAGTCGATTGCCCTGTCTGGTATATAAAATTTCAAGACTTTAAATTAAAGTGTTTAATATATTAAAATTATACATGACGAGCGTGTTCGTTGTTCTATTTTTGCAGTGAGAATGCCTGTGTTGTGTCAGGCCTCTCTCTGCTTTGTACCCATTCGGGCCTCTACTACGTTGATTACGTAGTCGCCCAGTTTCTCGCATTCGCAGATGATGTCCATATACATCGTACCAATGGCGTAGGTATATTCGTGACTGTTCACATCGTTGATGTTCTGGCTCTTCAGCTGGTTGCGGTAGTTGTTTATTTCGTTCTCGATGTTGAACGAGCGGTTGACGTCAAGCTTGTCCTTGCGTCCCGACAGCATGATGTTCATCTGTGTGAGGCTGTCGTCGGTAAGTTCGAACATCTGGTGCAGGTGCTCATACTGGCTTTCGGTGAAGTCTTCCTTGCCCTTTATCTTGCGGTTGATGTTGCGGGCAATGTTATAGCAGCTGTCGCCGATACTCTCAATCTCCGAAATCTCTCTCAGCATGGCCCTTATCTTGGCCTTAGTCTCGTCGCTGAGGTGTGCGTCGCTCACGTTGTCGAGATATTTGGCTATCTCTATCTCCATGTTGTCGCTTATGCTCTCATATTTCTCGATGCGCGTATACAGTTTGGTGAACGCCGTGTCGTTGGTTGTGTTGAGCAGTTCGCGCACAAATCCGAACATGCGCTGTATTCTCTCCGCGAAGAGTATAATCTCCTTCTGAGCCTCGAGAACCGACAACTCAGGAGTTTCAAGAATACTGTTGCCGCCGATGTAGCGCAGGCGGAACTCTTCTTCTTCGTCATTAGCCTTAGGCTTGATGAGCCAGCAAACGAGTTTCTCTATCTGTGGGATGAACCATATAAGAATAAAGGTGTTGCATACGTTGAACGATGTGTGGAACGCAGCCAGCACAACCGACAGAATTACGGGGTTGAGGCTCGGCGACTGCGGGTCGTAGTTGACAAAGCTGCACACAAGGTCGACAAACGGATAGAACACGCACAGCACCCACAATACACCGAACACGTTGAACACAAGATGCGCCAGGGCTGCCCTTCGTGCCTGCGTGTTGGCTCCCAGCGCCGCAAGGTTGGCAGTGGCCGTGGTTCCGATGTTCTCGCCCATTACGAGCGCAATGCCCAGGTATATGGGCAGCACTCCGCTTGAGCACAGCACCATGGTGATGGCCATGAGCGCCGCCGACGACTGCAGAATGCAGGTCAGCACGGTACCGATGAGCAGGAATACGATTATTGTGATGTAGCTGTTAGTGTCGAACGAACTGAAAAATTCTAACAGCGCCTTGTTGTGTCCGAGATCCATTTCGTTGCCCGTTTCGCTTAGAATGGCAAGCGAGAAGAACATGAAGGCTATGCCGAAGAGGAAATCGCCTATGTAGCGGTGGCGCCTGGTGTAGATGAGCAGAATACCGATGATGAATGCCGGGAACACCACGTCGGTGAAGTTGAACGAGAAACCGAGGCTCATAATCCAGGCGGTGAGCGTGGTTCCGATGTTGGCTCCCATGATGATCGATATGGCCTGTGCCAGTGTCAAGAGTCCGGCGTTGACAAACGATACCGTCATTACCGTCGTGGCCGACGATGACTGCACGGAGCAAGTTACGAACATACCGGTGAGCATTCCGGTAAACCTGTTTTTGGTCATCGTGCCGAGGATGTGGCGCAACTGTGAGCCGGCCATCTTCTGCAGGGCTTCGCTCATGCCTTTCATTCCGTAGATAAGAAGGGCTAAAGCTCCAATAATCTTAAAAAAAATCCAAATCGACATATTTTAAATTAATTTATCATGTCATGTTGTGTTGTGATGCGAAAAACGAGTAACTTTACGAGCGTAAATCGTTTAACCGCATGGATATGAAACAAACAATTCAAATACGTTGCAAAAATAATAAAAAAAATAAAAATTTTGCAATCGGAAGTACACTTTCTGATGTTTTTCGTGAATTTAATCTGCAAATGGATTACGGTCCTATCAGCGTTAAGGTTAACAACAAGGTTGAGGGGCTTAACTACAGAGTGTACCACAACAAGGATGTTGAATTTCTTGACATGAGGTCGGCGTCGGGCTCGCGTGCCTACACCCGCACTCTGTTCTTCGTTCTGTGCAAGGCCGCCCACGACGTGTGGCCTGGTGCAGAGGTGGTTATAGACATTCCTGTTTCAAACGGATACTACTGCAACATCAACATAGGAAGACCGCTCACCGAGGCTGATGCCGGCGCGCTGCGCACGCGAATGCAGCAGATTATCGACGCCGCTATGCCCATACGCCGGCATGAGTGCACCACGGAAGAGGCCATAGGCATGTTCTCTGAGATGGGCATGGACTCAAAGGTGAAACTGCTCAAGAGCGTAGGCTCGCTCTACACCACATACTACGAGATTGACGGCTACAAGGACTACTATTACGGCACGCTGCTCACCAACACGCGCCAGCTGTATCTCTTCGGTCTTGAAAAATATTACGACGGCATGCTGCTGCGCATTCCTCTGCGCGAAGACCCGTCAAGACTTGGCGACCTTGTAAGGCAGGACAAGATGTTCGAGATATTCAAGGAGCACCACCGCTGGCAGAAGATTCTGGAGATGAGTACCGTGGGCGACTTTAACGAGGCCGTTAAGAATGGTCACTCTACCGACCTTATAAACGTGTCGGAGGCGCTGCAGGAGAAGAAAATATCGCAGATTGCCGACATGATAGCGGCGCGCAAGGGCGTAAGGGTGGTGCTGATATCGGGTCCGTCGTCGAGCGGCAAGACCACGTTCTGCAAGCGTCTGTCTATCCAGCTGCTCACGTGCGGCATCAAGCCGGTGCAGATTTCTTTGGACGACTATTTCGTCAACCGCGAGCTTACGCCTAAGGACGAGAACGGCGAGTTTGACTATGAGAGCCTTTACGCGCTCAACATCCCGTTGCTCAACAAGCAGCTTAAAGACCTGTTTGCAGGCGAGGAGGTGGAGCTTCCGCGCTACAACTTCCAGACAGGACGCAGCGAGAAGAGCGGGCGCAGGCTGAGACTTCTGCCCGAGAATGTGCTCGTGGTGGAAGGCATACATGCGCTCAACCCCGAACTGACGGCCAAGATACCAGAGGAACAGAAGTTCCGCGTATACGCTTCGGCGCTGACAACCATACTGCTCGACACGCACAACTATATACCGACGACAGACAACCGTCTTCTGCGCCGCATAATACGCGACTACAAATACCGCGGAGTGAGCGCCGCCGAGACCATTCACCGCTGGCCGAGCGTGCGTGCGGGTGAAAACAAGTGGATATTCCCGTATCAGGAGAATGCCGACGTGATGTTCAATACGGCGCTGCTCTTTGAGCTTGCCGTCATAAAGAGCCAGGCGGAGCCGCTGCTCGAGCTTGTGCCTGAGAACGTTGAGGAGCATGCCGAGGCATACCGTCTGCTGAAGTTTCTTAAATACATAGCTCCCGTTCCCAACCGCCAGTTGCCGCCGACGTCGCTGCTCCGCGAGTTCCTTGGCGGCAGTTCGTTCAAGTATTGACGCTTGATGCCGCATCCCGTTCCCGTCTTACATCCGTAAGTGCGGCTATATACAGTGGCCGGTATGTGTGCATAAACGATATTGCTTTTTATAGCTTAATCTTAGAGCCGGAAGTCATGACACAGGCTTGTGTCTGTCTTCCGGCTCATTGTTTTGTCCGTCTGATCACAAAATCACATTGTGAGGCATATCACGTAAACTCTTACACATTGATTTCTGTTGACGCTCTCATACTGCGATATTTGAAAATAAAAACAGTCCGGCCGTGAAAACGGACTGTTTTCGCGTGCAAACGCAAGTGCTTGAATGATAATGTGTTATGTTGAAATATGATGAGATGTGCAAACTTTTTTGTCCTAATTAGGACAAAAACGCCATTATTTCAATAAAAAAACAGGGTGGTTTAAGGTACGAAAGCGGCCTGTTTCTTGATCAAAAGTGGCCGGGTTGTTTTATGAAAGCATGCCTTTTGCATGATAATGTAAATATAGTTTACCCTCGGAGCCTTGACTGAGGCCTCTGAAATTCTATTTCGCAAGAAAATCCGGACAAAACTCAGCTGACACATTGACAAGTATGCACCATGAAATATAGACATCAGTAAACTGTTGGGTTAAACCAAAATCGGTTATTTTACTACAGGAGTAAGTCGTGCGTCAGTCGCTACGGAAAAACTTTTTACACATTATTATATATAATATGTCATTCGGCATTGTATGCTTGTCAGTGAATTCGGTTGGCCGGTCAGCCGGCTGCTCTGTTTCTTGTCCGTGTCAGGTTGCAGGTTTAGGGTTTGCCGTTGCTGTTTTTTAGCAGATTCCGGCAGCCGTTATGTGGCTTTATCCTCTTTTTAGTCGTGCCGTCTGCCGGCCGTCGTTCAGTCAGAAAAGCACATTATGCGTGCTGCCATATATTTACAAATCTCGTCAGCCATGTAGCTAAATGCACTATAATTGTTACTTAAACACTTAATTATTGTCGAATAAAAGAACTTTTTTTGACAAAATGTTGTAGGATGCTAAATATTTATCCAAAAAGATTTTGCGGTTTCGATAATCTTTACGACCTTTGCAAATACTATACATAATCTTAAAGCGTAATATAAATCTCGAGTCTTGGTTCAGCCCAGGGCGGCATAAGACGATAGAAAAACATAATAATAAGTTATAAAGTTTAAAACGACTTTTTATGGCAGAAGAATTGGAAGTAAAACAGTTAGATGATGTCGTAGTGCGTTTTTCGGGTGACTCCGGCGACGGCATGCAGCTGGCGGGAAACATCTTCTCGACGGTTTCGGCTACGATAGGTAATGGAATCTCGACGTTTCCGGATTATCCGGCAGACATCCGCGCCCCGCAAGGCTCGCTTACGGGCGTTTCGGGCTTTCAGGTTCACATAGCCAGCGGACGTGCCTATACGCCCGGCGACAAGTGCGACGTGCTGGTGGCAATGAACGCAGCCGCTCTGAAAACTCAGTACAGGTTTGCCAAGCCGCAGGCCACAATCATCATCGACACCGACAGCTTCGGTCCGGCCGACCTGAAGAAGGCCGAGTTTAAAACTGACGACTATCTGGGCGAGATGGGCATCGATCCCGACCGTGTGGTGGCTTGCCCGATAACGCAGATGGTGAAAGACTGCCTTGAGGACAGCGGACTCGACAACAAGACAGTGCTGAAGTGCCGCAACATGTTTGCGCTCGGCATCGTGTGCTGGCTGTTCAACCGCAACCTTGAGTTCGTTACGTCGTTCCTGCGCGAGAAATTTGCCAAGAAGCCTGCCGTGGCAGAGTGCAACATCAAGGTTGTGCATGCCGGCTACGACTACGGTCACAACACTCATGCCAGCGTGCCCGCCACTTACCGTATCGACTCTAAGAACAAGGTTAAGGGACGCTACATGGACATAACGGGAAACAAGGCTACTGCCTACGGACTTATTGCCGCTGCCGAGAAGGCCGGCCTTAAGCTCTATCTCGGCTCTTACCCCATCACTCCTGCCACTGACATCCTGCACGAACTGGCAAAGCACAAGTCGTGCGGTGTTATGACGGTGCAGTGCGAGGACGAAATATCAGGATGTGCAAGTGCCATAGGCGCATCGTTCGCAGGCGCACTGGCTGCAACATCTACGTCAGGCCCCGGCATCTGTCTGAAGTCTGAGGCTATGAACCTTGCCGTAATCGACGAGCTGCCCCTCGTTGTCATCGACGTTCAGCGCGGCGGTCCGTCAACGGGTCTGCCTACAAAGAGCGAGCAGACCGACCTGCTGCAGGCTCTGTTCGGACGCAACGGCGAGTCGCCAATGCCGGTAATCGCAGCAACAAGTCCTACTAACTGTTTCGATTCTGTGTATGCCGCAGCCAAGATTGCCCTCGAGCATCTTACTCCTGTTGTGCTGCTCACCGACGCCTTTGTTGCCAACGGCTCTGCCGCATGGAAGCTGCCCGACATCAATGAGCTGCCCGAGATACATCCTCACTATGCCACACCTGAGCAGAAGGGCGTTTACACTCCGTATAAGAGAGATCCCGAAACGGGCGTGCGCTACTGGGCAATACCGGGCCAGGAAGGCTACGAGCACATATTGGGCGGACTGGAGAAAGACGGCAACACGGGTGCCATTTCAACCGATCCTGAGAACCACGACAAGATGTGCCGCCTGCGCGCAGCTAAGGTGTTCAAGATTCCTGTTCCCGACCTCGAGGTGCAGGGCGACGCCGACGATGCCGACCTGCTGATAGTAGGTTTCGGCGGAACATTCGGTCATCTGTATTCTGCAATGGAGGAGATGAGACATGAGGGCTACAAGGTGGCTCTTGCTCACTTCAACTATATCAACCCGCTGCCTAAGAACACAGCCGAAGTATTGGGCAAATATAAGAAGGTGGTGGTAGCAGAGCAGAACCTCGGTCAGTTTGCCGGTTATCTGCGCATGCGAATAGACAACTTTATGCCTTACCAGTTTAACCAGGTTAAGGGCCAGCCCTTCGTGGTAGGCGAACTCGTAAAGGCGTTCACCAAGATAATTAAGAATTAAGAAGTAAGAATTAAGAAAGTATGCTGTTTGGCGATAAGGACATCTATAAACGTTGTTACGCCTTTGCCTTGCGTATAGTCAATGCGTACAAGTTCCTTAATTCGGAAAAGAATGAAAGGGTGATGTCCAGACAGTTGCTCAGATGTGGTACTTCGGTTGGAGCATTGCTCTGTGAGGCGAAATTCGCTCAGAGCAGGGCCGACTTTGTAAACAAGGTGTCGGTAGCCTTGAAAGAGGCAAACGAATCGTTGTACTGGATAAATCTGTTGCATGACAGCGGCTATATCGCCACAGCGGCTTACGATTCAGTTTGTAGAGAAGCAAATGAGATAACATCAATACTTGCTTCAATTGTGAAAAGTACTAAAGAAAATACATTGAAGTATGATTCGCAATGATAACTGATAAAGGCAGCTTTCAATATTCTTAGCTCTTGACTCTTAATTCAGAAGAAGTAATTTTCTTAATTCTTAAATTTTAATTCTTAATTGAAAATGTATACTGCGCAAGATTATAAAAAGGGACAGCCGCGGTGGTGTCCCGGTTGCGGCGACCATTTCTTCCTCGCATCGCTGCACAAGGCTATGGCAGAACTCGGCGTTCCGCCTTATCAGACAGCCGTCATTTCAGGTATCGGATGCTCAAGCCGTCTGCCTTATTATGTAAACACCTATGCCATGCAGACCGTTCACGGACGTGCAGCGTCTATCGCCACGGGAGCCAAGGTGGCCAACCCTGACCTGGCTGTATGGCAGATCAGCGGCGACGGCGACGGACTCGCCATCGGCGGTAACCATTTCATCCACGCCATGCGCCGCAACATCGACATAAACATGATTCTGCTCAACAACCGTATCTACGGACTCACCAAAGGACAGTATTCGCCTACGTCTCCGCGCGGATTTGTCAGCAAGTCGTCGCCTTACGGCACCGTTGAGGACCCGTTCCTGCCGGCAGAGCTGTGCTTCGGAGCGCGCGGACACTTCTTTGCACGTGCCGTTGCCACCGACGCCCAGGGCACCGTAGACATCCTCAAGGCTGCATATAAGCACAAGGGCGCGTCGGTGTGCGAGATTCTGCAGAACTGCGTAATCTTCAACAACGGCTGCTACGACTCTATCTACAAGAAGGAAGGACGCGCCAAGAACGCCATCTACGTGCGCCACGGCGAGCCGCTGATCTTCGGCGAGAACAACGAGTACGGACTCATGCAGGAAGGCTTCGGCCTTAAGGTGGTTAAGCTTGGCGAGAACGGCATCACCGAGAAAGACATTCTCGTGCACGACGCTCACTGCCTTGACAACACTCTGCAGCTGAAGCTCGCCATGATGGACAACGAGCACGGATTCCCTGTTGCGCTCGGCGTCATCCGCGACGTTGAGGCTCCTACCTACGAAACCGCGCTCAGAGAGCAGATTGAAGAGGTCAGCGCCAAGAAGAAGTATCACAACTTCATGGAGCTGCTCGAAACCAATGATATCTGGGAGGTTAAGTAAGTATGAAATATATGCGGTATCATTATATGCTTGGCTTAAATTGGGCTAAAGTATAAATGATACCGCTACTTCTATTTCGTTATTGTTATTAGGCTAATTGGAAAATGAGTTATAAAGTATATTTTGTTTTAGTTTCATGTCTGTGTTTCTTTTTTGATAAGTCCTTTTCACAGATTGTAGAGCCTTTGGTAAAAGCTGAATATCATCAGAATGCGCCATATAATCTTTCGTGTCCCGATAGCAGTGCTGCAGGATGTGGTGCTATAGCCATATCACAAATATTGTCTTATTATAAAATACCTCAGCATGGTTATGGAAATGTTTCATATATAAGTAATGGTCTTAATATTCCTATTAATGTGAATTTTGAAGATATTACATTTGATTGGGACAACATACTTTTGAATTATGTTGAAGGAGAATATAATAATTTGCAGGCAAATGCGGTAGCGCAATTAGTATATGCTTGCGGTGCTGCAATGTATTCTGATTATGGTAAAAGTACAGGCGTAAATAATTATGCAAAAATGCTTTATGGATTACAACATTATCTGCATTTTTCTCCGGAAAGCAGGTATCTAAAAAGATCTTATTATTCGACGGCAGAATGGATTGAAATGATTAACAATCAATTGCGTGATGGACATCCTGTCTTTTATAGAGGAAGTTGGTTGTTTAATGGCGGAAACGTAGGGCATATGTTTGTCGTAGATGGAATAAATGAAAAAGGGCTATATCATGTTAATTTCGGACATGGCGGTACAGGAAATAAATATGTGGATATTAATGTGATAAATCAAAACGGAACATATCCTGGCGGAAGGCCGGTGTGCTATAATGCAACTCAGGCAATGGTGACAAACTGTTATCCTGTTCCTGATTTTACTGACTATCCTAAACAGACATGTATATTAGAGGAGCCTATAATACTGAATAAAGATACTTTGTTGAATAGTATTAAAATTAATTGTGGAGATAAATTCTTTCTTAGCTGTAGGTTGAGAAACTGTTGTGATGAGAAATCTACCATAAAGTATGGATGGTGTCTGGTTAAGGAGGGAGAGATTGAGAAAATTCTTACAGAGTCAACCTATGGACTTTCTGCAGGTTATACGTTTAAAGAGACAAAACATCAACAAATTGTATTGCCGGAAAATCTTAGCGATGGCAATTATCAACTTAGGCTGTATTTTAAGTCTGATTTTGTTCCTGAACCTACATTTGTATGGGATAATGCTCCTTCTGTAGTTGATGTTGATGTTAAAAATGGAATTGCAACAATCTCTGTTCCTGATAACCATCTTCAGAATCCGTTATTGTATTTAAGTAAGCCTATTGAAGAAGTTGAACCTGAATATGAAAACGTTGCGCCAGGACGTTCATTTGTGTTGGCAATAAATAATAGTACTACAAATAATTTCCAAAATACGATACGACTTGAACTCGTTGCAGATGGTACGACATATACTTATGATGTTGTCTTGCCTGTATATAGTCAGACAGAGACAGAGTTTCATGTTCTGATACCTAAGGATAAAATAGACCTTGAGGGGAAAAATATTAGTTCAATTAAGGCTTCATATTATTATAATTTGGAAGACAGGTTTATTGAAATGGGTGAATCAATGCCGTCTTCGATAGATAAAAACATAGAAGAAACGTCTTCTGTTAATGGCGATATTAGAATTTATACAATTCAGGGATATTTGGTAAAAATTATCTCTGCGTCAGAAATATCTAATACGTATGGTGGAGTATTGAAGAATCTCCCTCATGGCTGTTATATAATTAAAGAGAAACAAAAAACGAGGAAAATTATTTTATAATATTAATATTATTCCTTGTATTTGGATACCTCTTATTCGATTACTATTCGTCAACCGCGCTCAGAGAGCAGATTGAAGAGGTCAGCGCCAAGAAGAAGTATCACAACTTCATGGAGCTGCTCGAAACCAATGATATCTGGGAGGTTAAGTAATCCGGGCCGCCGGACGACGTTTAACGGACATCCGGCAAGCCGGCTGCTGATCAGCGGCGACCGAGTGCCGCCTGCGGCAGTGAGGGCCGGTGGGGCCTGACTTTACAGTTAGGAACTACAGTGATTGTAGTTCTATGAAAATCTTTCTTATCATAAAAGAGGCTGTCTCACACTTGTGGGGCAGCCTCCGTAACAATCTGTAAGCAGCAGACGCAAAATCTCCTTATTTTAGCCCTTTATCCATTATATGGCAGGGTAAAATAAGGAGATTTTGTTTAATCAGGTTACAAATTATAATTTTCAGTAATTTTTTTGCTTTGTATCCGTAAGCCTATTCCTTGCGCGCGTTGCGCATATAGCGTTAAGGCTTGCTCGTCTTCTTCGGTTGAGCCGTGTTGCGGGATACTTATCCGATGACTACAGCTTGCTGCCGTAGCACAGGTCGCCGGCGTCGCCGAATCCCGGCACGATGTATTTGTGTTCGTTCATGCCTGGGTCAACGGCTGCGCACCATATAGTGGTCTTGTCGTCGGGCAGAGTCTTCTTTATGTGGTCTATGCCTTCGGGAGTGGCTATCACGCATGCTATGTGTATGCGCTTGGGCGTGCCTTTGGTCAGGAAGGCCCTGTATCCCAGCTCCATCGAGCCGCCTGTTGCCAGCATGGGGTCGGCTATGATGAGCGTCTTGCCGTCGATGCTCGGCGTGGCAAGATATTCAACATGTATGCCCACCTCGGTGTGCTCGTTGTCGGTATATTCGCGGTATGCGCTCACAAAGGCATTTCCGGCATGGTCGAACACGTTGAGGAATCCGTTGTGGAAAGGCAGTCCGGCGCGGAATATCGTAGCCAGGATAATCTTGTCTGCCGGCACGCTTACGCGCGACACGCCAAGAGGTGTTGTAACGTCTTTAGTCTCATATTCGAGCGTCTTGCTTATCTCGTAGGCCATCATCTCGCCCACGCGCATAATGTTGTTGCGGAACAGCAGGCGGTTCTGCTGATAGTCAACGTCTCTTATTTCTGCCAGATACTGATTGATGATTGAGTTTGAATCGCTGAAATTAATTACTTGCATTTCTTATTTCTTATCTTGTTTTCTCAGGCTGCAAAGTTAATGCAAAATCCATATAGTGCAATACAAAAGTTGTTGAATTTTTTTTGTGCGGTCTGTCATTTGTCCGTTGTCCCATGTCTATTTCCTTCTGTTTATAGTTCCGTTTACGTTTCTTCCGTATAGTTTGCCGCGTCCTTTTGTGTGGCTGTTTTCGGCAAGCAGCCGGGTGCACAAGTGTCGTCTGCAGGCATATTTGTGAGGTTTGTCCATAATAAAATAAAGATTTGTAAAATGCTTAATTACGGAGCGTTCTGCAAATCTTTTTGCATGAAATGTGTTTGTTTTTGCAAAGTGCAAATTACAAAAACACTTCGGGTAGTTTAAAATTTTAATACTTTAACCTAAAAAGACTTTTTAATAGGTGTTTTTGTACCCATTATTGTTGGCGGGTATTCGATTTTTTGCTACCTTTGCAGCCGATTTAAGGTAACTATCAGGAACATAATAATTCACTTTTTAATATTTTCATTAAAATGGCAAATTTAGATTTAAGCAAGTACGGAATCGTAGACGTGAAAGAAGTTCTTCACAATCCGTCTTACGAGGTATTGTTTGAAGAAGAGACAAAAGATGGTCTTACAGGTTTTGACAAAGGTCAGGTTACAGAGCTTGGCGCTGTAAACGTTATGACTGGTGTTTACACAGGACGTTCACCTAAGGACAAGTTCATCGTAATGGACGAGACCTCAAAGGACACAGTATGGTGGACTTCTGACGAATATAAGAACGACAACAAACCTGCTTCTAAAGAGGCATGGGCTGCCGTTAAGGAAATTGCAAAGAAAGAGCTTTCAGGCAAAAAACTTTATGTAGTTGACGGTTTCTGCGGTGCTAACAAGGATACACGTATGGCTGTCCGCTTCATCATGGAGGTAGCATGGCAGGCACACTTCGTGACTAACATGTTCATCCGTCCTACAGCTGAGGAGCTTGCTAACTTTGAGCCTGACTTCGTTGTTTACAACGCTTCTAAGGCTAAGGTTGAGAACTACAAAGAGCTTGGTCTGAACTCAGAGACAGCTGTTGTGTTCAACGTAACTTCTAAAGAGCAGGTTATCATCAACACATGGTACGGCGGTGAGATGAAGAAGGGTATGTTCTCTATGATGAACTACTTCTTGCCTCTGAAGGGCATCGCTGCTATGCACTGCTCAGCTAACTGCGACAAGAACGGTGAGAACACAGCTATATTCTTCGGTCTGTCTGGTACAGGTAAGACTACTCTGTCTACCGACCCGAAACGTCTGCTTATCGGTGACGACGAGCACGGATGGGACGACAACGGCGTGTTCAACTTCGAGGGTGGATGCTACGCTAAGGTTATCAACCTTGACAAAGAGAGCGAGCCTGATATCTACAACGCTATCCGCCGCAACGCTCTGCTCGAGAACGTAACTGTTGACGCTAACGGCAAGATCGACTTCTGCGACAAGAGCACAACTGAGAACACTCGTGTTTCTTATCCTATCTACCACATCGAGAACATCGTTAAGCCTATATCTCACGCACCGGCTGCTAAGCAGGTTATCTTCCTGTCAGCTGACGCATTCGGAGTACTGCCTCCAGTATCTATCCTGACTCCGGAGCAGACTAAATACTACTTCCTGTCTGGATTTACAGCTAAATTGGCTGGTACAGAGCGTGGTATCACTGAGCCTACTCCTACATTCTCAGCTTGCTTCGGCCAGGCATTCTTGGAGTTGCATCCTACAAAATATGCTGAGGAGCTGGTAAGACACATGGAGAAGAGCGGTGCTAAGGCTTACTTGGTTAACACAGGTTGGAACGGAACTGGCAAGCGTATCTCTATCCGCGATACACGTGGTATCATCGACGCTATCCTCGACCACTCAATCGACTCTGCTCCTACAAAGACAATACCTTACTTCAACTTCGTTGTTCCTACAGAGTTGAAGGGTGTTGACTCTCACATCCTCGATCCTCGTGATACATACGCTGACGCTGCTCAGTGGGAGGAGAAGGCTAAAGACCTCGCTGCTCGCTTCATCAAGAACTTCGTTAAGTACGAAGGCAATGAGGCTGGTAAGGCTCTCGTAGCTGCAGGTCCGAAACTCTAATTCTGAATAAAATAGATTTAGATATCCTTTTAAGTAGGCATGCCTTTTGGGGCATGCCTACTTTCTTTTTGTGCCCTGCCGTGGGGCTTATCCGGCTATGCATTACTTTTGGCATGCAGTGTGTCCGCCTGTGATGCATGGCTGTTAACCGCGGTTTGTGGATATGGTAAAGTAAAAAACTTTTTTATTTAAACTCATCACTCGTCACAATGTTGCGTAAGGCGTTGTGCATCAGATGCTTGCAGCGTGATGAGTTGTATCCGCCACTTGTCACGCATATAGCTGAACTACCTTGCGTGATGAGTTTGCCCGTAAACTTGTCACAGCATATATTGCTGGCTGTCAATGGCTTACGCCACGTTGTGACGAGTGATGAGTCTTTAATAAAATAATTTCGTATTTTTGTTGTTCTGCCTCAAAACCTTCATCATGCGGGGTAGATATTAATTCTGCAAGTGTGTTGATGCTTTGCAAAACACACCGGTTTTTGTTTCTGAAACGTGCCCTTTTCAGTCCTAAAACATATCCTTTCTGCCTGCAAAAGGCCATGTATTAGAGCGTCATTTGGCACCTTTTGCAAAGTGGTCGGTAGCATGGTTCTTAATATATCTTAAAATATTTGTGAGGTAAAGCGGAGCAGACACGAAAAGACTTATATTTGTAAAATATTATTCTTGTGCGGTGATTGTATGAGACATTCTCCGCACGGATTACATTCTTGAATGTTTAACCTAACCCAATCAGTTATTTTAATTATGAAACCTGCAATCCTGCTGAAAGCTATTATCAGTGTGTTGTTGTTCTCGTCGGTAACCATGGCTATGGCTCAGACCTCACGCCCGTTCAAGGGCGAATGGTGTGGCGGCGGACTGTATGTCAAAATAGACTTCTACGGAAAGACCATTCCCGACCCTAACTCGATGGACGAATATCCCTGTGCCGGAATAATCAAGATTAAGCCTGAGATAAACTCAATGTCCTACACGATAGAAAATATAAAGGTCAACGGCAACAGGGCCACTGCAACCGCCTATTTTGCCGAGAAAGACTCACATCTTACGTTTGAGTATCTGTCCGACGGAAGTCTGAGGCTGACGAGCAGCGACGGATTCGCTTATGTGGACGACAGTCTGAAGAAATTGCCCAAGTCGTCGTATGTCCTTCACAACGTGTTGCATTCGGGCGAGTGCGGCACCTGTAAGAACGTTGGGGCCACGGCACGATGAATACAAGTGTGTATGAGATAGATCCGTGTGAAAACAGTACTGAAGGCCGGTTCTGACACTGCCGGCTCTGTTGCAGAAGTCTTTTTTATGTGCAACGTGAGCAGGCGGTTGTCCGGTACGGCATTTTTGTCTGCATTAAGCCGCGCCGGGCCTGTGCGTATCACGCCGGGCGCGCGGCTTTTTTTTATGCGCCATGTGCCTTTCAGTGCCTTTTCGGCCTCAGTCTGTAAAGGTTTTTCAAGACATATTCTCCGCGTTTTGATTTATGTCAAAAAATGGCATTTTCACAGCAAAAAGTGATGTGAAACGCTTGTGTGTCCGCACACAATAATGTAACTTTGCCCCCGTGTTCGTGAGAATACATTTTTCATAGGTTAGTAGTTTGATAGATTTAAGGTAAAGATTATGTTATTAGATTTTGAACTAAGTGATGTTGGTCTTAGTTATTGTAAATGACAAAAAATTAATATCATTATATCGATTAATACCAACATCAGTTAAGGTTTTGCGAGGTCGGCGTGAGTGATTCATACCGGCCTCTTTTTTATAAAAACTTTAAAAAAACTTATATATGTATATAAAAAGTCCAATTTATTGATAATTTAGACAATAAAGTATTTAAAATCAAGCTATATTTGAGGAATTCTGATTAAATTTGCAGCTAAAAATAGAAAATATTCAGCGAATGAAACGTATTATCCAGTGCTTGGCAATACTGTTCTCCGGGACATTTTTGTTGGCTTCATGCCTTAGTGATAACGGCAATGACGAATTTGTGTATTATGACGACACCGCCATAACATCATTCTCTTTAGGTACGCTCAACCAATATCTTCACACTCTCTCGTCTGAAGGAGAGGACAGTGTGTATAAGGTTGAAGTAACCGGCAGCAATTATAAATTCTACATTGACCAGCTGAAGCGCGAGATATATAATCCTGACTCGCTTCCTGTAGGAACTGATGCGGCACACGTTATATGCAACGTAAGCAGTAAAAATTCCGGCATTGTGGTGATTAAAAATGTAGACAGCGACACGCTTGCCTATTACAGCAGTACCGACTCGGTTGACTTTTCACAGCCGCGCGAGTTCAGAGTATATTCCGTTGGCGGTGTGAATTATCGTGCCTATACGGTACGCGTCAACGTGCATAAGGAAGATCCCGACTCGTTCCGCTGGAACTCACTGCCGGCTGATGCGCGCTTTACCGCCATGAGCGGCATGAAGGCCGTTGCGCTCAACGGCAAGGTGATGCTCTTCGGCTGTAACGGAAATGCCACAGAGATATTTTCGGCCGAGACTTCAGGCAACGGCTCTTGGACGGCACTTACACCCAACGTGAGCCTGTCGGCTGACGCATACAAGAGCGTAACAGTGAAGGACAACATGCTCTACACTCTGAACAACGGCGAGCTGATATCATCGGCCGACGGTCAGACATGGAACACCGTGTCGCAGCCCACCGCCCAGTTTGGCGTTTCGCAGCTCATAGGAGCAGGCAGCCGCAAGATTTATGCTGCCGGAGCCGACGGCAAACCGATGAGCTCTGCCGACAACGGAGCCACATGGACTGCCGACAACGTTGGCGGCGACGCCGAAAACCTGCCTGCAAGCTATGCCGGACTGGCAAGCTTCGCACTGGCTACAGACAAGAATTCAGAGCGCATAATATTTGCCGGAAATCCTGCCGATGACGCCTTCACATCTGATTCAACGGCTATGGTGTGGAGCAAGATTGAGGAATATGCTCCCGGCTCGATAGAACATTCATGGATGGAGTGTAACGAGGCTAACCACTATCAGCTGCCCCGCCTGACGAATCTGAAGATGGCCCGCTACGGCGATGTGCTTATAGCCATTGGCGGCAAGGCGCTCGGAACAAGCACAGCCAAGGCTTTTGAAAAGATATATGTCAGCAGTGACAACGGTCTGACATGGCTCACTGACGACAGCTACGTATTACCTGAAGGCTTCACCAACGGCTCGAGCAACGTGTTTGCCATTGCTGTCGACGGCGACAACTGCCTGTGGATAATCTGTGGCGGCAACGGTCAGGTGTGGCGCGGAAGGCTCAACAAACTGGGATGGGCCGAAAACCAGACCTCGTTCACAAAGTGAGAACTATAACCGTGTAACACTAATTCAACCACTGGCAAATGAGAAAAATCCTGCTTTGCATACTAATCTCTGCTGTGTCGCTGTGCTCAAGGGCGCAGGACGACAACGAATATAAGATGGAGATAGGCGTGGGAGCAGGACTTGTGGCATACGAGGGCGACTTCAACGGCAACATCATGAAGAACATGCAGCCCATGGCGTCGCTCATTCTCAGGCGTGTCATCAACCCCTATATGGGCCTTAAGCTCGACTTGTCATACGGCAAGCTGAAAGGCAGCTCTGCCGGGCTGGAGACATGGTATCCCGAATATTCGGATAATCCGATAGATTTCAGCAATACGCTCATTGACCTTGGAGTAACCTATGAGTACAACTTCTGGCCTTACGGCACGGGCCGCGAGTACAGGGGAGCAAAGCGCCTCACGCCGTTCATATTTCTCGGACTCGGCGCAACCTATGTGAAGGCAGACGCACAGAACGTGTTTACGGCAAACCTTCCGATAGGATTGGGAGTGAAATATAAAATAGGACCGAGACTTAACCTCGGACTTGAATGGGCCGTCCATTTCTCGCTCAGCGACAAGCTCGACGGTGTGGCAGACCCTTATTATATAAAAAGCTCGGGACTGTTCAAGAACACCGACTGCTATTCGGCCGTGAAGCTCACACTGACTTACAGCTTCATGCCTAAATGTATAACATGTAATAAAGATGACTGAGACAAAAATTGACATGAACCGCATACCGCAGCACATTGCCATCATCATGGACGGCAACGGCCGATGGGCCACTGAGCGCGGCAAGGAACGCAGCTACGGCCATCAGGCCGGCGTTGAGTCGGTAAGACGCATCACTTCAGAGTGCGTCAGGCTTGGTGTGAAGTATCTCACGCTCTACACCTTCTCAACCGAAAACTGGAACCGTCCGGCCGATGAGGTGGCAGCCCTTATGGGGCTTGTGCTCACCGCCCTTGAGGACGAGATATTCATGAAGAACAACGTGCGTTTCCGCGTTATAGGCGATATCGACAGGCTTCCGGCACAGGTTAGGGCTAAGCTCGGCGAGACTATGGAGCATACGAAGGACAACAGTGCCATGACGATGGTGGTGGCACTGAGCTACTCGTCGAAGTGGGAGATAACCAATGCCGTAAAAAACATAGCCGCTGAGGTGAAGGACGGAAAGCTCGCAATCGACGCAATCGACGAGAATACGGTGTCAAGCCACATGCAGACCAGCTTCATGCCCGACCCCGACCTGCTGATACGCACGGGCGGCGAGGTGCGCATATCCAACTATCTGCTCTGGCAGATAGCATATTCGGAGCTTTATTTCTGCGACACTTACTGGCCCGACTTCAACGAGCAGTGTCTCCGCGAGGCAATAGTCAGCTATCAGAAGCGCCAGAGACGTTTCGGCAAGACCGAGGCGCAAGTTGAAAACGATAATTAATATTCAAGACAACATACATATAAGATGAATAGAATAATAGGATGCTTGGCACTGCTCGCCTCATTGCTCTTCAGCGTTGGGGCCGTTGCGCAGGAGAAGATTGTTAATCCTGAAATCTCTTATGCGGGCACTCCGCGTTCCGGCGTATTAGGCGGCATCGCGGTTTCTGGCGTGGAAGGCTATGAAGATTACATGCTTGCAAGTATTTCTGGTCTTACCGTAGGTCAGAAGATAGAGCTTCCGGGACAGGCTATTACTGATGCAGTGAAGCGCTATTGGAAGCACGGACTGTTTTCAAAGGTACAGATTGCTGCCGACTCTATCGTTGGCGACAAGATTTATCTGCATTTCTATCTGGCCTTGCGTCCGCGCGTATCAACTATTAACTACATTGGAGTAAAGAAGTCGGAACGCGAAGACCTTGAGACTAAGCTCGGACTGCTTAAGGGTAGTCAGATTACGCCTAACATGATTGACCGTGCTGAACTGCTGGCAAAGAACTATTTTGACGACAAAGGATATAAGAACGCCGAAATAAACATACAGCAGCGTGATGACGTAGCCAACAAAAACCAGGTGATTCTTGACGTCATTATCGACAAAAAAGAGAAGATGAAGGTGCGCCAGATCATCATTGAGGGAAACAATAATCTGAGCGACTCTAAGATAAAGGGTACTCTGTTTACAAAGGGTGCCTTCACCAAGACTCACGAGGCCGGTAAGCTGGACAACATATTCAAGTCGAAGAAATATACCCCCGAACGCTATAAGACTGATAAGCAGAATCTTATCGACAAGTATAATGAGCTGGGATACCGCGATGCCGCCATCGTTGAAGACAGTGTGTGGAATGTCGACGACAAGCACGTAAGCATATACCTTAAGGTGGACGAGGGAAAGAAATATTATATCAGAAACATCACATGGGTGGGCAACACAGTGTTCTCAACCGACTATCTGAGCCGTCTGCTCGGCATGAAGAAAGGTGATGTCTATAACCAGAAACTCATGAACAAACGACTCTCTGAAGATGAGGATGCCGTGGGTAATGAGTATTGGAACAATGGTTATCTGTTCTATAACCTGCAACCTACAGAGGTAAACATCGTCGGCGACTCTATCGACCTCGAAATGCGTATCATGGAGGGCAACCAGGCTCACATCAACCATGTGCGAATCAATGGTAACACCCGCGTTTACGAAAACGTTGTACGCCGAGAGCTGAGAACCAAGCCGGGCGACCTCTTCTCTAAGGAAGCCCTGATGCGTTCTGCACGTGAAATGGCATCTATGGGACACTTCGACCCGGAGCAGATCAATCCTGACGTGAAACCTAACTATGAAGACGGAACCGTTGACATCAACTGGGACCTCGTACAGAAGTCTAACGACCAGGTGGAGTTCTCGCTCGGATGGGGACAGACAGGTGTCATCGGACGTATCGGACTGAAACTTAACAACTTCTCAATGGCCAACCTCTTCAACAAGAACAAGGAGCACCGAGGCATACTGCCTGTGGGCGACGGCGAGGTGCTTTCTATAGGAGCGCAGACCAACGGTACATATTATCAGTCGTACAACGCTTCTTACTCAACCAACTGGTTTGGCGGAAAGCGTCCTATTCAGTTCACCGTCGGAGCCTACTTCTCTAAGCAGACCGACGTGTCGAGCAACTATTACAACAGTGCCTACATGAATAATTATTATAACTACCTCTACGGATGGGGCAACAGCTACAATAATTATTATGAAAACTTCTACGACCCTGACAAGTATGTCAAGCTGCTCGGAGTGTCTGTAGGCTGGGGTAAGCGTCTGCGCTGGCCTGACGACTATTTCCAGTTGTCTGTCGAGCTGGCATATCAGCGCTATATGCTGAAGAACTGGCAGTACTTTATCGTTACCAACGGTAACTGTAACAACCTCAACCTGGGCATAACCCTGTCGCGTGTGTCTACCGACAACCAGCTGTTCCCGCGCCGCGGTTCAGAGTTCCTGGCATCACTTACGATTACTCCGCCTTGGTCGGCTTTCAGTCACAAGGACTATAAGAATCTTGCTACTAATCCTAAGTCGCCCAACTATACTGCCGAGCAGCAGGAGAAATATCGTTGGGTTGAGTATCACAAATGGAAGTTCCGTGCCAAGACATATACAGCCCTTACCAATGGACAGAAGTGTTTCGTTCTTATGACACGTGTTGAGTTCGGTATCCTCGGCTCTTACAACAAATACAAGAAGTCGCCTTTCGAAACCTACTATATGGGTGGTGACGGTATGAGCGGTTATTCTACGGGTTATGCCGAAGAGACAATCGGATTGAGAGGATACGACAACGGTAGCCTTACTCCTTACGGATATGAGGGCTATGCTTACGACCGCTTCACGTTGGAGCTGCGTTATCCGTTCCTGTTGGGCAACACCACAATCTACGGACTTGGTTTCCTCGAGGCCGGTAATGCATGGAACGACACCAAGGATTTCAACCCGTTCGACATGAAGCGTTCTGCCGGTATCGGTGTACGTATCTTCTTGCCTATGGTCGGACTTATGGGTATCGACTGGGCTTACGGATTCGACAAGGTGTTCGGCAAACGCGGCGGCTCTCAGTTCCACTTCATTCTCGGACAGGAGTTCTAGCCGTTTAGCTGCCATGTGTCAAAACAAAGAGAGTTAATAAATTAGCCGTCAGACATATAGGCGTATTTGTCACGTCGGTTTTGTCAGTTAAATTTATAATTAAGGAGAAAGAATTATGAAGAAGATATTAATGATGTTTGCCATGCTTGCCGTAGCATTCACGGCCAGCGCGCAGAAGTTTGCTCTTGTCGATATGGAGTATATCTTGAAGAACATCCCGGCCTATGAGCGTGCCAACGAGCAGCTCACCCAGGTTGCCAAGAAGTGGCAGGCTGAGGTTGACGCCCTCAACACCGAGGCCCAGACTATGTATAAGAATTATCAGAACGAAGTGGTGTTCCTCTCTCAGGAACAGAAAAAGGAGCGCCAGGAGGCTATAATGAATAAGGAGAAGGAAGCCAGCGAGCTGAAACGTAAGTATTTCGGACCCGAGGGCGAGCTTTTCAAGAAGCGCACCAGTCTGATGACTCCTATTCAGGAGGAAATATACAATGCCGTGAAAGACATTGCCGACCTGCGCGGTTATTCGCTCATACTCGACCGTGCGTCAGACACGAGCATCATTTTCGGTTCGCCGAAGATAGACATCAGCAATGAAGTGCTGTCAAAGTTAGGCTATTCTAATTAATGCATTGTGTTTTAACCAGATATGCAGAGTCTTTGAAATTAAAATAAAAGTGCATTTCATATCCTTTTATTTTGAAATTATCGACTCTTGCATTATCTTTGCAGATAAATAATAAACAATAAATAAAATTTGAAATTAAGGAAATGAAAAAATTATTTTTAATGTTGTTGCTGTGCGCACCTCTTACACTGTTTGCTCAGACTGCAAAGTTCGGACATGTTGACGCACAGGCTGTCATGCAGAGTCTTCCTGAGTTCATCAAGGCACGTGGCGAGCTGGAGGCTCAGTCAAAGCAGTATGAGAATGATATGAAGGCCATGCAGGATGAAATTCAGAAGAAATCTGATGAGTACGACCGTACAAAGAGTACCATGAACGAGACAAAGCGCCAGGAGACAGAAGCTTCATTGCAGCAGCTGTTCCAGAAGTATCAGCAGGCTCTTCAGGACAACCAGCAGGCTCTTCAGAAGGCTCAGCAGGAGAAGATGCAGCCTATCATGAACAAGATAATGACTGCCATAAAGAATGTCGGCAAAGCCGGTGGCTATGTTTACATCATGGACACTTCAAGCGGCATACCTTACATCAGCGACACTCTCAGCAAGGATGTTACGAATGATGTGAAAGCTGAAATGAATAAACTGAAATAATTAAACTCTATATCAAGCGCTGCTTTCCATCAGGGAGGCGGCGCTTTGACATTTTTAAAGATGACTCTATGAAAAAACTTATTCTTTTTTTGTTGTTGCTCCTGCCGGCCGCAATGGTCGACGCTCAGGTTAAGTTTGGCTATCTAAGCTACAGCGAAGCCATTAAGGCCATGCCGGGATATGCCGACATGCAGAAGAGTCTGGCTGAGCTTAAAAATCAGTATGCCAACGAGACGAAACGCTCTGAAGACGAGTTTAACCAGAAGTATGAGTCGTTTCTTGAGGGTCAGAAAGACTTTGCACCTTCTATCTTGAAGAAAAGACAGTATGAGCTGCAAGAGCTTCTCAACAACAGCGTGTCTTTCAAGAAAGAGGCTGCCCGCCTGCTTGAGAAGGCTGAGGCAGATATGTATGCGCCTCTGAAGAAGCGTCTTAACGAGATTTTGCGCCAGATAGGCCGTGAGCGCGGCTATGCGTTCATCCTCAACACCGACAACGATGCCGTGCCTTATATCGACACTGCAAGCGGTGAGGACATAAGCTCGCTTGTGCGCAACATGTCTACCTATCTCGACAAATAGGCGGTTCTGATTATTGTCAGGCCACATTAATATGCGGCATGCTGCCCTCCGTTCGTCTTTCGGCGTGCAGCTTGTCGTTTGTGGTTAAATGACGGCATCTTAAGTGTCGTGTCGCTTTAGCCGTTGGGAGCGGTATTTGTCGTTTGCTCCAGCGTCATTGCCGGTTGTCCGGATATGTGCGGCGCGGCTTTATGCACGTCATCATTCCATCTTACATTATTTTAAATTACAGTGATTATGCAGCTATCAGAAAAACCGGGGCCTATAGGAATTTTCGATTCTGGTTACGGTGGATTAACCATCCTGCACCAGATGCGCAACATCCTGCCCCATTATGATTATCTTTATCTTGGCGACAACGCCCGCGCGCCTTATGGTCCACGCTCGTTCGACATCGTTTATCAGTTTACGCGCGAGGCTGTTATCAAGCTTTTCAGCATGGGTTGTCACCTCGTTATTCTGGCCTGCAACACGGCTTCGGCCAAAGCCCTGCGCTCCATTCAGCAGAACGACCTGCCACAGCTCGACCCTAACCGCCGTGTGCTTGGCATCATCCGTCCTACTGCCGAGTGTATAGGCAGCATCACTCAGAGCCGCCACGTAGGCATTGTGGCAACTGAAGGAACCATAAAGAGTGAGAGTTATGTTCTTGAAATAAAGAAGCTCTTTCCCGACATCACTGTTACAGGCGAGCCTTGCCCAATGTGGGTTCCGCTCGTTGAGAACAACGAATACGATGGTCCCGGTGCCGACTATTTTGTAAAGAAGCGCATCGACAACCTTATGATACGCGACCCGCAGATCGACTCAATCATCCTTGGCTGCACCCATTATCCGCTGTTGCTCAACAAGATTCTAAAGTATACGCCACGTGGCGTCAAGATAGTTCCGCAGGGCGAGTATGTGTCCAACAGTCTTAAAGACTACTTTGTGCGTCATCCCGATATCGAGGCCATGTGTACAAAGAACGGACAATGCCATTATCTCACCACCGAGAACACCGACAAATTCCGCGAGTCGGCTCAGCTCTTCCTGCATGAGAGCGTAGATGTAGAGAATATAACGCTGGGCTAAGGCTGCATCAAGACCGTCATTACGGCCCGCGTCCACACCATTTTATATATTTATTTTATTATTCCGGTCGTTAAGGGCGGCACATTGCTTAATGTCAGGCAGTGTGCCGCCCTTAATGATTTTGAATGTTCCGGCTGCCCGTTCCATTTTATATTATGCAGCCGTTTCTGTCATATTTTGCCTGTTTTGCGCCGATGTTTCGTGCCGTCACGTCTGTCAACTCGTTGTCAACATGGAAATATGTTAAAATCATAACATTTATCATGAAACATGGTGCAGATAATATAAAATCACTTATCTTTGCCCACGCAACGGTTCGCCGCATGGCGATTAAAAGGGAACCGGGTGAGAATCCCGGACAGTCCCGCTGCTGTAATCCGCCCTTATATAGGGTGCGAACAATAAAGCCACTGACATTTTTTCGGGAAGGCGTTCGCATCCGGGCGGTAAGTCAGAAGACCTGCCTTGCTGTTTAATAACCTTCCTCAGCCTCGTGGATTAGGCTTCAGGAGAGAATTCTTACTTTTTTATGAAACAAAGATTAGCCATTATGTCTTTGTGCATGGCTGTCTTCACGTGTTATGCCCAAAAGCATGTCAGCCGTCTTGACAGTGTGCAGAGACTTAACGAAGTGGTAGTGCTTGGCAACAGTCAGCGCAGTGTCATTCCGTCACAGCAGCTTAAAGGTGAAGAACTGCAGCGACTCAACAGTCTCAGCGTGGCCGACGCGCTGAGATTCTTTGCCGGCGTGCAGCTGAAAGACTACGGAGGAGTGGGAGGCATAAAGACCGTCAACATACGAAGCATGGGTACCAACCACGTGGGAGTGTTCTACGACGGCATACAGTTGTCTAACGCGCAGAACGGACAGGTTGACCTCGGTATGTTCTCGCTCGACAACATGCAGGCCATATCGCTGTATAACGGACAGAAGAGTCAGATATTTCAGTCGGCAAAAGACTTCAATTCTGCCGGCTCAATCTATCTTTGGACACGCCGTCCCGTGTTTGCCGACAGCACCAATTATCATCTTAAAGCCACGCTGAAGACAGGTTCGTTCGACCTTGTCAATCCCGCCCTGCTCATCGAACTGCGTCTTTCCGACAAGGTGTCGGCGTCGTTCAGTGGCGAATGGCTCAGCAGCAGCGGCAAGTATAAGTTCCGTTATCGCCGCAAGGCAGTCATGACCGACGAGATAATGTATGACACCACCGCCGTGAGACAGAACGGCGACGTGCGCGCCACTCGCATGGAAGGCGCATTGTTCGGCACCATACGTGGCGGAGAGTGGATGCTCAAGGCATACAACTACACCTCGGAGCGCGGCGTACCGGGAGCCATCGTCAACAATGTGTGGCGCCGCGGTGAGCGCATCTGGGACAACAACTCGTTTGTGCAAGGCTCAATACAGAAAGATTTCGGCAGCCGCTATCACACCCGTCTGATGGCCAAGTATGCCTATTACCTAACCAAATACGTCAACAAGGACACCACCGTGATGATGATCGACAATGTTTATCGTCAGAAGGAACTGTATCTTTCGTCGTCACATCTGTATAACATCACCAAATTCTGGGACGTTTCTGCCGCCTATGACGTGCAGTGGAACACGATGGATGCCGATATGTACGGCTTTGTTTATCCCACCCGCTGGCACCATTTCCTTTCAGCAGCCACAGCCCTTACCCTCGGCCGTGTCAAGATGCAGGGCAGTGTGGTGCTGAATTATATAAGCGACCGCACCCGATTTGCCGAGTCGCCGGGCGACAAAACCGTGTTCACTCCCGCCTTTTTCATATCGTGGGCACCCTTCGGCGGCTCCGATTTCACGCTCCGTGCCTTTGCCAAGCGCAGTTTCCGCATGCCAACGTTCAACGACCTTTATTATGCCGAGATGGGCAACTCGCAGCTGCGGCCCGAATACACCACCCAATACAACATCGGTTTTGCCTACGACAGTCGCCGCAGCAGCGGTTTTCTGACCGAATGGAGTCTTCATGCCGATGCTTACCGCAACTTCGTCCGCGACAAGATTGTTGCCTATCCCAAGGGCGCGCAGTTCCGCTGGACTATGCTCAATCTGGGCCGTGTGCGCATCACCGGCGTCGACCTTACCGGCTCGCTAACGCTCAATCCGCTGCGCGACCTTTACATCACCGGCAAACTTCAGTACACTTATCAGGAAGCAATCGACGTAACCAATCCTGCCGACACCTATTATCGCGACCAGATACCCTACATACCATGGCACAGCGGCTCGGCCATCGTTCAGGCAACATGGCGCTCATGGAGCCTTAACTACAGCTTTATCTACACCGGCGAACGCTATAATCAGCAGGAAAACATTGTGTATAACCACACGCAGCCGTGGTACACGAGCGACATCTCCATTGCGCGCAGCTTCCGCTGGAACCGCTATTCGGCCAAGGTTCAGCTCGAAGTGAACAATCTCTTCAGTCAGGACTATGACGTTATACTCAACTATCCCATGCCAAAGCGCAACTATCGTCTTACCTTAAGTTTTGAACTATGACGCACAATCTACGATTTCTATACATCATTCTGCTCTCGGCAGTAGTCTTTTCGGCATGCCGTGAAGACGAGGTCGTTGTGCCAACCGAGTACGACATACTGCCCGTAACCGTGCCCGAAGGCAGCAATATAGCCGGCATGTACCTGCTCAACGAGGGCAACATGGGCAGCAACAAATGCACGCTCGACTATCTCGACTTCGTGCAGGGCTATTATGTGCGCAATCTCTATGCCGAGCGCAATCCCCATGTTATAAAAGAACTTGGCGACGTTGGCAACGACATACGTGTCTACGGCTCAAAACTCTACGTAGTAGTCAACTGCTCCAACAAGATGGAAGTGCTCGACGCACGCACCGGGGTGCGCATCTCTAAGGTTGACATACCCAACTGCCGCTACGTAAACTTCTACCGCGGCCACGCCTACGTCAGCTCCTACGTCGGTCCCGTTCAGCTCAACAATCCCAATGCCGTTAAGGGCGCAGTCTACAAGGTGGACACGCTTACGCTTAAGGTGGTGGACAAATGCACCGTGGGCTATCAGCCCGAAGAGATTGAAGTGCTTGGCGAATACCTCTATGTGGCCAACTCCGGCGGCTACATGGCGCCCAACTACGACAACACCGTGTCGGTGATAGAGTTTGAAGGGTTCAGGCAGATGCAGAAGATACCTGTAGGAATCAACCTCCACCGCATCAGGGCCGACCGCCACGGACGGCTTTGGGTTACGTCGCGAGGCGACTATGAGACCATAAGCTCTAATCTCTACGTGCTCCAGAAGAAGAGCGGACGCAACGAGATGGAAGTAACCGACACGCTCAACATTCCCTGCTCGAACTTCTGCATCAGCGGCGACTCGCTCTATTACTACAGCACCGAGTGGAACAACTTTACCCAGCAGAACACCATAACCTACGGAATAATAAACACCGAGACGCTGCAGCGCGTGAGCAACTCGTTCATAACCGACGGCACTCAGGCCGACATCACCATTCCGTATGGCATCAGCATACACCCCGACACAGGCGACATATACATCACCGACGCCAAAAACTACGTGTCGAGCGGCGTGCTTCACTGCTATTCGAAAGACGGAAAACACAAATGGAGCGTGCGCACGGGCGACATTCCTGCCCACATGTGCTTCATAAAAAAATAAGAATACTGATGAAAACAAGAACATACATCATTGCATTTTGCGCCTTGGCAGCGTCAGTGTGGCTGTGCTCGTGCGAGCGCGACATCGACAACGTAAGTTCGGGCCTTAACGACTATTACTACATCGAGCGCATGAAGAAACTCAGGCTTGCCCCTGCCTATACCGGCAATACTTACCGTTGGACCGTCAGGACTGCATCGGGCGCCGACTCGCTCCTTTCTACCGACCGTGAGTATGTCTTCCTCGCGCAGCACGAAGGCGAGTATGTTATTACCTTCGAGCTTGACGATGGCGACCAAGGATATAAGCACACGTTTCCCGTAACGGTGCTTCACGAGGAAGTGGAGTATAGTCCCTATACGGCAAGCGTGTATGAATATTGCCCCGCTCCGGGCCAGTTTGTCAACACGATGCCCATCTATGAGCCGGGCGACGATGCCGAGACAATGAGGCAGAAGGCCGAGGACGACCTCGTGAACGACGTGATGATAACTCTCGGATCCTATGGAGGCTACGTCACGTTTGCCTTCGACCACACCGTGGTGAACGTGCCGGGCGAGAAAGACTTCTACATAAAAGGCAACTCGTTCTATTCTGACATACCCGGATATGCCGAGCAACGGGGCGGCAACTGCGAGCCGGGCATTGTTATGGTGGCGTTCGACCGCAACATGAACGGACGCCCTGACGACGACGAATGGTATGAGCTTGCCGGCAGCGAATATAACAACAGTGCCACGATAAAGAACTATGCCATAACTTACAGCCGTCCGGTTGACCACAGTCCCGTGCCCGACATATCGGGAACGCTCATCGACACGCTCTACATACCATGGAAAGACAACCGCGGAAACAGCGGACACGTGTATAAAAATATGTACCACACGCAGAGCTATTATCCCGAATGGACCGATGCCGACGAGCTTACGTTCAGCGGAACCCGCCTGCCCGACAACGGCAAGGACGAGAGCGGATTCGGCTCCTATTACGTGCTCTACTCCTATCCGTGGGGCTATGCCGACAACCATCCCAACGACTCTATCAGTCTTAACAGCTTCGACATAGGCTGGGCCGTGGACAGTCAGGGAAACAAAGTCTGTCTGCCGGGCGCCGACTTCATACGCGTCTATACCGGCGTAAACCAGTATTGCGGATGGATAGGCGAAACCTCAACCGAGATTTCGCGTGCGCAAGACCTTCATATACAGACCGCCCAGCAGGGCGAATCATCAATTAATGCCGCAAGAAGAAAAGAATAAACCGAGTGATAACAAATATGTTTAATTTATAGTCAAAAGTAAGTGAAATGCGAAAAATCATTCAAAAAATAGTATCTTTGC
>OLIT01000113.1_pt1 | contig 82928 bp, 75 predicted proteins | sample 1601341 | NCBI WGS metagenome assembly OLIT01 (sample SAMEA2452121, study PRJEB22498) | human gut metagenome | biome: human feces; feature: human gut; material: feces | place: Australia | collected 2012
CGAGCTGGGTTCAGAACGTCGTGAGACAGTTCGGTCTCTATCTATCGTGGGCGTAGGAGATTTGAGTGGCTCTGACACTAGTACGAGAGGACCGTGTTGGACAGACCTCTGGTTTACCGGTTGTACCGCCAGGTGCACCGCCGGGTATCTAAGTCTGGATTGGATAAGTGCTGAAAGCATCTAAGTACGAAGCCAGCCTCAAGATAAGATCTCCCTGAGGGTCGTTGTAGACTACGACGTTGATAGGCTACAGGTGTAAGGGCAGTAATGTCGAAGCCGAGTAGTACTAATAGCCCGAGACTTTCTATTTCCGAGAGGAAGGATTGATATATCAGCAGGGTTAGTAGAGATACTGACATAGCAAAAGTTACTGAAAGAGTAGCGTTGTCCAGGTCAAACATCTTAAAAGGTATTAAGGTGGTTATAGCGTTGGGGATCCACCTCTTCCCATTCCGAACAGAGAAGTTAAGCCCAACCACGTCGATGGTACTGCGTAAAAGTGGGAGAGTAGATAGCCGCCGTTTTAGAGTCACAGACTCCAAACAATGAAAGGAATCAATCGTAAGGTTGGTTCCTTTTTGTGTTTATGAAGAGCTCCTTTTTATATATGAATACCAATTCCTATATTTGTACCTCATTCAAATATACATATAAACGTGGCGAATACAACATTACAAGATCATACAAAACAAATCAACCGGGTTATTGATTATATTAATTCAAATCTGAACAGGCAGATATCGATAGATGAGTTATCGTCGTTAGTTGATATTTCTACTTATCATTTTCATCGGATATTTACTGCCTCCATGGCTGAACCTGTAGGAAAGTATATTCTTCGGAGAAGATTGGAGCGGGCGGCCAATGTTTTGCTGAGTGATCCTGCTGCGATCAAGGATGTGGCTTATGATTGGGGTTTTTCTTCCGCCTCTTCTTTTTGTCGTAGTTTCAAACGTCATTTTGGTATTTCTGCCGAAGAGTATCGTCGCAAGAACGGATATCCGGATAGCAAGAAATGTCAATTCAAGAGCATAAACGAGCAACATACCTCGCTTTATTCACGCTATTTTTGTCGTGATAAAACAATCAAAGTAAATGGTATGGATATGAATTGCACTTTTGAAATTAAGCAGATGCCTGAGAGGGCTATTATTTATTGTCGTCATCAGGGAGCATTGGACCAGATGCAGGAGGCTTTCGCCAATCTTATGAAGTGGGCACTGCCCAGAGGGTTTGTTTCACAACCGGATATGAGGTTATTGTCCGTCTATCATGATGATCCTCGTGTTACCCCGGTCGATAAATTAACAGCCGATGCAGCCATGTTTGTTCCGGAAGAAATGAAGCCGGAAGGAATTATTGGAAGCTATAAGCTCTCCGGTGGGTTGTATGCGGTTGGACGTTTTGAATTATCTATGTCTGAGTTTCCGGCTGCCTGGATGGCAATGTTCGATTTATTGGAAGAAAATGGCTGTAAGTGTGGTTATGGACATCATTATGAGATTTATCAGAATAACCATGACGAACATCCGGAAAAAAAGTTTATTGTGGATATTTGTATACCTGTTGAACCGGTATAACAGGGAAGGTGGTTGCATCATTTGCTTATGGCACATGAATAATACAGATCAGGCAGATTTACATGGTTCTTTACCATGTAAATCTGCCTGATCTGTATTATCTGTATGTTGTTTATAGTCTATTTTATAAAGAATCATTTAGTACATACCTCAACTGATCCATCATCAGGGATATTTCTGAATCTTCTATACCGGCCACGATTAAATCCGGGATGTCCTGATTGAATTCTTCCTGGAACTTATAGAAATTCCCGTTTTCTTTTTCTATAGCCTGCCTGTAGAATTCTATAGCCCCTTTTATATTTTGCAGAGCCCATTCCGTATGGCCGGCATTTAGCAGATCCTGCGTATTGGGTTGATCAGCCAATATCTTTTTGTAATAATTGCGTGCCTGGTCATATTTACCGGTCAGGAACGAACACCAGGCTATAGGACGCCATGCCTTGCTATTGCTATCCATATAATCAACCTTGAAGAAACATTTCAATGCTTCACTGTAGTTTTTGAGTTCCAGGTAACAATGTCCGATACTGATTGTAATTGATAAATTATCTGGGTTCAGTTTCTCGTACCGGCGATAGTACTTTAATGCTTCTTCCGGTTCTTTCAGCGAACGGTAGCAACCGGCAATCCGGCGGATCACCCATTTGCTTTGCGGATTTAAAAGGTCTGCCCTCAGATAAGCATCGAGAGCTCCTTGTAAATCATCATTCATTTGCTTACAGTAGCCTATTTTCTGGAAAAGTATATCACTCTCCTGATTCGTCTCAGCTAATTGGTTGAAGATGGTCAGAGCATCACTGAAATAGTTTTTGCGCAGGTAGTATTCTGCAATCGTACTCAGACTTTCTTCATCGGAGATATAAGGACGCAAAATATCTAGGTTATGAAAGTCAAGAGGCAATGTGAAAATGTCGTTGAAATCCAGGTGTCCCGGATATATTTTAAAGAAGCGGTACAGGTCTTGTATATATTGTCCTGTAATCGTCTCCAGTTTGCCCCGTTTACTGATCAGTTCTTCTTTATTCTGTTGGATCATTTCAGTAGCCTGGCTGTCAAACTGATTCATCATCATTTTTTTAGCTTCTTCAGGCAACTGCATCATACTGAAGTATAATGAATATTTATCGGAATTGCACATGAATGCTGCCAGCGTCATGGAGTCCAGCATCTGTTTTTCACCATTGTTCTGGTTAAAACGATCCCCGAACGATGAATGTTCTGTCGTAAATGGCAAAAGCCAGTTACTCAGTTCGCGGAAGAAGGGGAAACTCTTCAAATGAACGAAGGTAGAATGCATGACATCGGCACCTTCCTGTTGCAGTTCACTGAATTCTTCCATCTTTTTACCCAGCGAACTGTCGGCAAATATATTTTCCCATTCCGGATTCATTTCCTCTCCAAGCTGTTCCGGGGTAATGTCTTTCAGATTTATTTTATTGCTGATCTTAGGACTCAGTTTCATCATTTCGGGAATGATCTCATTCTGTAGTTTCCGAGTAATCTTTTCTGTTTCACGGGCCAGGATAAAACGCAGTGTGATGGTCCGTATAGCTTTCGTGAAGCCGGGAACCTCGGAAAGAGCATCCAGCCTGTTTATTATTTGCGGATAAAGAGCCGTTCTTTTTCTATAAGTATATAATGTAAGCAGGATGGAGATCAGCGCACGTACTTTGATCTCTTCGTTCCCATGATTTGCCGCATCAAACAATAACATCATTTTTTCCGGGTCGAAAGCTGCCTGTAATCCGAGCGTCAGCGATGAAACAATCTGACAGCCTGCCGTAAACGGAAGTTCGTTATCGAAAAGAATATTCTTTATAACAGCTGCATCTTCAACCGTGAAAGGATCGGAGACCCATATCTTATTGAACAGGACAATGAGCATGGCGTCATATTCGGCCCTGTTTCCTGTCGCATAATGCTTGCTTAGCTGGAGGTGGAGGTTCTCGAAAGTCACGTTAGGCTGGACTTGCAAACTCCTGCGCCGGCTATAGAAGGCCAAAGGCGATTCAACTGCCATTGCTTTATGCTTGATCCGGTCGGCCAACTCGTATGAGGAGGTCTGGATCTTGTTATATATCTGTTCCTGCATCGGATCTTTGGCCCCTTCGATGCGATAACGCAACATATATTTATATGTATCCTGCAACTCATTCAATTTGTCCTGGAACGATATTTCACGGCTTCCGGAAATGAGTGCCTGAATGGAATCAAAAGCATTCTTTAATTCCTTGCTATCTAATGAACCGATAATGCGGTTGTAAGCTTTATTTATTTCTTGTAGTGTCATATAATATTAACAACAAATGGTATGCCAAAAGTATAGTTTTTGACCTAAAATTCCTATCTTTGCACACCTAAAATAAATTAGCACATGAAGAATATCCGCAATTTCTGTATTATTGCTCATATTGACCATGGTAAGAGTACTTTGGCTGACCGTTTGCTTGAATATACCAAGACAGTCGAAGGCAAAGACTTACAAGCGCAGGTCCTCGATGATATGGATCTGGAGCGCGAACGAGGCATTACGATCAAGAGTCATGCCATTCAGATGAAATATAATTATAAAGGTGAAGAATATATCCTGAATTTGATCGATACGCCGGGACACGTCGACTTTTCGTACGAAGTTTCCCGCTCTATTGCTGCATGTGAAGGGGCTTTGCTGATTATCGATGCCGCCCAGGGAATCCAGGCACAGACTATATCCAATCTGTATATGGCGATCGAAAATGATCTGGAGATCATCCCGGTCATGAATAAGATTGATCTTCCCAGTGCCATGCCGGATGAAGTGGAAGATCAGATCGTTGAACTGTTGGGCTGTCCACGTGAAGATATTATCCGGGCAAGCGGTAAGACCGGTGAAGGTGTTTTTCAGATCCTCGATGCGATCATTGAAAAGGTGCCGGCTCCCCAGGGAGATCCGGAAGCACCGCTTCAGTGTCTTATCTTTGACTCCGTATTTAATTCATTCCGTGGCATTATCGCCTATTTCAAGGTGGTGAACGGCGTGATCCGAAAAGGAGACCATGTCAAGTTTATCGCGACAGGAAAGGAATATGACGCAGACGAAGTCGGTGTATTAAAGCTGGAAATGTCACCACGCAGTGAAATCAGAACCGGTGATGTTGGTTATATCATTTCCGGTATTAAAACATCAAAAGAAGTAAAGGTCGGCGATACTATAACTCATGTAGCCCGTTCGGCAAAGGCTGGTATAGCCGGTTTCGAGGAAGTGAAGCCGATGGTGTTTGCCGGTGTGTATCCGATCGACAGCGAAGATTTTGAAAATCTGCGTGCGTCATTGGAGAAACTGCAATTGAATGATGCCTCCCTGACATTCCAGCCGGAAAGTTCTGCCGCTCTGGGTTTTGGTTTCCGTTGCGGATTCCTGGGATTGTTGCATATGGAGATTGTCCAGGAACGTCTGGACCGTGAATTCAATATGGATGTGATCACGACAGTACCTAACGTATCCTACAAAGTATATGATAAAAAAGGTAATTGTATAGAAGTTCATAACCCTAGCGGACTGCCGGAACCGACATTGATCGATCATATCGATGAGCCGTATATTCGTGCTTCTGTCATAACGAACACGACTTTTATCGGTCCGATCATGACACTTTGTCTGGGTAAGCGTGGTATTTTGCTGAAACAGGAATATATTTCAGGCGATCGTGTGGAGATTCATTATGATATGCCTTTAGGGGAAATTGTGATCGACTTCTATGACAAACTGAAGAGTATCTCTAAAGGATATGCCTCTTTTGATTACCATATCCATGATTTCCGCCCGAGTAAACTGGTGAAGCTGGATATCCTGTTGAACGGTGAGCCGGTGGATGCCCTGTCTACATTGACACATGTGGATAATAGTGTGGCATTCGGCCGTCGTATGTGTGAAAAACTGAAGGAGTTGATACCTCGCCAGCAGTTTGATATTGCCATCCAGGCAGCTATCGGAGCGAAGATCATTGCCCGTGAGACGATCAAGGCAGTACGTAAGGATGTAACAGCCAAATGTTATGGTGGTGATATTTCACGTAAACGTAAATTGCTGGAAAAACAGAAAGAAGGTAAGAAACGAATGAAGCAGATCGGATCGGTAGAAGTTCCGCAGAAGGCATTCCTTGCTGTATTAAAGTTAGACTAAAAATAGCTTCAAAAAAGAATTGTAAGTACGAAGCTATTAATTATCAATATGTAGAAGGTGACGCTGGCTATTTAGGACGGTGTCACTTTTTGTTTGGTATCATTGCCTCTATTTTTTAGCGATCATACTATTTACCTTAACCCCTTTACTAGTATCTAATTAGATGTAAAGTTATAACTTCTTAATCATTCGACCCAGGTGAAATACGTAGTTGACCCAGGTCGAATTTATAGTTGACCTAGGTCAAATTTGAAGTTGCCCATGGTCGAAAGATTAAAAACATATAGGTTTGAATCTAAAAAACAAGTTAGTATTCAATAAGAAACATCTTGTAAAGTATTAGGCTCTTTCGGGAGGGTATCGGACTTTATCAGAAATGACTTGTGCCGGAAAAAGTTAATAATAAAACGAGTGACGCTGCATGTGTAAGGCGGAGTCACTCGTAAATATTTGATATTTAGTTAAATGTAGTGCTATTCGTCTGTTTGATCCTACTTTTTTGCTAAACTTATGCCGCCGTTTTCTAACGTGATAAGATGCTGTTTGTAAAGGGCACCGATCGCTTGTTTGAAGCTTTTCTTGCTGCATTGGAAAAGTGATTGAATGACTTCCGGGTCACTTTTGTCGTGTACAGCGATAAATCCTCCCTGACTTTTTAACGATTCGAGGATGGTTCCGGCCAATCCTTCTATTTTCTGATAGCCCAGCGGAACGAGGCTTACGTCTATTTTTTCATCTTCGCGGACTTCTTTGATGTAGCCTTTAATCTCTTCTCCTTTTTCCAGGCGACGAAAGACTTCATTATAATATACCAATCCCCAATGCAGGTTATTAATGATAACTTTATAACCGATCTCTGTTTCATCCGCTACCAGTAAGTTAACTTCCTGATTGAAGGTATATTCGGGCATTACATTGTCCAGATACTTGTCGATACGTGCAGAAGCCACGATACGTCCGGTGATATGATCGAGATGGACATATACCAGATACCACCTGCCTTCGCGCATCGGCATCTTTTGTTCTTTGAAAGGGACGAGCAGATCCTTCATCAGCCCCCATTCCAGAAAAGCCCCCGTGTTATTAACCGATTTGACTTCCATGAATTTGAATTCGCCGACAGTAGCTAGCGGTCGTGCTGTCGTAGCGATCAGCCTACCCTCATTATCATGATAAATAAAGACTTCCACTTCATCCCCCGGCTTTACGTTCTTGGGAACATAACGGGCCGGCAGAAGTATCTCTTTCCCATTACCTCCGTCCAGGTAGACCCCAAAATCCAGGTCTTTTACTATTTTTAGCGTGTTATATTTTCCTACTTCAAGCATGACTTTTTATGTTTGATACAAAAATATACAAATTTCTGAGAATATTGTTTACATTTGCCTTGATCAATCTGATAAATTATGAATAGACGATTATTTTTTAAGAAATCATGTGTCGGGGTGTTGCTTTTATCCTGTCCGGGCTTGTTGGTACGGGAAAATAACAGCTTTGCCGTTATCAAGATAGACAAAGACTTGAATTTCTTATAAGAGGGGTTCTATAATTGTAAGAATAAGGAGATGAAGCATAATAAATAGTCAGTATGAAGAACTTTACGGACGAGAAGGTTCTCTTTCAGGAGATAAAGAACGGAAACGATGAAGCATTTGAATTTCTGTTCAATAACTATTATCCCCGGCTACGGGGATATGCTGCTCGTTTTGTGACAGATAGAGAGGCGGTTCGGGATATTATACAGGAGAGCTTTTTGAGATTCTGGGAAAAACGTGATCTGATAGAAGCCGTTTCCATTTCATCCCTTCTTTTCGCAATGGTGAGGAATGCTTGTCTGAACTATTTGAAACATTTGCAATTGGTGGAACAGCTTAGTTTGGAGCATTTGGACGAAGTGGTCGGACGTGAAGAACTTTATTATTGGGATTTTAATCTGAGCCCAGAATATTCCCTCCTGTATAAGGAATTGCAACAACAGATCGAACTTGTTATGAATGATTTGCCCTCCCGTTGTCGTGAAGTATTTGAAATGAGCCGTTTTAAGAAAATGAAAAACCGGGAGATCGCAGATGCTCTCCAAATATCGACTACTGCGGTAGAAAAACATATAGCCAAAGCCTTAGCACGCTTTTCCGCACATTTTAAAGACAAATATCCGTTGGATGTCTATATCGCCATATTGGCTTGGCTGCTTTCCGAATGAATGAAATCCCGTTTCTTTTTTTTTGAGTTTTTTTTCAGGAAGGGGGTTGGGTAAAATTCATTTGAGTTGTTACATCATATAGAAAGCGAAAGTCATGAAAGAGCAGGAGATCGATAATCACCAGTTGGCAATACGTTATTTTGAAGGACGCATTACTCCCTCCGAAGAAGAGATTCTTTTTCGGTTTGTGAATGATGTACCTTCTAATGAAAGAACGTTCCGTCGATGGGAGGAGGAATGGATGTTTTCCTATAAACAGGTTCCCGAAGTTTCGAATGAATGGAAACAGTTGCAACGCCGGATGCAGATGCGGAGGTCGTTGGATGGCGCGTTTAGTACTAAACGCATGCAATTGCAGCGGTTTATCGTGGCCGCTACAATTGCATGCGTCCTATTATTGAGTGGAACATATGGTTTCTATCTTTATCAGAGAACGAAGATCGCCGATGACCTGTTTGCTTTAGAAACGGCTTATGGAGAAAAAAGCAAACTGATATTGGCGGATGGGACAGTTGTATGGTTGAATGCCGGTTCTTCTTTGCGGTATGCCGGTAATTTCAATGCTAAAAACAGGGAAGTCTTTTTAACCGGCGAAGCTTATTTCGAAGTGACAAAACAGTCCGGTGGTATTCCTTTTATGGTTAAAACGGATCAGTACAGTGTATTGGTGAAAGGAACGAAATTTAATGTATCTTCTTATCCCGAAGATATTTCTGTCAAAACAACATTATTGGAAGGCTCTATCGATATTTTATATAAAGGAAGACATATTCCGGTTGCACCGGGAGAATTGCTGAGTCTTGACAAACAAAATGGAAGTTTTTCCCGTCAGAGGGTTCAGGCATCTCAATATAAATCCTGGACAGAAGGGAGAGTTGAATATGATAAAATCACTCTCAATGAGCTGGCAGTCCGCCTATCCCGTAAATATGACGTTCAGATTCATTTGGGAGATGACTTGGAAAAAGATATGGCTTTCCGTGTATCACTTCGTAATGAAGAGACGGTCGGAGATGTCTTTCACGCTCTATCTGAAATTATTCCGATCCGTTATGAACGGCGGGGCCGAGATATTTATATTCGAAAACAATAGCGCAATTGTTAATATATTAAATCTAATTCTTTAATTTATTTATTTATTTATGTGTAGAAAATATGTAGGAAGGGCGTTAATCCTTGCCTTGATGCTTTCTGGGGTTACCTCTATGAAAGCACAGAAGATTACACGGCAATTTAAGAACGTCCCATTGAAAACTGTATTAGCAGAAGTTGAGAAAGAACTAAAGTATTCCATCATTTATAAAAAAGACGAGGTAAATGAACGGAAACAGATCACGCATAATTTTAATGATGCATCTTTGGAAGATGTACTGTCTGCTGTATTGGATGACGGATTGTCTTATTCTGTCCAGGGCAAGATGATTGTGATTTCCAAGAAAGAAGCGGCGACTTCGTTTCTCATTCAACAGAAACAAATCTTGGTGAAAGGCGTAGTAAAAGATGAAAACGGGTTACCGGTTATCGGGGCAAATGTGGTGGAAAAGGGGATCGGAAACGGTACGGTCACAGATGCAGAAGGTAATTTTTCTTTGAGAGTATCGGCAAATGCGGTATTGAGTATTTCTTATATCGGTTTTTTACCGAGTGAAACGACTGTAAAGGAAGGTAAAACGATTCCCGTCATTTTACGTGAAGATGCGGAGGTGCTGGACGAAGTGGTTGTTGTCGGCTATGGAACACAGAAGAAAGCCAACTTGAGCGGGGCGGTAGAAACCGTTACGTCGAAAGCCTTGGAAAATCGTTCGACCAATAATGTTGCACTGGCTCTTCAGGGACTGGTTCCCAACTTGAGCGTTTCTCCTAACGGAGGACAGGCAAATGCCGAACCGTCTTTCAATATTCGTGGGGAAACCTCAATCAATGGTGGAAGCCCATTGATATTGATTGATGGAATCCCGACAAGTGCCGCCGATTTCGGACGTATGAACGCGATGGATATTGAAAACATCTCAGTCTTGAAAGATGCTTCTTCGGCTGCTATTTACGGGGCTCGTGCGTCGTTTGGAGTTATATTGATAACGACAAAAAAAGGTAAGGGCGAAAAGCTGACCATCCAGTTTAACAATAATTTCAATGCCCGGACGTTGACCAATATGCCCAAGGTAGTGAAAGATCCTTACATACAAGCAAGTTATAAAAAAGAGATGGGAAAACCCTGGTATGATTTGTACACGGATGAAGAATTGGATTATGCACAGAAATTGCTTGGGGATCCTTCATTGCCATCGACCATCTCCAGTTCATTGAATCCGAATAAATGGACTCATTTGGCTTCTAATGACTGGTTCGATGTTATCTTTGATAAAGTAGGGATGTCTCATCAGCATAATTTGAACATTTCGGGGGCGACGGATAAGGTCTCTTATTATCTGGGAACGGAGTATTATGCCGAAAATGGTATGCTGCATTATAATAAAGATCATTACAGTCGTTTTAATGTCAGAAGTAAGACGGAATATCGTCCGTTTGAATGGTTAACTGTCGGGAATAATACGGCATTGACTTATTACAAATATGACCGTCCTACAAATTTTGGAAGTTGGATGTATAGAATTGCAAATGAGAAGAATTCATTGGTACCGATCTATAATCCGGACGGCACTTATACCGAAGAAGGAGCTGCTTTGGTCGGAACATTGGTTGACGGAGGAGAAAGCACGACGAAAAGTTCAATGATCTATACGCAATTTTCGGCCGAAGCAGAATTAGTAAAAGATATTTGGAAATTGAAAGCCGATTTTACGGCAAAGCTGGACGATAAACGGGACGATATTTGGGATAGCGACCGTAATTTGTCGTATAGAGATGGACCAAACACACAGGCAAAATATTTAGGTTGGGAAAATTATGCCCAGAAAGGTGATGCCAGAACGGTTTATACATTGGTGAATCTTTATACTGATTTTCATAAGGAATTCAACAAACATTCAATCTCTGTTGTCGGAGGATACAGTCAGGAGTATGAAAACTATAACTACTTCACTGCCAAAAGGAAGGAATTAATCACAGATACATATCCTTCATTGCAGCTGGCTGATGGTGAGATGACAACGACGGAATATGAGACTGACTGGGCTATCAGGAGCGCGTTTTATCGGTTGAACTATATCTATGACAACAAATATATAGTTGAAACCAACGGACGCTATGACGGTTCCTCTCGTTTTCCGCATAAAGATCGTTTCGGATTTTTCCCCTCCGTTTCGGCCGCTTGGGTATTTTCGGAGGAAAGTTTCTTGAATTCGTGGGATTCATGGCTCAATCATGGGAAACTACGGTTTTCTTATGGCGCATTGGGTAATCAGAATGTAGGTTATTATTCTTATATTGCATCCATGTCTGCCGGAAAAGTAAACTATTTATTAAATGGTACGAAACCAATGGGGGTTTATAAACCGGGGCTTGTTTCGGACGCCTTGACTTGGGAAAAAGTCTATACGTTGAATGGCGGTATTGACTTGAATTTCCTTTCTAACCGTCTGGTTGTTTCTGGAGATGTGTACAGGCGCGATACAAAAGATATGTTGACAAAAGGGAAGACTTTGCCCAGCGTATTAGGGACAAGTGAACCTAAAGTGAATGCCGCCGACTTGAAAACACGTGGATGGGAAGTTTCTTTCTATTGGCGCGATCGTTTTAATCTCGCTTCGAAGCCGTTTAACTATAGTGCTCGTTTCATTTTGTCGGACAGTCGTTCTTGGATTACTCGTTTCGACAATCCGACACGTCAGCGGAACGACTATTATGTCGGTCAGGAATTAGGAGAGATCTGGGGGATGGTCACGGAAGGATTTTTCAAAGATCAAGAGGATATTGACAATCATGCAGACCAGTGGCAGGTCATGGCTTATCCGGGAGACCGTCCGTTGGAACCGGGAGATTTGAAATACAAAGATTTAAACGGCGACGGAAAAATTACTAAAGGTTCCAATACCGTGGATGATCCAGGAGACTTCAAGATAATCGGAAATTCTAGAAGCAGGTATTTATACGGTTTGGATCTGAACGCTGATTGGAACGGTTTCGATTTGCGTGTCCTGTTCCAAGGGGTTGGTAAAAGAGATTGGTATCCTTCCGGATATAGGTTTTTTGGTATCTATTTAGCTCCTTGGGGTAACGTATATGAAAATAATCTGGATCATTGGACACCCGAAAACCCCGATGCTTATTTTCCTCGGTTAAAATCCTATTTGGCAAACGGAAACGGAGATATGTCGACCGAACAGACTCGTTATCTGCAAAATGCGGCTTATCTACGTTTGAAAAATGTTACATTCGGGTATTCAGTCCCCAAAGCATTGCTTCAGAAAACCAAGTTGGAACATGTGAGAATATATTTCAGCGGGGAGAATTTATTTGAGGCAACACCCTTGTGTAGGAATTTTGATCCTGAACAATTGGATGATTCGACACATCCTTTGCAAAGGACTTTCTCAATCGGTTTAAATATTACATTATAAAAACAAAGATGATGATGAAGAAAATATATAAAAATTATATAGTTCTGTCGGTCATAATGCTGTTATGGGCTACAAGTTGCAATAATGACTTTATGGACCGGTTCCCGTCTACGGAAATTTCTCCTGAGGCATATTTTAAAACAGTAAAAGACTTGGAATTGTATACGAACACCTATTATAGAGATGGAGTTGTTCCTTATTTTCTCGATTATGTATGCGATAATTACGCTGCTTATGCGGATGTACATTCCAACAATAACTTGATTCGCGGTTCGATTAGCCCGGAAACTGTTTCAGGTTGGAGTGATTGGGGACGGTTGAGAAGCTATAACTTTTTCTTGGACAATGTACATAAGGTATCCGGGGATCCATTCGAAATCGCTCATTATATCGGATTAACACGTTTACTACGTGCGGAGTGGTATTATACTCAAGTGAAATGGTATAATGACCTGCCGTGGTATTCGACTGCCTTGTCCGATACGGATGAAGAGTTGCTTTACAAAGGGCGTGATCCGAGAACATTGGTGGTCGATTCCATTATGGCAGACTTGGATTATGCCGTAGAAAATATGTCGGAGGATATGGGTAACCGGACACAATTCAGTAAATGGTACGCTTTGGCTATACAAGCCCGCATTTGTTTGCATGAAGGTACTTTCAGGAAATATCATGATGAGTTGAATTTGCAGAATACAGCCTCTTTGTATTTGGAAAAAGCAGTAAAGGCGGCCTCGCAAATCATGCAATCTGGTAAGTTCTCTATCGATAAAAGAGGAGGGAAGGAACAGGCTTATCGGAATGTATTTACTAGCATGGATTTGTCCGGTTCACCGGAAATGATTTTGTATAAAGATTTTGATTTGACCGAACAGATAAGGCATGAAGCAGGAAAGTCGTCTTTCTCTTTTACATGTAACTTTAGCCGTAGTCTGATGGAATCGTATGAATATCTGACTGAAGAAGGGAAAGCGATACCGTTCACAAAGGTCGATGGATACCAGACGAAAGGATTTTTGGATGTGTTTGTTAACCGGGATCCCCGTTTTAGCCAGACATTTATGTATCCGGGATATATAAAGCCAGGAGATTCGGAACCGTTTCGTCCGAATTTGAATTTGGGAGGTTATCCCTGTATCAAATTTACAGCGAAGGAAGCAGATCCGCAATGTGATTTTTATACGGATCAACCTGTTTCCCGTTATGCGGAAATCCTGTTGATTTATGCGGAAGCAAAAGCTGAGTTGGGAGAATTGACGCAAGATGACATGGACCGTACAATTAACGAGATTCGTTCGAGAGTAGAAATGCCTAAGATTATCATATCGGAGATTATGAATGATTCGAATCTGAATGAACAATATCCGGGTATCACTGATAAGGCGTTATTGCAGATCCGACGTGAACGCAGAATCGAATTGGTCGGAGAGAATTTTCGCTGGGATGATTTGATGCGGTGGAAAGCCGGACATCTGGTTGAACAGGTACAGCAGGGTATTTATATCAAGGATTTTGGCTTGTTTGATTTTACAGGAGACGGTATCCCAGAAATAGGTGTGTTCAAAAATGAGGCAAGCAACACAGTCCCTGAAACAGAGCGAGGAGGATATACATTTTATTATTTGGAGAATAAGTCGGGAAATTTAAATACCTTTAGCTTATCAAATGAAAATAACGGTTATATCATAATGAACGGTGAGATTGGGACGCGCAAGTTTGAACAACCGAAGTATTATTATTGGCCGATTCCGCAAATGCAACGAGTATTGAATCCGAATTTGGAAGAGACGATCTTCTGGTAAAATGAAAAGATATGTGCCAAGATCGGAGTGAATGGAAACCGATTTTGGCACATCACCCTTTGTTCCGTAAAAATTATGATACGAAAATTACATGCTCTTTTGGGGGCTTTTTGTTTGTTCTTGTCCTGTTCGTACGAAAAGGCAGAGACGGTCTATCCGGCTTGGGAAGAAGGCGAAATGGAGATCCACCATATCTATACAGGACGAGGAGAGGCAAACTTTATGATCTTCCCGGATGGAACAACCATGTTGATTGACGTCGGCGATTGGGATCCGAAGGATTATTCGAAGATGTGCGAATTGCTGCCCGATTCTTCCAAACGGGCGGGTGAATGGGTGGCACGATATGTCGAACAGGTGAATCCGCATAGAGATGTTGTAGATTATCTGATGGTTTCGCATTTCCATAATGATCATACCGGTGATTCGACTAATCCGGTTCGTCGTACGGAAGGGCGTGATCCGGATTATGTCTTGACTGGTATTGCGGAAGCAGGTGAGACACTTCGTTTCGGAAAGGTGTTCGATCGGGGTTTCCCCGATTATGATTATCCGCTTCCGATTGTTGATCCGGATGTTGTGAACTATCGTGCTTTCTTGAAATGGCAGGCGGATCAGTTCGGGTTGCGACAAGAATCTTTTGAGGTGGGTGCGTGCGATCAGATAGCTTTGGTAAATAACCCCGAGGCTTACCACAGATTATTTTCTATCCGAAATTTGGCGGCAAATGGAGAAGTGTATACCGGACAGACGGGAAGGAACATTCGTTATTATGATTTGAATCCCCGGAATTGTTCCGATTATCAGAACGAGAACACAAAGAGCTTGGCTATTTGCATATCGTATGGTCCTTTCCGGTATTATACGGGGGGAGATATCAGTGGTAGTTTGTCGGATTCAATTGGTAATGTTGTGAATTTGGAAGAAAAGGTGGCGGAGGTATGCGGACCGGTGGATGTCTGTAAGGCTAACCATCATGCCTACAAAGACGCTATGACCGAAGGGTTTGTCAGGCAGATTCGTGCCCGCCATTATGTGATTCCGACATGGGATTACGAGCATACGCAACCGGAAGTCATCAGAAGGATGGTTTCGGGGGAATTGTATGCGGGAGAAAGAATAGTTTTTTCAACTTATATACCGGAAGCTTTGCGTAAAATTTATGTGAATGAGGATTGGATGCGTTCGGTTTGTCCGGAAAACGGGCATGTGGTGGTGAAGGTGTATGACAAGGGTCGTAAGTACAAGATATATGTATTGTCGATTGCTGATGAGAAACGGCAGGTAAAGTCTGTTTATGGACCGTATGAAAGTGGAATATATGAATAATTGTCAAATAATGTGGAGGTATGAAATTACTACGTGTGATAAAAATGAGGTATGTATTGATTTTATTTTTAAGTTGTGTTTTTCAAGTTCATGCAGAACGGGTTTTTGATATGGCGTCTTTCGGGATTGTTCCGAACGGGAAGAATCTATCTGCCAAGATGGAAAAGGCATTGAGTAAGATTCGTACACAGGCGAATGGTGATTCTGTTGTGATCCGTTTTTGTCCCGGGAGGTATGACTTTTATCCGGAAAAGGCTCTTTTGCGTGAATATTATATATCCAATCATGCCGAATACTATGGTGCGGAGAAGCCCCAAGATAATCCGTTACGTGTAGGAATTGCGTTGGAAGACTTCCGTTCATTGAGATTTGAGGGGAATGGTGCTCGATTTGTTTTTCATGATTGTATGTTGCCGATCTCTTTGGTACGTTCAAAGAATTGTACGCTTTGTGATTTCAGTATTGATTTTCATAAACCTTCGATTGCCCATGTCCGGATTTTGAAGAATGAAGGGACGCGAGGCATCACGTTCGAAGTGTTCCCCGAAACGGATTTCCGGATTACACCGGATTCCGTTTTGGAAACATACGGTTTGGGACGTTGGGGAATTCGTCCTTTTTATGCGACTGTTTTGGAGGGAGAAAGTAAACGGATTGCTTTTAATGTAGGGGATATGAGTTTCCCGAATCATTCTTTTTCAAGAACGGGGGATCGGATTGTATATGCTCCCAAATGGCAAGACGAGCGGCTGAAGCCGGGGCATGTCTTATTGTTACGGACTTGGGATCGACCGGCTCCCGGTTTGTTCTTGTTTGATAGCTCGGATACAGAGCTTCAGAATATCTCGATTCATTATACGGAAGGGATGGGGGTATTGTCCCAGCTATGTCAAAACATAGTTTTGGATGGTTTAAAAGTATGTTTTGATGGTAAAAACACTTCCCGTTATATAACGACGTTGGTCGATGCTACTCATTTCTCTCATTGCCGGGGTAAGATTGTTTCCAAAAACGGTTATTATGAGAATATGGGCGATGATGCGATCAATGTACATGGAATTTATATGAAAGTGGAAAAGGTGATAGATCCATATACGGTTGTCGGACGTTTTATGTATGAACAGACGTGGGGGTTCGATTGGGGATTTCCGGAAGATGAGGTGCAGTTTGTATTGAGTGAGACGTCGGATATTGCCGGAGATGTGAATAAGATTGCAAAAATAGTTCCGATGAACAATAACGGACAAGTGAAAGGGGCACGTGAATTTGTAATTACTTTTGAAAACAAGATTGATAAAAAGGTACTTGAAGGGACGCCTTGTTGTATGGAAAATCTGACATGGACTCCGGAAGTTTATTTTATCGGTAATACGATACGTAATAACAGGGCGCGTGGTTCTCTGTTCACGACACCTCGAAAAGTGGTGGTGGAAAATAATCTATATGATCATGTATCGGGATCGGCCATTTTGATAAGTGGAGATTGTTCATATTGGTATGAAAGTGGAGCGTGTCGGGATGTCTTGATCCGTAAGAACCGATTTGTCAATGTACTGAGTACTTTGTATGGGGAGGCTAACGCGGTGATTTCGATTTCGCCTCTCATAGAGAAACTATCCGATCAACAAGGTTACTATCATGGTGGCAAACAAGATGCTATTCGGATTATAGATAATGAATTTGAGGTGTTTGACGCTCCGATTCTTTATGCCAAATCGGTAGACGGGATTCTTTTTAAAGACAATGTAATCCGTACAAATACGGAATTCCCTCCCTTTCATTGGAATCGGGATCGTTTTCGCTTGGAACGGGTAGGAAAAAGTAGTTTGGAATAGGTTGATTGTTATGAAAAAATGTTTTTTTATTTAAATCTATCAATAATGTGTAAGGGAAAAATAATTAGTGTATCCTTGATGCTTTGCTCTTTAGGAATGCTTTCGGCACAAGATCGTGCAGATCGGCAAAATCTTGAGGACAAAGAGTCTTTTTCAATGATTGTACTCGGTGACCCGCAAAGTATGGTCAAATATGATATTAATCAACCGTTGTTCGAGTTGCAAACGGCATGGATTGAGGACAATATCGAACATCTTAATATTAAAGCCGTATTATGTACCGGTGACCTTGTCGAACAAAACGACTTGATTGTTCCTTCTAAAGGTAACGGTAATCAGACTTCTCGTCAGCAATGGGAATTTGTATCACGTGCTTTCAGTCGTCTTGACCATAAAGTACCTTATATTATTTCTACGGGAAACCATGATTATGGTTACAAATCTTCGGAGCATGGCATGAGTCATTTTTCCGAATACTTCAACGTCGAACGGAACAACAAATTGTTGGAATGTGCTGTAGCTACCTATTCTAACCGTATGGGATACTCATCATTAGAGAATGCCGCTTTTGAGTTCGATCATCCTAAATGGGGTAAAATTCTTATTGTATGCAATGAGTTTGCTCCTCGTGACGAGGTTCTTGCGTGGACTCGACAATTGATATCAAGTGACAAATACAAAAATCATAAGGTAATTTACCTGACTCACTCCTTTTTGTTTCAACGGAGCGCGGAGCGCACAAAACAACTTTCTGACGGAAGGGAGGATTTTAACGCACTGGGAAGTATTAACCATGGTGAGGATATATGGAGAAAGCTTGTGGAACCGTCGAAGAATATCGTGCTTGTGATATGCGGACATACTGGAACGCTGGGAGGTTTTGAAGAATCGGTGGCTTATCGCAAGGATCAGAATATAGTAGGTCGTGATGTGCATCAGATGATGTTTAATGTACAGACTCTTGGTGGTGGATGGCAAGGGAATGGTAGTGATGGGTGGTTACGAATTCTTGAGTTTATGCCTGACGGGAAGACAATCAAAGTACGTACCTATTCACCGCTGTTTGGAATCTCTCCTGCTACTAAACATCTAGCACATCGAACAGAACTAATAGATCAGTTCGAGATGGTGGTTCCCGAATAGCCTGCAAAGCTCCGCCCCTCAGGAGGGGCGGAGTAGTGAATGACAATCAGTGTGATAGTCTTTATAAGCCGATGCAACCTTGAATGCCCAGCACGCCGCCGATGGCGGTGGCTACGGCAATGATGACTTTGATGATCGTTTTCCAGACGTTGTTTGATTTCTCGCTCATGATAAAATCGTTTTTAAAGATGAATAAAGTGAAAATAAGATACCCCGGAAGGGGCGTTTATAACTTCAGGTAAAAGATCATTCGATTTCCGGACGATCTCCTTCTTCGTTACTTTTGCCTGTCAGGTCTACATTGGTTTCTCCGGCTTTTAAGGCTTTCACTACCAGTTTGGCTGCCTTGCGGGTGGGCACGAGGTTGAATGTCGCTTCTTTCAGCAAGTTTATGAAACGCTTGCCGGGACTCCAGTTCACGTTCAGTTTCTTGATATGGATGGCAGGGTTATATTCCGCTGCCATTTCCGCTCCAGAGCTGTTGATGCTGATGGCGAAATCGCCCAGATCGCCCAACCGGATCTTCTGGCCGCCCAACAGTAGTTCGCGCATGCAGTCTACTGCCATTGTCAGGATGGCTACGATGTCGGCACGTTGGTATACGCAACCGTGACTGGCGATATGCTCGGAGAATTGGCTGATGTCCATTACTTCCGAATACTGTGCTGTGGCGTAAGCCTTCTTGGGTGCTTCCTTGTCTGCCGGTTTGCCACGCATTACAATACTGTAATTGATCATAGTTTTTTAATTTTTAATGATACATAAAATGTTTGATAACTCTCGGTTTACCGGTCCGGTAAGATTAATAATCTTTCACGTGCAAGGTTAGTAATTTTACTGGGTGAAGATTGCTAATCTTCTACCCTTTTCGTCCCGGCAGTTCAAAGATACGATAAGCGTCGCGCATGGTTACGCTTTACGGGATGATGCTACAGCAATAAGGACGTTTTTGCACGAAAATGCACGAAAACACATGAAAACAATAGGTTACATACTTGTTGGAATGTGACTATTTGAGTATCTTTGATTCAGATATTCAAAACACCACCCATTATGGAAAACTTCAAAATACGAGCTTACGGCATAGGCGAATTGGCCTGTTGTTATTTCCCGGACATTACTGTAGGGGCTGCCCGCCGCAAACTGATGTACTGGATCTCTCTGCAACCTGATTTGGTTGCTGCCCTTCGCGCGTCTGGCTTCAACGGTCGGGTGCGCAGCTTTCTTCCGGTCCAGGTGCGACTTATTGTGGAGGCGTTGGGAGAACCTTAGGAGGGATGCAGGGGGGATCCGGCGATTCGATTCAAACGATTCAACGATTCAGTATCCCCTCACACACATGTATATGTGTACATTAATAATGCGCGCGTAAATATTAACGTACGCACCTGTGTGTAAGGGGTATGAATCGTTTGAATCGTTGAATCGTCCATCTTCCTTTTAGTTCTTTTTCCGGTAAGAACCTTTGTTTTCTCCGAAAACTATGCTACCTGCATTGCGAAGTCTTTTGAGCCAGGTGATCGCTGTGTTTGGGGGAATCCCCATCTCTTCAGCCTGCTGCACGAGGTCGCGGCGCAGGAACTCTTGCGGCATGGCGGCGAACAGGCGGTCGCGGTCGGCAGTGCTGCGGCTTCTCACCTCGGTACTTTCCAGAAAAGAGAGCACGTGGGTGGCATGGCAGTAGAGTGGTTCCACTAAAGCGAGCACGGCATGGAAATCGGCATCGGTGATGAAAAGATCCCAACGGGAGATGATGCCGTCTTTCAGGTTGTCCGGCACGGTGGATGCGTCAGGACTCGCCAGCGAGGGACTGTCGCGTTGGCGGAGTAACGCCACAATGGAGAGGATGCGGCAGGTGTTCACCGCCAGGCGCACCACCGAGCTGTTCATCTCGCTGCCGTTGGCGATGTGTGCCCGTTGGAACAGGTCGGCAAACAGGCGGTTGAACGTTTCTTTCTGCGTCTCGTCCAGTTGTAGGGTGTAGATGCCCCGGAGTTTCAGTTCATCGAGGTAAGCTTTCCATTCTTTCCCCATGCGGCGGAATTCCGATTCTACATCCGTTCCATCGTCGGTGAACTGGTCTACCCACTTATCCACACGGGGCATGTAGTAGAAGATATTGCGTGAGAACAAGCCGTTCTCTGCTGAAGGGATGAAAGGTTTCACTTGCATGGGAGTACCGCTCAGCAGGACAGACAGGTAGGTATGTTTCAGTTCCCGGTACTCCCGGTCCATGCGGCGGTTGTAAGCAATCGCGTCATGGTCGAACGCCTTGCGTAGCGTGTCACTCCAATGCCCATAGTCGGTGCCCAGGGCAGTGGAGACGGTGTCTGCCTCGCTCTCGCAGATCAGCCCTATTCCGTCGGAGTCCATGAGGTTTTGCAAGATACCCGTGGCACTGTTATTACCGGGAATCAGGAACATGCGGTTGGGTGGTATCACGGGTGGTTCGCAGTTTTTGCGCCCCTTGCCCAAGGCGTCATACTCCATTTTTTCGCTGCGGTATTGTTTCATCGCTTCAGCTACATGGGCGCGGATGGCATCGTGCACGGGTTCTGCTAGGAGGCGCACCCACGACAAGACCCGCTTACCTGAAGCGGATGGGGCGGTGACGAAAGTTTGCAGACAGGGCTGTTGCCATTTGCGGCTGTAGAGACAGCGTACTGATTGTGACAAGGTACTGCCCAGCACCGTGAAAGATCCCAGCAAAAGCGCGTCGTGTTGCCAGGGATTGTTACCGTAAGAGAGGATGCGTTGGAGAAACGAAGGCCACTTGTAGTCTTGCGGGAAGACGGGCAACGGAACATAGGGGTCGGAGTCGTGGCGCAGTTCTTCTTCGCCGGTTCCCTTCTCGCCCTCGCCGGGCACGCTGGGAAGTTCTTCTGCTTTCTTTTTTCCACTTGCGGAAACTGGGTTGGGACGCGGAGGCGCTAGCTGGACGCCGCCGCGGTCCGCCAAGTGGAAGGCTGTGCCCAAATGCACATTGTTGTACCCTGTGCGCAATGCGTTGGTAAATAACTTGTCCGCATGGCGGGCATCGTATTTGGAAGAAAAGGAACATAATGTATGGAAATCGGCACGTCCTGCTTCTCCGCAATCAGAGGCGATGGCGAAAGCTAATTGTACATATTCCCGGTAGGAGGGTGCAATGTCCGCGCCTGCTACTTTTACAGCTTCGACCAAGCGGTGCAGGTCGTCTGAAGGATTTGTCATGGTAAACAGTTTTTAGAATTAAAATTTAGTCTATAGTCTCTTCGGTACGCAACAGCGCATCGGCATCGTGGCATAGGAAGCAGGTGCGCACTAGGTCCTTGCCCGAGGGGTCCACCCCTTTGGCGGAATCTTTTCCTGCAGGATTGTAGAGCGTCTTCACATACGCCATAGCCCAATAGATGCTCTCGGAGGCACATCGTACGGGATCTTCCCCAGAGGGCACTTGGTAAGGCACGAATGCCTTCACGCCTAGTCCTCCGGGGCTGATGAAACAGAGTACGGGGCGCAGTGCCGGGTCGTCGAACAGGAGCTGTCGCATTTCCACCGCCTCGTCGGGTGTATCCAGGTGATCGATGTCAATAGGTAGTAGTCCTGATAACTTCGTCAGGTTCGCCGTGCTCCGGTAGGAAAACACGCCGCACGGTGTGACGTAGGGTAGGAGAGACTGTTTGGCGAGTCGTCGGTCCAGGGCGGAACGTACTTCGCGGGTGAGCTGTTGCAAACAATTGTTGGCGGTTATCATATGGTACACCTGTTCCACAGTCAGTGTACTGGCAGGTGTCGTGGTTGCCCGCAATAAAAGCCGCCCGTCCGCATCTTTTATCGGGGCGACGGGGGCGTTGAAATACGACATGCAAAATTCTTTTTTCATGCTATCAGATTTTTTTAGTGATACAATGAATTTCAAAAACGGAGGAAAGGTCGGCAGAATAAACCGGATAAACGGCGTTTTGTCCTCGCCAGGACAAAATAGGGGAGATTTAACATTTGAATACGAAATAGTTTTGTATTTTAGCAGAATAAATGGAATTACTTGACACATCGTAGTTTCAAATATGTTTTTCTGAGTCGTTCACGACGCTTTATGTGCTGGAACTGAAGTTGGGCCAATCCGCTGAAGCGGCGATGGAGCAAATTGATTTGAAGGAATATCCCGGACGTTTTGCCTTGTGCGGGCTGCCGGTAGTGAAAGTGGGTGTCAATTTTGATAGTGAGACACTCACATTGATAGATTGGAAGATAGAGAGTATTTAAAATATAAAATTTATAAATCATAGTAGATGAAAGAAACAGAAATGAAAGAAATTGCTTTGCAACTTACATTGCTTACGGCAGAGACTCTGAAGCGTATCGGTTATGCCGGACGAAGTTTGGAACGTGCCATCCATATTGGTCACGGAGCTTTTGGTAATGCCTAAGACGAACAACCTCATGTAAAGACCCCGTTGACCTTACATCAGTTCTTTCTGGCCAACCAATTGATAATGAGTTATTACAAAGAAAGAATCGAACATACTCGTTTCTCGTGCCCGTCTTTGAGCCTCCAGGCACAACAGGGATTGGAAAAATGGAAACAGGAAGCGGGTGGGTTGCTTGAACGTGCTTTGAGATTCACACTGCCCTGTGCTGGAAAAGACTAAATCTCTCCTTTTTTTATTTCATCATGCAGCAATATATTAACAAATGCATCGTTATAGATGTAACTTGGACTAGAAGAACATATTTATATGGTCTGGGAGTGAACTAAAAGTCGTATATTTGCAACTTATTTGAAGAAAAACAAAATTATGAGATTGAAATTAGCTTCGGCAGTGTTGTTTATTATCTTAATGGGATCTTGCGCTGTCCCTAAAGATATTACTTATTTTCAAAAGGGGAACGATATAACAGCAGAGCAAATAGCTCAAATGAAGAATTATATTGATCCGATGATTAAGGTGGGAGATGTGTTAACTATTTCAGTATCTTCGACAGACCCTTTAGCTGTTGCTCCTTTTAATTTACCATTGGTATCTTTTGTTAAGGAAGGAGGGGTCATTTCTAATTCGACTGTGGGAGGTTCTGCTTCTGGTTCCAAAGATATTGCATCATCTCAGGCAATGCAAACATATACGGTAAATGCTTCTGGAATGATCAATTTTCCAGTGCTCGGTGAGCTGAAGATTTCTGATATGCGGAAGCAAGATGTTATAAATTTAATTCAGGATAAAATTCGGCAATATGTAAAAGATCCTATTGTAAACCTGAATATTATTAACTATAAGGTAACTGTACTGGGTGAAGTGAATAGACCCGGTAGTTATTCGATTGGAACAGATCGTGTTTCAATTCTGGATGCCTTAGGGTATGCTGGTGATATGACTATATTTGGAGACCGTAAAAATGTAAAAGTTATTCGGGATATTAATGGGGTAAAGCAAATTATAGTTTATGATGTGACAAGCAGTGATTTTTTGATTGACCCTGATTTCTATTTACAGCAAAATGATGTAGTATATGTGGAACCAAATGATAAGAGAAAGAAGAACTCCCGCTATAGTCAAACAGATCAATTCTCTCTTTCTATTGTTACCGCAATAGTGAGTGTATGTTCTACCGTGACAAGTATCGTTTTAGCAATAAGTAGAAGATAAATAACGTAATATTTATGGAAAATACAGAAGTAAAAGATACTCCTTTAAATTTGTTTAAAGGAATAAAGGAAGCTTTTCATTATTGGAAATGGTTCTTGATATCAGTAGTTGTTTGTGTAACATTGTCTGTTTTATATGTTTGGGTAACACAGCCTGTATATCAAGTAGATGCAAATGTATTAATAAAAACAGAGTCAGAGAAGGGGGGAGCCAGTGCTGCAATGTCTTCTATGCTACAAGGATTTTCTTTCGGAAGTTCTTTAGGTGTAGGTGGAGCATCTGTTGATGATGAATTATTGTTAATCAACTCATATACGCTACTTCGTCAATCAGTTGCAGAATTGGGACTTAATACCCGTTATACTTCAGGAGGTCTCTTTTCCAAGGTTGATTATTTTGGAGATTCTCCTTTTACTGTAACGTCTAAAGATAGCTTAGCTGAAACATTTACTAGCCAGATCACTTTTAAATTGAAGGTCGAATCTAATGGCTCTGTAAAAGTGAAAGCAAAGAAAGGGTGGTCAACGATAGGTGAAGTTACTTCAGCTACTTTTCCCACTGTTCTTAAAACGGATGGCTATGGTGATTTTCTAATAGAAAAAACATCTTACTTCGAGAAGAATCCAGTGAAGTCTATGAAAATTGTTTTCAGTGGGTATGATGTTGCTACGGAATCGTTAATGAAGGATTTGCTTGTCTCTATCAAAGAGAAAAAAGCAAATGGTATTAATTTGAGTATTGAAGAGACAAATGTTCGTAGAGGAAAAGCTCTTTTGAATACAATTATTCGTAAGTATAATGAAGAAGGCTTGAAAGATAAAAATATATCGGCAGAACGTTCGAGTGTTTTTTATGATCAACGCATTGCTATTAATGAAAGGGAACTGGATCAGATAGAAAGACGGTTGGAAGCGTATAAGATAGATAATAACTTAACGGATCTGGAAACAGAGGCTGAGATTTTATTGACAAAGAACGGTGATTTTAAGGAAAAGCTGATCGATTCAGAAATTCAGTTTGCTACAGTAAGTTTGATTGAAGATTTTCTTAAGGATCCTGCAAATAAATATGCTTTGGCTCCATTTAACTTGGGGGTAACGGAAAAAACAGCGTCTGAAGGTTTGCAGCAATATAATGATTATTTATTGGCACGTATCAGATTGTTGAATACGACAACTGAAGATAACCCGAATGTCCAACTTTTAAATGAACAGATAGAGATTATGCGTAATAACGTGTTGGAAACATTTAAGAGTATTAAGGCAGGTTTTAATTTTGCACGTCAAGATCTGGTAAAGCAGGAACGGGAGTTTCTCACTCGTATTAAAAAGATGCCAACTCAGGAAAGAGAGTTCTTGGATATTAAACGTCAGCAAATGATAAAATCAGAATTGTATTTATATTTGTTACAACAGAAAGAAGAGTCTGCTTTAAAATTAGCAACAACTATGGATAAAGCTAAGATCATTGATGAAGCTTATAGTTTAAGTGAGCCGGTGAAGCCTAATAAATTATTTATTTTTTCAATAGCATTGATATTGTCATTAGCTATTCCTATTATTATCTTGACAGGTAAGAGTCTAATGAAAGATCTGTAATATTTCCTCAGAAGTTTAATTAATGGAAAGTACTGGAGTTTTTTCAACAAGTAGAAATATAGATTATTGGATACTGATTCTATGTCTTTTTTTACTGGCGGCAGTAGGATATGGATTTCAGATAGCCCGTTTTGTTTTATTAGACTTAGTAGCATGTTATTTTTTATGTAAAAATATAAGGGAAGTAAGAAATTTTAAAATTCTTATTCCCTTAGCCGTTTTGTTGATACTGGGGACAAGAGTAGCAACAGGATATCAAATAACGCATATCGTACGTGATGTTGCATATTTTTTGTGCCCTATTTCGGCTTTCATTGTAGGACATTTTACATATAAATATATATCATTAAAAAAGTTCTTACTTGTTACTGTTTTATTCGGGACTATTTATTCCTTGATTTATTTTATGCAAATAACATTGGAGTTTAATACGTTATTTGTTGCGGATGCAGAGGATACACGTTATTCAATTGGGACAGGAACTCCTTCGCCAGTATTAGCTATAGTCATTGTTATTTTGGGTAAGCAATATTTGAAAGATTTTAAAATAAGTAATTTATATTGGTTCTTGTTTATTGGAATAAACTGTTTAACAATTTATTATTTTGCGTCACGTGTATATTATTTTACATTGCTTTTATTCCTGGTACCGTTACTTTATTATAACTTTATACAAAAATACAGGCGAATTGGGAATTATTTGTTTGTGATTATTTTGGCTGGATTGGTGAGTATTATTGCCGTTTTGCTGAATGGGAATAATTTCCTAGCAGAGAAGATGCGTAATTCTATAACAGAAATGTTTGTTCAATCATTTGATGATTATGATTCGGTTTTATACAATTGGCGAGCCTATGAACTGTTTGAAGCAATTAAAGCTTTTATGAGTGCAGATACATTTCATAAGATTATAGGTTTTGGCTTTGGAAAAACTATCTATTTGGAATATGGATTAATTATGCCTGGATTGACAATTAATGATATTCCAATATTTCATAATGGTTTTGCCTATTTATTGATAAAGACTGGTTTGATAGGGCTTATCCTCGTTTTATTGTTTTCTTGTATGTTGCTTTATAAGGGATATGTTTATTCAAAAGGGAATCCGGACTTGAAATTCGTCTTCTTTCTATTGTTTTCTGCCTTATTATCTTTTAACTTCTCAATGTTAGTTGTAAATGGCTTTTTCTCAGGTGAATCTTGTTATCTAATAGTATTGGCAGGCTATACATATTCTATGCTGAAAAATGAATATAAAAAGACGCAAAATGAAACAGTTTAGTATTATAATAGCTACATATAATGCTGCTGAGACATTGAATGCATGTCTGAACAGTATACGATCGCAAAAGGCAGAGGAGGTCGAGTTGATAGTCGTTGATGGAAATTCAGCGGATGCAACTCATGAGATAGTTCAGGAAAATATGGATATTATAGATATTTATATACATGAAAAAGACAAAGGAATTTATGATGCTTGGAATAAAGGTGTTAAGGCTTCCTGTGGAGAATGGATCTTGTTTATAGGAGCTGATGATATTTTGTGCCCGGATACTATTTCTTTTTACAAGGATGCATTAGCTAAAACGGATTGTACGAAAATTGATTATGTATCTGCCTGGGTAAATTATGTAGATTCTTCAGGACGTGTGTTCTGCCGATTGGGATCGGCATGGAATTGGAAAGATTTTTCAAAGGCTATGAATGTAGCTCATGTAGCTTCTTTGCATAATAGGCAATTGTTTGATGAAACAGGTCTTTTTAACCTTGAGTATAAAATATGTGCTGATTATGAATTTCTTGCGAGAAAGGAAAATCGTTTGAAAACTCTTTTTTTTGAGAAAGTAGTTGCACATATGAGAATGGGAGGTATAAGTTTAAGTGGAAAGGCTATTAAAGAAACTTGTAAAATTGCGAATGTTCATACAAAAAGAAGCTTATTCGGTCGAATAGCCTTAGCTTCAGAAAAGTATATGTACTATTATTTGTTTTTAATCAAAATAAGAATATGGAGGGTTTTTAAACATGCGTATATCTTTTTGGTTTGAAAAAATGATGAGGTTAAGAAATGCTCAGTTTTCATTATCAGAGAATATTACGGATTATACTTTGATATTGTTTATTATGCATTTATTTTTATGCAAAATAAGGGGGGTGTTTTATTCTTTATTTAGGGGAAGAGTATGTTTGAGCTTGTTTGTTGAAAGAGGTGTTTCCATGTCCTATTTTAGGAATATGGATTTAGGGAAAATGTTGTTAGTTGAAAAGGGAGCAGTTATATCTGCATTGGCTCCAAAATCACTTCGTATAGGAAATAATGTCAAAATTTCAGCCTATTCTAGTATTCATGTTTCTAAAAATTATCAGAATATTACAGGCTTTATCCATATCGGCAATAATGTTGGCATTGGAGAGTATGCTAATCTGGGAGGTGCTGGCGGTTTGGAGATAGGCGATAATTGTATTATAGGTGCTTATTTTTCTTGTCATCCAGAGAACCATAACTTTGAGGATAAATCAGTGTTGATTAAAAATCAGGGTGTTTCTCATAAAGGAATAGTAATAGGTAATAACTGTTGGATAGGGGCAAAAGTTACTATATTAGACGGAACAAAAGTCGGTAATTCGTGTGTTATAGCGGCAGGAGCTGTTGTAAAAGGCGAATTTCCAGATCATTGTGTAATAGGAGGAGTTCCTGCTAGAATACTTCGAAAATATTAAGTGGTCAATGAAGAAAGTTATATGTTTTCATTTGTATAATGATTATAGTGGAAGTCCACGAGTTTTATCTCTAGTTATTCGTGCCTTAGTAGAGAAAGGGTATCAGGTTGAGTTATATACTTCTAATACAGACGGATTTTTGACTGGACTAGAGGGGGTTGTCAATCATCTGTTTAGATATAAGTGGACAAAGAATAAAATAATAACTCTGTTATGGTTGTTATATGCTCAAACATATATGTTTTTCTCCTCATTGAAATATATCCATAAGAAGGATGTTTTGTTTTATGTAAATACAATTTGCCCTGTAGGGGCTGTATTTTCTGCTGCACTATGTAACATCCCAGTAATATATCATGTACATGAGAAATATGTTAATCCTAATATATTACATCATTTTTATGAATTAGTTTGGCGTCGATTTTCAACACAAACAATTTTTGTTTCTAAATATCTGCAAAAGCAATATTTAAAAAAAGAGATGAATTCTATAGTTGTCTATAATGCTCTTTCTGATGATTTTTTGAATAATTTAAAATCAAGAGAGCATAGAAGCAAACCTTATAATATTTTAATGATATGTTCTTTAAAGCGTTATAAGGGAATCGATGTTTTTGTAGAACTGGCTAAACGATTACCCCAATATCGTTTTACCTTAGTTGTAAATGGTTCAAAGGAAGAGACTGCTACTTTTTTTCAAAATATACCAGTAAATTTACATGTATATCCGGCACAAAAAAAGGTATTTGATTTTTTACATCAGGCCGATTTAGTTTTAAATTTATCTATTCCCTCACTTTGGATAGAAACATTTGGACTTACGCTACTGGAAGCAATGGCTATCGGTGTGCCCGTTATCGCTCCACCGATAGGCGGTCCTGTTGAGTTAGTAGAAAATAATTATAATGGTTTTTTAGTTGACTCCCGAGATATTGAGGCTGTAATTGAAAAAATTATATATATATTTGAATCAGGAGAATACGAAAGATTGTCGAAAAATGCAAAGAACAAATCTTTATTATTCAATCGTGCCGATATGATACATAAGATAGAAGCACAAATAAAAGAAATTTGAGATGAAAATAGCAATTTTAGGAACGAGAGGTATACCTAATAATTATGGAGGGTTTGAGCAGTTTGCTGAATGTGTATCGGTTTCATTAGTAAAAAGAGGGCATCAGGTAACTGTTTATAACCCACATTTTCATTATTATCAATCAGATACTTACAATGGTGTGATGATTCGGAAGATTTATAGTCCGGAGAAATCAATCGGGGCTTCTGCTAATTTTATTTATGATTATTTGTGTTTAAAGGATGCGCTGAAATTAGATTTTGATATCATATTGGAATGTGGATATCATAGTAATGCTCCTTCTTACTTTTTGATGGGACAACGTAAGTCCCCTATTCTAATAACCAACATGGATGGTTTAGAGTGGAAGAGAAGTAAGTGGAATCGTACTACTCGGTGGCTAATAAAAAGATTAGAAAAATTAGCCGTAAAAAAATCTCATTATTTGGTTTCTGATAATATAGGTATTCAACAGTATTATAAAAATGAATTTGGGGTAGATTCATGTTGTATAGCATATGGGGCAACACCAGTAGATGTATTTGATGAACAATGTATTAAGGCATATGGAATAACTCCAAATCATTATTTTATGCTGATAGCTCGTCTTGAGCCAGAGAATAATATAGAGCCTGTATTGGACGGTTATTTAATGTCTGGTTCAAAGTTGCCATTTCTTGTGATTGGCAATAACGACACACCATATGGAAGGTATCTGAAAAATAAATATGCTAATGAGAATATAAATTTTGTAGGTGGTTTATATCAAAAAGAAATATTGGATAGTCTGAGATATTATGCTAAAGCTTACTTTCATGGTCATTCTGTAGGTGGGACAAATCCGTCTCTTTTGGAAGCGATGGCAAGTAAAGCATTGATTGTTGCACATGATAATGTATTTAATAGGGCTGTCTTGAAAGGAAATGCTTTGTTTTTCTCAACAGATCGAGATGTTGTAAATGTTATAAATCAAATAGATGAATTCGAAGTCCGGAATTTTAAAGAAAATAATTATTTGTTAATTAAGAACGAATATTCATGGGAAAAAATAGCCTCAATGTATGAATCCTTATTTGAAGATGCATTAAAAAGGTTAGCGTTCGATAAAGTTTGAGTTTTGCATTAAATAGGAGTGCTCAGAAATAATATCAAACAAAAAACAGACACTAGGATTATTGCCTGTTTTTTTGTTTGATATTATTTTTACAGATTGAGATCAAGTCTTTTTCCTATTGATTTTTTATCAAAAAAATGAGTGCAAAAAAGTTCTTCAAGGTATTCTTGGGAGAATCTTTCATTTTCAGGATATAAAATTCTTTCATGATCTAATATTTCTTCGATAGTGAATTTAGAAGCTATAATTCTAAACGGATTACCTACCACAACTGCATATGGAGGTACATTTTTTGATATGACACTACAGGCACCGACTACAGCACCTCTACCTACGGTAACTCCGGATAATAATGTTACATTTGCTCCAAGCCATACGTCTTCTTCTACTATAACATCTTTTTCTGATTCGTTGATCCGGAGAATGGGTAACATAAAATGCGGTATACCTACAGTAGGAATATGATTACCGGTTATGACTGTTAATCCGGGGGCTGCACCTGAATATTTTTTCATAATAAATTTCCCGGTATACGTGATAATTTTAGAAAATCCCTGAATTCGTGTTTGATCATGCATGAATACATTTTGAGGATTGGAAATGTGTGCCGGCATAGAGATAGGGGACTCTTCAGATCTAAGTCCGAAATCTTGTTTTTTTTGTCCATTTAAATACAGAAAGCGCATTGTGTTTACGGCATCTTTAATTCTCAATATAGATGCAAATCTTTTCTTTAGATGTTTTTTTATTTTCTGATTCATATAATTCTATTATTTTATCCAAATACCTGAGGCTTTTTTACTTATAATTTTGTTTATCTGTGTCGTAAAAATAAGAGAGTAAATAATATTTATACATATCATAGAAAGTATGACACCTTTAGCTCCTATTCTATTTCCGAAGTAAAAGGCTAATGGTATATGAAATAATAATCCTATTATAACAACACTTGATTGTAATTTTACAGCTCCTATTCCATTAATCATAAAAACTTGAAGTGAATCCCATGAATTAATAATAATAAATAGGGCAATTATGGCTGTCATACTTATTGATATATCAATATCGTTTCCTATCCATATATGATAAACATAAGGTGATATAAGGACTAATATGATAATTCCTATAACAACGCTAATATATACATAGCACATTTTTTTATAGATATTACGCATCCATTGAAAATCTTTTAATGTATATGCATCGGTGAAAGCAGGCCATAAAGGAGTTAAAATAATATTAAATACCATAGCGGCTACACTTAGATATTTATATGCTATATTATATTCAGTTACAGCTTCAGGTCCTGCAATATTAGATATAATGATGTTTGTAGATTGATACAAAATAATTACTTGAATTTGGATAATGAAGAATTTTACTCCCATTCCAAATAACTCTTTTATCTTTTTTTTATCAATATATTTATATGAAGGTGCTATCTTTTTAAAATCTCCTTTATATAAATATATTGAAAAAATAAGCAGAATAATTATTGGTGGAGCAGATATTGCTATAGCTAGCCCTATGAGAGAAGGTGATAAAGTTTTAGTTAGTATATAAATAAAGATCAAAGATAATATTTGTCCGAGCATAATAAAAAGAGATGACATGGCAACTCTTTGGTAAGCAGAGACAACAGCACCTAATACATTAAAAAACATTTGAAGAAAAACAGATGCTGTTAAAATGTACATGACTTTTATTATATCTTCATTGTAATTGTTAGAAACGTTTAAAATAGCAGTCCAATTGATATGTGGTATAATAATTGAAATTAACATACAGACAGGTAAAAATATGACAATCATCATATAATATGTGGTTGATACAAGATATTTACCATTTAAATAATCCTTAGTGGCTAGTGATTGTGCTAACTTGTTTTTTAAACCAAGAGTGAAGCCTATATCAAAAAAGTTTAACCATAAAACGATGGATGACAATGTTAGCCATATTCCATATAACTCTTTATTTATATAGTCTAATGTTAATGGGACTAATAATAAAGAAGTACAGATACTGATCCCCTTGATTACAATAGATCCGGCAATATTTTTTTTAACTAAAGAAGAACGATTGTTTCCGGAGAAAAAACTATTGATATTTAGCTTCATATTATTGATAATTATGAGTTCAAAGATGATGTTGCAGTTATCTTTTCTTTATAGTTACTTATGGCCTGATCATATATCTTGTTCCAAAATTCTTCTCTTCTATCCCAATGAAAATAAGGTGCACATTCTAATACACCATCTGAAAGCTCCTTTAATAATTCTGGTGTTTGCATTATCTCATTCAATTTATTGGAGAAGTCTTTTATTACTTGTGCATAGGATTTTATAGGTATTTTGATACCGCATTTTTCACAAACTATGTCATGCATTCCACAATGGTCTAATGTTATAGTGGGTACTCCCATACTCATTGCTTCCCAAATAACAGTTGTGTTAGCTTCCCCAAGGCTTGTTATTATGTGTAGATGTGCTTGTGATAAAATTGTATAAACTTCTTTTCGAGCAACTTTTCCATGCCATTTGATTAGATGATTGACTCCTTTCTTTATCGCATATTGTTCCATTTCTTTTTTTATGAAGCCATCTCCTACCACGTGTAAAAGTAAATTATCCTGTTTTATGTTTTCTAAAGCTTTGATGATAATTATTATAGCTTTAAAATCATCAATTCTTCCAATCCATATCAGATTAATCACTTTTTCTTTAAACTTAGTATCTGATATTCTTTTGATTTCTTCGGTAATACCGTTTTCTGGTAACCATGTACTTTGAGCATGGTGGGTTTTAAAAATGCATTGTTGATTTTCTGTAGTAGCTGTTAATAGCATATTACTGTTCTTTAACGCTTGTTTGACCCGGTATGAAGTTTTTAATTGAAATTTATTTAGAAATGTCCTAAGTAAGAAAAAAAACTTACCTCTCAGAGTATATGTTGCACGTAAAAGTTGAATAGGGTAGTTATTCATACCACCGATAGGTCCCCAGATATAAGGGAGTTTCAATTTCCATAAATAGCCAGGTTCTCTGTAGCCAATCGGGCCTAACAAGTGAACTAAATCGAAAATTTCGTTTTCTGTTAATTTTTTAGCGACTTTATAAGCCTCTTTATGCCAGTTTTGAAATGCAAAATAATAAGTGAAAGGTAGTATATGGCGCCTGTTGAGATAATTGAGGGCTATAGTCGTCTTACTATGGTGTACTGGTATAAAGTCTACGTTTTTTATTGGCGTTTTTATTTTGAATTCTTCTAATTCTGTAATATCCCCCATCTGTTCTCCAGAGATGCCGTATAAAACTGTTAATTTATGATATTTACTCATTCTGGTTATATAATTCCATGCTACGGCATATTCTGATCCGCGAGTAGGAGAAACACAGTAGGCCAATACTAGTATTTTTTTCATTTTATCAATTGTTATTTTACTAGTTTCTATGTAATAAATGAAAATAGGATGTTTAAAAGCTATATCTTTTACAAAGAAACTTCATTAATCTCAACAAAACAAATATTGAGATATAAATTTGATTTTATCATATTTGTTTAGTCTCTTAGTTAGTTGATTTTAAAGACTCTAATGCTTTTATTTTGTTGTATATTAATTGATTGATAAATGTATATCCTTTATTTGAGAGGTGTAATTCGTCATCTTTAAAATATGTTGTATTGTTTGACATTGTTGTCCAAATGTCAATATAATAGCATGATGGGTTAATTTCATGGAATTTATCCATGTATTTGTTTATCAAGGTGTATTGGTTGAATTTCTCTTTTCGAAGTGGACTAGGTTTGATAGATATAAGTAAGACAATAGTATTAGGTCTCCTTATTTTTAGTTCTTTCATAAGTCTTTTGAACTTTTTTATATAGGTATTCGCATCATATTTATACATATCATTATCTCCATAATAAAAAACAAAGTATGAAGGATTGTATTTGAATATACGATTTTCTTTTTCGTTTATAAGGTCATCGAGACAGGATCCGCTAATTCCTGTGTTAATTAATTGGTAAGAAGTGAAACTTTTTTCTAAGTCAGGCCAAAAAGCGACAGTAGAACTTCCTGTGAAGAGTATATCTACGGTTTGAATATATGATGGTTCTTCAAATGTGATGGGTTCTTCGAGTTCTTCATCTATATTTATTTCTTTTGCACAGGAAACAAATATTGTAATAGTGAATAGCAAAATGAAGAATTTGAGTATATTCATATTCTATATATCCTTTACGTATTATCCCAATATATTTGTTTACAAATATATTATAAAAGTAACCAATTAGCGTATTGGTGGCGTGTTAATAATGTTGAATGGTGCTGAATAGCCTTTTTAAGCCTTTAGATGTTGATTATTTATTCTTTTAGAATAGTGTGTGTCTTTATTTTTCAATGAACAACCACTGCAATTTATACATTTATTACCTATATTTTTTTTATATAGCAATATTTGATATATTTTATATCCAACAATGATTATTGTTAATATTCCAATAAATATGATAGCTACTTCCTGCCACATAAGCCAATTAATTAATCAAATTAATAAACAAACTCCCCGTCTGATAAACCACAAACGAGACGATCCATGCTAAAACGCATGTGTACACAATTACAAATATTCCCCATTTCCATGATCCCGATTCATTGACGATGGCTGAGATCGTTGCGATACATGGGAAATAAATGAGAACAAACAGCATCAGGCTCAGAGCGATAAGTGGTGTAAAGACCGGATTGCCTTCTTCATCCAAATCTTGTTTTATACGTTCGGATAAAACCTGGCTATCTTCTTCATCTCCGGTGTACAGGACGCTTAACGTGCTGACTACGACTTCTTTTGCTGCCATACCAGTCAATAAGCTGACACTCATTTTCCAATCGAATCCTAATGGGTGAAGAACTGGCTGGATTGTTTGTCCTATCGTTCCGATATAAGAGTTCTTTTGATGCTCCATATTCTTTAACCGTTCCAACTCCGCAATTGTTTCCGTTTTTTCCTTCGAATCTAGTTCGGCATTTTCCACTTCTGCAATTTGCTTGTCGAATGCATCTCCCATCTCACTGTGGCGGGGGAAGTATCCCAGAAACCAGATGATAATGGAAGCGACTAAAATGACACCCCCCATTTTGTGGAGATACTGCTTCGCTTTTTCCCACATGTGGATCATAATCGACTTTGCAGTAGGCATTCGATAGGGGGGAAGTTCCATCACAAAAGGTACGTCTTCTTCTTTAAAAAGGAAACGTTTGAACAGCCGTGCCATAACAACAGCCAGAAGAATACCGCAAACATATAATGACAGGAGAATGAAACTTGCGTTTTTAGGGAAAAATGCACCAGCAAGTAACACATATACCGGTAAACGGGCACTGCAACTCATCAGCGGATTAACCAGCATGGTGATCATACGGCTATTGCGGCTTTCAATCGTACGGGAGGCCATAATAGCCGGCACATTACAACCGAATCCCATTACCAAAGGAATGAAAGATTTACCATGGAGTCCCATTTTGTGCATGATCTTATCCATGATGAAAGCAGCACGTGCCATATAACCCGAATCTTCCATGAATGAAATAAACAGGTACAGTATCAGGATGTTTGGAAGAAAAACGATGACACCGCCGACACCGCCGATGATACCATCGACCAGCAAGTCTTTTAACGGACCTTCACTCATGTTTCCCCGTACAAAATTACCGATCCAGCTAACCAGATTCTCGATCCACTCCATAGGATAGGCTCCCAAACGGAATGTAGCCTCGAACATGATCCACATAAAGAGAATAAATATGGGGAATCCCAATACTTTATGTGTAACGAATAAGTCTATGATCTGAGTGCTGGTCGCTTCTTTTATTTTATTTTGCTCATAGGTTTCCCGTAGCGCACCGGAGATAAAACCGTAACGGGCATTGGTAAATGCTGTTTCACTGTCTTCCAATAATAACTCTTCTATCTGTACAACATTCCGGTCGCGTTCTTCTATGATTGTTTCGGAGCCGGATAATGTCTGGATAAAACGTTCTATTTCCGGGTCTCCTTCCAATAGCTTGATGGAGAGATAACGTTTGGAAAGGCTTTTTGCTACATTTCCGTTATGTTTTATGGCATGCCGTACATTTGTAATACCTTTTTCCAGTACTTCTCCATAATTTATATGGATATGACGGATAACAGGATCTTCTTCTTCATATACTTTTATAACCCGCTTGAAAAGGTCTTCAATACCAAAACCGGTTCTGCTGATTGTCGGAACAATCGGGGTACCTATCATCCGGGATAATGATTCGTAATCGAATTTATTTCCGGATCGCTCCAACTCGTCATACATATTCAAGGCGATGACAGACCGGACGTCCATATCGATGAGCTGACAGGTCAGATAAAGATTCCTTTCTAGGTTTGATGCATCCAGGACATTGATAACAACGTCCGGTTGTTCTTCGCTGAGATGCCTGCGGACATAAAGTTCTTCCGGAGTATAGGCCGATAAAGAATAAGTACCGGGTAAATCTACGATCCTGAATGTGTAGCCATCTTGCTGGAAGGTTCCTTCTTTGGCATCAACAGTAACTCCGCTGTAGTTGCCTACATGTTCGTGGGCTCCGGATGCAAAATTGAATAAAGATGTTTTTCCACAGTTGGGATTTCCGACCAGGGCTACGTTTATTGTTTTTCCTTTATGTATAGCAAGTGCCTGTAAATCTTCTGTTGAAGGTAGTATATAAGAGTCGGCGGAACGTTCTTCACTTTGTTGTGACATTTGTGCCTTTGCGTATTCGGCTGCGCTGATTACTTCAATCATTGCTGCATCATTCCGTCGCAAAGAAACGTCATAACCCATTACACGATAGTGGATAGGATCTTTCAGTGGAGCATTTTGTATAACGTCCACCTCTTTTCCCCTGATAAATCCCATTTCAATGATGCGTTTGCGGAATGCTCCGCGTCCCATCACCTTGACTATAACGCCTTTTTCACCTGTGTGAAGCTCTGATAATCTCATTTTCTTAAATTCTCGTACAAAGGTATGGCGAAATGCTTACATGATCAATACCAACTAATAGGTATTTTTTCCTAGTTTTGCATTGAATAAATAAAATAAGCGATATGCTGAATAAAATTATATTAAGCTTAGGTTCAAATCAAGATCAGGAAAAGAATATGGCGGAGGCAGTGCGTATATTGCGGAACCAGTTTGTTTCTATTGCCTTTTCAAATTCTGTATATACGGAGCCGATCGGATTAACGGGGTCTGCTCCTTTTTTGAATCGGGTGGCCGTTGCTTATACATCAGAACAGCCGGATGAAATAAAGCATTTGTTGAAACGTATAGAGTACAAACTGCAACGTATGCCTGACGATAAAAATTTCGGAATTGTTCCAATTGATATTGATCTGCTTCAATGGAATGAGTTGATTTTAAAACCGGACGATTTAAGAAGATATTATATAATAGAAGGAATCAGAGCTTTAGAAAATGAAGAATTTAAACAAATGAAATAGTGTAAATCCGATATAATAAATTATTATGATAAAATATGTAGTACTGATTTTGTTTCTGGTGTTGAAATTCTTTACGTTAGAGAACTGTTTTTTCTGGGATAACACTGCCGGGTATTCTATGCCGGCAAGTTATTTATTGGAAAATGGGTTTCTGTCTTTTGTCTATCCGGCCCAATATGTTGCAGAACCCCCTTTGGCTCATCTGTATCTGGCTCTTCTTTGGTCTTTATTCGGAAAAAGTTTGTTGGTAGCTCATTTATCTATAACTGTATTTTCATTGGGAGTGATCTGGCAAGTTTATCGCTTGTGTGAAAGGTTGGAGACGAAATATACACCTTATATATTTTTGTTGGTTTTATTGGAACCGGCACTTTCCACCCAAATGATTTTAATTTCTCCGGATGTCATCCTGTGTTTTTTTGCTTTGTTGAGTATCAATTTGATTTTGGATAACCGGCGGATTTGGTTGGCTGTATCTGCCATGTGCCTGGGATTGGTAAGTATTAGAGGGCTGGTTGTTTGTTCAGGATTGGGGCTGGGATATTTGCTGATAGAAAATGTTATTCATAAGAAATCTTTCAAAAATTCGTTCTTATATGTTTTCCCTGTATTTATACCGACTCTTTTGGCGATAGGCGGATGGTTTATATACCGGAAGGTGGAAACCGGATATTTTCTGTATCAACCCGGTTTTGGATATGAGGATCATCGGCAGTTAGCGACATTTGGGCAAACAGTTAAGAATATAGCAAGTTTGGCTGTAAGGATGTTGGATTCGGGGAGAATTGTTGTCTGGATTTTGCTATTTGTTTCAATCATTAAAATGGGGATAAAAAATTTCTTTCTTTATCTTTCCAAATCTCCGTTATCTCTCATTTATTTGAGTGTCTTATTTACTATGATGTTAGTTACAATTCCAGTAACAAACCCCTTTGGAGACCGGTATTTTCTGGTTTTGTACATATTACTGGCATTAATCACTGCTCAGCTTTTATTTAAAGTATATGAAACAAGGTCTGTGCGAATTTTATTGGTAGGGATGATTTGTATACTGGTCAGCGGAAATTTTTGGGTTTATTCGGAGAAGATGTCAAAGGCCTGGGATAGTGTATTATGCCATTTACCTTATTATTCATTGCGCCAAGAGATGATCGATTATTTGGAGAATGAACATATAGAGATTAATTCTGTAACAGCAGCATTTCCAATGGATGCATTGTTTGCAAATATGGATATAACTGATGATAACCGACGTTTTTCTTCTGCTGAGTTAGAAAATAGTCGTTATGTTTTATATTCGAATCTCTTTAATTGGGATGACGAACACATTGAAACAATTTACTCCCAATGGAAACTTCAGAAAGAATTGAAAAGTGGATTGATTTTTCTGCGTCTGTACATCCCTAGAGAGAAGGGAGAATAGCTTTTATTCTCCCTGGTTATAAATCAGTTTGTAAAGACGTTCTCCCTGTTGTCTGTTTGAGTAGGTAGGGAATAGTAACTCTTTTCTTTTTTCAATTAATTCGGGAGTCATTGGTTGCTTCATCAACCGTTTACACGTTTCTATCATTTCTTCAGGAGTGTTAGCGATATTGCATAAAGCTTCCAAGCCACTGCCTGTGACCATTTCCTGGTTTACGATCGTGTGTCTTCCACCAAAAAGACTATTCAACAATTTGAGTTTTAACCCGGTATCCTGAAAAGTGATCAACATGTGTATCTGCGCCTCGTGAGTGAGATAGTCCATACGCTCGTTGGATGGATTGGCCTCGATTTTGATGTTGGGATAAGAAGCCGCTGCCTCTAACAACGTTGCCGGTGGATTCATACCTGCAATGATACAAGGATACTTTAACTTACAGAAGACATTTTTGATCAGATATAATGCGGCCAGTGTATTTTCTGTAACAGATAGTTTCCCATGATATAATACAAAATCAGACGATCCGCTCTTTACAGATATCTCATCATTGACATGGAAACTGGGCATATATTCAATTTTCTTTTTGGGAAAGACTTTCCTGAGATAGTTTGTATCAGTGATAGAAACGACCAACATCAGATCGGCATGTTTTAATATCTCCTGATACCGTTCAAACCTCCAAGCTTCAACCAGAAAGAAATATTTTTTGATCAGGTTTGTTTCTGCCTTAGCCAAGTGACGGTAATAATCGTGCTCGATATTACTTTCCCTGTATATTTTCATTCGTCCCTGTAGTTGGGGATGATTAATATAGTAGCAGGTATGCAATCCGTCGAATAAGATTGGATAATCGTTTTCGAGCAAATTCTTAAGTAATTCCGGGTCTTTACGGCTGAAAACATTGTATGGTAACAGAGTTATATTAGCTAATAGTCCGGTTTTCCGTTTGTAATAATATACTTTTTCACATAGAGACTCCAGTTCTTTGGAATGAGGGCGCTCATATTCAAAACAATGTAGAATAATTTTTACGCCGCACTTGTGTAAGGCCTGCATTTTGTAATACACATCAATAACTCCGCCATAATTAGCAGGCCAAGGGATATTGAAAGACACTATATTGATATATTTATCCATTGATTTCAACCTTTTCGAAGATTTGTATAAATTGTTTTGCTTGTTCTTTCCGTGAAAAACGGACTAACTTGCTTTTCTTTATGGAAGATGATGTATATCTTTTTTCTTTCCATTCCTGATAATACGATTTAAGAAAGTCACATACCTCATTCACATTCGTTGCGGCAAGGCCGGCATTCGCATCATTGATTGCTTCAGCCAGATAGCTTTCGTCACTCCGGACACAAAGTACTGGTTTTTCTACAGCCAGCGATTCAAAAAACTTTGTCGTCATAACACCTTTGGGACCGGAGTTTGCCGCACGGTTAGTCAATAACAGCAGTACGGAACTACTGTTCAGTATGGAAGGTATTTCTGACGCCGGAACATATCCTTTGAAATCCATAAAAGGGAGAATCTGGTATTTTTCAGCTTCTTCCGTAATGATTTTACGGGACGTTTCATCGACATACCAGTAGACACGGCATTTGTCGGGTGTCAATATATTACGGGCAGACAAAATACTTAATGCTTCAAAGAGCAGTCCCGGATCACGCATAGCTGTACTAAGTAGCCGTCCTGTATATGTTATAATGAACTTCTCCGTTTTCTTTTGTTCCGGATAAAATAGTTCCGGGTCGAACCCATTGTAAATCAATTCTACATTAGTGTTATACTGTTTCAATATATCTACATGCCAGGGAGAGATTGTTGTTACATAATCTGCTTTTTCTAATACCCGGTTTCTATCCCGTAGGCTTTTCCGTTTAAAGACAGATATGAATAATCTGTTTAATCCCAAGAGAGAGGGGAGAGAATGTGCAATAAACTCATCTCCTGTATATTGTTCAATGATGTCCCGTAAGTCAACGACCAGCGGTAGTTTATATTTAGTTGCAACTTTTAGTGCAGCCGGTAAGGGAAATGTCCGGAAACTACTACATAAAACTAAATCGATTTTATTGTTTTTGACCAGCTTCCGGGCTTCTTTGTACATTCGGATATCCTTATATCCGAAGCAAAGATCCAGTAAAAGTATACTGATCCATTGTAGTTTCCTGGTAAAAGGACTTTTGGCTGTATAATAATTAATGTATTCGGCCTCACATTGACTGGCAAGGAATGTAAATGTATTTTCCTCTACCATTTCAGTCAGAATGACAGGCTCCCATCCGTAATTTCTGAGATATTTGCATAAATATCCCATACGCGGTCCGAAAGCCGGCGGAAAGAGATCGCAAATAATCAGTACTTTTTTCATAGCAAATCAATAATATTTTTTGATGCGTTTCCAATTCCGTATTCTTGTATCTCTTTTTGTTCCGGTTGGTTTTCCAAGCAATGCAGGATACTTTCTTTTTCAGAACCGGCTATTTGGTTCCAACCTGCTTCAACAGTTTCGACCCATTCCGTTTCATCCCGTAGTGTAATACAAGGGGTATGATGAAAATATGCTTCTTTCTGTACGCCACCTGAATCCGTCAAAATGGTTGCCGCATGTTTTTCCAGCATGACCATATCGAGGAAGCTTACCGGCGGAATGATATGTATTTCTTCCCGGTTTTCAAGAGATTGTATCATACCATATTTTTCCAGACAATATCGAGTGCGGGGATGAAGTGGCAAAACGGTCGGAAAAGAAGAAGTTGATATTTCTTTTATGGCACTGATGATTCCTATTATCCGTTCCCGGTTATCTGTATTCTCTGCCCTGTGAACTGTACAAAGCCTGAATTGCCTGCTGTTGAGATTCAATTGATGCATGATTTGGGAAGAACTGTCTGCCAGTTTACCAAAAATCAATGCGGCATCATACATTACATCCCCGACATGATGGACTCCCTGTTGTATCCCTTCATTTGCCAGATGTTTGATGGCGGCGAAAGTCGGACAACATAGTAAGGTCGCTATATGATCGGTCAGGATACGGTTGATCTCTTCCGGCATTTGTTTGTTAAAGCTGCGAAGGCCGGCTTCAACATGAACTACCGGTATATGTAGTTTGGATGCGGCTAGTGCTCCAGCCAGTGTCGAGTTGGTATCACCGTAGACCAATACGTAATCAGGCCGGGTGTCGAGTAATATTTTTTCAATTTCAATCAGCATACGGCCGGTCATCTCTCCATGTGTCCCGTTTCCACATTGCAGTTGCCAGACGGGTTGAGGGATACTCATACTGTTGAAAAAGATATCGCTCATATTTGCATCATAATGCTGTCCCGTATGAAGAAGTAGTTCTTCAATCAGTCTCTCATTATTTTTGTTGTATTCCAGAATCGCCCGGCTTACCATGGCCGCTTTTACAAATTGAGGCCTGGCTCCGACAATAGTAACAATTTTCATTTTTTTGCAAGTTCGTTTAATAAATGGCTGTACAGTTTACGTAAATAACTGTCTGTATTTTCCTGTGCACTGGTATTATGCCATAAGAGAGTTAATTCCCCACCTGTATTTTTTACCTGTTCGATAAGATTCAGGCTATATGCTAATGCCTCTTCATAATTTAATCCCATATATTTTTTTTCTTCCAAAGTGCAATCCATAATTGTCAGCGGATGCAATAAGATAGAGGATAAGCGACGGGTGACCGGATTGATCCAGCGTACCGGATAACTAGTCCCTAACCTGAATCCGGCAACATCCGCATAACCCATGGTGAAGTCATCTGTTATGCCGGCCGCCTCCAGGTGTGTCATATCTTCCGGTTCACGGCTGGCAAGGAAATGATGGCGATTAAAGCGTATACTTCTCTCAACATTCTTTTCCAGCCATGTTTTTTCTTTTTTGATGAGGGTAGGAACTATACCTGCCTGGTAGCTGCTGTGCAGACCTATTGTTATATCATTGGATAATGCAGATTGTATCAGTTGAGATATATCTGTGTTGCGTAGGCTATAATGGGGCTTATCCTGTTTGCATTTGCCTCCACTGCGAACAAAAAGGATTGCCCGGCAGATATTTTTGCCCGTTTGTTCCCGTAACAAGTTATTTTGTTCGAATATCCAGGGAAATGTATAATACGGATCGTTTTCTACTGGCCCGCATTTTCCTTGGATAGACTGGATGATCCCCCTTTTATCCCGGATGGAACGGATAACCCCTTTCCATGTCCGGTAAAGAGTAGGAGAGTCCAAATCGTGTGTCAGATAGATATGTTGTATCTCTTTTGGAATTTCCGGTATGCGGAGTCCATATTGCCGTAACCATTTGCGTAAAAGTATACGGTATTCATCAACGATCGGACGATGGAGAAATCCTGCCCGATAAGGTAAAGAATTCTTTCCCGGAAAACGTCCGTGCTCATCCCTTACATTTCGTTGGATGATTTCCTCATAGCGAGTGATGAGAAAGTAGGTACTGGCAATAATATCCGCATGAATAACTAACGTGTCGCCTATCTGTTCTACAAGGGGAGAACCGAATAGCAAGGGAGTTCCTTCTATTTCTTGAAGCGGTAATTCCGGAAGCGAAGATGCCGTTCCATATATATGATTGGTGAAAAAACCGGATGGAATGATCACAATACTGTAACGGTCATAATGTTTGCTATTGTTCGTATATCCGATAGCAGCCACAATCTCTTCGGAAATATCTTCCCCAAGAAGGAAACGTATTATATAATGTATAGCATGATTATTCATATCCGTTCTTTTATCTTTAACCAAGCTCTATATAATAAACTGAGATTTCCTCTGGTTATTGTGAAGAAGGGGGTTTGAATTGCTCCGAATTCACGGAAAAAACGTTCTACTCCCGGAATCATAGAACCTTCAAAGTCGAATATTGGCGTGTATTGGGATACGTGGCGGATACATTCCCAAAGAAGTAAGCTATGCGCCCCCGATGCCCTTAATGCAGGGTCGCCGCCTCCGGCCAGATAATAAGCCGAACTTTCCTGCCAGGCAATAAATGCCACTGCATGTAATTCCCCTTTCTCGTCGTAGGCTCCCCATAAGTCGCCTTGGTTACGTTGACGGCAGGCGGTGATCAATTTTATTAATACGTCCTGTCTTTTAGGAGTGGAGAGATGTTGACGTTTAAACGTCATGGATTGTATTTTCAGAAAATCTTCAATAGAAATCCCTTTCCTGATTGTGATGAGAAATTTCTCTTTTGCTTTTGTAATGTTCCGGCGGATATTGGGACTCATGTTCTCCCAAAGTGTATGTTCGTCCCGTATATTGTTTAGCAGGTACGTATAACGGGTTGTCTGTTTGTAACCTTCCCAGTAAAAAGGCAACCAGTCCGTTATCCCATAATTGAAATTTTGGAGGAAATGCGGATAGGATTTTAACACATCCGTAAACTCTTTGCATATTGCTTGCCGTTTTCCTAAAGTCCTGGTGTATTTGGTATCTTTGGATTCTGGAGCAAACCAGGGGCCCATTGTCTGGGTGTAAGGAGGCATTGATATGACTCCTCGGTGAGGAATATATACCGGTAAAGCTGCTAGTATTTTTCCTTTTTCTTCTGTTAGCAAAACTTCCCATTTGGTTTCGCCACAGGCGGCATCCAGCCACCAATCGCGTGAAAAAAGAGGAAAACTGTTTTCTGTATTGCATAACAGGCGGTATTTGTCTTTGTTTAGTTTATAGTTTACAGTTGACAGTTGACAGTTTTCTGAATTAGAATGTGTTTGTAAATCTGATATGTTATTCTTTTCAGTATGTAGCATATTCTATAATTATATATTAAACTGTCAACCGTCACTTGTCAACTATTACCTGGGTTACCCTTTCAATGCTTCGAATATCAATCCGGATAGCTCTTCTGCCAGTTCGGGGTTATCGCTGATGCATTGTTTGGCTGCATCGCGTCCCTGTCCCAGTTTTGTATCGTTGTAGCTATACCATGAACCGCTTTTCTTGATAATATTTAGCTCCGCACCCAAGTCTACGATCTCGCCAGCCTTGGAAATACCTTCGCCGAACATGATGTCGAACTCAGCTTTGCGGAAAGGAGGTGCAACCTTGTTCTTTACAACTTTCACACGTACCTGGTTACCTTTCATTTCATCACCATCTTTCAATGTTCCGATCTTACGGATATCCAGACGAACTGATGCGTAGAACTTCAATGCGTTACCACCGGTTGTTGTTTCCGGGTTACCGAACATGACACCGATCTTGTCACGCAACTGGTTGATAAAGATACAAGTCGTATTGGTCTTGTTAATCGCTCCGGTCAGCTTACGCAATGCCTGAGACATCAGACGAGCTTGCAAACCCATCTTGCTGTCACCCATATCGCCTTCGATTTCAGCCTTCGGAGTCAATGCTGCCACAGAGTCGATAACGATGATATCTACTGCAGAAGAACGGATCAGCTGTTCGGCGATTTCCAAAGCCTGTTCACCGTTATCCGGTTGAGAGATCCATAAGTTTTCTACATCGACACCCAGTTTTTCCGCATAGAAACGGTCGAAGGCATGTTCTGCATCGATAAATGCAGCAATACCACCGGCTTTCTGTGCTTCGGCAATAGCATGGATTGCCAGCGTTGTCTTACCGGATGATTCCGGACCGTATATCTCGATTACACGTCCTTTCGGGTAACCGCCTACGCCTAAAGCTGCGTTCAGGGCGATGGAACCTGTCGGAATAACTTCGATACTTTCAATGCTTTCGTCGCCCAGTTTCATGATAGAACCCTTTCCGTAGTTCTTCTCAATCTTATCCATTGCGGCGCGCAACGCTTTTAACTTGTCGGCATTAACAGCCGGCTTTCCTTCCGGGTTTTTTCCCTCTTCAAATAAATTGTCTTCTTTTGCCATCCCTTTTTATGAATTAAGGATTTGATTAGCATGGTCTTTTGTTTTCACCTCTTTCGGACCGATTATCTTCTCGATGATACCATCTTCGTTGATAATAAAGGTGGTACGGAGAGTCCCCATGTATGAACGTCCGTACAGTTTCTTTTCAGCCCATACGCCAAAAGCTTGTTGCAGGGCTGTGTCCGTGTCAGCGATCAGGTTGAAAGGCAGTTCCTGCTTGGCGATGAATCCCTGATGGGATTTTGCGCTGTCTTTACTAACCCCGACCACTTCGTAACCGGCTGCCTGTAATTCCTTGTAGCCGTCACGCAGGCTACAGGCTTCTGCCGTGCAACCGCTGGTGTTGTCTTTCGGGTAGAAGTAAAGTGCTAACTTCTTACCTTTAAAATCGCTGAGTCTTATTTCATTTCCGTTCTGATCAAGCCCCAATACGTCGGGTGCTTTGTCTCCTACTTGTAATGCCATATTATAATTCCAAATCTACATTAAACATTTCATGCCAGGGCAGTCCTTGTTCGTTCAACTCTTTCATGAACGGATCGGGATTGAATTCTTCCACGTTCCATACACCCGGTTTCTTCCAAACTCCCTGCATAAATAATTTGGCACCGATCATCGCCGGAACGCCGGTGGTATAACTTACACCCTGAGCGCCTGTTTCTTTGTAAGCTGCTTCGTGGCTACAGTTATTATATACATAGTAAGTTTGTTCTTTGCCATCTTTGATACCGCGGATACGGCAACCGATCGATGTTTCTCCCGTGTAATTCTCGCCCAGATCGCCCGGATTAGGCAATACGGCTTTCAGGAACTGGATCGGGACGATTTCCTGTCCGTTGTACATGACCGGATCGATACGTGACATACCGATATTCTGTATCACCCGTAAATGAGTCAGGTATTCCTGTCCGAAAGTCATCCAGAAACGGGCACGCTTGATCGTCGGGAAGTTCTTTGTCAGACTTTCCAGCTCTTCATGGTACATCAGGTATGATTCACGAGGACCTACATTCGGGTAGTTCAACGGCTTATGTACCGATAACGGGTCAGTATCCTTCCATTCTCCGTCTTCATAGTATTTACCACGCTGAGTAATTTCACGGATATTGATTTCCGGGTTAAAGTTCGTAGCGAATGCCTTGTGATGGTCGCCGGCGTTGCAGTCGACGATATCCAGATACTGGATTTCATCGAAATGATGTTTCGCTGCATAAGCTGTATATACTCCCGTTACACCCGGATCGAATCCGCATCCCAGGATAGCCGTCAGACCCGCTTTTTCGAAACGGTCTTTATAGGCCCATTGCCAGCTATATTCATATTTTGCCTCGTCCAGCGGTTCGTAGTTGGCAGTGTCGAGATAGCTGACACCGTAAGCCAGGCAGGCATCCATGATGGAGAGGTCCTGATAAGGTAGAGCCAGGTTGACGACCAACTCGGGCTTGAAGTCATTAAACAATGCAACGAGCTCGTCCACGTTATCCGCATTGACCTGTGCTGTCTTCACCTTTACATTCTTAATATCGGCAGCAATCTTGTCGCACTTGCTTTTCGTGCGGCTGGCCACCATGATATCGGTAAAAACATCAGCATTCATCGCGATCTTTTTAACAGCAACGGTGCTTACGCCCCCTGCACCAATAACTAATACTCTTCCCATTTACAAATAGAATTAATCTTGTTAATATACAGTTTACAAGGTTTTAAACCAAAGGACAAATATACGATTTATCTTTGAACATATAACAAAAGAGGCGAATTCATTTTAATAGTTCCCCGAATGTATTTACGATACTGTTTCATCATAAAGAAACAAATGTTTCTACATAATGAAACAACTGTTTCTACATAATGAAACAACTGTTCCATTACTATGAAACAGATTTTACCAAGGATGTATTTTTATCATTGATTCGGAATTGGTTTTGCAGCGTTTGTGTCTTTTGTTGCATCTACTTAAGTATATAAACCATGTGCTTTTATACAGAATGGTTATTTCTTGTTGTCTGTGATTCCTATTTTGTAGCATTGTTTCAGAATAAGTTGTTTTTTATAGTTAAAGTATATATAAACGCTTGTAACTTATTGGGAACGCGTTATATTTGTAAATAGAATGCGTAGTTTTTATTCTTATTTAAGGATATGATCTTAAACCCGGCAACGGATATGTAGTCTAAACAGTAGAATAAATATATTAATGTAGAGGAGAAACGAATATGAAACCCATGAAATTAACATCTTTAGTGGTGATGCTTCTGGTCGGCTTCAGTGCCGCAGCCCAGGAGGAGTTCTTTGATGATGTGTATTTCTCTTCAAGTAAAGAAAAAAAGAAAGAAAAAACAGAAGAGAAGGTTATACAGCCCAAAAAAGAAAAAGCAACGGAGTCTTCATCTGCAATTGTATTGGCATCGGCTTCGGATTCACATCCGGCGTTTGATAAAGATAGAGATGTGGATGAATATAATCGTCGATATACATCTGTTGACGTAGAGGAACCTTATGATGAGGATCTGGACGAAGCGGATGGTACTTATATCGAAGAGTTACCTGATAATAATCAGAAAGTTACGAAGAAAGCGGAACGCCGTTCGGATAATGAATATACCGAACGTATCGTACGTTATCATTCACCGAGTAAGATCACGATTGCCGGTGCAGACCAAGTCGATCTGTATCTGAGTGACGGATATTACAGTTATGGTTATGATACCGATTACTCGGACGGTAATACCAATGTGAATGTAAATATAAACATGGGTAATAGTTGGGGATACTCTCCGTGGTATTCCGGTTGGTATGATCCCTGGTATTATAGTTACAATCCCTGGTACTCTTCCTGGTATGGTCCCCGTTGGGGATTCGGTTGGGGCTGGGGTGGCTTCTACGCCGGTTGGAGCAGTCCTTGGTACGGTCCGTCATGGAGCTATTACGGCCCGGGTTACTGGGGTGGTTATTATGGCGGATATTATGGAGGTTATTGGGGACACCATCACCACCATTATTATTCCAGTCCGTACAATTACAGATCATCAGGACGTTCGACGTCAAGCCGCTATACGGCAGGAAGAGCATCTTCCAATCGCTACAGTTCCGGTTCAAGCAGGTCGTCGTCTTATAGAAGTTCCAACCGTGCAACATCTTTGAGAAGTGAAAGTAGTCGTACAAGTTCCAACAGAACGAGTTCGGATCGTTATTCGCGTCCTTCCACATCTTCATCTTCAACTAGAGGAGCAGCAAGCAGCATCCGTTCAAGCCGGGGAACAACTTCGAACCGGGTACAGTCGGAAGCAACAGTTCGTACACGTCCTTCCACTCGTAGTAGTTCAAGTGGTATAGGAAGTTCGTCGTCTCGTTCTTCGGGAATACAGTCTTCGCCAACAACCAGAAGCAGTTCTCCGCGTTATAATAGTAGTAGTCCTGCTACAACCAGAAGTCAGAGTACCTATTCTGCACCGTCAAGAAGCAGCAGTAGTAGTCGCAGTTCCGGTTCCTACAGTAGTGGTGGCGGAAGCAGTAGCCGTTCAAGTGGCGGTGGCGGCGGACGTTCATCCGGTGGACGTAGATAAATGAAATGAGATAATATTTAGTATAAGGGCCGGTATTCGTACTTGTGCCCTTATGTATTAATGTATTAGAAAAATAACAGAAACGATGAAAAGAATAACGTGCTTATTTATATCGGCATTTTTTCTAGCCGGTGGTATTGCATATGCACAGGGTGAAATGGATGCGTACAAAATGTCTCAGACTGATTTGAACGGAACTGCCCGTTATTTAGGTATGAGCGGAGCTTTTGGTGCATTAGGTGGTGATATATCGTCTATGTCTACTAATCCGGCAGGGTTGGGGATATATCGTAGTTCGGAAGTGGTGACTACGGTAAGTCTTTCCTCTATTAAAGCGAGCACGGACTGGAACGGCTCGAAGGTTGATAAGAACAAGACAAGATTCAACTTTGATAATATAGCTTATGTCGGTTATTTCCCGACGGGTAATGATGAAGGAATAGTTGGATGGAATATCGGGATTTCTTATAATCGGGTGAAGAGTTTCAACCGTTCTTACAGGATGAATGGATCGCAGCCTTTTTCGGTGGCTGATTATATAGCGGATCTCGCATTCGGGTATTCGGAAAAAGATTTGACTTATTCGAAAAATACGGGTTATGATCCATATAATCCTAATAGTGGGATGCCTTGGTTGCCTGTATTGGGATATAATGCAAATATTATTGATCCGGCTGGGGACGGAGTGTATCGGTCTGCTTTTGGTGGAGTACAAGAATCAGGCGAATGGGCTCCTTACAGTCCACAAAATGTGGATTTGATTGTGAATGAGAAAGGGTCGATCGGCCAATATAATATTTCATTTGCAACTAATATCTCTGATCGTTTCTTTTTGGGAGCTACTGTGGCCATAACTGATATGGATTATAATCTTACTACAAAATATCAGGAAGATTTTACTCAGAAAGATTTATTATGGTTGGATAATGGATTGTCGACTGACGGTACCGGCTATGCTTTTAATATCGGAGCAATAGTACGTCCGGTAGATTTCCTGAGGGTGGGGGTTGCTTATAATTCTCCTACCTGGTATAAATTGACGGATTATTTTCATGGTTCGGCGCAAGCTGTTATAAATGATGTGGAGATGAATGTGCAAAATACTCCGGATTATCAAGCGGGAGATTATCATTTTCGTACTCCTGACCGTTGGATATTCAGTGTCGCAGGTGTAGGTAAAAACTTTCTGATAAGTGCAGACTATGAGTTGACAAATTACAAGAGGATGAATTTAAGTGATTTGGATGGATTTGATTTGTCTGCAACCAATGATATCAAAAAAGATTTTGGAATGTCAGGAACTTTAAAAGTAGGTGCAGAATATAAGGTGACTCCTCAGTTCTCTGTTCGTGCTGGAGCTTTATGGAAGACTTCTCCGATGAAAGATCATTTAAAAGATGGAATTCCTCCGTTAAATGAAAAGGGAGAGTTTTATACTCAGGCAGTAGGTGTTGCTGGTACCATCCCTAATTATACAGTAGATAAAGGAACCAATTCCTATTCTATCGGTTTAGGCTATCGTTTTACTCCTAATTTCTACATGGACCTGGCTTGCGTTTATCGGGTGTATAAAGAAGATGCCTATGCTTTTTCTAGTACTTACCAGGCAGGGATTAGTAAGCTTGAAGAGTTGCTGGATAAGGGGGTAGTTGTTAAATCCGATCCAGCCTCATTAAAGACAAAAACAACGCAGGTTGCTTTAACTTTGGGGTATAAGTTCTAAAAATATAGTTTGTTACCAAATGTCCCCTGTTTGTACATAAAACGTACAGGCAGGGGACATTTTTGTATAAAAATAACAGAAATATTTGTCTGTTTAAAATACTTTTTGTTCTTTTGTTTTCGAAAACAAAATTGTCTAACATTTAAAACCTCATTGCCTATAGCATAAACATTACTCAAAGAAACTATAAAACATAGAAGTAATGAAGACTTTAAAATCGATGACCGACGAAGAACTGGTCGTCCTTTATGCGCAAGGTGATAATACTGCGTTTGATGTGTTGTTGAACCGTCATAAGAGCAGTATCCATTCCTACATTTACTTTATAGTCCGCAATAAAGAGTTAACAGAAGATATCTTTCAGGAGACTTTTGTTAAGGTGATCATGACTATTAAACAGGGCCGTTATACCGAAAACGGTAAGTTTAAAGCCTGGATTACACGTATTGCACATAATCTGATCATTGATAACTTCCGTCAGGAACGCAGTGAGAATACTGTGTCCAACGATGAGGTAGAAGTGGATCTGTTCAATAATATTAAACTTTGTGACGGAACGATTGAAGATAACATCGTGCGCCACCAGGTCTTGTCGGATGTGAAGAAGTTGGTGAAACATTTACCCGACAGCCAGCGTGAAGTACTGGAAATGCGTTATTACCAGGATCTGAGCTTTAAAGAAATTGCCGATATCACCGGTGTCAGCATTAATACGGCTTTGGGACGTATGCGTTATGCTATCCTGAACATGCGCCGTATGGCAGATGAGAACCGTATTGAGTTGTCTATGGCATAATCAGATAAAAATATTCTTCGGTTCATATAATAAGTAGAAAATTCTCCCGTTTTATTATCAAACGATTAAAAAGGGGATGCCTATGAAGAGATTTTCTACTCAATGTATGGATGGATTGAAGGATAAAACTAAAAAGAACCGGAACGAGAAGAAGAGTACACCAAGCAGACAAACGCTTGATTTCCTGTCTCAGTTTGCACGGAGTTACCATGTGGAACCTGCGCTGCAACCGGAATTCGGTGGTTATGTGATGAACTAAGAAATTGAAGGAAAGAGGACACTTGCGCAGTGTTCTCTTTCTTTTTTTTGTACCTTTGCACAAAAGACTTGAAATTATGAAACATAAGATTGCTCCTTCTTTGCTGGCTGCCGATTTTCTGAACCTGCAAAAAGAGGTCGAAATGATAAATAACAGTGAGGCGGACTGGTTGCATATGGATATTATGGATGGTGTTTTTGTTCCGAATATCTCATTCGGCTTTCCCGTGCTGGATGCGGTAAAGCCTATCCTGAAAAAGCCGATGGATGTGCATCTGATGATTGTTGAACCCCAGAAGTTTGTCAAAGAGGTTGCTGAGGCTGGCGCTTATATGATGAATGTTCATTATGAGGCTTGTACCCATTTGCATCGTACCATCGGTGCGATAAAGGAAGCCGGCATGAAAGCGGCCGTTACCTTAAATCCGCATACGCCGATCAGTCTGCTGGAAGATATTATCCAGGATCTTGATATGGTATTGCTGATGTCGGTCAATCCCGGTTTCGGCGGACAACGTTTTATTGAACATTCGGTCAATAAAACGGCTCGTTTAAAAGAAATGATCCGGGCAAAAGGGCTGGATACTTTAATAGAAGTGGACGGTGGTGTGAATCTGGAAACCGGGAAGCGTTTGCTGGAAGCCGGTGCCGATGTGCTGGTTGCCGGTAGCTTTGTTTTCAGTTCTCCTGATCCGATACGAACGATAAAAGAATTGAAAGAAATGTAGAAAAGATAGATAACCAACCAAAACCGACCTTTGTATGATAATAAAAGAAATACAAAAGCGGCCGTTTATCAGGCCGCTTTTCATATGGATAACCGGAATCTTGTTGCAGGCCTTCTTCGATTGCAGCGTTGTCTCGCTGTTGTTGATTATCATTTCATTATTGGTTGTTGCGTTTTCTTATCTGATCCCGAAGGTAGAGTCCGAAAGCGGTAATTATGAATTGCGCTGGGTTTGGGGTGCGGTGTTTCTGTCCTTATTGCTTAGTCTTTCCATACAGCGGACAGCTTATTGGCAGGAGAGGGGAGATAGCAGTGAAACATCGCTTTTAATGGAACTGGGTGGGAAAGGACAGGAACGTTTGCTGGAGCCTTTTGAGCGACTGAATTTGTCGAAAGAGGAAAAGTCGGTGTTGGCCACTATTACCCTCGGCTATCGTAAAGAGATGGATCGCGAGGTGAGGAGGCGTTTTTCTGTTACGGGTGTAGCCCATTTGCTAGCTGTAAGCGGTTTTCATGTGGCTGTTGTTTGCGGATTCCTTTCTTTGCTGTTTTCTTTTTTACCAAAGAATAGTTTTTACAGTTGGCTGAGATACCTGTTGACGCTTTGTCTGCTTTGGAGTTTCGTGGTTATTACCGGGCTGGCTGCGTCGGCTGTACGGGCCGGTTTGATGCTGACACTTTATCTCACGGGGCGGGTACTCAGGCGAATGACTGACGGTTATAATACGTTGGCTGCTGCGGCTTTCTGTATGTTGGTGTTCAATCCGTTATATCTGTTTGATATTGGTTTTCAACTGAGTTATCTGGCTGTATTGTCTATTTTATATCTGCAACCTCGTCTGCAAAATCTTATTGTAGTGAGGAATCCGGTTATTGCGATACCCTGGGGATGGATCACGGTGACATTGGCTGCCCAGGCCGGGACAACCTTACTGTGTTTGTATTATTTCCGGCAGTTCTCGTTGGTTTTCCTGTGTACCAATTTACCTTTGACGTTCCTGGCTACCTTCCTTATTCCGGCCGGACTGATCTGGTTATTGCTTCCTGTAGGCATTCCGGGTTACGGATTATTACAATTATTTGTAGAGAAGCTAACGCATACATTGTTTTGGATTGTCGATGCCTTTAGCCGTGTAGAGGAGGCTGTCTTTTATGGGCGTATCGATTTACTATTGACCATATTGGGGTATGGTTCCATTTTTTCCTTCTTGTTATTTACGAAGACCAAACGTCCGGGAGTCCTTTTTGCCGGCTTGCTTCTATTGTTATTTATATTGTTTGATTTGCTTATTGAACGTTTTTTTACTGCGTAGAACGTAAAAAAGTAGTACCTTTGTCACTGTAAACAATGATAATATATGATTACAAAAATCATTCACGAAGAGAAAATTCAGAAAGCCAAGAAATACGTAGAGAAAGGCGAAAGTTTTGTTATTGTAACCCACGTTACTCCTGATGGTGACGCTCTCGGTTCTTCTTTGGGGTTGTACCATTTCCTTACGACTTACGGTAAAGACAATGTAACGGTTATTGTCCCGAATGAATTTCCGTCATTTTACAGATGGATGCCGGGGGCGAAAGATATTGTGATACATGAAAAGTATCCTGATTTTGCGGAACAGCTGATCCATGATGCAGATGTGATCTTCTGTCTGGATTTTAATGAACCCAAACGCATAGAGAAACTGGCGCCAGCGGTTATTGCATCGGAAGGGCGTAAGGTGATGATCGACCATCACTTGAATCCGGCTGACTTTTGCCGCGTAACAATGTCGTATCCGGAAATGTCATCAACGAGTGAGATGATTTTCCGTTTTATCTGTCGTATGGGGATGTTCGACCTAATGAGTAAAGAGGCGGCGGTATGTATTTATACCGGAATGATGACGGATACAGGTTCTTTTACCTATAACTCCAATAAACCGGAGATTTACACGATTGTCAGTGAGTTGATAAAGAAAGGTATAGACAAAGATCTGATATATCGTAAAGTATTCCAGGTGTATTCCGAATCCCGGTTACGGATGCAGGGATATGTTTTGTATGAAAAGATGAAGATTTATCCGGAACATCATGCGGCTTTGATAACTCTTTCAAAGGAGGAACTGGACCGGTTCCATTACAAAACAGGTGATACGGAAGGTTTTGTCAATATGCCGTTGAGCATCGAAGGAGTTACTTTTAGTGTCTTTATCCGTGAAGATAGGGATTACATTAAAGTATCTCTCCGGTCGGTAGGTGATTTCCCTTGCAATCAGTTTGCTTGTCAGTATTTTAATGGCGGTGGTCATAAAAATGCGTCAGGGGGAGAGTTTTTCGGCTCTTTGGAGGATGCTGTAGCTACGTTTGAGAAGGGATTAAAAGAATTTAATCCTAATAAAACAGAAGAAATAGAGAAACTTGCCTGAGATATGGCAGATATTATTTACATTTGTCGCTCATTTATACATTAAAGAATAACAGATGAAGAAAGGTTTTTATATCCTGATGATTTTGTGTGCAGCCCTAATGGTGGTGTCATGCGATAAAACGAAGTCGTACACTGAGAGGTTGAAGGATGAGAGGAAAGCGATTGATCGGTTGATTGATCATGAAGGATTTAAGATTCTTAAAAACTACCCGTCGGATGGCGTTTTTAAGGAAAATGAATTTGTGAAGTTGGATAATGATGTGTATCTGAATGTGATTGACTCAGGTAATGGAAATCGGGCAGTATTGGGCACAACTAAAGTTTTTTGTCGTTTCGAAGCTAAAGGAATCTTAGATTCTGATACTGCATATAACATGGTTAATAATCTGACTTATGGACCTGGATATTATGGCTTCCCTACAGAATTTGTATTTGGCTATAATGTTTACTCCGGGGAGAGTAGAAGTTATGATCCGGATTTATTTGTAGGTGAAGGGTTGGCTACAGCTTTATACCATGTAGGAGAAGGCGCTACTGTCAGAATGATTGTTCCATTTAAGAGAATGGGCAATTATTTCCAAAGCAGTTATGTTCCTGTTTATTTTAGTAAAGTAAAATATACATTCGAAAAATAATCTAACATACTTATGACTCTAATTAAATCTATTTCCGGTATTCGCGGTACAATAGGCGGAGCACCGGAAGACGGATTGAATCCGTTAGCCATTGTGAAGTTTGTAGCAGCTTATGCTACCTTCATCAGAAAAAACACGACAGTTACAACAAACAAAATCGTAGTAGGACGTGATGCCCGTATCTCCGGCCCGATGGTAAAACAGGTGGTTTTGGGTACGCTTACCGGTATGGGATTTGATGTGGTCGATATCGACCTGGCTACAACTCCGACTACTGAATTAGCCGTTGCTATGGAAGGCGCTTGCGGAGGTATTATCCTGACTGCAAGCCATAATCCGAAACAGTGGAATGCCTTGAAGTTATTGAACGAAAAAGGAGAGTTCCTGAATGCTGCCGAAGGTGCTGAAGTTTTGGATATTGCAGCTTCTGAAAGTTTTGAATTTGCCGATGTGGATCATTTGGGAAAAGTGATCGTCAATAATACATATAATCAGAAACATATCGAGAGCGTGCTCAACCTTGACCTGGTGGATGTAGAAGCGATTAAAGCGGCTAACTTCCGGGTGGCTATTGATGCTGTAAACTCAGTGGGTGGTATTGTTTTGCCGGATTTACTTTATGCTTTGGGTGTGAAGGAAATCTTTAAACTGCATTGTGCGCCTCACGGAAACTTTTCTCATAATCCGGAACCTATTCCTGAAAACCTGACAGAGATTTCAGACCTGATGAAACATGCTAAAGCGGATGTCGGTTTTGTTGTCGATCCGGACGTAGACCGTTTGGCTATTATCTGTGAAGATGGTGAAATGTTTGGTGAAGAGTACACATTGGTGGCAGTAGCCGATTATATATTGAGTCATACGCCGGGTAATACGGTAAGTAACCTGAGTTCAAGCCGTGCGTTACGTGATGTAACCCGTGCCCATGGTTGCGAATATAATGCAGCTGCGGTAGGTGAAGTAAACGTTGTTACTAAGATGAAAGCGACAAACGCTGTGATTGGTGGTGAAGGTAACGGTGGTGTGATCTATCCGGCCAGCCATTACGGTCGTGATGCCTTGGTAGGCATTGCCTTGTTCCTGACTCATCTGGCAAAGAAGAAAATGAAAACAAGCGAATTACGTGCCAGCTATCCTCCGTATTTTATCTCCAAGCAGAAAGTACAGCTGACTCCGGAGATCGATGTGGATGCAATCCTGGCTAAGGTGAAAGAAAAATTTGCTCAGTATGATATCACTGATATCGATGGTGTAAAGATCGACTTCCCTGACAAATGGGTTCACCTCCGTAAAAGTAATACCGAACCGATCATCCGTATCTATTCCGAAGCTCACACCATGAAAGAAGCTGAAGAAATCGGCGGCGAGTTGATTGCGGTGATTAATGAGATGTGTAAGTAAAATTCTATACATATAATAAGTGAGAGAGAGGATGCTTCAAAAGAGCATCCTCTTTTTGTATATATATACTTTACGGATTTGGCGTTTGTCTGCTTAAATAGGGTATTTAATCGTGATAATCAAGGTTTATACGTTAAAATGGATTTGAACGATTGTAAATGTCATAATAATTTATGTCCTTTGTTAAAAAGGGAAGGTAAGTATGGAAAAACAACAGTTGACGCCATGTGGGGTATTTGTTATCCTGTTCAGTATATTATTAGGATGTTCGTTTCAGAAATCATCTGTAAAAGATGCTGAAACGAGCAGGATTGATTCTTTGCTTTCTTTTTATAGGGACTCTTTGGCTGTAAGGCCGTTAGCTGTTATTTCTAAATTAAGGACTGATCAGGAAAACGTATCGGATAGCATAAACTATTATAATCTGGATCAAACGATCTCCCGTTGTTATTATTTCAGTAATCGGGTTGATTCTGCATTCTTATTGAATGATCGGATCTTACACTTTGTTGAAAAACAACCGGAAAAAGAGGATCGCCTGCTGAAATTATCGGCAGATGCCTATAATAGCCGGGGCGTTTTCTTTCAGGATATGAATCAATGGGATTCTGCCATTGTCTGTTTGCATAATGCTTCAGAAGCATTATCGCAGGTAAACGATTTTGAACGTTTACCTGCGATAAATGTCTATATTAATATGGCTGATTGTTATCAGCATCAGGGTGATTATGGCTGGGCTGGTTATCATTATCGTAAAGCATTGTTTCTTTCTGATTCTTTGGGTGTCGGTGATAAGATGAATTATCCGATTTACTCCGGATTGGCAAAGTTGTATCAGGAACTGGAGAACTATCCGTTATCTGATTCTTATTTTCGGGAGGCGGAACAATATTGGGATAGAGGAAGCGATTATGAAAAGTACTATTTTGCTAATTCCAGAGGTAACTATTATTATGTAACCAAAGAGTATGACAATGCATTAGTCTGGTTTCAGCGGGCAAATGCGATTGTGGCAAACTTTCCCCAACCGATTTATCGGGGGATAGTGGAAGGGAATATCGGTGAAATATATTTGTTGAAGGAGCAACCGGATTCCGCCCGCTATTATCTGGAACGCTCTGTTGCCTTTTTCGGAGAATCAGCCTTGCAGCAACCTGGCATAAAGTTTTATATGGATGGATTGTTCGCCTCTTTGGCTTTGCAGGAAAATGATTTGTCGGAAGCCGCCCGGCGATTGAATCAACCTTATGATACGCTTCATACGGACCTTCAGTACCAGTATTATCATAACACACGGTTGGAGGAATTGTATCGTAAAAAGAAAGATTTTGCCCAGGCGTATTATTACAGGAACCAAGCGGACCTTTGTGGAGATTCTTTACGGAATATGAAGATTGAAAACAGTATCCGTGAGACCGATTTTCGTTATCGGCAAGATACGACTCTTTTGAAGAAAGATATCAGAATTACCCAGACTGAAGCCAAAGCGCAACAATGGATGTGGCTTGCATGGATTGCCGGATTAGGATTAATTATTGTTGTCTTATTAATGGTTTGTGCACTGTTTTATATCCGCCGGAAGAAAGAGCTTCGCTATAAACAGCAAATAGCCACTATCACCCAATTGCGTATGGCTGTTGTCAGAAATCGTATTGCTCCACATTATATATTTAATGTACTGAATTCAGTGATGCCTATTTTCCGCCGTTATGAAGAACTTTCCGAACCGGTAAATTTGCTGATTGACGTATTGAGGGGTGATTTGCTTTCTTCCGAACAACTGGCGGTTCCGTTGGAAAAAGAAATTGGTTTTGTAAAGAATTACCTGAAGTTGAAGATGCTGGGTGATCCGGAATGTATCCGGGTGGAGTGGAATATATCTTCCGGTGTATTTATGGAAACCTTAGTCCCTTCGATGTCTATCCAGATACCGGTTGAGAACGCTGTAAAATATGCTTTTAATGCAGAATCTTTGAATCCGTGTATCATCATATCTGTCTTTGTTAAAGATGAGGAACTTCACATATCAATAGAAGATAACGGCATCGGTTACCATCCCGGTGCACATGTCCGGGATGAGAGAAGTACCGGCCAGGGTTTAAAAATACTATACCGTACAACCGATTTATTGAATACTCACAATATCCGTAAAATGCAATTTTCCATCAGAGACCTGTATTCTGCTTCAGAAAAACAGCACGGAACCAGTGTATCATTAATTGTCCCACTTAATTACAACTTTGCCTTATGAATGCGAATGAAATTACTACAGTTATCGTCGATGACGAACCGTCTTGTATCAAATGTTTAGAAAGCGATTTATCACGTTTCCCGGAGATACGTGTCGTAGCTATTTGTACATCTCCGGATAATGCAGCCCGTGAGATAGTCCGTTTGCAACCGGACCTGCTTTTCATTGATGTCGAAATGCCAGGAATGACTGGTCTGGAACTTTTAAGCCGTATACAGTCGGATATTCATCCGGATATGCATATAGTTTTTTATACCGCTTATGATAAATATTTGTTGGATGCGATCCATGCGTCTGCTTTCGATTATTTGTTGAAGCCGTATAAGTTGAAAGAGCTAGACGATTTGATAAACCGTCTCCGTGCTCATGTTGCCAAAGATGAGAAGGTGAATATTGAACAATCATTACGTAAGCTGCTTATTCGTAGTAAGTTTGCGGTTCAAACTATATCCGGATTAGTTTTTATAAAGTGTGAGGAGATTCTTTTGTTTCAATATTTAAAAGATTTGCGCTGCTGGCAGATGATGCTTGCTGCTGATCGCAAACCCTATAAACTTCGCATGAGTACGACTGCAAAGGATTTGCTGGGAATTAATCCTTCTTTTGTGCAGATTAGTCAGGATTATATTGTGAATCTTGATTATTTGTGCTCGATTGAGAATGTGACGTTAAAATGCGAGTTGTATTCGCCGTTTACAGATATAGAGTTAACTGTGTCGCAAAGGTATTACAGGAGGTTGAGGGATATGTTAGAGATATTATGAGGATAATGAAAAATGTATTTATGTGTAATTTTTAATCGCTTATATATACTTATATAGAGATAAACGTTCTTTGTTAATATTGTAAAAAATGTTTTTTATTTATTTGATATATTTGTTGGCGAATAATCTGTCTTGGTGTTATTCAGATTACCTTAAAAGAGAATAAGTAGTTTTATATAACGGTGGATTTTTACAATAAAATGTAATAGCAATGAATAATCAATCTTTCCATCTCAAGCAGAAAAAATACATAGGAAATGTATTCTTAAATGCTGTATTAGCCTCAATTATTATGTCAGGTTGTGTAAATTCCCAGCTTTGTACTGTCAATGAGAGTTCAGAGTGGATGGTATCTGATTCTATAGTAATAAACCAGCTTAGAGATAGCTTAAGTCAAACAATATTTATTCCAGATATTGTCAAATGCTATCATCTTTCATACAAAGATAGTATAGACGAGAGAGCAGATATTCAAGTAGTAGATGGTTACGTCCGTGATAGTTTGATTACAACTTTGAATACAAGTCAAATAGCTGTTTTGCAGTATCTTTTGCCCTCAAATGCCAGAAACTATTCGACAGACACCATACTAGTCCAGTCCCCTTACCGTCCTATTTGGGAATTTGAATTTGTGAAACAGGAGACCTTACCTGCAAGCATTGTTCTTTCTATTTCAGATCATTCTTGGCAAATAGTAAAAGAAGGTAAGTTGCAATTATCATATAACTATGTTGAAACAAAAGCAATAGAACGTTTTTGTGATTATTTCCTTGATATGTATATATCTAAAAAAAGTATAGTAAAATGAAACGGATTACATTTATATCTTTTATCTGTATCCTGTGTATGCAACTAAGTGCTACAGCTCAGACATTACATTTTATATCTATGTTTGATACCAATGATCTTAAAATAGGAAATGGTATGAAGATAGAACGAATGTTAATTATGAATGAAATGCAGACGATAGCAGGCTATCTGGAAGAGTACGGATATGACAGTGAGTTCAGTGAATATTACGGGAACAATTGTGGTCGCAATTCATTGATGCAAGCGATCAATGCTCTACAAGTGGGGAGTGAAGATGTAGTGGTTTTTTATTATGGAGGGCATGGTGCAAGAGCGTATAACAACGAAGAAGACCGATTCCCTCAGATGTGTCTTGGTGAAAAATCACAGACTAACTGGGTGCCTTCTTCTCTTATCAAAAATATGATAAAGAAGAAAAATCCACGCCTTACAATAATTTTGACTGGTTGTTGTAACAAAGAAGACGCAGGCGTGACTATTAAAAGCCTTATTGCCCAATCGCAAAGTTACACGAGTGAAGCGGGAGTAAACAAAGGAGCATTTAAAAAAATGTTTTTTGATGCAAAAGGAGTAGTACAATTAACCAGCAGTAAAGCGGGTGAATATTCTTGGTGTACTGACAAAGGAAGCCTTTTCTGCATCGCTTTATTGGAAGTATTCAACCAAGTAGGGCAGGGTAAAGTGTCATCCGATTGGAACTCTGTATGCCAAAACACAAAAAGATTCGTCGCTGCATTGAATATACCAACAAGTGACGGATATGTAAAACAAAATCCTGACTATGAAATAACTTCGGGAATAGGTGGAGGTAAATCGCATAGAGACGATAACTCCGTTGTTACAAGAAAAGTGGACAATACGGATTATCTGATGCAAGACATCGAAAAGTTGCTTGACAAATCGAATAGTACAGACACGAGGCTACAAATGGTGTCGAGTGTTCTGTCAAAACATTTTGCCAGTGGAGCTAAGGTTCTTACTTTAGGACGAGATATGAGTACCGTGGTAGACTATGAAGATGCGGAAACTTTTTTGCGCCGTATCACCATGTCTCCTTATATCTCTAAAATCAACATAGTGGAACAGAATCATGGAAAGAATACTTTGATAAGAGTTCATGAAGTAAGGACTAGATAATCACAACTAATTATTAAGAGTATGAAGAAAATCCTACAACAAACGAGTATCATTATAGTTATGATGCTCATGGGGTCTAATATATTTGCTCAGGAATTATCGTATAGTGAAAAGCAAGCACTCCAGCTGCGTGTAAAAAATAAGGTAGATGAATTTCAGTTTTATATGGGACAACTTGCTGATAAAAAATCAACAAGTCTTGAAGTAAAGAATAATGCCTACAACTTATCATTAAAACTATTTATCGGAGAATGTGAGAATTATAGCATATATGATTTTGACTTAGACCGAAATGTATTGAAGAGCGCAGTACGTATGGAAATATCCAGCAAATATCGTTCTTCTAAATCGCGTACATTAATGAAACGCTATTTGGATAATTTACGCAACAACAAGACATACTCACAAATTGAAATAACAGATGCTGATGTCGTGCGTGTAGACAACATATATCCTGTTGGTGACCATTATGAATGTATGGCTTATTTTTGTCAGAAATACATTGGCTATCGTGAAGGCCGTGTTGCTTATTCTGATATTACAACTAAAAAAGTGAGAGTATATATTCAAGCAATACAAGTCCCGAAACCGGATGGTTCAACTGGCATTATCTGGAATGCACTGTTAGGTGATATATATGTGTTAGAGACTAAAACCTTATAGAAATTATGAACAAGCTAAAGACTATTTTCAGATTATTGTTATTTACAACAATAATTTCGTCGACAGCAAATGCCCAGTATCTGCCTGACCTGACGATGGATAAGGATTTTAAAAGCCAGGTGAAAAGCATAGACGAATTTATCCAGCGTTTTAATGGTGTTGAATCACATCCGAATGTAAAAGATTCTACAGAAAGCCGTACAGGCAATTTGGTAGCTCTGTTTGATTATGAAATGGATCATAAAAGGATGTCTGACTCTATATTCGAACAACAGATTTGGCAATTCGTGCAAACGGTGGAGTACAAAAAAGTACAAATAAAGCTTACTGACGCTGCAATGTATGCTGTTACAAATGTCACCGCTAAGATTTTGGGGAAAGAGGCATCATTTAAAATCATCTTACAAAGTCAGACTTATAATAAAGATCGTGTAAGGTGGGCTATTGTTGGGGTGAAAGGACTAAGTGATGCAGGGATCATCAATACAGAAAAATATTTTGGTATTAGTCCTGTTGAACATGAAACGCACTTTATGGGGATAGGAGATATATTCGAACACAACAATATAGAAATAATGGGGTATCGGGGTAAGCAGACGACTATAGATGAATTATCTGTGTTTTTCACAATGTCGATGTTGGGAAAGGTGCATTTAGTCAGAATTAATGAGTTCGCTATGTATTGCTTGGAAGTACCTGGATATTCTTTCACTATCAACGAACAAGGCAGAAGTGGCAGTAATAGCGGCTGGCTTATATCAGATATAACAGAAGTGAGTGATAAATGTGAATATATAGATAAATTATTAGGAAAATGAAGAAGTTTATTACAATTGGTCTAGCTTTGATCATTATTATGTGTGCCGGGTTCGTTAATACAGTACAAGCCCAGCGACACTTGTATAATAGAGTAGAATTTGGGGGAGGTAACGTATGGACTTTTGTCGGTTTAGAAGCGGTGTCAATGCTAATTAACCAAATTACACATAGACCAATAACAGAAGCGACAATGCGATTTTGTATACCATCTTCAGAATACGGAAATCTTAATAGTTATCAAGGCTTTGTTGACTGGAATTATGATAGGTTTAGCGATGATCCTGAGTATGGAGATGGAGATAACGGATATGTGAAGTTTTCGGGTAAACATCTGTTATCAAATATTATCGTTGGTGATAAAATCGGTTATTTAAGCGACAAACTGGGATTTGTAAATTACTGTATTTATGGAGCAGGGTATTACAATCTTCAACAATTAAAACTAATGTCTGATTATGAGGATTATACAAGTCTTTGTACTCAACGCTTACAAGTCGGAGGAGGGGTGATGCTGATATTAGGAAGCATAGAAAGTAAGAGCCGGATTATTATAGATGGTGGTCTTCGTTATAATTTACCTTTAAATTTTAGTGGAGACGGTATAGCAGGCTCTGTTAGCGACATCATGAATAAGGGCATCAGTAGCCATTATATGTTCAAACATAGTTGGAATAATTCTGTTGCAATCGGTTTCACAGTAGATATCATGCATTATGATATGTTTAAGGATGAAAGTTTATGTGGTAATCAGTCTAAATTATTTGAGTTTGGTATAACTGCTTCTATTCTGTTGAGGAAATATTAAAGAGCTATGAAAAAGATATTTGTATTTATTATACTGTTGAATCTTATCAACAATGCTTCTTGGGCTATTGGCAATCCGGTCTCTGTTAACAACTTTTATTTAGGGTTGAAAACTTTAGAAAATGCCTCCAGCCTTGATGTTGCAAATGAAGCACAACAACGTATGTCTGCTTGTTTTATGGCAAGTGAACAGAGTGGAATCAATTTGTATATGGACGGATTAGAGTATATGTCCTCCAGTCTATACACTATGAAACTCTTTATGATGATTTTTAAAGAGAAAAGCCTTAAGACAAACTATAATATAAACCAAACCGAAATTGTTGAACAGCCTGACCAAACAGGAAGTATGCAGAAAAAAGGAGCGCAACATTATGTAACTTATGTGACGAAACAGTATATAAAAGATGGGAAGACTACCACTTACAATGACGTAGTCTTCACTCTTATAAGTAATGGGCTGATTGTTGAAATGGAAAATTCCGAATCATCAGGTTCTGTTCAGCCTAAACCAAGTCCAACAGAAGAACTTAATACAGAACAGTTACGTGCGAAGGCGGCTTACTATTATTCTAAAAACAGATATACAGAAGCTTATAACTGTTATGAGAAACTTGTAGCTCGTGCACCCGAAGATGGTGATGCTTCTTACCGTATTGCACTATTAACATTCTGGCGTAAGGGATGTAAGAATCGTTTTAATAAAAGAACTGCACGTGATAAAGCTATGTCTTATATCAACCGTGCTATAGAATATGGTAATTACGAAATTAAAACGAAAGCGACAAATGTGAAAGCGAATTGGGAAAATGGTAATGTGTATTTTTAATTAAAATTTGGAGAATTGATGCTTAAACCGTTCACCATTCATCTGTGAATATCTAATGTGTTGATTTGTTTACTTCTAAGTACTTAATTTACAGGTGAACGGTTCTTGTAAAAGGTGAAGGGGGATACAAACCACTCACCTTTTATCTATCATTTCTGCCTGCCTTTAAAATAATTATCACTTTTCCTTTTGTTTATTAGCATTAAGCCAATAATAAACTAGATCTTTAGTTATGGTTTATAAATCAAGAGGTGCACTTCTGTTGATGCTTGCCTTTTTGCATTAATTCTAATATAGTAAAATAGCTGCATTTATCTTGGACTTTAAATCGCTTATTCAAGTTATAGAATAAATGATCGTTATTCTACAATCTATATAAAATAGCACACAGCTTTAATTTATACATTTGTTTTAAATAAATTGTAGCTCATGAGGGTATATAGAAAAATTGTATTTGCAAAGAATTATTATCTAAAACGTGGAGTGTTATGGTTAATTTTGCTTTTGAGTATTCCTGTTTTTACTAATGGGCAGATTTATTTTTACAAACAAGAAAAGGTAATCGATATAAATACTAAAGAGGTAAAGAAAGGTGATTTGACTGGACAATTTGTAACATTTAACAATAAAGGTTGTTATGATTCTGATAGAGGTGGAAATTCTGTAGATAATGGTTTTTTATCTTATCTCTTTGAAAATGAAAAGTATGTAACTTATCAGGGAGAAACGTATTGGGGAGAGGCTAAATATCGGGTTTCACTTGATAAAAGTCGTATAAATGTTGTTCTTTCGAATAAAATATTAGTGTATATCAAAACTCAGTTTCCTACAGGTCAACAAACATGCTCATTAATTAAACAGCAAAATGAGAATGGGGTAAATATAGCTGTGATGCCGGGGGGAATAATACCTGATGATAATATAAATAACAATGTCGTTAATTCTTCAAAATACATAAGTAGGTATAAAGAACTGGAACAACAGCTGATTTCTGCTTTTAAAACATATGAAAAGTCTCTTTGCGGCTCTTACGATTCATCTCGATCACAGGCTGCTCATGCTATTTACGGCATGCAGAAGAATATGGCAGATTGGAGAAGAACTGCTAGGCAGGCTGGTGTAAATATACCTGTAAGTTCTTGGGAAGTAGCTCAACCTAGTATTGGTACAATTCATTATGAAAAAGATAAATCATATTAATGAATAATTAAATAAAAGGAGGAAAAATGAATAAATTATTATTTTTAACTTTATTGTTAATTCTCACCTCATTATCTGCTTTTTCTCAAACATATTATTATAAGCAGGTTTCAGTAGTAGATGATTATGATGTTAAACGGCAGGGTAGTAATCAAATTCGTTGCATAACATTTGTAAAAGAAAAGCGTATGTGTTATTGGTCGGATAAAAGAGGAAATAATAATAGTAAGTATGAATCTTTTGCCTATAAATCGACTAGTTCTAAAGGTGTCCATTTATATAAATCGACATTGTTGGATGTAGGCCAGGAACAAATTCAAGATATGAGACCGGGACAAGATTATTTATCTATGATGGCAAGAATGTCGGATATGAGTAGATCCGAACGTCAGGGGGCATACGCTGCCGGGCTAGTTATGGGATTTGCTTCATTTCGTTTTTCCAATGATTTTAAACGATTGAATGTTGTCTATTCAAAAGGTTCTAGTGGTAAAAATCCGACTGAAGTTTGGGAAAGAGTAACTGCGGCAGCGGAAGAAGATGGAGATGATTTGTATTGAAATGTTGAGGGCTAACTGTCACTATTAGTTTTACATTAACTTTTAACAATAGATCAATCATGAAAAGAGTTAGTTTTTATGTCATAACAATTTTCTGCTTTTTAGTGTTGTGTTCTGTTAATTTGCAAGGGCAGTCAAAAAAAATAATAAAAGCAGCAAAGGCTGGGGATGCAGCTTCGCAATATGAATTGGGGCGTTTCTACATAGAAGAAAAGGGTAATAAGAAATATAATCCGGATTTAGCTATTGAGTGGTTAACGAAATCTGCCAGTCAAGGATATGCTGAAGCTCAGTTTTTATTAGGATATATGTATTTTGTAGGTAAAAAAAGTGATGAAGCTTTGAAATGGACGAAAGCTGCAGCTTTACAAAATCATGCTGGTGCCCAAACAAATATGGCTGTTCATTATCAGAATAATAATGATATGGTTTCGGCTGTGAAGTATGCGACAGAGGCTGCTAAAAGTGGTGATATATATGCGCAATATCTAATGGGAACATACTATTATGAAGGTAGGGGAGTTTCTCAGGATTATGAAGTCGCTGTAGAGTATTTACAGAAATCATCTAGTCACAATTACACCGATGCAAAAGTTTTGTTAGGAATTTGTTTATTGCAAGGTACTGGTATCCCAAAAGACGAACAACAAGCATTTTTATTGTTTAATGAGGCTGCCCAGCATGGAAATAATTGGGGTAAGAAGAATTTGATAAAATGCTATCGTGAAGGCTTGGGTACACAAAAAGATGAAACTAAAGCTAAGGAAATAGAAAAAGAGATAGATTATTCAACAATGACGTTGACTGATTTTACTCGGAAATATTGGAATGAAATGTGAGTTTAAGTCTTTTGCTTAAGCATCTACGCAATCTTTAGGATGTCAGTTGTAGAGCAATGGAGTGAGAACGTCTATTTTCAGTACCTCTGTGGCATGTATGAGTTTGTTCCGTCCTTTCCATGTAATGTTTCCGAACTTGTTCATTTTCGTAAACGTATAGATAAACAAGTGAGAGGGGTTATTTTTAAAGAAAGTATTCGTGCGAACGATGATAATGATGATGGGCATCATGATACCGACATTATCGTCTTTTCCAGATAAAAATAAAGACTGGTGTACCGTTGAAGAAAGCGAAAATGAGAGAAAAATAAGATGTTTAGCTAATAAATCTAAGCTAGGATATAATAAGGCCAGACAATGTAGAATAACATTGAAGAAAGGGGATAATTTGTTTTATATAGATGTGTTTCAGAAAGGGAAGAAAATACTTTTTTTGATATCTGTTTCATTGGAAGATGCAAATATTCTAATACTTATAAATAAAGTTTTACAAGCATGCAATGTTTGATGAAAAGATTTCCTACTTTTGCCAACAAACAAATCTATTATCATTCTATCAAATAGAATAAAGCGGCTCTCATGGGAAAATTGAATTTGTACATTTCGTACTTGGCTATTATATTGACATTTTCTTTTTTTAATCCTCAGAATGTATGTTGGAACTATTGCTATAAAAAAGGGGATTATTATCATAAAATAGAAGGAACAAAAACACTGTATCTGAAGTTGGATGGAGAAAACTCTGCTTTTTATGTAAAATGAATTAGTTGTGGAATATTTAATGTAACGAAGAAAATAATTTATCATGGAACAGTCTACAATCAACATATCCAACAGCAAGTAGCAACTCTTTTCCAAGCCATGGAGTAGTGTGTAACGCCGGAAGATACTCCCCACATCATTGAGGATATAGAGGAACGTTTCGGAGAGGATGTTGCCGTGTTGTTACCAAGCAGAAAAAAGAGCATTATGAGATGTCCAAGCAGTTGAAGAATTACAGGATGTGATGACTCATGTCAATAAAAGATTAACCATATGTAATTGGTGTTTAAACCGTTCACTGTTCATCTTCCCTTGTCTAATCTATTGATTTATTCGTGTTTAAGCATGTGATTTATAGGTGAACGGTTCTCATAAAAGGTGAACGGTTGCCACAAACCCTTCACCTTTTATCTATCATCCCCGCTTGCCCTTAAAATAATTATCACTTTTCCTCTTATTTATTAGCATTAAACCAATAATAAACTATACCTTTAGTCATGACTTATAAACCAAAGGATGACCGTCGGTAAGCTTTGCGACCTACGTCGTTAAGCTTATTGATGGTGCTGGGTAAGCATGCCGACCTTGGTCGTTAAGTGAATGAGTGATAGGGTTTGCCTTAAATAGTATAAACTTACCCCTTACTATATAATAGGGTAAGGGATAGAAAAACACAATATTGTATATGCCGGCTAAGTATCTGTTTTATAAAAATCCCCATTCTCCTGGACAGAAAGAAGAGGAGGAAGGTGTGCTGCATGCCCGAATCGTGGAAGGGCAAGTGCTGCGTTTTGAAAAGTTGTGCGAGCGGATTGCCGATCGCAGTAGTTTTAATGAAGGAGAGGTGAAAGGGATGATGTCTCTTTTTAAAGAAGAACTGGTTCGCTCCCTGAAGGATGGTGATCCGGTGGAGATTGAGGGGATTGGCCTGTTTTATCCTACGGCGAAATGTCCTCCGATACGTAACCCCAAAGAGATCAGGGCGGAAAGTATACATTTTTCCAAAGTCGCTTTCCGGGCCTGTAAGGAGTTGAAGAGAGAAATGAGTTCCATGCATTTTGAAAGAGCTACGGATTACAGAAAACCGGATGCCTATACACCGCAGCAGCGGCAGGAACGGATTTTGCGTTATCTGTCGAGGCATGGGGAGATCAGCAGTTCCGATTGTATGGGAGTAAACGCCTGTTCGCGTTACCTGGCACAAGGCGATTTGAAACAGTTGCGGGAGCAAGGGTGTATTGTCCGTTTGGGCGGACCTAAAAATGCTGTTTATGTCTTGCCGAAGAAGGAGGGGACGGTATGAAAGTGACGTGGGTAAAAGGAAATCTGAGTTCAGGAAAACCGGTGGAATTGGATACTGTCGTGGAATATATGAAGGATGCGGCGAAGGCAAAGCCGGTGAAGAATATGCGCGAAATGATTCCCTATTGTTCGCCGGGAAGCCGTGCGGCTGATGCGGAGAAGGTGCCGGTCATACTCTTTGCTTCCGGTTATAAGGAGCAGGAATGGAAATGTTATAACGGTTTGGTCTTGTTGGAATTTGACCGTTTGGCAAATATTTCGGAAGCCAGAAGGCTGCGCGGATGAGCTGGTAGTGTATAATCAGCCTCTGCTGGCTTTTGTCGGTTCGAGCGGACTGAGTGTGAAAGTGGTGGTACGTTATACGTTGCCGGATGGTTCGCTTCCGGTTGACCGGGAGATGGCGGCTTGTTTCCATGCACATGCTTATCGCAGGGCGATGTTGCATTATCAGGCACAGTTGCAATGGGAGGCGGAGTATAAGGAACCGTCGCTCGACAGGGGATGCCGCATCTCGTATGACCCGGAATGCTTTTATAATCCGGACTCGTTGCCGGTCAGGATGGAGCAGCCGTTGGCAATGCCTGAAGAACCGGGGTATGTGGAGAAGATAAAGCAGTCGGACGAACCTTTGGAACGTATCCTGCCGGGTACGGAACAACGTAAAAAGATTGAATTGCTTTTTGAGACCTGCCTGAATCAGGTGTATCGTGAGCAGGGGCCGGACTGGGAAGAAAAAGAACCGAAAAACTTTATAGCTGCTGTGAGTATGCTTTGTTTTGATTCGGGCGTTCCGGAGGAAGATGTGGTTCATTGGCTGTATTTTCGGATGTGGAATTTACGTGACCTGAATTTGTTGCGGCAGACGGTGCATAATGTATATCTTTCCCGTAAAGCCTTTGGGAAGAAACCTTGTTTGCCGTCGTCTATGAACTTGCTGGCGCGTATGGAGGAGTTTTTGAAGCGGCGGTATGAGTTTCGGAAGAATGAGATTATCGGTGAGGTGGAATATCGGGAAAGGCACTCTTTTTGTTTCCGTTTCCGGCTGGTGACTGCCGAGGTGTTGAACGGTATCTGTCTGAATGCCATGGAGGAAGGGCTTGATATATGGGATAAGGATGTGCGGCGGTATATCTATTCGCCCAGGGTGCCGAGTTATAATCCGTTGGAAATGTTTTTATATAATTTGCCGACATGGGATGGGAGAGACCGGATACGTGCATTGGCGGATACGGTTCCGACAAAAGACGGGGAATGGAGGAACCGTTTTTATATATGGTTTATCAGTATGGTAGCTCATTGGCAGAAGACTGACCGGTTGTATGCGAATAATCTTGTTCCTGTTTTAGTGGGTGGGCAGGGTATTTCAAAGTCGACTTTTTTCCGTTTGCTTCTTCCGCCTGTATTGAGGGATTATCATGCGGAAAGCATCAATCTGGAGAATAAGAGCGAGGCGGAACTGCTGATGGCTCAGAATGTATTGATAACGATTGACGAATTCGACCGGTTGAGCAAGAAATATCAGGCGGATTTGAAATATCTGATTCAGAAACCGGAAGTGAAGGTGCGGCGTCCGCATCAGAAGACGTTCCAACAGATGAGGCGGTTGGCTTCGTTTGCGGCTACGGCTAACCCGATGGAGCTGTTGACGGACCCGACAGGGAGCCGACGTTATGTTTGTGTTCAGGTGACAGGTATTATCGATGTTTCTGCTCCGATAGAATATGAACAGTTGTATGCACAGGCGCTTCATGCAATCCGTTCGGGTGAACGTTACTGGTTGAACAGCGAAGAGGAACGGGCGTTGACACAGAGTAATTCCGGATTTCAGGATGAACCGTTGGAGATGCAGTATTTGTTTTCCTATTTTCGTTTGCCGGAAGAGGGGGAGAAGGAAGAGAGGTTTACTTCGGTGGAACTATTGGATATCATATCGGAACGTTCCAAACGAAAATTCAGCAATACTTCTGCCTGCCGTTTCGGAAAGATGTTGAATGCTTCGGGTATACGGAAGATACATACGAAGACGGGGAATTATTATTGTTTGATGAGGAAATGATAATAACTGAAGGTGAATGGTTTGTGTATATCCGTTCACCTTTTTGTATAATCATTCACCTGGTTAATGAATGGGTTATGTGTTGTTATATTGTGTTTTAGCTGTTAATGGGTGAATGGTGAACGGTTTTACTGCTGATTCCGACATGTTATAGAAACAACCTCTTAAATTCCTGTTCAAAATTAGGAGTAAACACATTTTGCCCCAGGTTCGACTTGATTTCTTTGAGCGACCAGAAACGTCCGCCGTCCAGTTCCTCGGTGTCCGGTTTGATTTCTCCGTTGTAAATTGTGCGGAATGTATTGACTAGCTCTTTTTCGATAGCTGATTCAAAGACGTAACGGGTGATGAATTGGGGGGTGAATGCTGTAATGCCTAACTCCTCACGGACTTCCCGGCGGAGAGCTTCTTCGACCGTTTCCCCATAATCGATATGTCCGCCGACAGCCGTATCCCATTTACCGGGTTGGATATCTTTGGTCATGGAACGTTTTTGCAGATATAGTTCTCCGGCATCGTTAAAGATATGCAGATGGATGACCGGATGCAGTTGTTTGCTTCCGCTATGACATTCTTTTCGGGTCGCTTTACCTATTGTTTCTCCCATTTCGTTGACTAAGGGGAACCATTCTTCTTTCATAAGTCGATAATTTGCGGACAAATATAGTAAATGTTTGAAGATAAACTTTATCTTTGTAAATCATTATAAACCTGAAGATATGAAAAAAGAAGAGTTACAATCTGAAGAGCATTCAAAGTCAGTATTAAATGAGCCTGTGGCTCAATATTATTCCCGTATCAATGTACCGAAACGTATTTATGAAGATATACGTGCCAGCATTGAACAAGCTGATAACGGTTTTCTTATTCCTATGGAAGAAGTATTGGCTCGCTATAAATAATCATGGATATTTATTTTACTCCTCTCGCTCAGGAACGTTTGGATGATATTGTTGAATATCTTGATATAACATGGGGGAAAGTTATCAAAAAGAACTTTCTTTCAGAGATAACTCGTTGTCTGAAGTTAATAAGTATAACTCCTGATTTATTTCCTTTGTTCGAAGATAGCCAAGAGGTGCGTCAATGTCTGATAACATATTATAATACGATGTACTATCGGGTAAAAAATAATCAAATACAAATATTGACTATTTGGGATAACCGTATGGACCCTCAAACTCTTAAATTTATTCTTTCTGAATTTGATTGATTACAGAAATAAGTTCCTCATCCGATAACCCTTCCCCATAAGTCGCATAATCCAGCCGGAATGTACAACCATTCTTATATTCGGAACAACCGTAGGCTGTTTTGCCTCGCAGGATGTTTCCTTTCTTGCAGATGGGGCAAACCGGTTTTGCCGGTTGTTGGGGGACTGCTTTCTCTTTGGGAGCCTCTTCCTTTTTTGCACGCGGCTTGCGGGGTTTCTTTTCTTTTTTCTCCTCTTTCGGTGCTTCTTTGGCGGCCTCCTCGATGGTGATGGTGCGGGTGGACTGGTCGGAAAGGACGTTGATGACTACCTGGTGGACCATCTGTTTGAGTTCGTCCAGGAATGTTTTTGCCTCATAAGTTCCACGTTCTATCTGACGCAGTTTCTTTTCCCATAAACCGGTCAGTTCGGCACTTTTCAGTAACTCTTCGTGTATTGTACCTATCAATTCCTTTCCGGTGGCGGTAGGGAACAGGTTCTTTCGTTCTTTACGGATATAGTTACGTTTGAAAAGCGTTTCAATGATAGCTGCACGGGTGGAAGGGCGGCCGATACCGTTTTCCTTCAAGGCATCACGCAAATCGTCATTATCGACCAGCTTACCGGCCGTTTCCATTGCACGGAGCAATGTAGCCTCTGTATAAGGCTTGGGCGGAGTCGTCCAGGTCTCCTTTAATAATGGTTTGTGCGGTCCGGTTTCTCCTTTGGTGAAGTCCGGCAATACGCCTTCTTCCTCGGTCGGTTCGGCATCCGGGTCCTTTTGCTCCGCACCGAATACGACGCGCCATCCCGGTTTTAATATCTGTTTTCCGGTTACTTTGAAATCTACTTTACCCACTTTACCGAGTACGGTTGTAGTGGAGATTTCACAGTCCGGGTAAAAGGCGGCGATAAAACGACGGGCAACCAGGTCATATACCTTCCGTTCATTCTCCGTCAGATTACGGGCGGGTACACCGGTCGGGATGATGGCGTGGTGGTCGGTTACCTTTGAGTTGTCGAATACTTTTTTGCTTTTGGGAATCTTGGCATTCAACAGGGAAGCCGTCAGCTCGGTATAATCGACCAGCCCTTTCAGTGTATTCGGAACTTTCGGGTAAATATCATCACTCAGGAAAGTGGTATCTACACGGGGGTAGGTGGTCACTTTCTTTTCATATAATGACTGAATCAGTTTTAATGTATCGTCGGCGGTAAATGCAAACTTTTTGTTGCATTCCACCTGCAACGAGGTTAGGTCGAAAAGGCGGGGAGCGTATTCTTTCCCTTTCTTTTCGGAAATATCGGTGACGGTAAAGTCTTCCTGCTGTACGATTTCGAGGAAGGCTTCCCCTTCTTCCTTTTTGGTGAATTTACCCTTGGTTGCGGAGAAGGTCGTATTCCGGTAGACGGTTTTCAACTCCCAGTAAGGTTCGGGCTTGAAATTATCTATCTCTGCCTGGCGGTTTACAATCAGTGCCAGTGTCGGTGTCTGGACGCGGCCGATAGAAAGTACCTGCCGGTTCTGTCCGTAACGGATTGTATATAATCGGGTTGCATTCATTCCCAGCAACCAGTCGCCTATGGCACGGGATAATCCGGCCTCATATAGTTTGGCAAATTCAGTCTGTTCTTTCAGATGCTGGAAACCTTCGCGAATGGCTTCTTCGGTAAGGGATGATATCCATAAACGGTAAACCGGGCATTTACAGCCGGCTTTCTGCATCACCCAACGTTGAATCAGTTCCCCTTCCTGGCCGGCATCACCGCAGTTGATGACCATCTCTGCATTCTGCATCAGGCTTTCAATCACTTTGAACTGTTGTTCGTAGGTCGGGTTACTAATCAACTTGATACCGAAACGGGGAGGAATCATAGGAAGTGCTCCCAGGCTCCATCGTTTCCAGTCGTCGGTGTATTCGTGAGGTTCCTTGAGTGTACACAGATGTCCGAATGTCCAGGTAACCTGATATCCGTTTCCTTCAATATACCCGTTCATTCTTTTTGTAGCCCCCAGTACTTCGGCAATTTCTCGTGCCACACTCGGTTTTTCAGCAATACATACTTTCATCTGCAATCTAATCCTTTCGTAAAAATCACACAAATGTACGCTTTCCTGTTGACTTAATAAAATCGTAGATAGAATTAAAGAAGTTCGCAGGAATGCCGGTCTTATTTTACAGACATGTTTGTGAGGTATATAGAATATCTTTATATTTGACAAGTTTTAGGATACAAAGAGTATGGATTGTGTTTCCACTTATTAGTTTAAATGTATAATAATTCAGAACAGGAAAAAATACTTATTGCAGGTTTGATTCAGGATGACGAGTCTGCATTCTGTGAATTATACGCTTTGTATAAGAACAGGCTGATGTTCTTTGCGATGAAGTTTCTTAAATCGAAAGAATTTGCAGAAGATGTTTTCCAGGATGCTTTCACCTCCGTCTGGCAAAACAGGCGTTTCCTGAATCCGGATTCTCCTTTTGCACCTTATGTTTATACAATTGTGAAAAACCGGATTCTCAATCTGCTGGCCGGGATAGAGAAAGAGCAACAGCTTAAAAATACCATCTTGTCCGGTTCGGTAGATGTGACCAATGATACGGAAGATAAAATATTGGATGACGACCTGAACCAACTGCTCGAAAAGGCCCTGCTCGATTTGACTTCGCAGCAACGCCGTATCTTCGATATGAGCCGGAAAGAGATGAAGTCTCATAAGGAAATAGCGGAAGAATTAAATATTTCAGTCTATACCGTCCAGCAGCATATCTCTGCATCTTTGAAAGTAATACGTTCATATTTAGTGAAATACTCCGGGACGTATGCCGATTTACTAGTACTGCTCTTTTGCCTGAATTCATAATAAAAGTTAATCATATCCCAGTTGTACCCCATTTCGTGGTACTATAAATACATGCACCGATAATATGGCAGATTTGAAGTATATAAACAACCTATTGAAACGATTCGTCGACGGCCTCTATACCCGTAAAGATGCCGACGACCTGTTGAAGCATTTCCATGCCGGAAAATACAATACGGAAATATCCGAGGCAATGGACAATGTATGGGAAGAGATGGAGGAAGATGAGGTTTCGTCGTTGCAGCATCAGCAATACAGGGAAGAGGCCCGTTTGTTATTATCGCGCATCCGGAAACCGGAGAAACGTTTCTCCTTTATTCCTTATCTGAGATATGTGGCAATCGTGGCTGTCATCTTGTCGATAGGTTGGGGCGGGTTCCGCCTGATACGTTCGAATCAGGAAAAGGTATTGACATATACGGAAGTGCATGTGAAGAACGGCGAACATAAACGGATTATTTTGCCGGACGGGACTTCCGTAACATTGAATGCCGGTTCTTATTTAAGATATCCCCGGGAGTTCATTACTGATGTCCGCCGGATAGAGATGAATGGAGAAGCATTTTTCGAGGTAACCCGGGATGAAGAGAAACCTTTCCTTATCCATACGAAAGATGCCGATGTAAAGGTGCTGGGTACTTCCTTCAATGTGAAAGCCTTCGATATGGACGAGCAGTTGACTGTTAGTGTTCAGACGGGGAAAGTGCAGGTCGATTTACCGGAAGCGATGATGCGGCTGCTGCCGGATGAACAGTTCGTGATGGATAAGACGAAAGGCGAGTTCCAGAAACGGAATGAAGATGCAAGGCTTTCCACTGTCTGGATAAAAGGTGGTCTTTATTTTAACAGGACTCCCATACGGACCGTTGTCAATGAACTGGTCCGCATGTATAACCGGACTATTGAATTTGCCCCGGGGGCGGAATATGACGATTATATTTACGGGGAACATGATAATAAAAGTCTGGAAGCAGTACTTAAATCGATACAATATTCAACAGATATAAAATACAGGATAGAAAATGACAAAATAGTTTTATATAAGAATTGATTATTAACTTATTCTAAATTGATACTTACATGAAAGACACCAGTTAACTTATCCACAAAAAGAAAAGGAAGGTCACAGGGACCTCCCTTATACTCTACCGATTGTCCGGAGTGGAGGCCAGGCAATCTTACGGAGTCGTTTTAAATTACTATTCAAAACAACCATAAAACATTCCAAATTTATGAACTTCCTTAATATTAAGAAGTATTGTTGGGCTTGTTATGCTGTACTTTTTGTTTTTTTAGCAGTTGTATGCGCACAACCGGCAATGGCCCAAACGATAAAATCAGAAGTAGTGACCGTTGAGGTCCACAATCAACCAGTAGAAAAGGTCCTCAAAGAGATTTCCCAGCAAACGGGAGTCAAGTTCTTTTACGGCGAGACCGTCACCAACAACAAGTTAACGGTCAATTTGTCCTTTAATGGCAAACCGTTGAAAGACGTCTTAAATGAAATATTCAAACAGACCGGTCTGGATTTTAACCGGGAGAACAATACCATTGCAGTCAGCGTGCGTAAAACCAACGCTGCTCCGTCCCGTCAGCAGGCACAGCCGGAAAAGAAAATTTCAGGTGTGGTAACAGACGACAGGGGAGATGCTGTTATCGGTGCGAATGTGGTAGTGAAAGGTACCACCAACGGCACAATTACGGATATCGACGGTAAATTCAGCCTGGATGTCCCGTCCGGCAGTACACTGACAATTTCCTACATCGGTTATCTGAACAAAGAGATACGTGTAGACGGACAGCAGTCGCAATATGCAGTTAAGTTGCTGGAAGATACCCAGACACTGGATGAAGTCGTAGTCGTAGGTTTCGGTACACAGAAAAAAGCCAATCTGACAGGTGCCGTGAGTACGGTGAAGATGGAAGAGGTAATGGGTGACCGTCCGGTCGTTTCCGCCAGCCAGGCGTTGCAGGGAGCTATGCCGGGTCTGACAATTACCACTAATGCCGGTAGCCCGGGTAAGAGCATGACATTGAATGTCCGCGGTACCAACCGTCTGAATATCGACGAATACGGAGAAGGCGAGCCGTTGGTATTGGTAGATAATGTTCCGATGGATATCAATATGATTTCTCCGTCCGATATTGAAACGGTAACAGTCTTGAAGGATGCGGCTTCTGCTGCTATCTACGGTGCACGTGCTGCTTTCGGTGTTATTTTGATTACAACAAAGCAGGCGAATAAAGAGCAAAAGGTTTCTATCAATTACAACAACAACTTTGCATTCTCAAAGCCTCAGTCTTTGATAGAAAAAGCGTCTCCGCTGGAAACAGTCCGTTTCTATAATGATATGGGATATAAGAACGGCCGTTATAACAACGGACAGGATATCACTGCATGGTTGGGCTATCTGGAAGATTATCAGGCAAATCCGGGTAAATATCCGTTAGGCTATTATATGGATGATAATGGTAACCGCTACGATTTAAAAGAGAACAACCATCTGGAGCGTATGATGGATAATTATGGTTTCCAGCAGACACATAATGTTTCAGTGAGCGGCGGTACGGCTAAGTCTGCTTACCGTTTATCTTTCGGATACCTGGATGAAGACGGTATTCTGGTTACGGATAAGGACGGTTATAACAGATACAACCTGTCTTCTTTCGTGAATACGGAAATTACTTCCTGGTTGAAAGTGCAGGCGGATATTAAATACTCCAAGTCGAAAACGACCAACCCGAATATGAATACGTTGAGAAACTGGTCGCCGTATCGTCTGGCCCAATTGCTGCCGACTTATTATCCGGAAGGTGACGTTGAGATAAATGGAGAAACTTATCCAATCGGTACTCCCCGCTGGAATATCATGAATTCTCCGGTCCAGGCAAAGAACAACGAAGATATCCGTCTTTTCGGTAAAGCTATTTTCAATCCGATGGAAGGACTGTTAATCAATGCTGAATATACTTTCAACAGAACTAATTACGACCAGGATGAATACCAGAAAACAGTAAAGTATGTCAATGCGGAAAACAACTATTTCTCAGTGGCGGACTCCTATAGCGGTAACTCTTCATACCAGTTGGATGAAAAGCATATCAACTACAATGCAATCAACGTTTACGGAAATTACGATAAGACGATAAACGACCACTCTTTCAGTGTAATGGCAGGTTTCAACCAGGAATACAGTTACATGCGTAGAGTTTGGGGAAAGAAATTGCATGTGGTAAATCCGGAACATCCCTCATTGAGCGGCGCAGACGGAACCATGACTACCGGTGATGAATATGACGAATATTCGTTACGTGGTTTGTATTACAGAGCTTCTTATAACTATAAAGGGAAATATCTGTTTGAAACGAACGGGCGTTATGATGGTTCTTCCAAATTCCCTTCAGGCAACCGTTTCGGTTTTTTCCCTTCTTTCTCGTTAGGTTGGAGAGTTTCTGAAGAAAAATTCATGGATTGGTCGAAGGAATATGTTACGAACTTCAAGCTGAGAGGTTCTTTCGGACAGGTAGGTAACCAGGCAATTAAGAACTATGCATTCCTGGGCGTAATGGCGACGGAAAACGGATGGTTGGAAAATGGCTTATGGAATATAACCCGTAAAGTTCCGGCTTTGGTTAGTTCGAGCTTTACCTGGGAAAAGGTGGAAACGCTGGATATCGGTTTCGACTTGGGTATGTTCGATAACCGTTTAGACCTGGTATTTGACTGGTATCGTCGTGATACGAAAGGAATGTTGGCTCCGGGTAAGGAACTTCCTTCTGTGCTTGGCGGTTCTTCTCCGTTGGAAAACTCGGCCGACTTGCGTACAAAAGGTTGGGAGTTGGCAATAAACTGGAGAGACCGTATCGGTAAAGACTGGCGTTATAACATCGGTTTGAACCTGTATGATTCACGTTCGAAAGTAACGAAGTTCGATAACCCGACAGAATCATTGTCTACTTATCGTGTAGGTCAGGAAATAGGGGAAATATGGGGATTTGTTACAGACCGTTTCTATACGGAAGATGATTTCGAAACGATTGATGAGGCGAAAGGTATCTATAAACTGAAAGAAGGAGTTCCTACTATCGACCCGTATGTTCGTGACCCGAGACCAGGTGATATCCTGTTCAAAGACTTAGACGGGAATGGTAAAATTGATAACTCAGGTGACAACACGGCTAAAAATCCGGGTGACAGAAAGATTATCGGTAATAATTCCAGACGCTATCCGTATGCAATCAATGCCGGTGTGGGTTGGAAAGGTTTTGACCTGACCGTATTCTTCCAGGGAGTTGGAAAACGTGACCTGATTGTCGGTACGGACGGTAAATCGAATTTCCTGGCATGGCCGCACACCAACACGGATAACCCGAATGCTGCTGCTACAGTATTGAAACATCACCTGGATTATTGGACTCCTGAAAATCCGAATGCTTATTACCCGCGTTTAGGAAACCAGACAGGTGTGAACCAGGGAACGGATGGTTTCAACAGAAGGAATCAGACTAAATATCTGATGGATGCCTCTTACATCAAACTGAAAAATATCACATTGAGTTATTCATTCCCGAGTAGCTGGCTTGAGAAAACAAGAGCGATTTCGGCTTTTAAAGTATTCTTTAGTGGTGAAGACCTCTGGACAAAACATCATATGTATAAAGGAATGGACCCTGAACAAACGATGAGTATTAATGACTTGTATCCGTTCATGAAGAAATTCTCTTTTGGTATTAATGTTACTTTATAATTTGTATAACACTTGATTCTTATGAAAAAAATATATTTATCAGCATGTCTGGCTGCTTTTCTTATTGGAGGTACTTCCTGCCTGAATGATGAATTCCTGGATAAATACCCGATCGATAAAGAAACGGAAAACACGGTCTTTACGACTTATGATAATTTTAAAATGTACGCGTGGGGATTGTACAATAAAACACTGATTGCTTATCAGAACTATCCTCAGGCAGGAGATGTATCGGATATGTTGTTCGATTCGAATGATGCCCGTGGTATCGCCTGGGCAAACAACCGTATGTCTGCTTCGAATGTAAGTGCGGATACATGGACGTTTGAATTTATCCGCCGGGTGAATCTGATGCTGGATAATATCGAAAACTCACAGATGACGGAAAAGGAGAAAGCGCACTGGCGTGGAGTCGGTTATTTTTTCCGTGCTCATGAATACTTCAAACTTCTTCAGAAGTTCGGTGACTTGCCCTGGCTGGAACATCTGGTAGGGACCGGAGATGTGGATGTGTTGTATGCAAAACAAGATTCCCGTGAGGTGGTTGCCAATCACATGTTGGAAAATCTGTTGTATGCCGAAGAGCATATAAACGAGAAAGGTGACGGCGACAATACCGTCAATCCGAATGTAATACGTGCTTTTATTTCCCGTTTCGGCCTGTATGAAGGGACCTGGAGAAAGTATCATGGCAGTGTGGATAATGTAGACGGTACGAAATATCTGGAAGCAAGCGTGAAAGCCTCCCAGAAACTTATCGACCAGAATCTGGGACTGATGGCGGATTATGATGATGTGTTTAACTCATCCAGCCTGAAAGGACAAAGCAGTATCCTTCTGTATCGGGAGTACCTGGAGAACGAAAGCGGGAAAGGGCACGATTTGACTCAGCGTACGACTGGCGAACGTTTGTATGAAGGTTCAAAGAAGCTCGTAGAACAGTATTTATGTGCTGACGGACGGCCTATTTCTACTTCTACCATTTATGATGGCGACAATACGGTGTATGATGAATTTAGAAATCGTGACTTACGTCTGTATTATACAATTTGTCCTCCTTATAAAGTGACGGTTTCTACGGATTTATCCCATTGGGAATATACGGGCAACGCTGTGGAACGTGAGTATATGGATTTAATGGGTAAGTTATCTAAAAATAATCCGGAGAGGAAAATGTTGCCTCTGTCGAAGAAGGCTTCTTATATTGCAAACTTACATAAAAATTGAGATTTATAAGCGCGTCTAATAAAAATAAAGACC